>Ga0334722_10007441_pt1 | contig 10602 bp, 9 predicted proteins | sample C3_bottom_MG_FD_207210 | JGI IMG/M metagenome (GOLD analysis project Ga0334722, IMG submission 207210) | Sediment microbial communities from Yellowstone Lake, YNP, Wyoming, USA - C3_bottom | ecosystem: Environmental > Aquatic > Freshwater > Lake > Sediment | place: USA: Wyoming | collected... | reverse complement strand
GAACGGACTTTCTCCATGTCTTCGAAATATTTGAGGAAATACTTGACCTCGGCTTCATAGATGCCGAAGGCGGCAGGATCCAATTTAAGGAGAGCCTGGCGGCGCTCCTCGAGGGACATTTCATAAGGATCGGGATTACCCGCCTTGCGCAGGACGCGGTGAACCGTGGAGATGATCTCTTCGGCGATCTCACCACCCAGCTTGATATCGACACCACGACCGGCCATGTTGGTGGCAATGGTGACGGCACCAAAGGCACCTGCCCCGGCGATGACCTGACTTTCTTCGGTATGCTTGCGAGCATTCAAAACCTGGTGGGCAACGCCACCCTGGATGACCGCTTTGAGACGGGGTTCGTCATCCGGAGAGAGATCCAGGATATCGAGCAACAGGCTGATATTGGCAGGCTCTTCCGGGTTGAGTCCCAAACCCAGTTCCTTGGTCATCGGACGCAAGTCATTGGGCTGGATCTTTTCGAGCGGCTGGTTAAATTGTTCCAGCTCGGTGAGGAGACGACCATCTTCCTCGCGATCATTGGCTTTCAACCAGGCCAGGCGAACCAGGAGCACCTGCAGCAGACGCCGGACAGGCTCCGCCCGTAAGCGATTGGAAAGACGATCCGAGGCTTCGACCGAGGTGGTACCGACCAGGAGGGGACGTCCCTTGATGTGGTAGGTGATGATCTCACGTACCAGGGAGCGGATCTTGGCTTCGACCGTGCGGTAGATGACATCCGGGTAATCCTTGCGTTTCCAAAAGACCGGCGTGGAAGCGGAGTCAGCCTGATGGGCATAATAGGTGTATTTGTAACCTTCTTCATCCTGGTCCTGTACTTCCACCAGGTCGGCATTGTGCAGGGCAACCTGGTGTTCCAGATTGGTGGGGATGGGCAGAACCTCGAGTTCGTAGATCTTGGAGAACTCCTCTGCCTCAGTCAGGGCGGTACCGGTCATGCCGGCCAGTTTTTCGTACATGCGGAAGTAGTTCTGCAGGGTGATGGTGGCATAGGTGATGTTCTCGGGTTCGACCTTGACACCTTCCTTGGCTTCTACCGCCTGGTGCAGGCCATCCGACCAGCGCCGGCCGGGCATCAGGCGCCCGGTAAACTCGTCCACGATGACGACCTTGCCAGCCTGCACCAGGTAGTCTTTGTTGCGATGGAAAAGGAAATGGCTGCGAAGTGCCTGCTCCAAATAACCGAACAGGCGAGCCTGCTCGGGCGTCACATCCTCAGGACGTTCAGGGTCTCGCAGCGGTTGACCGAGCAACTGTTCAACATGCACGGTGCCCACTTCGGTGAGGGCGATGCTGCGATCCTTCTCACTGACCTCGTAATCCTCCGGCTTCAACTGGCGGACCAGGAGCGACATGCGACCATACCATTCGACATCGCCCGAGGCAGGACCGGAGATAATGAGCGGAGTGCGGGCTTCATCGATCAGGACGTTGTCGACTTCGTCCACGATGGCAAAATTATGACCACGCTGGACACGATCAGTCTTGCTCATGGTCATGTTATCGCGCAGGTAGTCGAAACCAAACTCACTGTTGGTGCCATAAGTCACATCGGCGTCATAAGCCAGCTTGCGGTCCACCAGGCGCAAACGGTCCTGGTCTTCACGGGCTGATTCGCGTTCGGGATCGAACAAGAAGGCTTTCTTGCCATTTTCAGTGGCGGCAGCCATCTGGAGGATGCCGACACTCAGACCGAGAAAATGATAGATCTCCCCCATCCAACGGGCGTCACGGCGTGCCAGGTAATCGTTGACCGTGATGAGGTGCACCCCCAACCCGGTCAGCGCGTTTAAATAGATTGGGAGCGTGGCAACAAGGGTCTTGCCTTCACCGGTGCGCATCTCGGCTATCTGGCCGCGATGGAGCACCGTCCCACCGATCAACTGCACGTCATAATGACGCTGACCGATGGTGCGCTTGCTGGCCTCGCGGACGACCGCAAAGGCTTCGGGCAGGATCTCATCCAGGATGGCACCTTTGACCTCGAGCAATTGCTCATCGTCATCGATGCCATCCAGGGCAGAGGCGATGCGTTCTTTAAATGAGACCGTCTTTTGACGCAGTTCGTCATCCGTGAGAGCTTCGATCTCCTGCTCGAAGGCATTAACGAGTTCGACCACTTCTTCGAGTTTTTCGATCTCTTTTTTATTGGGGTCGCCCCCGAAAATGTTAACGAATTTTCTAAGCATAAATTCCCTTTCGGATTGCGATTATAGCATAGGCAACTTAAATGGCATCTTAATCTTTCGTTAGCATTTTTTAGGAGGATCGGGCTACCAGTGTAGACCGCATTTCTTCAACTGATCCAGTATATCGGCGGGGTCCTTCAGCCACTGCCCCCATTTCCTGGAAATATGCTCCGTCCAGGAATAATCATCATAGGTAAAGGTCTCTTCACGGTCGCCCTCGAGTTTTATTTTGGCTTTTTGCTTGCTGTAATATCCCTGAGCCAGGTAGCCTTCATCCATGACCTGCATCGCTTCGGTCAACATCTCATCCGTGATCTTGTATTCATCTTCGAACAAAGTAAAAGCCAGGGGATAGCGCGGGCGGGGTGGGAATTTTTCAGCCGTGTAACCCATTGCCAATTGCACCAATGGAAAAACCCCGTCGGGAAGTTTGTATTCCTTTTTTATGCGCTCTGCCCGGTAGGGGGTGGAACCCAGGAAGCAACTGCCCAAGCCCAGGCTTTCGCCAGCCGTGACCATATTCTGAGCCATGAGGGAGGCATCCTGAATGCCAAAGAAAAGCATGCCCAGATCGTTGGAAACCCGTTTCCAACCCCGGCGAGCCATGAAGAGCTCAAGCTTGTAAAAATCGACACAGATGGTGAACAAAAGCGTGCCACCGAAGGGGAGTCTTGGCTTGCGGGATAGCAACACGCTGTAAAGTTGGGAAGCGAAAGGCGCCTGTTGACCAGCCCGCACGATGGTGTGGATGATCTCGTCCCCGGGTTGATCCTTGGTGAACTTTCGTACCGAGCGATGAGCGAGCAACGTTTGCAAGACCTGGTTGGTTTCCATGGTTAAATAGCTCCGTTTATCTAATGGGATCTTTAAAGCCAGGTTTTCGCCTGGAGTATTATTTTACTATGACTGGATGATATAATCATCATGTCCCTGCAAATTATGGTAAAATCGTTCCGCCCGGAGGGATGACCGAGTGGTTTAAGGTAACTGACTTGAAATCAGTCGTGGTCGCAAGGCCACCGGGGGTTCGAATCCCTCTCCCTCCGCTAAAACTGGAAGGGTGTTGGAAATTAACATGGGGAGGTGCCAGAGTGGCCGATTGGGCTCGCCTGCTAAGTGAGTGCTGGGCGTAAAACTCAGCCGCGGGTTCGAATCCCGCCCTCCCCGCCATGAAAATGGGAAAAGCGCTTCCGTGAGGAGGCGTTTTTTCTTTGGCAGCCGCCGGGTCCCCGAGGGGGGATGGTATTCGAATCCCGCCCTCCCCGCCATGAATTGGGAAAGACGCGTCTGCAAAGGCGCGTTTTTCGTTCGAAGTACCCTAAGTGGTCGCTCAGCCAAATGGAGGAGATTTTTCGTCGCTGAAAGAACTTCAGCTCCTCAGAATGACATTTGGAAGGGATGGCTCTTATTCCAAGGACTCCAAGGATGGGATTCCCCTTATGAAAATTGAATTGATGTGCGATAATTGATTTTTTGAGCCTGGTTTAAGGAGCATCTCTTGGATCAAAACCAACCAGCACATGGGACGCGCACCTTCTTCACCATCTGGGCAGGACAATTAATATCGTTGATCGGTTCACAACTGACCGGTTTCGCCCTGGGGGTATGGGTGTATGAACAGACCAAATCGGTGTCGCTGCTGGCGCTGGTGCAGGTCGCTCAACAGGCGCCGTATATCATCCTGTCCCCCATCGCGGGGGTCTTCGCAGACCGCTGGAACCGCCGCACCGCCATGATCGTCAGCGACCTGGGTGCCGGATTGGTGGTGTTGGTGGCGGGCGTCCTGTATGTTACGGGTCACCTGCGACCGTGGATGACCATCCCGATCGTACTAGTGATGAGCACCTTTCATACCTTGATGTGGCCGGCATTCACCGCCTCGGTCACATTGCTGGTGCCCAAGAAACAGTACGGCAGAGCGAACGGCTTTGTGCAACTGGGTGAGGCACTGCCCCAGATAGCCGGACCAGCCCTGGCAGGCGCGCTTTACGTGGCGATCCATATTGGCAACATGGCGTTGATCGATTTTGCCACGTATGTGTTCTCTGTTCTACTCCTGCTGCTTTTCGTGCGCATCCCCAACCCGCCCGCCACCACGGAAGGCAAGGAAGCCAAGGGTTCGATCTGGAAAGAAATGCGTTTCGGATGGGACTACATCACCGAACGCAAAGGTCTGCTGGCTTTGCTGCTTTTCTTCCTGGTGACCAATTTGCTGTCAGGCTTTATGGGACCGCTGATCGTGCCATTGATCCTGGACAACTGGGATGCCAGCACGCTGGGGTATATCAGCACGCTGATGGGCGTTGGCATGCTGGTGGGGACGCTGGGGATGAGTGCCTGGGGAGGCGGCAAGCGCAAGGTCTACACCCTGCTGGGGGCCAGCATCCTGAGCAGCATATTCATCAGCATCGTGGGACTGCGCGCCTCCCTGCCCTTGATCGCGGTGTGTGGTGTTGGCATCATGTTCTTCGGTCCGTTCATGAATGCGTGCTCACAAGCCATCTGGCAGGCAAAAGTGGCACCGGATATCCAGGGGCGCGTGTTCGCGGTACGGCGGACGATCGCCTGGTCGGCAGGATTGCTCTCACCACTGCTGGCGGCTCCACTGGCAGATTACATCTTTAAACCTGGCATGAAGGCAGGCGGGGGGCTGGCTCCCCTGCTCGGTCCCATCTTTGGGGTTGGAGCCAGCCGGGGTGTGGGGGTGATGATCAGCCTGGTGGGTATCCTGACGTTGATCGTGTCGATCATTGCCCTGCTTGTCCCTGCCATCCGCAGGGTGGAGCTGGACCTCCCAGACCATGAGTTGGAGGTTGAAGTTTAGGGGAATACTAAGGGGATATGATCTTCAAACTGAAATCTCTACTGCACGCATAGCTCAACCACCAACAACTCCAATGCCAGTTCGGTGGTCAACTGACCGGTCTTCATGCTTTCATCCAGCTCCAACAAGCGATGATAAATGGCTTCCAGACCCGGCAGGTCAAAGCGCCGGCCTTGGTCGGCAAGCTTGCCGGCAACAAAAGGATGGATGTGCAAATCCCGGGAGATCTCAGCCTGCCTGCCGCCGGTATCCATTACTTCGCGAGCCTGCAGCAACAGGCGGAATTGACGGATAACCATGCCCCACACTGAAAACGACTCTTCATCCTGAAGCAGTTGGTGGAGTATCTTCTGTGCTTTTTGACCGCTCTTGTTGCCTAGGGCATCCACCAGGGTAAAAACATCCTGCCGGGCAGTGACAATGCCGACCTGTTCCACATCCTGCACGGTTATATTTCGGGCAAAATTGACGTACTCGAGCAGTTTGGCGATCTCCTGCGCTGCAATACGAGTGTCCTCACCCACCATCTCAGCCAGGTGTGCGGCGGCAGGAGGATCCATGCGAACAGATCTATGAATTGCGCCCGCCTGCCTGGCTGTTTCCTGGATGATCCAACCAGGCAACTGCTTGAGATCGGGCATATTCTTTTCCCGCGTTTGGATGGCAGCAGTACCACTCAGTGAAGCTGTTAATTTTTGCAACCATTCGTAAAAGCTTTTGTTCTTAAAATTATCATGAAGTTCGAGGGTTTCGATCAGACCCAAAGTTGTGGTGGGCGGCAGGTTTTGCAGGAATTCAGAAAATTTCTTGAGCTCTTTCACCCCTTTAAAGGCAGCATGAGGATGGTCGAGGATCACCAACCGTCGCTCGGACAGGAAAGGAGCAGCATTGGCAGCCGTATGAAAAGCGTCCATGGCGAGGCTGCGCCCATCCAGACGGGTGATGTTCATGCCCGCAGTTGAGGGTGGACCCATAGCCAGGATCCATTTTTGGATCTCCTGTCCGATGGCATACTCATCCGTGCCGTATAAGAAAATGATCTTCGATGCATCCATGGGAGTAAGGGGTTCGGGTTAATCCGTTGTGACCACCCGGTGCAAATGCAAGTTACCCAGCTTGAACGGATAAATGTCAACGACCTTAAGACCGCCAGGATCACCACTGGTGGTGACGTGTTCCTGAAGGATCGGTCCAAGCGGACGGGTGTAAATGAAAGCCAAAGTGACCAGCGTAATGACCAGGGGCAGCCGTTCCACTTTGTCCCTACGATCTTTGGCGCCAAGCATCCCCAACCAGGCAAGCGTTCCTGCCACAATACCGGAGCTGACAAAATTCGTGCCGCAATTTGGATGGACTGCCAGCATTTTTTCCCCATTCTGCAGGCGAGTCAGCGCCATAAAAACGGCGGAACGCAATTCGGCTGTATCCACCTCACCCAGGACATAGAAACCGCCGGTAAAAGAGATCCCGGACAGCATAAGGGTCGGTCTCCGGCTGGAGAGCAAGGTCAGGCTGGCATGCTCCAGACCATGGTTGCGACGGATGCGTGAGATGATCGGGTTATCCAGAATGCTCATATCTTCTCCTGATGCTTGTTGAAAGGATTATACCCGTAAATGGAAAGTGACTTTTACCAGGAAAATCTGGGTTTGAAGTTAAAGCAAAAACCGCAAGGTAATAAGCCTTGCGATTTAGTTTCGAAGAAAATTTTACGGCAGGTTAAGCGGTGGTGGCAGGCACAGACTCAACCGCTTCACTCTTCATGGGTGTGGTCGCACGCAGGAACCCGGCAAACAAGAACAGGATCCCCAGGAATTCACCAATATAAAGAGCACCCGGGAACTGCAAGCGGCTGAAAACCCCACCGAAGGCAGGCAGCATGGCGCCAATGGCGATGAGGATATTTCCAATAGTTCGGTGCAAAAGAACACGCTTGCGCCAGAAAATAAATGCAGAATAAGCAGCGCCACCCACCAGGGTCAATGTGCCGTACATATTGAAGAAGGGGGTCAAGATGCGGACCCCGGAACTGGTTATGGCACGCCCGCTTAATTCACTACCGGTGTGGGTGGCTCCTGCCATCAAGGACGGGTCAAGTTGGGCTGTGAAAACTTTAAAAGCACCATACAAAGAACCCAGGATCAGGATCCCCAGAAGGATGTTTGCCCATTTGCGTTTGGCAAGCAGGTAGACTGTTCCCTGCCCCAACCAGGCAGCAACGAGGATGGCTCCAAACAGATACCAGAGGCGGAAGACAAGGGGATTCCATCCAAATGTCCCGTAGAATGCCTCGCTCAGACCACCTATCCCGTAAAAGATGGTCCCGATGCCCCAAACCAGCAGGTATGCACCTTTTCGTTCCATATATCGCTTGAGAACAAAAAAAGCGAATATAAGGCTGATGATCCCTGACAGTAATGGCAAAATTGAATTGAACATGAAAACCTCCAAAAAGAAATTTAGAATATTATCAAAATTAATAAGCCTGAGAATAAAAGGTTAAACCGGCTGTGCCCAGACACCCAGGGCGACACCGATTGTGATGACCATCAAGACAATAACGATCAACACGATCACCCCCAGGACGATCGGGACAATTTTTTCGTAAAAAGCCGGGTAATGTCGAACAGATGCTTTGTGGTGCTCAATATCCTTTTCCATTAATACTTGGGCTCCCTCATTGCGGTTTTTGCTCATAAGATTGATATGTCTCCAGCAAGGAGATCAGGATCTGGTCAGTAAAAGTGTGCACTTTCTGGAGCATGTCACTCCAGGCAATACCGGAAGGGATGCGCGCGTCCCGGTAAACATCCACAATGGACTGCAGCATGGCGTTGCGAAAAAAGAGGAAGGCCCGGGCTGCATCGATACTGCCCAGGTTGCAACTGCGTCCACGGGAAGCATATTCATAGCCGATCGAATGTGCTTCCGCCATGGCATCTACCTCGCCGGGACAAGCCAGGTAATTTGCCAAACCCTGAACCAACATCCTGCCACTAAGGCGGTATTGATGCCTGGCTTCCTCGGTCAGCTTGTGATACCACGATTCAGACTCGAGACGATTTTCCATGATGCGGAAGTGCATATGTCCGAGGGAATGCTGGATGACATTGGCAGGTTCCATGTTTTCCGTCTGGCGAGCGGTCCTGGCCCACAACTCAACTTCTGAGCGCAAATAACGGCGGTGATTGCCCTGTGTGCGCTGCACCGGGATCTGTCCTTTGTTTGACCAGAGGCGCACCGTGCTGGGATGGACACCCAACAAGACCGCCACCTGGCTGAGAGTCAACCAACCTTCTTGTGTTTTCAAGGCAATTTTTCCAAAATTTCAATCCATAGTGACGATAAAAGAAATTAATCGCTTTATTTATGAGCAGCCTGAATTTATCATATCCGAACAAGCCGTCAATGTAGATTTATATAGAATTTTAATAGAGTTGGATTAGAAGAAGATGATAAAAAATCCGCGCAGGGATTGAAAACCTGCGGGGATCGAAAAAAAGCGCAAATCTAAGCTACTTGCCGGCCTTTCGGCAATGGTTTGTCCAGGATCAAGGCTGCTTCCAAAGCCTGATAAAGAGAACGAGCCTCGACGAGCTCAATTCCCTGCGGCCAGGGTTCACCCTTGCGAATTCGTTTGGGGACAACAGCCGTCTTAAAACCGAGTTTGGCAGCCTCACGCAGGCGGACAGGCATCTGCCCGGGCATGCGCAACTCACCTGCCAGACCGATCTCACCAATCAGGACCGTGTCTGCTTTGACAGGAACATCTTTCATGGACGAAGCAACAGCAGCAGCTATGGCCAGATCAGCGGCAGGTTCATCCACCTTCAAGCCACTGACGACATTGACAAAAATATCCTGTTCGGACAAACGCAAATTCATGCGCCGGGTAAGAACCGCAGCGATCATAAGTACCCGGTTGATATCGACTCCATTGGGAGTACGGCGGGCATTGCCAAACTGGGTCGGGCTGGTAAGTCCCTGGATCTCGACCAGCAGGGGGCGAGTGCCTTCCATGGTCACCGCAATGGCAGAGCCTGGGGCATTGACCATGCGCTCAGATAGGAATGCCTCGGATGGATTGGCGACTTCAACAAGACCATTTTCCCGCATTTCGAAGACACCCACTTCTGCAGTGGCTCCAAAACGATTCTTCACGGACCGCAGCAGGCGGTAAGCTTGAAAGCGATCCCCTTCCAGGTAAAGTACTGTGTCAACAATATGCTCCAGCATGCGGGGACCGGCAATGATGCCTTCCTTGGTGACATGCCCAATGATAAAAACAGAAATCCCCGAAGATTTGGCAAATTCACGCAGACGTGAGGCACTTTCGCGCACCTGTGAAACCGAACCGGCGGCTGACTCGAGGGCGGGCATATAAACCGTCTGGATCGAATCGACGATCAACAACTGTGGTTGGACTTCCTGGACATGCTCAAAGATGGTATCCAGGTTGGTCTCGGTGACCAGGTAAAGGTCATCCGCCAGGTGGGGGTTTCCATCCGAACCAACCAGGCGCATGGCACGCATTTTGATCTGGCGTTCCGATTCCTCACCCGAGACATACAAAACCTTGTGCTTGCCCGCCATTTCCAGCGCCATTTGCAACATCAGTGTGGACTTTCCGATGCCGGGGTCGCCCCCCACCAGAACGATCGACCCGGGTACGATACCCCCACCCAGGACCCGGGAGAATTCGGCAATGGGCACATGGATGCGTTCTTCGGCATCACCGCCAACATCTTTCAACCGATGTGCAGATGAGCGCCCGCCTAGACCACGCGAGGAGCCCCTGGAGGTTTGCGGCTCCGCTGCAACGATCTCCTCCACCATGCTGTTAAACTCCCCACACTGGGGGCAGCGTCCCATATACCCGGCAGAGACACGCCCACACTGTTGGCAAACAAAACGAATCTGAGTTTTTGACATAAGAGTATTATACCTTCGGATAATTTTTTCTTTTTATATATGTGACCTGCAATACTCAGGTCAAGGTGGCTGGCGATTATTAATGTTTGAAAGGATATTTGTGGTTATTGGGAAATCAATTTGATCTGATCCAGCATTTCCAGGAATTTTTCAGGAGGGGCAGGTCTCCCGGAGTGTTAGAATCACTTGGGTAAAATAAAAGACCTGCCCCTACAATTAAAAGAAACATATCATTATTCTGGCTTTGCTGATCTTCTTAATTGCCGGTTGCGGAGCCTCCCAGGAAACTCTTGCCACCCAAACAACAGTAAGGGCAGGTCTCCCGGAGTGTTAGAATCACCTGGGTAAAATAAAAGACCTGCCCCTACAATTAAAAGGATGGAAAACCCATGAAACATATCGTTATTCTGGCCTTGCTGATCTTCTTATCCGCTGGTTGCGGAGCCCCCCAGGAAACCCTTGCCACCCAAACCACAGTAGGGGCAGGTCTCCCGGAGTGTTAGAATCGCCTGAACAAAATAAAAGACCTGCCCCACCAATTAAAAGGACGGAAAACCCATGAAACATATCATTATTCTGGCTTTGCTGATCTTCTTATCCGCCGGCTGCGGGTCATTCTGGATTAATGGGCATCCTGGTCAA
>Ga0334722_10007440_pt1 | contig 10603 bp, 9 predicted proteins | sample C3_bottom_MG_FD_207210 | JGI IMG/M metagenome (GOLD analysis project Ga0334722, IMG submission 207210) | Sediment microbial communities from Yellowstone Lake, YNP, Wyoming, USA - C3_bottom | ecosystem: Environmental > Aquatic > Freshwater > Lake > Sediment | place: USA: Wyoming | collected... | reverse complement strand
CGGGTTGGCGTTTAGTCACCCATACAGCTATACGCAGATTCTGCGCCGCATGGGGCATACCGTCTCGCACGTGTGGGACGATAACCCGGCGAGGCTGACCGAGTTTGCGGCGCGGTTCGGCGCGGCAGCGGTGCCGTCTGTGGACGACGTACCCTCCGGCGTCGACGGCGTCATCGTCACGGGCCGTCTGCCCGAGCGGATCGAGCATGCGCGGCTGTTTCTCGACCGCGGCACCCCGGTGTATCTCGGCAAACCGATGGTGGCGACCGCCGCGCAGATGAGCCGGCTGGCCGATGCCGTCCGGCGCACGAACACGCCTCTGTTGACGACATCAGTGCTGCGGTACGCGCCGGCCCTGGTCAGTCTCCGCCGCCACGTCGATCAAGGGCGGCTCGGCGCGCCGGTGGTGGTGCACTGTCTGTCGGCGCACAGCATCGAGTCTTATCTGAAAGAGCCGCACATCTGGCAGGACGACCCGGCACGCGGCGGCGGCACGCTCATCACCATGGGGGTCCATGCGCTCGAGATGCTCAGCGTGCTGGTCGGGTATCGCATCCGCTCCGTCACCTGCCGGACGGCCCGGCGCGTTCACACTCGGTCGCTCTCCGAAGACGTCGCCGTCCTGACGATCGAGTGGTCAGACGGCCTGCTCGGCACCGTGGACATCGTCGGCGGCGTCAGCGGAGAGTTCTACGGGGTCAAGTTGTACGGCAGCGAGGCGGTGCTGCAGGCGTCCATCCCAAAGGGCGACGTGCGCGACCACCGGGGCGCCGCGGTCGGCGATGTGGACCCATGGGAAGAGTTCGGCTATGTGGGGACGATGACGGCGTTTGCAGACATGTGCCGGACCCGTGAGACGCCGGTCTCTCTCGAGGAGAGCGCGGCGATCATGCGGGCGCTGCTGGCCGCACGGCTGTCTGCGGGGTCGGGACAGCCGGTCAACCCGGATTCGATCGACACAGGAGGACGTTGATGGTGCGCGTTGGGATGGTCGCGGTGAACACGCCTCATGCGCCACTCTATGCACGGCTGCTGTGGGACCCGGATGCGCCCGGGGCGCCGGCCGAGCCGCAGGCCCGGATCACGGCGATCTGGGATGAAGACCGCGAACGCGCGGCCGCGTTCGCCCGCGAGCACATGGTGCCTGAGGTCGTGGCACGGCCGGAAGACATGATCGGGCGCGTCGACGCCGTCATGATCATCGAAAAAGACCAGAAGAAGCACGCCGCCCAGGCCATCCCGCTGCTTCGCGCCCGTCTGCCGGTCTTCATCAACAAACCCCTCGCGGACGACATGGCCGATGCCAACGCCATCGTCGCCTGCGCCCGTGAGACCGGCACCCCGATGTTTTCATGCTCGGCCTTGAGATTCGATTGGGAAGTCGTCGCCCTCAAGGAGCGCCTCAACGAGAGGGGACCGGTCCGCGTGGGGATCAGCATCGGCTACCGCGACCTCATGTACTACGGGGTCCACCCGACCGAAATGCTCGTCTCCGTCTTGGGGACCGGTGTCGAATGGGTCGAGAACCGGACGGAGGGCGGCGACCGCGACGTCATCCACGTCCAGTACCGTGATGGCAGGACCGGGTTGGTGCTCGTCATGCGCGATACCGCAAAGATATTCGAGCTGCAAACCTTCAACGAGCGCGGTCGGGACCGCGCGGTCGTCGCGGACACCTCGGCGAATCCGATGTTCGCCGACGAGACACGGGCGTTTCTCCGCATGGTGCGGACCGGCGAGGCCCCGGTGCCGGTCGAAGAGACGCTGGACGTCATGCGGATCCTCTGCGGCGCGCGCGAGTCGGCAAAGACCGGCAAGCGGGTGTACGCGCGCGATTTGAAGTGAACGGCGCGGTGGAGGCCCCGGTGGGGGGCCCGATCTACACCGCGGCCATCATCGGGCTGGGCCGCATCGGGAGCCTGCTCGACGATCCCTGGGCGGACCGGCATATCCGCGACGAGTCGTGGCGCGCCCGTCCCTGCACGCATGCGGGTCAGTTTGCGGCGCATCCGAGGATCCGTCTGGTTGCCGGCGCTGATCCAGATCCTCAGCGCCGCGGCGCTTTCGCCGAGCGCTGGGGGCTCACCGCGTACGGCGATCATCGCGAAATGCTTGAGCGAGAACGCCCTGACATCATCAGCGTCTGTACCCGCGCCGTCGACCGGTACCAGCCGACCCTCGATGCGATCGCGTCCGGGCCGCGCGCGCTGCTGCTGGAAAAACATCTCTCGGCGTCCCTGGCCGAAGCCGACGCCATCGTCGCTGCGGGGGATCGCGGGCGCGTGCCCCTCGTCGTCAACCTGACGTTTCGCTTCGCCGCGGGGGTCAAGGCGCTCGCGGAGCGTGTGCGCGCCGGGGCGATCGGCGCGCTGCAGACGGTGGTCTGCTATCCGGGCGCCCTGCTCATCCACTCCGGCGTCCACTTCTTTGATCTCTGCCGGTACTTCGGGACCGGAGACGCGAGGCGTGTATTCGGCCGTCTGGACGGCGATGCCGCCGCCGCCGACCCGCCCGGCAGCGGCTACATCGAGTTTGATTCCGGGGTACGCGCCTACGTCGACGCGCGGACCCGGGCCACACACGGCTACATGGAGTTTCACGGCACCGACGGCGTCGCCCGCGTCGGCAACGACGCCGAGTGTACCGTGTTCTTCTGGCGGGTACCGCCCCCGGCGGGTGACGTCGACCGATTCTACCAGCCCGTCCTCCAACCCGCCGTGTGGACAGCGCCGGCCGATGAGGACGGGAGCATCCGCCGCGGCCGCAACATCAACCGGCGGTGCATCGATGACGTGGTCGCGTGTCTGGACAGCGGCCGGGCGCCGACCGCGTCCGCACACGATTGTCTGCTCGCGCAGGAGATGGCCGCTGCGATGCACGTCTCGCACGCGGCGGGCGGCCGGCTTGTCGATCTCCCCCTCGCGGACCGCAGTCTCCGACTCAACGCCATCTGATGGCCTGACGGCCGGCCGGGGTCTCGCATCGGACGCCGCGTCCCGATATGCTGTAGGTACGCTTTTCAACGGAGGCGGACAACCGTGAAGCAGATTGCTGTGCTGAGCCTCGTCGCGGCCGGTCTGGCTCTCGTCCTGGCGCTGAGCGGCATCGGGCCCGCGAGCGCCGGCCCAACCGTGCGGCTGTCCATCGCCACCGGCACCACGGGCGGAGTCTACTTCCCCCTGGGTGGCGGCCTGGCATCGCTGATGTCAAAGCATATCCCGGGCGTTGCGGCCACCGCCGAGGTCACGCCGGCGTCGGTGGATAACATCCGGCTGCTGGGGGCGAAGCGGGCGGACCTGGCCATGGTCCTCGCCGACTCCGCCGTAGACGGCCTCAAAGGCGAGGAGGCGTTCAAGGGCAGTCCGGTACCGATCCGCACACTCTCCCCGCTCTACAACAACTTCAACCATCTCGTCACGGTCGAGGGGACCGGCATCAACACTATCGCCGACCTGAAAGGGAAGCGGGTTTCGCTGGGCCCGCCGGGGAGCGGCACCGAGGTCACCGCGCTGCGGATCCTGGAGGCGGCAGGCATCAACGCCGATCGAGACATCCGCAAAGAACGCCTGTCGCCTGCGGCCTCTGCAGATGCGATCAAAGACAGGAAGCTCGACGCCTTCTTCTGGAGTGGCGGACTGCCGACAGCGGCAGTCCTCGACCTGGCCGTCTCGCCAGGTGTGCGCATTCGCCTGGTGCCGCTCGACACCGTGCTGCCGGCCATGCAGAAGAAGTGGGGCAACCTCTACTTCCGGTCGGTGATTCAGAAAGAGTTCTACCTGGGCCTGCCGGCCGACCTGGCAACGGTGGGCGTGGCCAACCTCTTAATCTCCCACAAAGACTTCGACACAGATCTGGCGTATCAGATCACGAAACTGCTCTTTGAGCGGCGACCCGAGCTCGCGATGGTCCACAAGGAAGCGGCAAACATCACCTTGACCGGCGCGGCGGCTCGCTCGCCACTCCCGTTCCACCCAGGGGCGGTCCGATATTTCAAGGAGCGCAACGTCGAAGGGTTCTAGCGCGCGACGGATCTGGGCGGCCGCGGTCGCGACGGCGACGGCGGCCGCTTTGTTGCTTCTCCCGCACACCATCCTCGACATCCGTGACGACGTCACCCGGCGTCTCCTGTGGCGCGTCCCATTGCGCGAGGGCTCGACGGTGGACCTCGAATACACCAATTCGCTCTTCAACGCCCCCACCACCGACCGGTTCGTCGTCCAAGGCCGTGCGCTGCGGCTGGTGGAGATCAGCAGCACCAAGGAAGCCGTGCTCGAGCACGCGGGGCTCGCCGGACCGCACAAGATCCGGGCCGGGCGCTTCGTCGCCGAGAGGCCCGGCCCGGTGCTCGCAGAACTCACCATCCGTATCGGCCAGACGGGCCAACAACGGCTGGTGGTCGACGGCCGGGACATGCCATTGTATCGGACCGGCGTCGGCGAGGCGGTCCACATACGGGTGGCCAGGATCCCACGGGTGCTGACGCTCGTGGAGACCCCGCGGCCGCCATAGGAGTGGTCGATGGAACAGCGCGACGATGTGCCGCTACCAAAGACCGAAGAAGAACTCAAAGACATCGTCGAGGAATACGAAGGGAAGACACGCCGGCTCGGAGGCGGCTGGGGTGTTCTCGTCACCGTCCTCACCGTCGCCATGTCCCTCTACCATCTCTACGCCGCGCAGATCGCGATCATTCAACAGGTGCACCTGGTCCGCCACCTGATCTTCGTCCTGGTCCTGACGTTTCTGCTCTATCCGGGCACGTCGAAGACCATGCGGCGGACGGCCCCGACGGCCTGGGACGTCGCGCTCGCGGTCGCCTCCGTCGTGGCCCTCGTCTATATCCTGGTGGACTTCGAGGCCTTCATCTACCGCTCGTACATTCCGACCCGGCTCGACCTGATCTTTGGAATCATCACCATGCTGCTGATCATGGAGGCGACGCGGCGTACTATCGGCAGTGCGCTGCTCATTCTGGTCATCGCCTTTCTGGTCTATGCGTTTGTCGGCCCCTTCCTCCCTGAACCCTGGACCCACCGCGGCTATGACCTCGTCCGAGTCGTCGGTCAGCTCTTCATCACGCTCGAAGGGATCTTCGGCGTGCCGTTGCAGGTGTCGGCGACGTTCATCATCCTCTTTACGATCTATGGCGCCGTCCTCGATGCGTCGGGGGCCGGGCGGTTCTTCGTCGATCTGGCGCTGGCGCTCACCGGACGGCGGCGCACCGGTCCGGGACAGGCCACGACCGTCGCCTCGTTCCTTCTCGGCGGTCCGTCCGGGAGCGGCGTTGCGACGACCGTCGCGGTCGGCGCGATCACCTATCCGATGCTCAAACGCGCCGGGTATGATCGCGAGTCGGCCGGCGGGCTGCTGTCGGCCGGGGGCATCGGCGCTGTGATCTCGCCGCCGATTCTCGGCGCCGCGGCGTTCATCATCGCCGAGATCCTGAAGATCTCGTACCTGAAGGTCGTCGCGATGGCGACGATCCCGACGATCCTCTACTACTATTCGATCATGCTCATGATCGAGTTCGATGCCAAGAGCATGAACCTGAAGCGGGTCGAGATCACGGCGGGCGACCCGAAGAAGCTGGCGGTCCGTTATTGGTATCTGCTCTCGTCGCTTGTAGTGATCCCGGTGTTCATGATCATCGGCTTCACCGCGATCAACGCCGTCTTCTGGGCCACGGTCATCGGCGCAGCGCTCAGCCTGATCCGCCCCGAAACGTCGATGCTTACCATCAGCCGCCGCGTGGTCGTTGCGGGCGAGCCGCGGGGGAAGGGCGTGCTGCGGCTCGGTGGTCTCGATGTCAATCCGGCCGGACTGATCAAAGCGCTGGACAACGGCAGCCGTCAGGTGATCAGCGTCGCCGTCACCACAGCGGCTGCCGGCATCGTCGTCGGCGTCGTCAACCTAACCGGTCTGGGGCTCAAGATCTCCGACGTCATCATCGCGTACGCGGGTTCACAGCTCCTGCCGACGCTTGTGCTGGCCGCGGTCGCCTTGTGGGTGCTCGGTCTGGCGCTTCCCATCACGGCCACATACATCGTCGCGGCCGTGATCGTCGCCCCGGCGCTGACGAAGCTCGGCGTACATGAGCTCGCGGCGCACATGTTCATCTTCTACTACGCGATCCTCTCCGAAGTGTCACCGCCGGTGGGTCTCGCGCCAATGGCCGCAGCGGCCCTGACCGGCGGCAACCCGTTCAAGACCATGATGATGGCCTGGAAGTACACGCTCCCGGCGTTTGTGGTGCCTTTCATGTTCACCGCCCACCCCGACGGGATGGGGTTGTTGCTGCAGGCCCCCTGGCCGACCGTCGTGTACACGGGGATCACGGCCCTGATCGGGTTGACCGCGATGGCGGCGGCGGTGACCGGGTGGTTCCTCCGCCGGTCGACCCTGATCGAGCGGATTGTCCTGGCGGCCGCCGGGCTCGTCTTGGTGTACCCAGAAGCGCGAACGGACATCATCGCTGTGGCCGCCATGGCGGCCGTCGCGAGCCTGCAGTGGTTTTCGAGACCCGCGACCGCGAAGGAGTGAGACGATGAGCGCAGATGAAGAACGACCCGAGGCGTCGGTACACGACACCTCGCATGACAGCGCGCCCGAGACGCTTCCCGATGCGATCTCGCTGATCGCGACCTGCATCAGCCTGCTGGCGAACACAGCCTGGCAGGCGATGGGGCTGGTGCCCAACCCGAGTACGAAGACCATCGAGCGTCACTTTGACGAGGCGCAGCTCGCGATTGACGCGGCTGCCGCGCTGGCGGATCTGCTCCGGCCCCGCATCGGCGACCGCGAGCGCCGCGATCTGGAGACGCTGGTGGCAAATTTGAGGATCAACTTCGTGGAGCAGAAGAGCAAGGCGCCCTAGTGGGTTACGTCCGGCTCAAACATACGCTCAGCGCGCTGGCGCTCGACGCGATCGAGCACCGGGAGCGGCGCAGCGTGGTCGCGTGGCTCGTAGCGTATTGTGACCGCGTCAACAGGGGACCGCGCGGCGACGGGTCGAGCGACGCCGGCTTCTCGCAAGCGCTCTCGGCGCTCGAAGCGCGCGGGCGTGCGGCGCCGCGGGAGATCGGCGCGCCGGTTCACGAGTTGTTTGATTGGACGAAAGACGGCGTGGCGCTGCAGGTCGAGTTTCGGCCTCATGTCGCGTACATGGATCGCCAGGTCCACCGCCTGCAAGATGCGCTGGCGGGTCTTCGGGGCCCGCGTCAGAGCATCATGCGGCGCGCCGCGGCGCTGTTCAACAACGGCCTCTTCTTCGAGTGCCACGAGTTTCTCGAAGACATCTGGCGCGCCGCCGCTGAGCCCGAGCATGGTTTGTATCACGGCGTCATCCTCATCGCCGCGGCGTTTTATCATCACGAGAAGGGAAACCGGCACGGGACACGCATCAAGCTCCGGCAGGGTCTCGCCTATCTGCAGCCCTTTCTCCCGCGCGCGCACGGCATCCGGCTCGACCGCTGGGTGACTCGGCTCGCGCCATGGAGAGACCGCATCGACGCCGGCAGGATCAGCGGCGTCCTCGCCCGTGACGAGATCCCCAAGATCCCACTCATCCGGTCGGGGGGGCGGCATCGATGATCGACGACGTCTTTCGTTACATCGACTCGCACGCCGACACGTTCGTCCACGATCTCCAGCGGCTCTGCCGGCAGCCCTCGATCTCCGCCCAGGGTGTCGGGCTCGAGGCCTGCGCGGATCTGCTGGTCGCGCAGATGCAGGCGCGCGGGATCCCGGCGGTCATCGAATCGGTGCCCGGCGGGCCGCCGCTCGTCTGCGCGGATGTGCCCGGCGAGCGCGCAAAGACGCTGCTGATCTACGATCACTACGATGTCCAGCCGCCCGATCCGGTCGACGAGTGGCAGTTCGACCCCTTCAGCGCGACGATTCAGGGCGGCCGGCTATATGCCCGCGGCGCGCAGGACACGAAGGGCAACATCGTGGCGCGTCTCGCCGCGGTCGAGGCGTGGCTTCGGGTCCGCGGCGCCCTGCCGGTCAGGGTGAAGTTCCTCCTCGAAGGCGAAGAAGAGATCGGCAGCCCCCACCTGGGCGACGCGCTCGCGGCGCGGCCCGACCTGGCCCGCGCCGATGCCTGCCTCTGGGAGTCGGGTCACAAAGATCACCGCGACGCCCCAACCATCTATCTCGGCGCCAAGGGCATCTGCTACGTCGAGCTCGAAGCGTACGGCGCGAGGCGCGATCTCCATTCGTCACAGGCGACGACCGTCCCCAACCCGGCGTGGCGCTTGGTCTGGGCGCTGAGTACCCTGAAGGACCCGGACGAGCGCATTCGGATCCCCGGGTTCTACGACGGCGTCGCGGCGCCAAGCGCCGCGGAGATGACGCTCATCGAGCGCATCGCGGGCTCGCGCGACGCGGACTCCATCCGCCGGGACCTGGGTATCCCCGCGTATGTGAAGGGCCTCACGGGCGTCGGGTTGGTCACCCGCGATTTGTTCGAACCCACCTGTACGATTTGCGGGCTGACGGCCGGCTACCAGGGGCCGGGTTCGAAGACCGTCCTCCCCCGGCGGGCCGCGTCGAAGGTCGATTTTCGTCTCGTCCCCAACCAGCGCCCGCACGACATCCTCGACAAGTTGCGCGAACACCTGCGGCGCGAGACATTTGGCGACTTCACGGTCAGGCCGCTGGGGTTGGAGGAGCCGTACAAGACGCCGTTTGACACCCCGATCGTCGACGTCGTCGCAGAGACCGCGGAAGAGGTGTACGGTGTGCCGCCCGTGGTGCTGCCGTCCATGGCGGGCACCGGTCCGATGCACGCCGTTTGTGCTCCGTTCGACATGCCGGCGGTCGGCACCGGGATCGGCTATGCGAAGGGCAACTCACACGGACCCAACGAAAACATCCGGATCACCGACTTCATCCAAGGGATCAAACACATCGCGTTGATCCTCGAGCGATTCGCGGGTTAGTACGTCGCGTTCGGCTCAAAGGGGTAGAGTGGGCGGCGCCGCCGGTGATAGGTGAATCGTGAGAGATCGGCGGTCGTGACGCCCGGCGTGTCCACGAGCAGGATCTGCGCCGCGATCGGCTCGTAGGCCGCGCGCGGCGCCACGACCCCTTTTGCGACGACGATGCGTCGCGTCTCGGGCCGGATGCCGACCGCATAGAGCTGCTCAAGGCTGATCGAGGCCATCCGCCCGGTAGTGAGCACCAGCGTGTGATCGTCGAGGGTATCGAGGACGACCGTGGGCCCCGCATCGAAGAACCGCTGCCCGCCATGCCGCGGGGTGGGCTCTTCGAACCGGCCGTCCGAGATCGTCCGGACGATGCCGGTGACCTCGACCGGCGCGCCGTGCCGGTCATCGGTCTTGGCCCCGACGCTCACGGTCACGCGCGAGCGCACGCCGCCGGCGACGCAGGCCGACACGGCCTGCGGGTCGCACACACTCGCCAGGAAGCTGCGCGCCCCGAGCTTCCTGGCCGTGGCAAGCAGGATCGTGGAGTCGCCGGGCGAGCCGCCGCCGATGTTGTCGCCGACGTCCATGAGCACGATGGGACCCTGCGATGCCTGCATCGCCGTCGCGATGGCCTGCTCGGGGGACACGGCTTCCCCCTGGAACTCCCCGCGACGGTCCCACGCCCGCCGCGCCATCCACCGCGCCGCGTCGCGGGCCGCCGACGGATCGCCGTCGTGGACGGCCAGGAACGCCATCCCCATCTCGGCGACGTCGGCGTACGGGTAACCTTCGGCGACGCCGGCGGACAGCATCCCCGGGCGGCGCATGACGGCGTCGGCGTCCGCCATGATGCCCCGCATCGGTTCCACGCCTGTGTATTGCTGCAGGATGTTGATCACCACAGGCGGCGTCTCCAGCGCCTGCACCGGGTGGATCTCGCCGCGCAGCGTGCGGATGATCATCTCGGCGCACTCGAGCGCGCGCGGGCGCGGATCGACGTGAGGGTTGGTGCGGTAGAGGACGGTGACGGTTGCCCCCTCGATCATCCGCTGCGAGAGGTTCGTGTGCAGGTCGAGCGACAGACCGATCGGGATGTCCGGCCCGACCAGGGCGCGCACCCGCGAGACGATCTCGCCGTCGGCATCGGGGCAACCGTCGGCTACGGCCGCGCCGTGCTGGGCGAGCAGGACGGCGTCCCAGGGACCGCGCTCTCTCAGGAGACGCAGCATCTCGTCGACGATGCGTTCCAGCGCGTCGCCCGCGATCATTCCAGAAGGCTCTGTTCTAAAGAAGACGAGCGGGGCGATCTCGACTCCGTACCGATCGCCCGCTTCGAGATAGCCGGCCAGCGTGGCGTGCGAATCCCGGTAGGCGCGGACGATCTCGTCACCTCGCAGGATCCCGGACTGCTCGAACGCGGCATACCCGGTCGTCCCGCGCGCAAACGTGTTCGTCTCGTGCGACATCCCGAGCGCGGCCACTCGCGTCATGACGCGGCTACCGCCTGGTCGGCAGACGGCGCCCGCGGCCTCAGCACGCGGGACGCGGCCGCCGCGATGACCGCAGCGGCGATCGGCGCCACCCAGAAGTAGGTGAAGAGCGCGGTCGCCGACGGCGACGGCGGTCGTGAGACCGCCAAGACCGCCTCCGCGATCGTCTGGAAGAGCGGAATC
>Ga0334722_10007439_pt1 | contig 10604 bp, 10 predicted proteins | sample C3_bottom_MG_FD_207210 | JGI IMG/M metagenome (GOLD analysis project Ga0334722, IMG submission 207210) | Sediment microbial communities from Yellowstone Lake, YNP, Wyoming, USA - C3_bottom | ecosystem: Environmental > Aquatic > Freshwater > Lake > Sediment | place: USA: Wyoming | collected... | reverse complement strand
TGTTTGTTCACGGGGCCTCCTCGACGACGACGGCGTCCTCCCCGTCCATGCCGGCGATCAGGACCCGGACGTCGTCCTCCCGGCGTGTCGGGACATTCTTGCCCACGAAGTCGGCCCGGATGGGCAGCTCGCGATGTCCCCGGTCGACGAGCACCGCGAGCTGGATCTTCCTGGGCCGGCCGAAGTCCATCAGCGCGTCCATCGCCGCGCGGATGGTCCGCCCGGTGAACAGCACGTCGTCGACCAGCACCACGGTGCGCCCCTCGACCGAGAAAGGTATCTCCGTGCACTGTACCCGGGGCCAGAGGCTGGCGTGGGCGAGATCGTCCCGGTAGAGCGTGACATCCATGACGCCGACCGGGACGGCGGTGCCCTCGATTTCGAACAGGAATGCGGCGAGGCGCCGGGCGATGTGATCGCCGCGGCTGCGCAGCCCGACGAGCACGACGTCGGCGAGGCCCTGGTTCTTCTCGAGGATTTCGTGGGCGATGCGGACCAGAGCGCGTCGCACCCCGGTTTCGTCCAGTATCTCAGCTTTTGCGTTCACGGGCGCTTTCTCACCTCTCGGGATGAGTTTAAAGTGGTGACCCGAGCGATGATAGCCCCGTGCGGTGGCGTGTCAAGTTTTTCTTGACCCCACCCCCGGCTGACCCGAAGATGGTGGCATGCTGCACGCAGACCAGCCGGGATCGGACCTCGGGGTCCGCGCTTCCACGCCGGCCGGCGACGCTGCGCTGCGGCGCATCCTGATCGTCGACGACTCGAGCGCCGTTCGCGTCGCGCTGCGCGCGGCGCTCGCCGGGCTGCCGGCCGTCGGCGAGATCGTCGAGGCCGTCGACGGCATCGACGCGCTGGCGCAGCTTGCGCGCGCGCCGGCGGACCTGATCCTGACCGACATCACGATGCCGCGGCTCGACGGCTTCAAGTTCCTCGCCGCGGTGCGCGACAACCCGCGCTACCGCGACGTCGTGGTGATCATGCTCTCCTCGCACGGCGAGTCCGTCGACAAGGTCCGCGGCCTGACACTCGGCGCCAACGACTACGTCACCAAGCCCTTCGAGCGCGCCGAGCTGCTCGCGCGCGTCATGGTGATGCTCAAGATGAAGGACCTCCAGGAGGAACTCAAGCTCAAAGCCGCGGCTCTCGAGCGGGCCAACCGCGAGTTGGAGCGGCTCGCGAACACCGACGGGCTGACCGGGCTGCCGAACCGGCGGGCGTTTTTCGCGCAGCTGGAGGTGGAATTCAGCCGGTCGCGCCGCTACGGCACCCCCCTGGCGCTCCTGATGCTCGACATCGATCACTTCAAGAGCTTCAACGATCGCTATGGCCACCAGACGGGGGACCAGGCGCTGCGAGCGGTCGGCGCAGCTCTCGCGGGCGGCATCCGCAACTACGACTGCGCGGGGCGTTACGGCGGCGAAGAGTTCATCTGTCTCCTCCCCGAAACCGGGCCGGCCGACGCCCTCATGGTCGCGGAGAGACTGCGGCGGCACGTGCGCGCGGCGTCGGTCGCGGCGGTCGGCGGCGACGGCGTGCCGACCGACGTCGGCATGACGGTCAGCGTCGGCGTCGTCACCTGGCCCGAGTGCCCGGCCGAGACGGCCGATCACCTGGTGGCGGCCGCCGACCAGGCGCTGTATCAGGCGAAGGCCGCGGGCCGCGATCGCTGCGTCGTCGCCGCGCCGGCGGCGACGCGCCCGGCACCGACGGCGGAGGCGACGACAAGTTGACACCCCCGGAGTCAGGTGCTACAACTTACGCAACCAGAGGGCAACACCGATGACATCGACAACAGCCACGTTCGTGACCGTTCTTGCCGTCGCCGCAACGGCCGGGATACTCTTCATGATCCCCGTGCTCCTCGAGTTGCGGCGCACGGTGCACACGCTCAACCTGATCCTCAAAACCACCGAGGAGTCGCTGGCGCCGACGCTGCGCGAGCTGCGGGCCACGCTCGAGAACCTCGACCGCATCACCACCGACGTCAGCACGGTCACCGACGACATCCGGGTCTTCTCGGGCTCGATCCGCCAGGTCGGCAAGGATGTCCGGGAACTCAGCGGATTGATCAACGTGCTCGGTGGCGGAGTTGGGGCGAAGATCGCCGGATTGCGCGCCGGGGTGGGGGCCGGAGTCTCCTACCTGGCAAAGAACCTGCTGCGAAAGGGAGGGACCCCATGAGTCGCGAAGAAGGCTACAGCGGTCACAGCATCGTCATCTCTTTCTTCCTCGGGACGGTAGCCGGTGCAGCCGCGGTGCTGTTGCTCGCACCGCAGGCCCGCAAGGAATCGGCCGAGCGCATCCGCGAGTTCGGTCAGGACATGAAGGAGCGCGCCACGGATTACCTCGACCAGGCCAAGGACACGGTGTCGTCGACCGTCGGGCGCGGCCGCGACTTCATCGACGAGAAGCGCTCGCTGATCCAGTCCGCGGTCGAGGCCGGCAAGGAGGCCTACCAGCGCGAGAAAAGCAAGGCGGGCACCGAGGCCTGAGCCGCAGGGACGCCGCGCATCCCGCTCGGGAGCGATTCCTGCCGGAGTCGCTCCCGTTTCTTTTCAACCTACAGCCCGCGGGCGGTTAGACGCTCAGGGCATCGGCTCTGGCGGTTTCTCACCCGGGAGCACTTCGCGAGCAGGCCGAGCACAGCTCTCGTCGGAGGCCGGACCTTCCACCTCCTGTTTCCCGCCACTGAGCACCGCCCTGACGACGTAGCAGAACTCCGCGGCCGGGTCGACCCGCGCATCCACGAAGCTGCTCCCGGTCACGGGGTCGGGTGCGGCAAGGTGAAACGGCACGGCCGCCCGCTCCCGTCGGTATACCCGGTATACGAGACCGGCGGCGCCATCGGCCGGAACCGCCCAGGCGAGGACGATCGACCGCAGGTTGCCGACAGCGGTCAGGTGCGTCGGCGCTGCCGGCACCCGCTCCCAGGCAACCTCCAGCGGCACCGTGAGTGCGCGCCGTCGCCGCATCCCATCCCGGAACTGGACGCGGTAACTGAAGGTGCCGGGGGTCGGCGGTTGGTCGGACCAGAAGAGCCGCTCCCCGAACACGAACCCTTCCGCCTTGAACACGGTCCCCACCTCGACGATCTCCGCCTCCTGCCCGGCCTGACGCAGAATGCGCGCCAAAACCCACGGTTCTTCGCGCTCGGGAAACATCCGGTGGGCGGGGACCTGGAAATCGAGCCTCACCCGGTCCTCGCGGACGCTCGCGCGCAGTGCGGGCGCCCGCTCCGCGGTCTGGGACTCCTCAAGGCGCAAGGGCGCCTTTTTGCCGCAGGCGCACAGCGCCAGGACGCAGAGCACCGCCGCCCCCAGCGACAGACTACGGCTGCGGTGCGCCATCGCGCCCGTCGAGTCTACCGCGCACCGGGTCGGTCTTGAACGGGTCGGTCGCGTCGGCGTTGCGATAGATCAGCCGCGAGAGCATCTTTCCGGCCTCGGTGAGCACCTGGACCGCCCGGCGCAACTGCCCGATGTCGGTGCCGCCGAGCGCGGCTTTCACGCCCGCGAGCGCAGTCCGCAGTTGAGCCGATTCTCGCTCGTCGAGCACCGAGTGGTACTCGCCGAGGGCGCGGTCGCTCGAGTACACCAGCGCCTCGGCCTCGTTGCGCACCTCGGCCAACTCCTTGCTGCGCGCGTCCTCGGCGCCGTGACGCTCCGCGTCGGCGCGCATCCGGCTGATCTCCTCCGCGACCAACCCCCCCGAGGCGGTGATGCGGATCGCCTGCTGGTGTCCGGTGCCGGTGTCGCGCGCCGACACGCTGACGATGCCGTTCGCGTCGATGTCGAAGGCGACCTCGATCTTCGGCACGCCGCGGGGCGCCGGCGGCAGCCCCACCAGCTCGAACTGGCCGAGCGACTTGTTGTCGGCTGCCATCTCGCGCTCGCCTTGCAGGACGTGGATCGTGACCGAGGTCTGGTTGTCGCTCGCGGTGGAAAAAACGCGCCGGTTGCGAAACGGGATCGTCGTGTTGGCCTCGATCAGACGGGCAAAAATCCCCCCCTTGGTCTCGATGCCGAGCGCGAGGGGCGTCACATCGAGCAGGAGCACGTCGCGCACCTGGCCGCTGAGGATCCCGCTCTGGATGGCGGCTCCGATCGCGACGACCTCGTCGGGGTTCACCCCCCGGTGCGGGTCGCGACCGAAGAAGTCGCGCACCACCTGCTGCACCAGGGGCATCCGCGTCTGGCCGCCGACCAGGATCACCTCGTCGACCTGGGCCGAGGTGAGCCCTGCGGTCGCCAGTGCGGCCGCGCAGGGTTTGAGGGTGCGCTCGACGAGATCGCGCACCAGGTCCTCGAGTCGCGCCCGCGTGAAGACGTACTGCAGATGGCGCGGCCCGCTGGTGTCGGCAACCAGAAACGGCAGGTTGATGGTGCTCTCGACCCGCGAGGAGAGTTCGTGCTTTGCGCGCTCGACGGCCTCCTTGAGCCGCTGCAGCGCGACCTTGTCCCGGCCCAGGTCGAGCCCCTGCTCCTCGCGGAACCGGGCGGCGAGAAAATCGACCATGCGCTGGTCGAAGTCGTCGCCGCCGAGGAACGTGTCGCCGCTGGTGGAGCGCACCTCGTAGACGCCGTCGCCGATTTCGAGGATCGAGATGTCGAACGTCCCCCCGCCGAGGTCGTAGACGGCGACCGTCCGCCGCGCCCCACCCTGCAGGCCGTAGGCCAGTGCGGCGGCCGTCGGCTCGTTGACGATGCGCAGCACGTTGAGGCCGGCGATCGTGCCGGCGTCCTTGGTCGCCTGGCGCTGGCTGTCGTTGAAGTACGCCGGCACGGTGATCACCGCGTCGGACACCGGCTCACCGAGAAACTCCTCGGCATCCGTGCGCAGCTGCCGCAGCACGACGGCCTGAATCTCCGCCGGGCTGTAGGCCGTGCCCTTGACCTCGATCCAGGCGTCGCCGTTGAGGGCGGGCACGATCGCATACGGCACCAGCTCCCGGGTGCGGGCCGCCTCGGCGCTGTCGAAACGCCTGCCGGTCAGCCGCTTCGCCGAATAGACGGTACCGGCCGGCGAGGTGACGAGCTGGCGCTTGGCGATCTGGCCGACGAGACGCTCCCCGCTGTCGGTGAAGGCCACGATGGTCGGCGTCGTGCGACTGCCCTCGCCGTTCGGAATAACGACGGGACCGCCCGTCTCCATCACCGCGATGCAGGAGTTTGTCGTCCCGAGGTCGATCCCGACGACACGGCCCATCAACCCTCCTCCGCTTCCTCGTCCGCAAGTTTCGCCACGGCGACCATCGCCGGCCTCAACACCTTGCCGTCGAGGAGGTAGCCGCGCCGGTACTCCTCGGTCACCGTTCCGTCCGGCGGTACGCCCGTGGTCTCGACCCGGGCCATCGCCTCGTGCAAACGCGGGTCGAACAGCGCGCCCAGGGCGACGATCGGCTGCGCACCGAAGCGGGTGAGAACTTCCTGCACCTGCTTGCAGACCAGTTCGACTCCCTGAGCGAGGGTCTCGGGCGCCGCACCGGCGAGGCCGGCATGCTGCAGGGCGCGCTCGAGATTGTCGACGATGCCCGGAAGCTCCGCCAGCACGCGCTCCTTGGCCTGACGGTTGAACTCTTCCCGGTCCCGCTGTTGGCGTTTGCGATAGTTCTCGAACTCCGCCTGCAGCCGCAGCTGGCGCTCCTGCGCGGCCGCCAGTTCGGAGCGCAGCCGTTCGACCTCGCTCACGACGGGATCAACGGGCGCATCCCCTCCGGCCAACTCGTTGAATGCGCCCTCGGGTACAACCGGCGGTGAAAGCTCGTCGGTCAAATCGGTTTCGTCGTCGCGGTTCATGCTCAGCATCTCCTCAGCCGGGCGAGGGCGTCCGGCACCTCCCGCGCATCCAGCCGCTTGAGGTTCACTCCAGGCTCAGACTCTGGCTCAGGCTGTCTGCGGCGCACGCGACGATCGGGATAATCCGCTCGTAGGCCATGCGGGTAGGACCGATGACGCCGAGGACGCCGACAACCTGGCCCTCGCGACGGTAGGGCGCGGTCACCAGGCTCAGGCCGCTGAATTCAGGGAGCGGCAGCTCCCCGCCGATAAAGATCCTGACCCGGTCCGTCGAGAGACACTGGTCGAGCAGACGGCACAGCCGCCCCTTCTCCTCGATGGCGCGCACCAGGGCGCGGATCATCCCCGGGTCCGAGAACTCCGGGACGTCGAGGATGTTCGCGGCCCCGTCGAGGTACAACTCCTCCCCGGCATCCTCCCCGCCGAGCGCACGTCGCCCCATTTCGAGCGCGCGATCGACCAGCGTGTCGAAGACCGCCTTCTCCTCGGCCATCACGGCGAGCAGGCGGGCGCGCACCTCGCGCAGGGTGAGACTCGTAAAACGCTCGTTCCAAATGCTCGACATCGCGTCGAGCTCATCCTGCGGCCAGTCTTCCTGCAGTTCGAGCAACCGGGTTTGCACCAGGCGACTCGAGGTGACGAAGATCGCGAGCACCCGGTGCGACGCGACCCGGCGCAACTCCCGGTGTTCGAAGCGGGAGTTTTGCATCTGCGGCCCGCGCACCAGCCCTACCTGGTGGGAGGCGGCCGAGAGGGTGCGCGAAGCCTCGCGGATCAGCTCGGTGACCTGCAGACGACGCCCGAGCCGTTCGCGGATCTCGTCGAGCCCGTCCGTCTGGACGGCCTGAACCCCGACGACCTCGTCGACGTAGAAGCGATAGCCGAGGTCCGTCGGGACACGCCCCGAGGAGACGTGCGTCTGACGCAGGTAGCCCTTCTCCTCAAGGTCGGCCATCGTGTTGCGGATCGTGGCCGGGCTGACGTCGAGATCGAGCTGCCGCGCCAGGTAGCGGGACCCGATCGGCTCACCGGTGCGGATGTGGTGCAGCACGGTCAGCGAGAGCACGGTGCGCTCACGGACGGTCAACCGTTCACCGAGCCCTCTGGTCATGGTCAAGTGCCTCCCAACACTTTGGAAAGACTAGAGAACCTGTGCGGCTTTGTCAAGGAGCCGGGGCGTGCCGTTCACGTGCGAACGGGCCCAGTTCCCGCATGAACCGCTCGATGTTCCCGATCACCGCCGGTGTCGAGGAGCGCTTTTCGAGGCCGCAGAGAATTTGGGGCTGGACCGCCTCGCCGCGCACCTCGCCGCGCACCTCGCCGCGCAGCACCTCGAGGAACGCCCGCGTCACCCGGGGGTCGAACTGCGCGCGCACCCCTTTGCGGATCCGGCCGATAGCATCCTTGAGCCGGAGCGCCGGACGATACGGGCGGTCCGAGGTCATCGCATCGAAGGAATCGGCGAGGCAGATGATCTTCATCCCCGGCAGCAGATCGTTCGGTCCGAGACGGTCGGGATACCCGGAGCCATCGACCCACTCGTGGTGGTGGCGAGCGATCAGGGCCACGTCCGGATAGGGGAACGCGATATTCGACAGGATGTCGTAGGAGACCGACGGGTGGCGGTGGATCTGGGTGATCTCCTGGGCGTCGAGGCGCCCGACCTTGAGCAGGATGCTGTTGTCGACTGCGATTTTCCCGATGTCGTGCAGATGACTGGCAACCCGCAGCGCGTTGATTTCGCGCTCCGGCAGGCCGAGCGCCCGCCCGATCGCAACCGCGATGCGCGCGACGCGATCCGAGTGCCCGCGCGTGTAGGGGTCCTTCGCGTCGATCGCCGCCCCCAGAGCGCGCACGGTGTCCCCGTAGATCGACTCCAGGTTGCGGTAGAGGCGCCGGTTCTCGGCGACCTTGCGCCGCAGCGCGGTGTTCGTGGTCTCGAGGTTCTTGAACAGCTCCTGGTTGTGCACGCCGAGGGCAATGAAGTTCGCCATCACCATGATCAGCTCGAGGTCGCCCGCGTTGTAGACCTCCTCGTTGTACTTCAGGCCGAGGACGACGACCCCGACCAGTTCGTCTTTGAACCGCAGCGGCGCAAGCAGCTCGGTCCCCATCTCGCGCAAAACAGCCGCACGGCGAATCCAGCCGGACAAACCGGGGAGCTGCCTGTTGACGCTCAGCGGACGGCGGCAGCGCAGCAGCGCCCGCGCCGCTTCGTCCGGCAGCGCAATCCGGAGCCCGGGCCGCGCCGCCGTTCCGCGCGTCGCCGCGATGACCAGATCGCCGCTGTCGCGATCGCGCAGCAGCAGCGCGCCCCTGGCGACGGGAACCGACCCCATGAGGCTCAACAGCGCGGTCTGGAGGTTTTCGCGGAAGTGATCGCGTGAGCTGAGGACCTCGCCCAGCTCCTCCATCGTGGAGATGTTGAACATCAGCTTGCGCAGCTCGGGCACGCCCTGCCCCGCCCCAGGCAGCCCGTGGACGTTCATCGCCGCTAGGCCCCTGCGTCGCTGCGCAGCACGCGGGCGTGACGCTGCAGCCCCATGATCCGGAAGATCTCCTCGTTCACCGGGGTCAGCTCGGCAAAAGACAGCTCCCCGCCGCGCTCCCGCACGCGTTCGATGACGCCGATCAGAATCGAGATCCCGACGCTGTTGATCAAATCGGTGTCCCGCAAGTTGACGACGAAGCGGAGCACCCCCGCGCCGAGCAGCCGGACAATCTCGCTCTCCAGCAGCTCGCCGGCGGCGCGGCTGAGATATCCGCGGGTACGGATCTCCGCGCCGCCGTCGGCGACCGCCGTCGTGAAGGAAAAATTAGCCACGCGCCGCACCTCCCAGATACTTGACCATGAGCAGGCTCACCCCATCCTCCCGGGGCTCCAGGACAACCTCGTCCACCAGTTCGCGGATCAGCGTGAGACCCCAGCCGCGCCCGTCGGCGTCCCGTCCCGCCACAGCCATCGCCGGCAGCGCGTGGAGCGGACGACCGCGGTTTTCGACCCGCATCTGCAACCGGTCGCTGTCCGCGGCAAACAGCAGACGCACGCGGCCGTCCGCGGCGCCGCCGTGCTCGAAGGCGTTGATGCACGCCTCCACCAGCGCGGTCTTGAGTCGCGCAGTGACCACCCCGTCGATGGCGAGATTCTCGGCCAGCTGTTCGAGCGCGCGGGACGCGACCAGTTCGACATCCGCTGCGCGCGGTATGACCAGCTCGATCTCGAGGGACTCCGCCGCGGGGGTGACCGGAGCGGGTGGCGGGAGCGTCGGCACCCTGAGCAGTTCGGCGAGCTCCCGCAGCTGCGGCCACGCGGATGTTGAGAGCCGCAGCCTCGCAGCGGCCGCCGTTCCGTCGCGGTCGAGGGGCGACTCGAGAATCGCCCAGCGAACGACGCGGGCCGGCGGCAACTCGCCCGCCATCTGCAACGCGGCGACGTCACGATCGAACTGCTCCAGCTGCGCCTGCCCGCCTGCGCCCCCGGGGATCACGCGCGCCGCCCACGCGACGTCGGCCTCGTCTGCTCCAGGCGCCGCGCGCAGCGCCCAGGCCAGGGCATCGAGCTCAAGGCCGGGGAGGGCGACCCCGCTGCCAACGTGTCCGGATGCGACCGAGACGACCCGCGGGAGCGTGAGCAGCTCGCGCTCGCCTACGCCGGGGGCGCCATCGCCCGCGTCGGCCGACCCGCCGAGATGAAAGGTCCGGCGATCACCGAACGCCGCGGCGTCGAAGAGATCGGACGGCACGAGTTGTCCGGACCAGGCGCCGAGAATCGTCCGGAGGGAGGCGCGCACCGCCTGGCGCTCGAGCCGGCGCTTGCGGGCCGGGGCGGCGCGCACCTTTTCTGCGGCGAGCGTCGCCACGGCGACCTCTGGGGTCATCCCGCCGAACTCCTGCCGGTACAGCGCCTGCACCACGTCGCGCAGCACCGGGTCCTGATCGACCTGGACGCAGGCGCTGCCGATCCTGACCACGCCGGCGCTCACGAGACCCTGCAGCGCAGACTCGACGTCAGCCTCCGACTTGAGCATCCGGCCAGCCAGCCGCCCTGCCTCTGGACTGCCGGCGCCATCGCGCAGACAGTAGGCAAGTATTTCCAGCGCGGTCGCCCGGGTACGCCGATCGGGGATGGCGCAAGAGAGCCGCTCGCCCCAGTACCGCGCCAACTCCCCGCCGCAGGACGAGCGCGCGGCCGCCCGGGCAACCTCGAAGGTGCCCGCACCCGGCTCCTCGGCCAACGCCCGCACCAGCGCCCCCAGATAGAACGGCGACCCGCCCGACGCGGAGCTCAACGCCGCCATGGCCTCCTGGCCGAGTTCGATGCCGGCAGCGCGCGCCTGATGCCTGGTCATTCTCACGGTGGCCTCCGCCGTGAGCGGGCCGAGGCGGTCGAAGGTCACCAGCGCGGCCGACGCCCGGCCGAAGACACGCGGCGCCTGGCACTCGTCGTCGATCGACGCCAATACGGGGGCAATCGGCGAGGCGAGCGCCTCCTGCGGCCAGGCGCAGTGGCGATCGGGGGCTTCCGTCGCGAGACTCCCGACGTCGTCGAGGAAGCAGAGAAGCCTCGTCCCGCTCATCGCCGCAAACCGATGGGGGAGCAGGGCGGCCCACGCCAGCGCCCCCGGACCACGGGAACGAGGATCGGATCCGCCCAGGGCCTCGGCGAGCAGATTCCCGCTATCTCCCCAGGCGAAACGAACCCCTGCGGCGAGTTCCGGGAGCGGCAGGGGGCGTTCGCCGAGAGACGCGTCGCGCCGCTTGAACGCCAGCGCCTGCAGCGCCAGACTCGCCGCAAAATCCGCGGCGAAG
>Ga0334722_10007438_pt1 | contig 10604 bp, 9 predicted proteins | sample C3_bottom_MG_FD_207210 | JGI IMG/M metagenome (GOLD analysis project Ga0334722, IMG submission 207210) | Sediment microbial communities from Yellowstone Lake, YNP, Wyoming, USA - C3_bottom | ecosystem: Environmental > Aquatic > Freshwater > Lake > Sediment | place: USA: Wyoming | collected... | reverse complement strand
GCGGGCGAGTCTCAGTGAAAATCCTCCTGTGTGATTTCATCCCAATTAAATGCATATACGCCTGGTGCGGTCATATATGTATCCTGTGCCCATTCCATTAAACCTTGTTGTAACTGTACACTAACATCGCCAATGCCATCCGTAGACTTGCGTTGAATATGATGCTGTTGCCATCTCTTAGGCCGCATGCGCTTCTTGTTCATCGGGCGTATCCACCGTCTAGGACTCATTGCTGGCATAATTAATGTTTGCCCTTTTGCAAGAACCATTGCTTGGGGTCCCTGCCTTTTACCAATACATATCTACCATTTATTCTACTCCCATCTAGGTCTATGACCCAAGTATTAGCCGATTTACGGACAGTGGTATAAGTACCCCTATCAAATACGTTTACATTACCGGCACCGTAATGCCCTTCTGGAATGGTACCTTCAAACTTTCCATACTCCATGGGATGATCCTCAGTCTGGATGGCCAGGACTTTTGACTTGTCGCCATCGAGTAGAGATGTGAGATTGCGAACAGCCCACGATTTTAGAACACCTTCCTCTGCTAATCTAAAATCATAGTGTAGACCAGCCCTGTGTGCAGCATGCTCCTGTATAACGAATTCCTGTCGTTCTCCCTCAGTTACTTCACCTCTAGGTTCCGGAGTAGTTTCAAAATCGCGTTTCTGATAATAATCGTGTAACTTCTCCTGAACGGCAATGAAACTAATAGCCCCTTTATTGACACGATAAAATACGCCATCCAATACCTTATATAATTTCTCTGGGTCGGGCATCTGGCCTATGACTTCCTTAACTATTCTCATGAATCTGCTCCACCCCCTATTATTATATTGGGCTATCAGAATATTCATCTGTGTAGAATTCAATCTGTTGGGGTCTTCAACCAAGAAACGAATAGCATCCCACAGGCGCATATCCAATTCTAATGCCCTTTTAGCATCTCTGTCTTTCTCTTCCTCAGTCATACCCATAGGAGGTCGCATAGGTTCCTGGGCGGGCTTAGGATCAGGTCCTGCTGGCTTGGGTTCCTCAATTTCAGGCTCAGTTAATCTAAGCTCTGGAGCTATCTCCGGTACTTTGGGATCCTCTGCAGACTTCTTCTTAATGCCAGCCAATTGTATAGTAGCATCAGATTTTTCAAAATCGGCCAATTCACCAGCTGACACCGGCCTACAGATTAGACCAGTTGGATACGCCATCGAGTACGCCATCCGAAGTCCACCGGTTCTGTGCAGCGTACTAAAATCGAGGCGCATAGTGTTGCTATCGCGAGTTACTTTCGTAGTAAGTCTGTCATCATTCTTCCCCTTTATGTAGTCATCTAGGAATTTACTAATGATGCCCCTGGCTTCATCTATCGGAATAGGTGATTCCAATATACGATAGATATGGAATCCACTCTTTCCAGAGAATCTGATTTCAGTTTCTGCTCCATCGATAGAATCGGTCATACCTTTAGCCAATTCCATGGCGATAGATTTGGTATCTGCCCAGGGAAATCCTTCCTTGGGGTCCATATCTACCCAGATAAACGGCGTGCTATCGCCCAGAGCAAAATGGAATTCGATCATCCTACCAGTATTAAGTTGATCAAATGCCTTCTTATCTCCGATCTTCATCCCCAGCACTTCAACATGAGCATTACGCTTGAATATGACCTTCTCCTCATCCTCTGGTTTAAGTGCCGTCATACCCTCTAGATCATATTGTGTGTACTGGCCAACAATCTTGTTAGATACTTTGTTGTAGTACTCAACGACATCTTTCTCCTTTAATCCCTCTTTGTACCATTCGTTGGGTGGTATAATAACATTCTCTGGATTGATAAGGGTTGCAGCGTCTTTAGCGTAGAACTTATTGTATGGGCTACGTAGTTCGTATTCAACTAGATCGGCGGGGCCGCCTGTGCCGCTTCCATAATCCATCCGGCGTCTGAGTAATCCAGGAACGCGATACTTTGTATGCCGCTTGGGGGGTTTGGTTCCAGCCGGTATGATAGCAGCCTTGAATATATACGGTTGGCCGGTCTGCTCTACTCTGGCCTGGGCCGTACCAATTAAAGTGCGCAGGCGATCTTCTGAATCAAACGATCTAGTGATGAGCACGTCTTCATAAGTATCCAACGCACCGAATATTCTCACTAATTCGCTAGTAGGAAAATCCGTTAGGAACGCAGCTTGTAATTTCATTTCCATATCCTCAATACTTCAGTAGGATGTATTTCTGACACATATATGCAGCCTAGAATCGGGTCATCCCATTGTATTAGAAGGTCCAGGTCTCCACCACCATCACCGCTCTTAGGCATTAATCCAATGATTTTGCCTATATACCCGGTGATGACCTGTACGGTCATACCGACAGTTAAACCGTCAGAATACATTACATATGGTTTGTTCTCAATCTGTGCCGCACCTTCCTGCTTCAACGGCAGTTGATCTATGGAAACGTCCTGCGGCTTGGGACTCTTATCTTCCCTGAAACGTTTGGCATGCGGGAATCTAAGGATACCACTCCAGTCATCTTCTATCTGGACCCATTTCTTGTCCTTATATTCCATCTTGGGGCGCTTCTTGATATTAACTTCCATCGCTTCTACTTCTACGATTAATGGTTCTTTAAATGGGTCAACCCAGATTTTCTCCTCATCTTCTCTAACCTTATTGCGTTCTGCCCACTCAAGTAACCGGGCCTTTTCTTCATCGGTAAATCCACCGCCTACGGTACCATTCAATCTGAATTTACCTTCCTTATCCATAAAGGCGCATAGTACAGCGCCGATTTGCTCTACGAATTTGGGCGATTTAGTTACAGCCACTATTACCATATCATAAGACATGATAGGTTTGACCTTGTACATCATGCCGCCATAATGCACTACCAATCCCTCCCATCCCTGAGATTCAGCTTGTTCCCATAGCTCCTCTACTTTCTTGGCATCGCCTTCAACGGTAGGAGCTGGATGTACGAATTTACCATCTTTGAATATCTGATTTATGATTTTAACCTTATTCTCTATAGTCTCGGTGGTTAAGTCCTTGTCATCGATTTCGATTATATCGAATACACCCAATCTTAACAGATTATCTTTACCAGAATCTGGATTACGTACGATAGTAGCTGCCTTCATATATGACTGCGGCTGGCCCGATTCATCAACAGCGTACAATTCGCCCATGAATGCAGCTTTCTTGTGATCCTTTAATATCTGGGCCACCTCGTCTATTGCCGGAAATCCAGTGCGGATAGTACCACGATTGGTAACCGTTTCTGCCTTGCCGTTGTCGTAATAGATAGCTACCAATTCACCATCCATTTTAATACTAATAGTGGCAGTCTGGGGACCCATTATGTCGATTAGTTGGTCTTTAGTCACAAACTTCATCCTATGTTGATCTTTCCACAATCCGACCGCCTTGGCTATAGGATGCTGGCTGTCTGTAACTTTCTGGAAGGCTTGCACTCTCTGCCAGAATTCAAGTTGAGCTGGAGGAGGTGCAGGTGTCTCCTCTGATGGCATTGGCGTAGCGACCTGTTCTGGTTCCAATGGTACAACAGATTTCTCTATAATAAAGTGCAGACCTTCCTCACCCTCTTCTCTCACTATGCTGTTAAATATATCTTTCATGCCTTGTATGCCCACCAATCTAATCAGTATATTAGTGAAAGCCTTCCTCTTACTGCTGGCCATAGTATGGTGAATACCGGTCACCGTACTAAACCCCCGCAAATCCACTTTAAATGTCTCGGCTATTACCCGGAGCATTTAATCTCCAGCTACTGTTATCGTCAGTGTAGCCGTCAGTGTGGCACTTGGATTGGAAATGTATATAGCTACTACAGCATCGGTGCGTAGTAGGATGAATTCTTTAACCAGAATCGGTGTATTAGTAATAACATTGAGTTTTATATTAATGTCATTATCCGATTCTATAAAGATTAATTTGGCTACCGTCACATCACAATCAAAATTGATCTGTTGATCCAAAACTAGGGGTAATACTACAGTAGCTTCCTGGTTGAATACCTTGGTGGGTGTATCGGTGACAGCAAAATTTCTACCCACATTGAGGATATTACCAGAAGACACGTCTAAGAATCCAGCCATTCTAGAAGTTAGGGGCATTTTGTTTCCTCCATATTATCCTACCATAATAGTAGGCCACCCATCAATTAAGATGGTACACCGAACATCTGATACGCATTATCTTGTGGATCATACCCTATCATAGTCTTAAGTTTACCAATTTCTCTGACTTTCTCGGCGTTACGGCTCAAAGCATCCAGTACAATAAATTTCTCTTGAATTGGATTAAGACACGCGGCCTTGATAATTTCACAGCAATCTCGTCCACTTAATACTATCCACCATGAATCCGGGTCCTTGCTTATGTCCTGTACCTGGTCGGGTGTTTCTACCCACCCTAGTCTAAGATTGATCAAAAACCCGGCTTCATGTTCCATAAACACTGCACCGAGAGCTTCATCAGCTACTTTACTTGCACCATAGAAGTTGGTTGGCTTAGATGCCTGCTCCAATTTTACAGATGTGTTGGCCTCATAGCCATCAGTGGTTTGAACACTTGAAGTGAATACTATTCTCGGGATACCCAATTCTACAGCAGTTTCATATACTCGATAAGTACCGATTATATTATTCGTCAGTATTTCGGTCATAAAATTTCCCTTATTTATGTCATCCTTGGGTACATACGCTGCTAGGTGCGCTACGGTATTACAGCCTTGCATGGCTTTCTTTAATAAATTCTTGTCCTGGATGTCGCCCTGGATAAAATCAGTTAATCCCTCCTTGACTATAGGAGGATTAAGATCCATACCGACTAGATCATACTCTTGTCCTTGAGAGAATTCGGTAAACATGGTACCTATACGACCGGATGATCCGGTTAGAAGAATACGAGGGCGGGCACTACGAACGCGCAACCAACTCATGGAGCCGTGCGAATGGCTGGTGCCTGCTCCAATTGTGGTCTGGCATACCTAGCCGCAAAGAGGCGTACGCCTATCCAATAGATATAGGCTAACCAGATGGGCATGCCATCCATTATTAAAATGTCTCGCATTATACCGTCTATTACTGGCCGGTAGTGTGATTCTAACTTGCATGATCTTAATAACTGGTATAGTGCGTCGTGAACCAATGATGAGCGCATACTACACTTAAAATCTGGAGTAGGTCCGCTGGGGCCATCCCAAGTATATCCAGCCATAATATCTAATCCACCACCTGTATGCAAACGGACAAAAGGCCGATCAACAGGAGTCTCAATATCTGCCGGTGTCTTAATTCCAATGTTTATCTGGTATGAATCTACCAATTTGTATTTCCAGGCTCTAAGATCCCGGAATCTGACGCTCATAGCGTCATTAAAGCCGTGACTGCGGCATGGTATAGTGTTACACCTTCCGTTACTGATCCACCGACCTTCTTGGCCTGGAAACGGTATAAATTAAATCCCGTATCCAGAGCTATGGCTCCTGATGAAAAAGTATGTAGATTGTCGTCTATAAATGGGATAGACATTTCTGATCCAGATACCGCAGACCCATCGCTACCGTCTGGATTCACTCTCACTATCTGCACTTCTATCGATGTAGGCGTGCTATCCGCATCGCGTTTTGCCATAAGACCTATCCGTACGATCGTTCCAACTGGAACGATTCTGGTACTATAGAAGAAATCACCCTTTCCATTGGGATCGGATTCATAGGTTTCGGAAACTGTTCTGAGACGTATGGCCCCCTGCCAGGTTAATCCTACACGTAGAAACGGAGGATTGGTGGTATACAATAGCCGGAATGATCCTGGGGCTATTTTATGGGCACTGTCAATGGGACATATGGCAGCTGGCGGCGTATTGGGGTTAGCCGAAGTCAACGCTGGAAACCCAGTCCCATTTAGAGAACCGTGCACCTCGCATTGTAACGTATAGAAAAAACTATTTGGCATTGTTATCTCCTAGCTATCTGTGCTTGTATTGAACATGAACATAGAAGTGGTTACGGCAGAAGCGATTTTTTGAGTTGATACCATAGCAGCCCATTCGGTGCCCGTACCTGTGGACATAGTCCCATCTATTTTATAGGTTCCGGTGGCGGATACTATCTTATATAAGGGTCTGACGCCAACACGCAGTGCACCTTGAGATATTCTACCAGCGGTTAACCCCGTAAGTCCCGACCCTGGAGTAACCGTTTGCACACCGTCATTGATAGAATAATCCCATGCAACTCCACCATATACCAATTCATCGGCTACAGTTGTTGTGGCTGTCACACCAGAGTCTGGTGTAAGGCTGCTACCAGTCGCGCTAGCTGTTTTATCAAGTGGGGAGGCATCTAATCCACTCCATACGCTGGTACTCATAGCCGCTGCTTTAACACCGGTAGTCCAGCTAACGGTAATTATATTGCTGATGGCCAGACCCGTTCCAATATTAGAACGGATAACTGCTCCAGTGATACTTGCTGCTCCTGATCTTGTTACATCGGCCACATAAGTGTTTCCCTGGGTATCAGTGGCCCCAAATGCGGAGGCACTAGAGCTAGAAACAGACACCGTGATCTCTACGACGTTCCCAGCAGATATAGCAGTGCCTAAGGTGTGCGCAATCGTAGTGAAAGCAGAGCCTGACCCCTTGGTTGTTACGCCATGGTCTAGGACTAGAGCGATAGCCATACTATGGCCTGGTCAGGTCGGCCTGGATCGTTATTTGCGTGGCAGTGCCGGATATAGCAGTGATGCGTACCCATACGTTGGTATTAGCAGCAACCGCCACACTTAGACCAGTGGTCTGGTCCCACGTTCCGTTATTGCTATCGGTCAATGATATGGCAGTCGTGAAATTCGTAATAGTGATTGATCCAGCTGGTGAGCTACCAGCCGTGATGCTAGCAGATGTACCAGCATTTCTATAGCCTCTAACCGCTGTGACCGTACAGGCGAATGGGGCCTTCCAGACTACTACATCCTGGGTGGCGCTAGGGCTTAAAAATACCGCATTGATAGTAAATGCCCTGGCCTGGAAGACAGCCGTTGTTGCGCCAGTAGCCGTCAATAACTGGCCAGAAGTTAACCCGCTGGTAGTATGGTCAGCTCCTAGCCCAGATGTATCGGCTAGAGTGTGTGAGCGGCTAGTTAAGCTGCCATAGGCGATAGTACCGCCGCTGGATGCCGCCGTATGTGCATGAGTAGCATTGGTAAAATCACCAATCGTCGGTGTCGTGAGAGTCTTATTGGTGAGGGTATCCGTGGTAGTCTTGCCCACCAAGGTGTCAGTAACGTCAGGTAGAGTGAGTGTCTTGTTAGTGGTCTGGGAAGATAGTAGTGTAGTAGATGTGCCGGTGGTGCCAGCCGCATCGAATTTAATCTGCTTGGTGGAATCGGTGACATCTACTACAGCCGTCGTAGAATCAGACAAAGATTTGTTGGTCAATGTCTGAGTATTGGTCGTACCGACATTGGCACCAGTAGCTCCATGGGCAGTTGTAGATGCTATGTGGCTATCGATAGTGGCGTGCGAATTGGTACCTATGTTCGTGAGAGCTGTCGTGTGATCAAGCTGCCCACCACTTGCAGTGGTAGTATGAGTGTGTACTGAATTGGTAAAATCACCGATCGTTGGTGTAGTTAATGTCTTATTAGTTAATGTCTGAGTATTAGTGGTGCCAACAACAGCACCTGTTGCTCCATGTGCTGTTGTAGCTGCGATATGCGTATCGATGGTGGCGTGCGAATTAGTACCAATATTGGTTAGTGCAGTGGTGTGGTCAAGTTGTCCACCACTAGCGGCAGTGGTGTGGCTGTGTGATGCATTGGTAAAATCGGCAATAGTTGGGATAGTTAAAGTTTTGCCGGTCAGGGTTTGTGTATTGGTCGTCCCAACTACAGCACCGGTTGCACCATGTGCAGTAGTGGCACCGATGTGGGAGTCTATTGTTGTATGAGAATTGGTACCGATATTTGTCAAAGCGGTAGTGTGGTCAAGTTGTCCACCACCAGCTGCATTTACATGGGTGTGGCCAGCATTGGTAAAGCTGGCAATCGTTGGAGTAGTTAAAGTTTTGTTAGTTAAGGTCTGCGTGCCGGTGGTATCGACAACTGCTCTAGCGGCTGATCCATCTCCAACTGAGATCGTGGTGGTGTCAGTCTTGAAGAATGCACTGCCAGAAGCGGTGGGTGCCGTACCGGTTCCCTGTGGTAATAGCAGTGTACCATTGCTTATGTCGCTAGTACCGATTATTGTCTGGTCAGTTATCTCCTCTCCACCGGTAGAGCCGACAAGAGTAAGTGAGTCAGCTGCCACTGTGTGCCCTCCATTGGTTGGACACACGGCTGCTGGAGGCGTATTGATATCAGTAGAAGTTAATGCCGGAAATACAAACCCATCCTTATCCAGCCCCTCTGTGCTGCATCTAAGCCGATAGTAATATGTTGCCATTATGGTCTCCTTGCTATAGAGCCGCGAACATGTGCACTCCTGGCTCCACCTGAATTGGTAGTGATAGCGATTTCAAGGGCATACTCTTTAATACCGGATGCTGGTGTTACTGTGCCACTCTCGTATATCGTAGGTGTGGTTGAACCAGCTGTATTCAGAACCGATGCTGTAGTGGTGGCATCAGTTAGATTGCGTAGTCTCAATGTACCCTGCGATGTAGCGCCAGAGGATATAAACAGATTGCCCTGCAATACCAATCCGGTAGGGAATACCTTTAACAAATCTATTTTAAACCTCATAATCTCTACGAATGCGCTGCTAGTTGTGCTAAACTCAGCGGTGTTTAGTGCTGTCATGCGGTGCCCGACAGGAATAAAAGTAGATCCATCATGCACATAGAGTTGATCGTCATCGGTATCCCAGAACATATCGCCTTCGGTGCCCGATGGTGTTGCTGTGCCACGTGGTAGAGACAGGATGCCGGAGGCCATTTCCAGTTTACCGCTGGCATTAGATGTGACTGTGGTTTGCAATGCTATCGCTGTATCTAGGGTAGCAATCGATATAGTACCTGTCGATACGCTTATGTTGCTGCCGACCTGGACCACACCCTTCGTGCTGGAAGTGGCGTTATCCACCGATATGGTACGATCAACTGATAGATCGGCACTAGCACCACCGTCGATTTTAATCGGTGTAGTGGTAGTAATGATTCTTCCAGTTCCTACAACAGTAGCGGCTAGAGCTGGAGAGGTAGTAACTGTCAATGCGCGATCAGCTGATAAATCGCCACCACCAGATAATGCTCCAGATGTGGTGATGGCCCGCCCAATGCCAACCACTGAGGTGGAACCGGCAGGAGACTGACTGAGAGTAACATCTGTTCTGGTTGCTCCACCATTATCTACGGCGGTGATGGAGGCACCGATAAAATTCAGCTTATTGCGCTGGGTGAGGTCAACGCCTTCTTCTTGGATACGATTATAGGCGTCAGCACCGGTAGCAGTAATGATACCGGAACCATCTACGGTGATCGTGGTGTTGTCTGGCTTAACCACACCCACCAATAGTGACGTAGCGTTATTGATCGCTAATGTGCGGTCAGCGGACAAATTGCCACCACCAGTTAATGGTGCAGTGGTGCTAATAGTACGGTCTGTTCCTACGATATTACCCGATGGTGAGGTAACTACATCGATATCTACTTCACTATTAGGAACGTCGTCGGTTATGGTGACCCTGGCTGATCCAGCATTGATATTCTTAAACTGTAAATCTACGCCAGACTTCTGTTTGAATACCCCTACGCCACCGGCACCAACGTTAGACGCAGTATTGACTTCACCACCGGAACCCGAGCCAGATACGCTGACCAATCCCAACTTACCAGCCGTAATAAACCGTGCCTGGGCAGTATTACTGAGGTCAGTGGCCCCCTGACCAAGAACAAGCCAGGCGCGAAACAGGCTGTTACCCTGTCTTGGGTCAATCTCGAAGGTATCCTGAATGCCTGATACGGCATCGGACATTGTATTATATTCTACCTGTCCATATTGAATGATGTTGCTTGCTGTTGGGGGGAAGAAAAATATTGTTTGGATGGTAAACTTCCCAGCCGTAACAGAATTTAGTGTTCCGGTACCATCATCCCAGTTATCTGGATCGATTGTGGTGCTGGGGGCAGCAAACGTCCAGGTGCCTGGGGTCACGTCGCGATAATCGTACGTGAGCGAGGTGACGGCGTCTAGACTTGTCGCGGCGACATTGGGGTTCTTTCTATCGCCCGATATATTAGAACCGGGATAGAAGGCCGATCCTGCCGATCGATTCACATTGAGGTTCACCCCATTGGGGGAATAGACGTTACCATCAACGTTGAATGGTCCAAATAAGTCAATGAAATCCCTGGATTCTAACCGTTCATCAAACACCGGCACGGGATTCATAACCACAGCCTCAATAAAGCTGTGGCTAATGTGTACTACAATCCCTATCTGGATGAAATCACGCAAATCATGTCTGGTAAATAGACTGGTTTGCTGTACTAAGGCACCAGAGGAATTGACACCGATTATTGAGAAATCGGCGGTAGCTAAATCGGTGACTGTAACCGCAGTGGCTGCGGACCATG
>Ga0334722_10007437_pt1 | contig 10605 bp, 22 predicted proteins | sample C3_bottom_MG_FD_207210 | JGI IMG/M metagenome (GOLD analysis project Ga0334722, IMG submission 207210) | Sediment microbial communities from Yellowstone Lake, YNP, Wyoming, USA - C3_bottom | ecosystem: Environmental > Aquatic > Freshwater > Lake > Sediment | place: USA: Wyoming | collected... | reverse complement strand
AGGGTTGGGTACTAGATGGAGAGCTATATATTCCAGGTAAGTCTCTACAACAGATCAGCCACTGCGTTAAGAGTCCAGGTAGTCCAGAACAACAGCAGGTAGAGTATCATATCTTCGATTGTATTGAGCTAGACAACCCAGAAAGTCCTTGGTCAAAGCGAAAGGAAGACTTACATGCAATCTTTGGCAATGCAAAGGCTAAGGAAATTCCACATCTAGTTGAGGTTCCAACTGGTCCTGCGAATAATGACGAGGAACTCAAGGCACTTCTTGCAGACTTTGAGAATGAGGGTTGGGAAGGAATTATTGTACGTACACCTGGTGGTGTCTATGAGCTTGGTCATCGCTCTCGCAGCCTGTGGAAGCTAAAGACATTCCAAGATGCAGAGTTCGAGATCGTAGGCTTCAAGGAAGCTACAGGTAATGACAAGGGTACCGTAGTCTGGGTCTGTAAGACAAAGGAAGATAAGACCTTTGAAGTCAGGCCCAAGGGTACTAGGGAGATGCGAGCCAAGTGGTTTGCATATGCTAAGGACTACATGGGTAGTCAACTCACCGTTAAGTTTCAACAATATTCAGATGACGGCATCCCTCTCTTCGGAGTAGGGAAAGCCATCAGAGAGCCAGAGGATCTAGATGCTGGATGAACTGAAAGCTAGGAAGAATGTCCCAGTTAAACTGTGGATCCCGATCAATGAAGTAGAGAGCGAGGCTCTTGATCAGCTAAAGAATGTAGCTGATATCCCTCAGACTTTCAAGCATGTAGCAGCAATGCCTGACGTACATGCAGGTGTAGGTGCTACTGTAGGTACAGTCATCGCTATGGATGGAGCTATCTGTCCAGCAGCTATTGGTGTGGACATTGGCTGTGGTATGGATGCTATCCAGACTAAGCTAACTAAAGAGCAGCTCACGGTAGAGAAGCTAACAGAAATCAGGGATGGCTTCTTAGATAGAATCCCAGTAGGATTCAATGAGCATAAGTCTATTCACAATCACGTGAAGAGCTACACTGATCTATGGGCTGACTTCGAAGATATCGATCCTGAGCTCCTGAACAAGAAGGACAAGGCCCTCACTCAGATGGGCAGCCTAGGTGGAGGCAACCACTTCATTGAGATCAGTAAGGACCAGCACGATAACATCTGGATCATGCTGCACTCAGGCTCACGTAATGTAGGCAAGTGTATTGCCGAGTACCACATTCATGTAGCAAAAGGATTGGAGCACAACAAGATCATCAGCGACAGGAACCTCTCTACATTTCTGGAAGGTACGAAGGAGTTCGACCAGTACTTCCATGATATGGAGTGGGCACAGAGCTACGCCTATCACAATCGTATTAGAATGACACAGCTTATCGTAGACTACCTAACTAAGATGTTCGGATCAGAGGTAGCTAGGGATGTATACGGCTGCCATCATAACTTCGCTAGGAGAGAGACTCACTTCGGGAAGGAAGTAATAGTCACTCGCAAGGGTGCTATTAGGGCAGAGAAGGGTGTGCCTGGTATCATTCCTGGTGCAATGGGAAGCAAGTCCTACATCGTAGAAGGATTAGGAAACCCAGACTCATTCAATAGTGCTCCTCATGGAGCGGGCAGGAAGATGAGTAGGTCAAAGGCCAAGAAGACCTTTACCTTTGCTGATCTACAGAAAAGTATGGAAGGAATCGTTTGTAACGCTACCCCAGGAACAATAGATGAGATCAATGGATCGTACAAGTCTATTGGTAAGGTAATGGGGTACGCATCTGACCTAGTGCTACCTAAGTTTGAGCTTACACAGCTCATGAACATTAAGGGGTAAGGTGTGAAGAAGTTTAAGGTAACGGCAGCTGCTACCAAAATATTTACTATGGTAGTAGAGGCTAAGGACTATGAAGAGGCTGAGCAACTAGCGGACCAAGAGTCCATGGATATGTGGAGAGAAACTCATGAAGACGCAACCTGGGAAATCTGTGACTCAGAAGAAATCGAAGAAGACGAAGAAGCAGTTCAAGCCTGACATTGAGAAGGCAGTAAACTATATTCTTGATGGTCTAACCATTGATGGTGGGCACCACAAGCAATGGTATCTAGAACAAGCTCTCTGCGAACTGAAAGGTAAGGACTGGGTCGAAGCCAACAATAAGTTTGATGAAGATGGCGAAACCTATGATGCCTGGGAAGAGGGCATTCCCGGATGAACTTCTATGTACCTACAATAGGTGACTCAATCTATCTGATTGAGCCATGGACTTTTACCCTCCATCAAGAGGGAAGGAACGAAGGTCTAGCCAAGAGACTAGCTCAGTGTGGACAAGGTGACACGCACACAGTAAGTACTAACAGTGTTCTACATAAAGAAAGAATGGCTTCAGGAAATTGGGAAGACTTAGGTAGTGATGACCATCATTGGAAAGACTTCACCTGGAAGAATAAGACGGCTGAGGTTGTCCTACCTATTGGTACCCAGCTTAAAGTAGATAGGATCTATATCAAGAGTACCTATAGGGACTTTGATTCAATCACGTTCCGTATAGGTAAGTGTGAGGCTAATCCTAAGCTTGAGAAGGCCAGGTTCTGGGTCAAGCTGAAGGATGCTAATAAGATAGTCTGTGACCTATATCCTGTGGTAGATAAGGACGCAGCTAAGCTCTTCCCAAGAGACCAAAGGTTTGCTAGTATTGGCCTCTCCGAATAGGAGGGTGCTATGTTTCTATTCGATTGTCCAGAGGGGCACGTAGGTATGGAGAGAGTAATCAGGCGCTTTCTATTCTTTCCAAAGAAGCTATGTGGTAGATGGAAGTGGTTAGGGATAGCTGATATCATTCAGGAATCAGTTAAGTATAATGAAAAATGTTACAAGTGCCACTGGGTGGATGTAGGATGGGACGATCATCTAAGCTGTACTTGCCACATCAAAGGAAGATCGAAATGAAAAGGGCCGAGAAAGATCATGGGGAACCAGTAGGTACCCGCGTCAAACTGATCAGTCATATCGACGAGGATACAGTCTACTGTCTAGGCTATGGTATCTATGAAGGATACAAGAGACCATGTGACTTCCCTAAGGATCAAAGACCTGGTGGATTATTGGGTCAGATCCTTGTAGAGAACAAGCACGATAATCCATGTATTAAGATGGATGATGGAAATTATATCTGGGGTTGTGAATGTTGGTGGGGCGAAGCAGACGACATGGAAAGAATCATCTCCAACCAATACAAAGAGTATGATGTGAAACATCTACATATCAAGAAGGAAAGAGAGGCCTGCAAATTGCATTCGAATTAGTCTCAAGAGACCTATTGATTCGATAGGTAAATGAGATCTACTTCTATTTAGATCATCCGCTATAATGTGTGGTAAACCTCACATTAAGACTACTGATCTAAATAGAATTTATAATTAATATAGTTATAAACATTTAAAACTGTACTGATCTTCGAAGAGCTCGAACGTTATGAGTTACTCGAGAGCTGCAGTGACTGATTAGATCTTAAGAGACCAACTAGACATACTAAACATATAGTATAGTAATAAGTCTATTAACTGAAACACGGTAAGACTAGACCTGAACCATGGGCTTGCAACTTCCTGTTGATTAAGCCCTAAACACTGGAAAGTTGCATTGGCGACGGTCGAACTTCCAACTTTCAGAAGAAAGAGGAGAGACAAAATGTCATTTAAGTGTCAGAAATGTAATGTACAACAGCCCTCTGGTCAGCCTATGAATAAGGTTGTGACCGAGAGCAGACCAAAGAAGTATACGTATCAGTATGGTACTGAATACAAGGAAGCTACAGAGACTTCTGAGGGGTGGGAAATCAAAAAGGAAATGGCGGTATGTCCTACCTGCTATAAGGAAATGACTGGTGAGGAAGCACAGAAGGTTCAGGTAGAAGTACCTGTTAAACCACGTGTGCAGCATGCTCGAGAGGAAGAACAACAACCCTTTCGCCGCCATGGTCCTTTCCGTAATTCTGAACGGAAGACTAGACAAGAGCAACGTAAGGCTCCCATCGTAGAGGTGGTAAATCCTGTGAGGAAGTAATGAATGAGGTTGAGCTCTATCAATTCTTATCCAACCAAACAAACATTCACGTAAAGGATCTCCGTAAAGTAATCCAGCAAGAGACCTACTATCGTTATCATATCAAGCAGGGTAGCAAGTATCGGCAAATTGAGGAGCCGTGTGAAGCCCTAGCTAGAATCCAGAAGGCTCTCCTGCCTATCCTAGATCACTATCCATTGGTACCAGCATGTATCGGAGGCCGGAAAGGTTTCAATACTAAGGTTAATGGAGATGTTCATGGTGGTGCAAAGCATCTACTTAAGGTAGATATTTCCCATTGTTTTCAATCGATTAAGTCCTGGCATATCAATAACGCATTGCGTTCTCATAGTGAACTCAATGAGATAGCTAATGCTATCGTCCGTATAGGAACAATTAGTTGTCTAGAAGGGCGCTTCCTACCTACGGGTGCACCCACTAGTCCTGTCCTGTGTAACATCTCGCTCACCCCACTTGATCTAGAGATCTCAGTCTTGGCTTCCCGGGAAGGCTATCTCTATACTAGATACCTAGATGATATAGCTCTATCAACTACCAACTCTGAGAGGCAGTGGTCCTTAATAGATAGTGTCTTCAACATCTTGAAGGCCTATGGACTACAGCCTAACAAACGTAAGAGTAGATGGATGAAGCTTGGCAGAGATAAAATGGAGATAACGGGCATTAACCTAGCTCACAGAACAGGTGTCCCTCGAGAACTCAGAAGAGATCTGAGGGTCAGACTACATCATCTAGCGATAGAAAAGAAAGAGCTGGACATGGAAACAAAAGGACTGCTATCCTACATCCATTCCATTGATCCTGAATCCTATCAGGATTTTCTAACCTATTGGCAAGAAAGATGTACACGATATGAAAATCCTAAATGACTCTGTGCTTGTACTTAACAAGCATCTAATGGCCATACAAGTAACGACAGTCAAAGATGCCATCACAGCGCTAGTATCGGGACGTGTGAAAGTAATTGACCAACAGTACTTTCAGTATGATCTAAGATACTGGGTAGAGCTCTCAAAGAACATAGACGGTACCGAAGAGGCTGATAAGTACTGTGGTAAGGTACACTCACCATCAATAACAATCTACGCACCCCAAGTAGTGGTAGCTTGTGAGTGGGACGGTCACGACCCAGCTATTAGGACAATCAAGTACTCTCGTAGGAATGTATTCCAAAGAGATAACTTTATCTGTCAGTACTGTGGTAAGAAGGTACCACAGGCTGACTGTACAATAGACCATGTGATCCCAAGATCTTCAGGTGGTAGTAATTTATGGACCAATGTAGTAACATCTTGTATCGATTGCAATACTACAAAGGGCAATAAAACTATTGAGGAATTAGGTTGGAAGCTTTTAAGTAAACCGGCCACTCCTCGATGGCGATCACATGTTGGCAGACCATTCAGCAGTGAAAAGAAAACCTATTGGGAGACATTTCTAAGTGAATAACCAAGATCAAGGCATAGTTCTATCTAAAGATACGCTGGTCTACTTTACGGCGTATGCAAAGAACAGTACTACAAAGTATATATGCTACGGACATGTTACCAAAGCACCTCCAGATAATACACAATCATATAGGGTAATCATTAAGGCAGTAGCGCCTATGTCCCCTGATGGTATTGTACTACAAGACAAGAGGTTGTTCGTTGGAAGGGCCATTAACAAGTATAGGCGTGAGCTATGTACTGACCTGGGTCCAATCATGAGGCCCAAGAAATGGGTTGAATGAAACTCATAGAACGCGATAGAAGACCTAAGCATACATTCGAAGTCGGTGATATTGTAGAGTACCATGGATCCTATAAACAGGCTCCAGGTGGTAAGGGTATCATCTTAGACATCAAGTATGAGGAGGATGACACATCTGACCCAAGGTTACAGTGTGTCTTTTTCCCCAGAGATGTTGACCTTTTCAAGACAATGCGTACCTACTCAGCAAACAAAGCGCTGAATCAAACTCACACACAAGGGTTTGAAGTTAGTGCTAGGGCTTTGAGTTTTGTTGAGAAGGCTCCAGAGTCTTGGTTCAACAAAGTTACCGCCCAGGATATAGCTAATCTAAGGTTTACTCATATCCTGGACATTGAATAAGGAGTTAGTTATGGATGCAAGTTTGAAGAAGATTCGTGATGCCAACCTCGCTCTGATCAAACAGAACCGGTTCGGTTTAGCTATTGTACAGGGTAAGTCCTACTTGGTGTACATCCTGGGAGAGAATAGGATGGACCAAGTAAACCAAGAGCTAGATGAGTTCGTAGCTCACATGAAGTCCATCTATGACACCCAGCAAGTTCCCGCTGACGCCTGAGATAGAAGAGATAATCGACCTCATACGTGGGTCTAAACAACCCACGCTAGAGGAGGTTATCGAGTCTGTCACAGAAAACAAGGTAGAATCCTTTACAATACCCTTTGCAGAGGACGATAGCCAACAGTATCTCGCCTCTGGTATATGGCTACCCAATACAGAGTACTCACAGAATCTACAATTAAGTAACCATACCGGTGCTCAGATGACTATCTCACCAGAGGGAGTCATCTATATACAGCCACCTAATGGTGCACCTGTTATAGAGTTCAATCTATTTAATGAGTTAGTTAGAAGTGTAGCTCTAGAGAAAAGAGTAAGTGAACTCGAGAACGCTGTCTTTCTACTAGCTGAATACATCAAGAAGAATAAGAAAGATACCCTTGACAGGTTCGACCAAATAGGGCAATAGTATTGGGTGGCTGCTTACCAGAACAGGAAGTTCATTTCGGTGAACAGATGTGGTCAGACTCTCTATTGGGATTGTCCTAAGAGAGGTTGCTTTCAGCCGCATACCATGATAGAAAATGATCCAGTACCACGTACATTCCATTGTATGTGTGGATGTAACTATATTGTGGAGCAGGTAACGCAAGCAACTCAGTTCACAGCAAGATTGCTAATAGAAATCAAGGAGTAGGTTCATGAAGTTACAAGTTGATCAGCCAGAGGCAGCTAAGGTTCTAAGAGTTCTAGTAGATGGTAAGCCTGTAGCACAGGCAGTCAGTCTAGATACTGATGCAGGATGGGTGGATGTTGTTGTTCCTAAAGTAGATGATGCCGTTAGTATTGAAGCTGGTGGTAGGATCAATATTAAGGAAGAATTCAACCCTGAATTTGAGTGGGAAACAAAGCGTCTCTTCGGTAAAGTAGAAGTAGTGATGGTACCGGAGAAAAAGTAAATGCCAAAGAAGATTATCGACGAAGAACAAGTTGCACAATTAGAAGAGGACATCTATCAGTTCCTCAGTGACTGGTCTCCACACATTAATCTAGATAACGACCTAGTGCATACAAAGGTAGGACAGTTAGCTGAAGCAGCTATCGTATCCCTAGCAGATAACATAGATACTGATACTGACCCTGATAATGACGTACTACAGTTCGATGGAACAATGGATCAGTACGGCTTTGGAGACGACGATGAGTAAAAAGAATCTCTACCAAGGTCCTCCACCATACAACGGTGTAGTGGAAGATATCCTCAAGAACAATGGCCTATCAGGTATTCTTGAGTCTATTAAGAACAACCAAGGCCGTGGCGATGACGACGACGGTGATGAAGGTAATCCATTTGAGTTTCTTGCACAGATGCAAGGTAATGACGATGAGTCAAAGTCATTAGATAGCAGAGGCATTATCTTTATCAATGGAGAGATTGGTAAAGACAACATGACCAAAGCAACTAAGCGGCTGCTCACCCTACATATGGACCCTAACTTTACTGATGATATTCAAGTCATCATTAATAGTCCTGGTGGATACACAGACGCTGGATGGTCATTCGTTGACATGATGTCATTCTGTTCTAATAGAATCAGAACCATATGTGTTGGAGAGATCTGTTCTATGGCCACCAACATCTTTATTGCTGGTGATCATAGGATCATGGCTCCCAACTCACAAGCCATGATTCATCACTTCTCTTGGATGTCAGCTGGTAACTACAGTGACCTAGTAGCTCAGCGCAAGGCTGAGGATATGGAACACCAACGTGAAGTAGAACATCTTCTTCAGTGTAGTAAGTATAAAACAGAAGAAGAGATTCATAAGCACCTTCTGCTTGATCAGGACAACTGGCTAACGCCGAAGGAAATGAAGAAGCACGGCCTATGTGATGAGATCTTCTCCCCCCGAAAGGTGACTAGCAAGGGAGTTGAAAAGAGACTAGCCAAGAAACTTAAGAAACAATCACATGGCAGTTCCAAATAGAACCTACTGGCAGCACGTAAAACAACTTACCACTATTTATTGTTATCAAGACAAAGATAAGTGCCCTATCTGTGGAGCTCCAATGCGTGAGCTTGATGGAGCTTTCGGCCCATTCTTTGGTTGCACATCTTATCCTGACTGTAGGGGAACTAGAAAGATAGATGGTACTATCCCAATGTCTAAGTCAGTCATTGAGCATGTTAAAATGAAACTCAAGCAAGGCCCACTTCCATTGTGTGTACTAAAAAATCAAACTGCCAAGCTAAAGGCCTTTGATAGATTCACGGATATAGAGAATGAGTGACCCAATCTTCTGGATGCCTAATCCTAATGAGCACATAGTTATCACTGATACTATAGAGCTCACTACCCAAGAACAGTCACTACGTTTTTGGTATAAGACAGTGACTCCTGATGGTGTTGTCCATAGAGACTATGGTGGTGTATTATACCAACCTAAGCTTGAACGAGGGGATTGGTTTAAAGTAAATGGTGGTCACTACCCACCGGTCAACTACAAGGCAGGCAGAGCCTGTATTAGGATACTAATCTCCATGAAGAAGAAGCCAGCTCTTATGAAAAGATGGATGGATGAAGTTACTAAGATGATTAACGCCACCAAGAGACCGGAGGCTAACATTGTACCTAAGTCTATTAGATTATCATCAAGGTCGTTATATATACCTATCAAGTTCATCAACGGTAAGGCGCTAATAGTACCAGGAGAGTGTAGCGCTATCTCTGTCTCGCAACAATTACTCGGTGAGATACAGGTTAAGCCTAATAGATTCCAGCAACTAGAGTCATGAACAGATTCACTGGTGTAATCAATGAAGTAGAGAAGCCTAAAAATGTGTGCCCAGAATGTGGTACAGCTCTAGTCATGTGGGCTACACCAAGCCCATTCTATGGGACAACTATGATTCCTTTATGGGAGAGGCTCGGTTTCTGTCAGACCTGTATGCAATACTGGACAGGATGGAAGGATGAAGATAATGACGACTAAAGACTTTCCAAAGAGACTTGAGTTTGATCCTGATAAGACGAACGATACGTATGAGAAATTGGTAAATATTTTCAAAGATCAGAAGCTAACTACTGGAGAGATCTTGATTGCCTATGGTAACCTAGGCTATACTCTCGGAGCTTCTATCGCAGGTTACAAGGGTACAGGTCCATCAATCGAAGAACTAAAGAAGAGTTACTATGAGAATCCCACAGTCGGCGTAGCCCTTATGCTTGCCGCCTTTGAGATAACAAATTGGTATGAGGACTGGAGCAAACAGAAAATCAAGCAAGAAGACACTAAGGAGAAAACATAAGTGAAAACATTACAGTACAGTCTTTATAAGGGTATGAGTGGTAAGTGGGGAGCTCTTCAGCTCAACCTGCAACCACCTCACTTCTATAAGGGCAAAGAGCGTGACTACGTAGGCACTACAGCTATCAAGGATGGTAAGCTTCAAGAAGGATGGGAGTCCCGTGAGGGCGCTATCTTCCTAGAGATTACTAGTACCAAAGACAAGAATGTCTATGACTGGGAGAACAAGATCGTAATGGCCTTGTCAGTCAACGACATGGGTAAGCTGCTTCTAACTCTAGCTACTGGATCTGAGTGCAATATAATGCACGATCCGGGTGCTAAGAGTGAGCAGGCAGGTACCATCAAGAAATATTTGACCGTCCAGTCACCAAAAGGACTAACTGAAGGCTGTTTCTTCCGTGTTAACCAGACACAGGGTGCACAGACTAAGAAGCATGAAGTTCCAGTTGGACCCGATGAGGTCATGGTGTTGAGATCATTGCTCCAGGCAGCAATCTCTCGTTCACTCAACTGGTAAAGTAACTGACTCCGATCCTCATACCAACAAGGAGATAGAAATGAAACATGAATATGCCCTCGAATGGTATAGTATGAACGACTGTACGTGGAACGAACAGCATCGTTTTCATACCTTAAAAGAGATAAGAGCTGAGGCAAAAAGATACTATCTCGTCTGGGAGACTCAAAAGATACGAAACACTAAGAAAGACCGTAAATGGAGAGTGGTCAAGATCACTCGGAAGGTAGTTGGATATGTTTGATGAGAAAGAAGCAAACAGTAGATTAGAAATCGTCATCGAGATGATCGATAAGGCGCTGCTTACAGCTCCTATGTTGACAGATACACAACGTCTCTTGAAGACAATCCAAGCTGTCTGTCAGGGAAGTGAAGACTTGTTACCAGCAGAACCAACAGAGAAGCCACTAGATAAGTTCATCGTATCTTGTGACGCTTCTATCAAAGAAAACCCAGGTGGTC
>Ga0334722_10007436_pt1 | contig 10605 bp, 11 predicted proteins | sample C3_bottom_MG_FD_207210 | JGI IMG/M metagenome (GOLD analysis project Ga0334722, IMG submission 207210) | Sediment microbial communities from Yellowstone Lake, YNP, Wyoming, USA - C3_bottom | ecosystem: Environmental > Aquatic > Freshwater > Lake > Sediment | place: USA: Wyoming | collected... | reverse complement strand
TTGCCCGTGGCGATGCGCGTCAACACGGGTTTCATGTCCTTGTCGCCCACGTTCACCGCTTCACTCGCGGTGATCGTCCCGCCATTCTTCTTGAACTGATCTTGAAAGACACCCGTCAAACCCTGGGCGTAGATCGAACCGTCGTTGATCGTCGCGGCTTTGGTGATCTTCAATTGCTTGGAGACAAAGTCGGCGGCGACGGCGCCTTGCACCTTGTCGTTGTGCGCGGTGCGGAAGTAACCGGCGACGCGCTTGGCGGGATCGGTGAGGTCGGGCGCGGTGTTGGAGGGCGAGATCATCGAGAGCCCGGACTGGGTCAAGAGGATCGGCGCCGCGGCGCGGGCTTCGCTGGAGCAGTTGGTGCCAATCACGGCGACGATGGTTTTATCGGCGGCGAGTTTGGCGGCGGCGGCTTGTCCGCCTTCGGCGGAGCAACCGGAATCTTGACCATCGAACTTGATGGCGTGACCGAGGACCTTGCCACCGGCGTCGTCGATGGCGAGTTCGGCGCCGTACTTGGTGTCGAGACCCAGGGTCGAGTTATCGCCGGAGGTCACGAAAGCGTAGGCGATATGGACGGGGTCGTTGGGTCCGATGTCCACGCAGCCGAGTTTATCGGTGCAGGTGAATTTGGCGCTCGAGGATGACACAGCAGCGGACGAGCTGCTGGATGACGGCGCGCTAGTGGGCGCGGGCGCTGCGGTCGGTGAAGTGCAGGCGGCGAGGATTAATAGTAATACGATGCCGATTCCTGCGATGCGGAACATTCTTGACATTCTCTTCTCCTTTTTCCTTTTCCTTTTTTTCGCGTCTTGCGAAAAATCTGACTCGTGCGAGTTTCAAAAGCGGGCGGCAAGCCCATTACTTTGGCCGTCATCACCTCTTTGAATCATCGGATCGAAGACTAGCGTCTTGGGAGAAAATCAACTACATGAGGATATTGGTTTGATTATAACAACGAGGGTCAAATAAATCAAATCCTGCCCACGTTCAAATTTTTTGCCAAATCAAATGCCCCACCGCTTCGCGATTACCGATCATCAATGGCGGCGTTTGCAGCGTCAAGCGATTGCCGGTCAATTCAAAAAAGCGCGCCTGATCGCCGTCAACCCAATTCGGCAATAGCGCGCCTTGAAGGTGGTGCGTCACCGTATGTTTTTCTTCATCGACGGTGTACGTCCCGAAATATGCCAGGTATCCATCGAACGCAGATTTGGTTTCTTCGGGTGTGCCGCCCAGCCGATCATTCTTGGCAAAGTTGGGACGATCGCGCCGCATGATCTGGATCGCTACATGCCCGGCAGCATCGTACATCAACATTCCAATCGGATCATTGCCGTAGATGGCTTTGACCTCGCCATCCGCATAGCGGTACTCGGCAAAGGTGAGCGTGAACGTGCCGACAAAATCGGAATGATTCATTTCGTCACTTTACCGGCGCGTTTCCATACCAACTGTCCAACGAGTTGCTCGCCGCTCATCGTCATCGGAAGTGTGAGCAAGATCAAGTGGTTGTCCTTGAATTCATAAAATTGCTCGCGGTCGATTCCGCTCCAATTGGGAAACGAACTCCCTTCGACGTGATGAATGATGGTCCCTTTGCGTTCGTTCACGTCGAATGTGCCGTAGTACGCCATGCAACCATCGAGCGCAGACTTGGCTTCATCGGCGGTTCCCGACATCCAGTCTTCGGTCGTGAACCTGGGTCGCTCCGGATCGATGACGTGCAAGGACATATAACCATTCGCGTCGTAGATCAACATGCCCTGAACGCCTTGCCCGAAAGGTCGCAGCAAGATTCCATCGGCAAGGCGAAATTCGTACGAGACGAGTTTCCAGACGCCTAGCAAATTTTCGCGTGTCACGGTCACCTCGCTTGCAATTCGTTGCGAACCAACGAAAATCAACGCAGAGAATTGTCTCGATTGTAAGGGCGGGTTGGGAATTTGTCAATGATGAAGGTGTCGGACGGCGTCGCATTGTGAAGAATAAAAAACGCCGACGGAAAATACGTCGGCGTTTCAAATCTATTGTGAGGTAATTAGCCCGGCGAGAGATTAGGCAGTTTTATTTGCGGAATGAGTTTGGGTTCTCGCGTCGGTTTGGGCACATCCGAGGGCTTGCCCCTGTCGGGCGGCGTAAATTTGGGAGATGGAGGTAAATCGATCGTTGGCTGTGCGGCGGGCGGTGTTGCCAACAAAGCGGGTAAAGTTGGAAACGGCGTTGGTGTTCCCGGAGTTGGTTGTTCCGTCGCGGTGGCAGATGGGGCTGCCTCAGATTTGATCCGCGAGAGTTGCCCCAGCGCTTTTCCTGAAATAGTCAGGGCGCGCTGAACAAGTTTTTCGGATGAGGAAGATGGCTGGCTCTCTTGCAGTTTTTTTTGTTGATTGGCTAACCCTTGGGTTAGATTCTGGATAGATGAATTATTTTGTTTGATCTGCGTCGTCGTTATCTCTAGCGCGTTATTTATCTCGGCATCGTATTCTCCGATGGTTTGCTCCGCGAGGTGGTCTTGTCCTTGCTGGGATAGCGCAACCATTTCGGTTAATCGATGATTGGCGATCTGAAGATGAACGCGCGCTTGGCTCGCCGCATCCGTCGCCAGGAAAAGTTGCGCTTGCTCCGTGGCGCGTTTGACGGGATAGAGCAGTGTTCCCGGCAAACTCTCGCTGGAAGCATCGACAATCGCCGCCGATAATCCAAACATGACGATGACCAAAGCGAGCGCAATGGCTGCGTAGGCGCGGGACGACCGCATGAATGAAAACCAGGTCTGGCGAGAATGCTCGCGGCGAACCGGCTGGGAAGACAATGCGACCAGCCGCGCACGCGTGGCTTGTCGAAATTCAAGCGACGGCTTGACCTCATCGACCGCTTGAAGCGCGCTTGCCATTCCCAAAAGTGGCGCAAGCTCGGTGGCTTGGTCTGGATATTTTGCCAGGCAATCGGCTAGGGTGGCGTGACCATCCCGAATATCTTTTAGGCAATCTTCCAAAATCAAATCAATCACGGTTGTGCCTTACTCTTACTCAGAATTCGCTGCAATGCTCCCAGCGCGCGGTGTTGCAGCGAACGGACCGCGCGAGAATCTTTGCCCAACAATTTTGCTACTTGATCAATTTCGTAGCCGTCGATAAATTTCAAAACGATCACTTGCTGTTGATCCTCGGTGAGTTGCGCAATGGCTTGGCGGAGCATCGCGCTCGTCAAATGGCTCTGCGCGAGTTCGTCTAACGGCGGTGTGATGTTGTCTTCCAACGCCAAATCTTCGAGTGGTACCGTTTCACGGCGCGTGCGATAATAATCGATGACGAGATTGTGCGCAATGCGGAAGAGCCACGCGGCAAAAGGATGTTCGGTCCATCGATAATTGCCGATCGATTCCCACGCCTTTAGGAAAACCTGCGCCGTCAAATCATCGACGGAAGCGCTTGCTCCGGTTTTGTAGTAGATGTATTTGTAGATTTTGTCGACGTAACGATCGTACAATTGGGCAAAGGCGCGAGAATCGTGCTGGATAGCTTGTTCGACCAATGCCCGTTCGTCAATGGACATCGATGCACCTGGAAAACAGGCGGTTCCATAGATGATAACGAGGAACCATGTGTTCTTGATACGGTTGCCACATAACTCGCATTCTACTTGATTCGCGGTGATTCAATATTAAATCGCGCTTAAATAAACATCAAGATTGCCGATGTTCGAATTTTGCCCGTATCATCGCAGAAAAATAATCGTTATTATGATTGTGCGCGAAATCGAAGGCGTGTCCGCCCACGATTTTGAGCACAGAATCCCAATTTCAGGAGGACGTATGTTGTTCTTGAAACTATTGGTGGCTGGCGCTCTCATGATGGGAGCTGTCGTGTCCGGCGTCACTGCCGTGACGGTTGGTCCCACGCTGGCGGGCAACCTGACGAATATGGCAAATGCGGCGGCGAGTGCTGGCGGCGTTAGCGTCCAAGCCCGTGTGAATAGTCAAACGCAAACGCAAGCGTCAAATACGTCGCAAGCACAAAGCTCTTCGAGCAAGCCCAGTGCCCGTTTGAACCCTAGCACAAACCTCAAAGTTTCGGTGAATATTACACCCACAGTAACGGTTACACCGACGGTGACAGTTACGCCAACGGCAACGGTCACCGCGACCACGCAAATCACCGGCGAACTTAAAATTGCGACGGAGATCGCGAACCAGTTTGGCGTGTCCGTCTCGGATGTGATGAAACTCCGTATGGAGGGCTGGGGCTTTGGCGAAATCGTCAAACTCTACGAGTTTGCGCTCGAGTCCGGCAAGAGCGTGGATGCTATTATAGCCATGCGCAAGTCCGGCGAGGGCTGGGGCGAAATCGCCGCTCAGCTCAAAGTGAGAGTGAGTGGACCCGGCGACAACCTGGGTTCAATCATATCCGGCAACGGCGGCAATGGCAATGGTAATAGCCAGGGTAAGGGTAAAGGCAAATAATACGATGTGATTTGCAAGAGGTCTCGTCTTGAACGAGACCTCTTTTTTATTATCCCTCTTTTTCTTTTTCTTTCTCGTCTTCTTTCAAAATCATCACACGGAAGGATTCGGCGGCTTCGAGACCACCTTCCTTGCCTTCGTCCTTTGCCCACTCGCGCATCATCTCGGCGGGGTCCCAATCGTTCAACTGGCTCTTGTGTTCCTTGAGCGCGGCGATTTTCACATCCATGACGCCGCTAATATCGATGAACGTCTCGCCTTTCTCCGAACCGTGAATGAAAACTTTTCTCACCTCGTGCGGTTCTAGTCCTTCGATGAGCAACTCGGGAAAGATAAAGCGCGTGCCTGCCGATGGAAACACGGCGTCGAGCGCAACGTCGGCGGCGACGCGATGATCGGGATGGTTCATATAACTGTTGCCGTAAAAGCGCACGGTCGGATCGCCGCAGACGACGACTTCGGGTTTGTACTGACGAATGAGGCGCGTGAGGTCGCGGCGCAATTCGAGCGTATGTTGCAACGTGCCGTCGGGATAGTGCAAAAATTCAACGTGCTTGACGCCCAGGACATTGCACGCATTGCGCTGTTCCTCTTCGCGGATGCGCGCGAGTGTGAGCTTGGTCATATTCGGATGCGTCTTTTCATTCGATCCAGCATCGCCGCTGGTGATGCAGATGGTGACGATTTCGCATCCGGCGCGCGCCCACTTTGCCAGCGTTCCCGCGACGGTAAATTCCTGGTCGTCGGGATGCGCGTGAATCGACATTGCGCGCGCGGGCGCAAGTGGTTCCTTCAGCGCATCGGCTTTTTTCACCGCGCGTTCGGGGATGGCTTGGTCGGAGAGTTGAGTTGTATCGGACATAGGAACTCCTTTTCGTTTGATAATTTCAATTCAAGACTGACGACGAAGGACGAAGGACGGAATTTTTGCGTCGGTCATCCGTCTGTCGTCGTTCGTCAAATTCCCACCGCGCATCCATCCGCCCTGGGATCGCTGCCGCCCCAGAGCGTGCCGTCCGGTTCGCGGCGGATGATTTGCCCGCGCCCAAACACGGCGCGCGCATAGCCAGTTACTGGCGCAATCGTGTGTTCCATCTGCGATAATGCGGCTATCGTCGCAAACGGAATCCCCTCTTCCAATTCGACGCGGCTTAATGGCGAGGCGTGGCTCAGGCAAAACCTGGGACGATCCAACGCGGCTTGCGGATCGAGTCCATCGTCGATCAGGTTGACGACAACTTGGACGTGTCCTTGTGGTTGCATAAATCCGCCCATCACACCGAACGGCGCATACAACGATCCGTCTGATTCGCGTGTAATCATTCCGGGGATGATTGTGTGGTATGGACGTTTGCGTGGCGCAAGCGCGTTGGGATGATTAGGGTCGAGTGAAAAGTTGTGTCCGCGATTTTGTAGCGTAAAACCCCAGCCCTGGGGAACGATGCCGGTGCCAAAGCCCATGTAATTGCTGCCGATGAACGAACATGCATTGCCCGCGCCATCCACGACGCAAAAGTACACCGTGTCAGACGATGCGACTGGCGCGCCGCGTTTCGTATCGACAGTGGCGCGCATGGAATCGATGAGCGCGCTTCGCTCCCGCGCATATTTTTTCGACAACAATTCGTGGGTCGGAACGTGAAAAAACTTTGGGTCGGCAATGTACCACGTCGTATCGGCAAAGGCAACGCGCATTGCCTCGATCAGCAGATGCAGGCGTTGCGCGCTCAGCGGCGTATGCGTTTTCAAATCGAATTCTTCGAGCACATTCAGCGCGATGAGCGCCGCGAGTCCTTGTCCATTCGGCGGGCACTCCCATACTCTTACACCACGATACACCGAACTGATCGGCTCATCCCAGGTCGATTCATGCGTGGCAAGGTCGTCTTCTGTCATCACGCCACCCGATTGTTGAACAACGCGCGCGAGGGCTTGCGCGATTTCGCCTTTGTAGTACGCGTCCTTGCCGCCTTGCGCAATCGCGCGAAACGTGCGCGCGAGTCCTGGGTTGCGAAAGATTTCGCCTGCGTTCGGAGCGCGTCCGTCGATGGCGAGTTCGTGCCCGTTCAGCGCGTGCTTGAGTTGACACTCGACGCCGCGTTGCCAAAAATACGCGGTCGTCGGCGCAACAGGAAAACCTTTTTCGGCAAGCGCAATCGCAGGGGCGAGAATATCACGCATCGGCATTGTGCCGTGCCGCGCGATCAAATCGAACCAGCCCGCGCACGCGCCGGGGACGGTGATGTTGTGCGCGTGGTAGGGATTGGAGCTTGGAGATTCGAGATTGGAGATTAGATAATCGTGTTGAATGCGTTCAATTGTCAACGCGGCGGGCGCGCGTCCTGAACCATTCAGTGCGGTCACTTGTTTTGTGGTCGCTTTGTAATACAACGCGAACATATCGCCGCCAATTCCGGTCGAGGTTGGCTCGGTGACGTTGAGCGCGGCGGCAGTTGCGACGGCGGCATCTGCGGCGTTGCCGCCTTGCATCAAAATCTTGACGCCCGCCATCGTCGCGAGGGGTTGGCTGGAAGCGACCATGCCGTTCCGCGCGAGAACCGGCGAACGGCGAGAGACAAAATCAAATGACATTCATTACTCCTGTCCGTAAAAAATATCTTCGCCAAAAAACCATTTTTCCCCACCGATGAAAAGAAACACGGACAAAGATCAAAGAAATTCATCCCAATCAATCGTGTTTCTTTCGGTCTGTGGGGCAAAAACCGACGTTGGCGATCCAGTTCAAGATTGGCGAACATATTGGTGCACTTGCTTTCGATGAATGATTGAACCGCAATTCACTGTTTGTTGGCTATGGGTCTATGGTCGATCGTAGAGTGATTGACGAAATCTGATCCATTACCGAGTTCCCGAGTTTTCTAATACCGCGAATTCTATCCAGATAGTGTGCACAGGTCAACCCCCACGTAACAGGTGAATTTGACAAATCTCTCCGTGGTCGATATAATTCAATAGGCGTTGAAGTGTTTTCAATGCTGGAAAGATGAAACTATGTCCAAGTCGGCGATTACCGAGCTTGCCAATACTCTAAAGATTCTGAGCGATCCATCACGTTTAGCGGTTTTCGATCTCTTGATGCAGGGCGTCCAGTGCAATTGTGAATTGGGCGATCAACTCAAAATGCCGATGAATCTGATCTCGCATCATCTCCAAGTGTTGCGCGATGCCGGGTTGGTGGATACGGAACGCGATTCAACTGACGCGCGTTGGATCTACTACTCGGTGAATCAAAAAGCCATCCGCCAGCTGCGCCAACAACTCGATGCCTTTCTCGATATTGAACGCATCCAACCGCGTCAGCCTGCGTGTGGGTCTCGCAGGATTTCTAAGCGATTGACGGTCACGCGTCGATAATTTTTTGCCCCAATATTTCACTGAGCGTCGAAATGAAACATCCGGTTCTCTTTCTGTGTTGGCAAGTCGCCGCGCTCTACGTTGGCTCTGGCTTGACGATTGCGATCATCGCTGGCATCATTATCGGGCAATTCCATCTCGAACGTTACGTCGAAGATTTTGTGTGGCAGATGCAAGTCGGCGCGGCACAGGATGATTCGCTCACGTTGACCTGGGAAGACCGCAGCACGCGGGGCTGGGATGCCGTGCGCGACATTGTCAAAAAGGTGTGGCTCTATGTCGTGATCGGCATTGCGGTCGGCGCGGGGATTCACGGTTATGTGCCTACGGATGCGCTCGCCAGTATTTTGGGCAAGTCGGCATGGTGGTCTGTTCCAACCGCCGTTCTGATTGGCATTCCGCTCTATTCGAATGCGGCTGGGATTATTCCAGTCGTGTCCGCCTTGCTCGAAAAAGGCGCGTCGCTCGGCACGGTGCTCGCGTTTATGATGGCGGTCATCGGTTTGAGTTTGCCCGAAACCATCATTTTGCGTCGCGTCCTCAAACCGCAGTTGATTGCGATCTTCATCGGCGTGGTCGCGGTGGCAATTATCGTGACGGGCTATTTGTTCAACCTCATCATATAATCAATATGTTCGCCAATCTTGAACTGGATCGCCAACGTCTGTTTTTTGCCCCACAGACCGAAAGAAACACGGAGGATTGGGATGAATTTCTTCGAGCTTTGTCCGTGTTTCTTTTCATCAGGGGGGAAAAATGGTTTTTGGCGAAGATATTGATAATCAAAGGGGAAAGGTATGACACAAAAAAACGTCTTGCAACGTCTTTCGATGCTCGACCGATTTTTGCCACTGTGGATTTTTGTGGCGATGGCGATGGGTATCATCCTGGGTGCAGTTGCCCCTGGGATCAAGGATGTGTTCAATGCGCTGTCGATTGGGACCGTATCCTTCCCGATTGCGATGGGTCTGCTCTGGATGATGTATCCCGTGCTGGCGAAGGTCAAGTACGAAGAATTGGGCAAGGTCGCCCAGGCATGGGAGCAATTCAGCGTTTCGTTGATTCTCAACTGGCTCATCGGACCCATCATCATGTTCATCCTCGCCTGGGTCTTTCTGCCCGATTTGCCGCACTTTCGCACGGGCTTGATTATCGTCGGTTTGGCGCGGTGTATCGCGATGGTGCTGATCTGGAATATGCTCGCGGGTGGCGATAGCGAATACTGCGCGGTGCTCGTCGCGTTGAACAGCACTTTCCAAATCGTGATGTACTCGCCGCTCGCCTATTTTTTTCTCGCGGTGGTACCTGGCTGGTTCGGCATTCAAGGCACGGTCGTGAATGTTTCGATGTTGGACATTGCCAAGAGCGTGTTGATCTTCCTGGGCATTCCGCTCGCGGCGGGAATCATCACGCGATTCTATTTCTTGCGAACGCGCGGCAAAGAATGGTACGAAACAAAATTGATGCCGCGCCTGGGACCGACCGCGATGGTTGGACTCTTGTTCACGATTGTCGTGATGTTCTCGATGCAAGGCGACAAGATTCTCGCCGCACCGCTCGATGTGTTGCGCGTGGCGATCCCGCTCCTCGTCTACTTTATCATCATGTTCTTTGTGTCGTTCGGGTTGTCGCTCTGGCGCAAATTTTCGTACGAACTTGCCGCAACGCAATCGTTCACCGCGGCGAGTAACAACTTTGAACTCGCGATTGCAGTCGCGGTGGGCACATTCACCATCGCCTCCCAGGAAGCGCTCGCGGCAGTCATCGGTCCGCTGATCGAAGTGCCGGTGTTGATCGGTTTGGTCTACGTGGCGCTCTGGATAAAGCGCGTCTGGTTCAAGTCGGCAAACCGCCAACGTTTAGCCACGTAGTCTAGCCCGAAACACCGACGCCAAACAAGATAATGAAAATGAAAGAATGTGCGTCAGTCTCACTGGCTGACGCACATTCTTTTCGATACCGATTATTTCAAGACTTGCGCTAATGGCATTTCAACCCATGGAAAATTGATGGTCCGTTTGATACACTTGGCGGTCGGATTGTCCCACGCAATTTTGAATCGAATAATACGCGCCTGCGGCACAGGCGCGACAAAGCACTTGCCCGACGCGACGCACCTCGCGCTCGTTGATAATATCTTCCCCGCATTCTTCGCACACAACACGCTTGCCGTGCTGGCTGATGATCTGCTCTAGCGAAACCGTCAGCGTCACAGCACGCGCCTCCAGTAACTCATTGGCGGGCATTCGCTGATAGGCTTCCAGTTGGGCGTGCCAGCGGTCTGGCGCGTTTGGCGCATACGTCAACGCGCGTGTGCGCGATGCGCGCGCGGGTGAAATGCGAATCGCCCGCTGACTCATCGTATCGACAAAGGTTGCCGCGCTCTTGCCGTAATCGATCACGCGCATCGTGCGATTGCCGACCCAACAACCGGTTGCCACTGCGATGCCGTCTACCAAGCAACCATCGGTTTCGACAAAGGCGAACAAGCGTTTATCGACCTGGGGCAAATCGAGCGCAAACAAATCGGCGGCATACATTCCCATTCGCACACCCAACACTTGGCGCGGACAGAGATGATGATGGTGGCGTTCGGTACAAGCGTTCAAAAGCGTTTGCAAGTCTTGCATAGTTTATCCTTCAAAAATAAATTGCCAGTCTTGGAATAGAGACTGGCAACCTTACAGACCTCACAGGCGCTTGCGCGAAAACCTGTGAGGTCTGGCTGTCTCCTTTCCAAAACTGCGGAGGCGCGCGCGTTTCCTTGC
>Ga0334722_10007435_pt1 | contig 10606 bp, 6 predicted proteins | sample C3_bottom_MG_FD_207210 | JGI IMG/M metagenome (GOLD analysis project Ga0334722, IMG submission 207210) | Sediment microbial communities from Yellowstone Lake, YNP, Wyoming, USA - C3_bottom | ecosystem: Environmental > Aquatic > Freshwater > Lake > Sediment | place: USA: Wyoming | collected... | reverse complement strand
CAAGCAAGGACTAAACTGAACCCCTTGCTTGGCGCGGGACAAACGGCAACAAAACCTTTGTACAAAAATAACCTATTCATTCTGGACAGCTAAAACGGCATCCCCCTCAAGGGGGACTAAACAGAGTAAGGCGCCGTAAAGGAAAGGGCAGAATGTACAAGTTTTTTATTAACGGTGCCTAAACATCTCCCCGCTTGAAACAACTTCAAACGACAACTCAAGGCAAAAAAATAACAGCTCAAGTTGGCGGTACGGAAATCGCGTCTTTTGGGAGCAATTCCCCGCGCAGTCAGGAGTTCCGAGCTCGGCGGGAAGACATCCCAATTAGCTGGAATGGACACCCAAAAACAATGAACTTGGAACGTGAAGCCTGGGAAGGTAAGACATAAAAATACAACAAATCTAATTAGCTATCAGGACTGCAGAGAGGAGTGAAAGATGATGAAATCTTCAGAGTCAGAGAACTCCGACGTCTGGCGCAGATGAGGTGACTATGAGTGGCAATAAATCCGCATCATTTATTATGAAAAAACACTGATAGCCCAAAAAAATATACGTATTGTGTCGTTCCCTTTACGGTTGCTAGCCGAAGAAAACACAATTTGATCCCCATCAAAACTTCCACCGCTCCCAACATGATCCAGAGCACTAATTATATCAACCACTTGCCGCCAATAACCCTTTCACATCAACTAACACTTCAGGTCAACGAAAAATGGAGTGTTTTCAAAAAATCCCCCGCCTTTGCCGTGTTCCCATTTCATCCGAACCTAACTAACGTTAGGTGGGCAGTACTCATGCCTCTTTCAAGGAATGTCGCAATGGAGATTCCTTTCATGGAGCAGTGGAGGAACCCTCAGACGAATAAATGGCTCGGAAAATACTGGTTCGCACAAACAAGGCAGGGGAAACTGCCTGACAAGGTGATGGTATTATCTCCCCATCATGTAAAATAATCTTCAATCTGAGAAACCAACCCGCAAATTTTTTCATTTTCGCGCTGTTTTAGCCTTTCGTGATCCCGTTTGAGCCGGACATACTTCGCAGCCATGTTCAGACTAACCAACACCGCAATCTTCACGGGCAGAATCTTGGACGACTTGGTATGCATCTCCATCTGAGATTTAACCAGATCAAGGATCTCGCGGACATCATCTTCCGGGGCATCGGTATGCAGCGGATACTCTTGCCCAAAAATCTCGAATTTGACCAACCGTTCCAATAAAAAGCACCTGTAGCTAATTTGTTACCAGAATATGGAAGCCGTGGCAAGGTGTTTTCACCTTAGGAGCCGTTACGAAACAACATCTTCTTCCCTGGCTGTTTCCTTGCGGCTCCTTAGTGCCGTGCTGGCCATCCCGATGAAAATGTTCTTTTTCGACAACGGCTTAGCACCAGGAGCGTTCCCGAGTGCTCCCCGATTCAGTCATTATTCCCCAAGACTGAAGAGCCCACCACCTCTCGACTCTTCACGCTCTTCTCGTCCGACATGAGCGTCGTTTTTTTCACCATCGCTTCCTTCCAGCGTCTTTTCCCAATCCTCGATAGAGCTCAACAGGCTCGTCACCCGACTGCTGACCTCATCCTGGTTCGAAGTCAAGGCATTAATCTTCAATTCCAGCTCGGAGATTTTAGTGTTTTTCGCCTCCACCTGAACCTGCAACGCGGCGTTTTCCCGCTTTATGTCCTGCAGGTTACTGAGCATCTTTTCAACAACGGCTTCCAGTTTCGCTAAATTCATTCCTTCCATGTCAAAATCTCCTTGGCTCTCCTCCCGAATCACGCCGGAAAGGACGATATAATATCTAACTATTGTTATCCGACAAACTGCAGTTAACCACAAAACATACAAACAACACGAACAGTAAAAAAAATATATGCGACACAGGGTTACAGTTTGCGTCTTCGCCAACCCTCCACTCTCAGGGAGGATCGAACTGAACCCCCGTGCTATATCTCTTGTTTGTACAAATCCGAAAAAGACTTGATTATCCTTCGATCCTGAACCCGACAATCAACGAGCTTACAGAAAGGCTCAAGCCGGCAGGACTCGCCAATCACGGTGTTGCCAGCCAAGACACAATGAGAATGGATCTCGGTATCCCGACCGATTACAACTGAATTTTCAATAAAAATCGAGTCCGGGTGCATCATGGTCACCCCGGCCAACATCAAGGCCTGATTTCGCCGTTGCTGCATGAAGGTATTGGCCCTGGCTAATTCGACCCGTGAGTTGACGCCTGTTATTTCCAAAGGATCGGGGCAGACAAAACGACCGACCTCAAGCCCCTGCCTCCGGGCAATAGCAACAATGTCAGTGAGATAGACTTCGCCTTGTTTGTTATCGGTCCCCACCTGCTTGAGCGCGGCAAACAGAAAGGCAAGGTCAACGCAGTAGATGCCAGCGTTAACCTCCAAAATCTTGCGTTCGACCTCACCCGCGTCTTTCTCCTCGACAATCCGCTCAATGCCGCCTTGGGGGTTGGCCACAATCCTCCCGTAATGAGTGGGATCAGGGACGATTGTGGTCATCACCGTCAGCGTACTCTGCTGCCGCAGATGACTTTCCACCATGGCCTGCAAGGTGGCTGGCAGGATCAATGGAGTGTCGCCGCAGAGGATCACGACAACACCGTTCTTGCCATGTAAAGATCCCTCGGCGGTCAAAACCGCGTGGCCGGTACCCAGTTGTTCCCCCTGCCGGGCAAACGTAACCGGATAGGAGGCCAACACCTCTTCCACCCGCGCGGCCTGGTGGCCAGTCACCACCACCGTCTCGGCAGGGGCCAAGTGGCGAACGGCATCCAAGACATGGCAGACCATCGGCGCAAAAAACACCGGGTGCAGAACCTTGGCCAGATCGGATTTCATCCGGGTGCCCTTGCCCGCCGCAAGGACAATGACATGAATGGAGTCCGTCATAAACGTCGATGTCTAGCGATCCGCAAACATGTTAAGGGCCGCACCTGCCTTAAACCATTCAACCTGCTGGGCCGACATCGAGTGCCGCACGGGAAAGGTCTCGACAGAGCCGTCCTTATGGGTCAAGGTCATCGTAAGCCGGCTTCCCGGAGCTAACTCGACAAGACCGCTGATCGCCACCCTATCGTCACCGGCAATCTTTTCGTAGTCTGCCGGGTCGGCAAAAGTCAGCGGCAAAACACCTTGCTTCTTAAGATTGGTTTCATGGATGCGGGCAAAACTGCGGACAATGACCGCCTTCATCCCCAGATAACGTGGCTCCATGGCGGCGTGTTCCCTGCTCGAACCCTCGCCGTAATTCTCATCGCCAACCGCCAGCCACGATCTGCCTTTGGCCTTGTAATCCCGGGCGATTTCCGACAAGCCGACTTCCGACTCATGAGTCAACACATTCACCCCCTTGCCGATACCCTTGGCAAAGGCGTTGCTGGCGCCGATAAACATGTTGTCGGATATATTATCCAAGTGGCCGCGGAATTTCAGCCATGGCCCAGCCGGCGAAATATGATCGGTGGTGCATTTGCCCACCGCCTTCAGCAAAACCAGCATCTCGCTAAAATCCTTGCCGTCCCAAGCCGGAAACGGGCTCAAGAGCTGAAGCCGCTGACTGGCCGGATCGACTTCGACCTGAAGGGCGCTGCCATCTGCGGCAGGCTCCAAATAATTGGGGCTGCCAGGATCAAAGCCATTGCCCGGCAAGGCATCGGCTGTTGGCGGCAGAAGAGTGATCCCGTCAATGGTATCCCGACTGGGGTCGAAGGTGAGCTGCCCGGCAATGACCATGGCGGTAACCGTTTCCGGACTGCCAATAAAGGCTAAGGTCTCGGGATTGCCATCGGCCCGGCCCTTGAAATTACGATTGAAGGAGGTGATAATCGAATTCTTCTCAGGCCGTGTAAAATCCTGCCGATGCCATTGCCCGATACATGGGCCGCAGGCGTTGGCGAGGACGACACCTCCTATCTGCCGGAGCGGCTCAAGGAGTCCGTCACGTTCCACCGTGGCCCGTACCTGCTCGGACCCAGGACTGATGAAGAAGTGGCTCTTCGCCTTCAGCCCATGAGCCAAAGCCTGACTAGCAACGTTGGCAGCCCGACCGATGTCCTCGTAAGAGGAGTTGGTGCAACTGCCAATCAAACCGACTTTCAGTTCGGCAGGGTAGCCTTTTTTCTCAGCCTCCGCCTTGAGCCGGGAGACAGGACGTGCCAGATCGGGCGAGAATGGCCCCACGACATAGGGTTCCAGGCTACCCAGATCGATTTCGATCACCCGGTCATAGAAAGCAGCCGGGTCCGCTAAGACCTCAGGGTCAGCGCTCAGTTCCTGCCGATGGCTGGTGGCAAGTGCCGCCAGTTCCCCACGGCCGGTGGCGGTCAGGTAAGCAGCCATGCTCTCGTCAAACGGAAACACCGAATTGGTGGCGCCAAGTTCCGCCCCCATGTTGGTAATCGTAGCCTTTCCGGTGCATGACAGAGACTGGGCGCCAGGTCCGAAATATTCAATAATTTTACCGGTGCCGCCCTTGACCGTCAAAATCTCCAAGAGCCGCAAGATGACGTCCTTCGGCGAAGTCCAGCCGCGCAAGGCGCCGGTGAGCCGAACGCCAATCACCCCTGGCCAGGACAGCTCCCAGTCCATGCCGGCCATGACGTCCACCGCATCGGCGCCACCGACGCCAATTGACAGCATGCCAAGTCCACCGGCGTTTGGAGTATGGGAGTCGGTGCCAATTAGCAAACCGCCGGGAAAGGCATAATTTTCAATGATAATTTGATGGATGATGCCGCTCCCCGGCCCCCAAAAGCCGATGCCGTACTTATTGGCAACCGAGCGCAAGAAGGCGTAGACCTCGCGATTCTGGTCCTCAGCTACGGCAAGATCCTCAGCCCCGCCGACTTTCGCGGCAATCAGATGGTCACAATGCACCGTTGAAGGCACCGCCACCTTTTTTCGTCCCGACTGCATGAATTGCAGAAGCGCCATTTGGGCGGTGGCATCCTGCATGGCCACTCGGTCCGGATTCAACATGACATAGGTCTTATGCCGTTCAGGTGCAGCAGTCAATCCGGAAGCCAGATGGGAGGCCAAGATCTTTTCCGCGAGTGTGAGCGGTCGGCCAAAGGTCTGACGGGCCGCCGCCTGCTTTACCTTCATTCCGGTATAGACCTGCTGAATCATTGCAAAATCACGAATCATTAAAAAATCTCCTTGAAACGGTACATATTGGGATTTGGTTAAAGATTTCTGCTCGAGCGACACCGTGAAGTTAGCAATTATACCTCAGGAAAACAAGCGAAAACAGGAGGAACACAACCGAATCGTCATCTTTTTTCGTAAGTACGCGAGTTCACGGAGATACAGTTATTTTGGATAAAAAAATCGTCCAAGCACCCATGCCAGATATCCCTGAGCAGTAACCTCGAACCGGTGACATTACTCCACGGGCGGCGCATATTGCCCCTTGCTATTGTCCTTGGATCCAGGTATATTATCTAATTTTTTTCTGCGGCTGATGCCGCCATAACTCTACGAAAGTCACTTTCAAGGCAAATTCATGGACCAGCAAAAGATCAGAAACGTCGCCATAATCGCCCACGTCGATCATGGCAAAACCACCTTAGTCGACCAACTCTTCAAACAAAGCGGCATGTTCCGCGAGAACCAGGCCGTGACCGAACGGTTAATGGACTCCATGGACCTGGAAAAGGAGCGCGGCATCACCATCGCCTCCAAAAACGGTTCCTACAACTATAAAGACTTCTACATCAACATCATCGACACCCCGGGCCACGCCGATTTCGGCGGCCAGGTCGAGCGTGTTCTCAGGATGGCCGATGGCGCCCTGCTCCTGGTCGACGCCCAGGAAGGCCCCATGCCTCAGACCTATTTCGTCTTGAAAAAGGCCCTGGCCTTGTCACTGCCGATCATCGTGGTCATCAACAAAATCGACAAGCCCGCCGCCCGTTGCGATTGGGCGATAGACCAGGTCTTCGATCTCTTCGTCAAACTGAAGGCGCCGGACAACCTGCTCGATTTCCCGGTGGTCTATGCCTCGGCCAAGGCCGGTTACGCTCTGCATGCCTTGACCGACGCCAACAAGGACATGTCGCCGATCTCGGAAATGATCGTCAAGTACATCCCCGCCCCCACCGGCAGCGCCGAGGCGCCCTTGCAGATGCAGGTCAACACCATCGACTACTCTCCCTATCTGGGACGTCTGGGTATCGGCAAGGTGGTCAACGGCATCCTGCGCATCAACAAGGATGTAGCAGTCGCGCGCCGTGACGGCACCATCACCCAGACCAGAATCTCCAAGATCTTTCGCTTCCTGAGCAACGAAAAGGTGGCCACCGACGAGGCAACCGTGGGCGAAATCGTCGCCGTGGCAGGTCTCGACGATGTCACGGTCGGCGTCACCTTCACCGATATCGATAACCCCATGCCGCTGCCGGTTATCGACATCGACCCGCCGACCTTGGCCATGAACTTCATCCCCAATGACTCCCCCTTTGCCGGCAAGGAAGGCAAATTCGTCACTTCCCGTCACATCGAAGAGCGTCTGCGCCGGGAGACGCTGGCCGACGTCGCACTCCATGTCGAGCCCTTGACCGATGCCGTTGGTTATCGGGTCGCCGGTCGCGGAGAGTTGCACCTCTCCATCCTGATTGAAAAGATGCGGCGGGAGGGCTATGAGTTTCAGGTCACCAGACCGCAGGTGATTATGAAAGAGATCGACGGCGTCATGTGCGAGCCCTTTGAAGAGCTGACCATCGACGTTGACGAACAATATCAGGGCGCGGTCATTGAAAAACTGGGCAAGCTGAAGGGCAAGATGCAGGAGATGACCATGGAAAACGGCATCACCCGTCTGATTTACATCATGCCGACCCGCGGGCTCCTCGGCTTCCGGTCAAAATTCATGACCGATACCAAGGGGATGGGCGTGATGAACTATGTCTTCGCCGAGTACGGCCCCCATGCCGGCGAAATCACCAACCGCCAGAACGGCGTGATGGTAGTCATGAGTACCTGTGTCACCGTGGCCTACGCCCTGTTCAACCTACAGGAACGCGGCAAGATGTTCATGGGGGCTGGCATCGACGTCTATGCCGGCCAGATCCTCGGCGAAAACTGCCGCAGCACCGACATGATCGTCAACCCGGCCAAGGGCAAGAAGCTGACCAACATGCGGGCTTCAGGCACAGATGAGGCGGTTGTCCTCACCCCCCACATCCAGATGACGCTCGAAGACTGCATCGCCTATATCAATGACGATGAGTTGGTGGAGGTCACCCCCAAATCCATCCGGCTTCGGAAGATGAAATAGTATCGCCGCCATCAACTCAGCCTTGCAGAGCTGGGCAGCGCCCGCCCTACCCGATTGATCAAATTCGCCATCAAAAAACGAAGGGGGTAAAAAGAAATTTTCTTTTTACCCCCTTCGTTTTTTGATCACGTCATTTCTCTCGCAGTGTTGTTCACCCTCTAGCTTGCCCAGCATGATTTTGCCATCTCCACATCCGGCGCATCATGACCAGAGGCTCGTTGAAATGGCTAAGGGACTTTAAAAAAATACTAACTTACCTTTTATCAACTATCGAAGCATCGTCATCCCGGCATGGTTTTAGCCGGAATCCGTAGTCTTCTCTGGATACCAGCTAGAACCATGCTGGTATGACGGCAAAGATAAGCGGTCCTTTAATAGCTTCCAAGTCCCTAATTGATTTTCCAAAGGAGATCAAGTTGTTCAAAAGGCCAGCAGCGTCCCAAACACGCAGGCGATACTCAATGAAGGCAGCAATGCCTCTGCAAAAAAACGTGCGGATGCGCTGCTGCTGAACAGCTACATCATATTATCACCGTCCGCCGGATCGTATGCACCACCTCTTCCGGATCGTCGATAATATTGAAGAACAGCATATCTTCACCATGGATATTGCCGGCCGCGAGCATCCTATCCTTGATCCAATCCACCAGCCCTGACCAGTAATCCCTGCCCACCAGGATGATCGGAAAACTCTTGATCCGCCTGGTCTGAATCAAGGTCACCGCCTCAAACAACTCATCCAAGGTGCCGAAGCCGCCCGGCATCCCGACAAAGGCCATGGCGTACTTGATAAACATGACCTTGCGGACAAAGAAGTATTTAAAACTAAGCGGCAGATTGGAGTAAGGATTGGGCTCCTGCTCAAAAGGCAGATCGATATTCAGTCCCACCGAAATACCACCGGCCTCCCTCGCCCCCTTATTGGCCGCCTCCATGATGCCCGGTCCGCCGCCGGTAATGACGGCGTATCCGGCCCGAGCCAGACCGCCGGCAATGGCCTCGGCGATCTGATAATATTTTTCGTCCGGCTTTACCCGGGCCGAACCAAAAATGGACACGGCTGGCCGCTTGATCTCGGAAAGGCTGTCAAAGCCATCGACAAATTCGGACATGATCTTAAATAACCGCCAGGAATCGCCGGCATTGAAGTTGTCCAACCAATACTGCTGCTTATCCATGGAACCCGAATTGCCATTGAGGTGCTTTATCACTCTTATCTCCTGGTCTGATTGATTTTCTTTAAGGACTTGGCGGCGCGTGCATGGGTGCCATCGAGGGTCAGGACTCGTTCGTAGGCAACCCGGGCCAACTGCGTTTGTTTCAATTTTTCGTGGATCGCGGCCTTCAGCATCAAGGCGTCAATGTGCTTGGCGTCCAGCGAGAGGCAGTGCTGCACCGCATCTAAGGCCTCATCCCACTCCTCCCGGCAGAACAAAACCTTTCCCATCCTGTACCAATGGGGAGCCTTGCCGCCCTCAATCTCCACCGCCTGCCGGCAAAAGGTCAGGGCGATATCAAGCCCCTGCTTTTCGGCGGCGTACAACTCACCCAACTGGCTCAAGGCCTCGCTATCCCGGCTATTGTAACGAGCGGCCCGCTGCAGATAGGTCATGGCCTCACGATTCTTGCCGATCCCCTTGTAGGCCTCCCCCAGATACCGATAGACCAGGCCATGGCCAAGTTCATGATTGTCGCCAGACCAAGGCTCGCAGCGCTCCCAAGATTTGTTCTCCCTGGCCGCGGTCTGAGCGCTGACGCTCTTTTCAGCCTTGGCCAACACCCTGACCGCCCCTTTATATTGACCCCGCTGACAATAGAGTTGCCCAAGCTGGAGCAAGAGGTCGAAATACGAATCGTCGATCTTTTCCGCCTGTTCGAAGCAGCTCAACGCCTTGTCCTGCTCACCATTACAGAGATGGGCAAATCCGAGATTGTAACGGGCCATGAAATCGTTAGAGTTCAAGGCAATCGCCTTTTCAAAGAGAGGAATCGCCTTGGCGTGGGAATCGATCTGGGCATAAATCACCCCGAGACTGTTCAATAGATTGACATTGTCGGGGTTCAGGTTCAGTCCCAAGCGATACTCGCGGATGGCGCTGACCAAATCACCTTCATTATAGTAGACATCGCCGCTGATATTTAAGCTCACCCCACTGAAGGAGGTGATGGTCCCCGCCCCGAAAAATTGGGTATGCACCAAGGCCTTTTTGGCGTTCTGCGGGATATCGGCCTTATGAAACCCTGGACATGGGTAACTGGCGATGCCCATGGAAAAGGTGCCGATCCCCAACGGCATGATTCTGTTGGCGAGCCCGCAAGCCCAATCGGCAGCAAGCTGTTCATCTGCACCCGCCAGATAAATGAGAGCACGATTGGCATCCAATACATGGAGCACCGCCCCCTCGCCGACCAAGACCTGAACCCGACGCGGGAATCCCCTGTCCGAAACCAGCAGGGACTGAACCGAGCCCCCGTCCGACTGCGGCAGGGATTGAACTGAATCTTCATGCCCGATAAGATCTTTTTGCATGAAGATCACGGCAAACTGATTTTCTCCCTGCCAGAGACGTTTTAGCTGCGTCAACACCTCAGGCGCCAAAGGTGCCAGCAGATGCTCGCCAGCTTGGGGGTCGGCGGCCACGGACATGGCGAAAGCACCACGCTGACGGGCGGTGCACAAAGCCTCCCACGCCTTATCCAACACCCCATCAGCCCCACACAGAGAGGGACCGGGCTGAGCCCCTGTTTCTTCCGCTATGTCCGTTGTTTTCTGTTCTCTCGCCTCGAAGGCGGCAATACCAATATGGACCTTCTGGGTCCCCTGTCTTTTTAATTTACGCAGCAGCGCGGAACCAAGCTTCTGAACCTCGTCCAGATCTTCCCCAGGCCAGATCAGGGCAAAGACCCCAGCCCCCAGGTGATGCACCGGCGCCAGCCCCCCCAATAACGAATCAAGGTAGGCGGCAGTCCGGCTGATATTCCGCAGGGACTGTCCGGCATCCTGCGCCCGCATGGAAACCTCGATCAGCAGAAGCTTCCAGGCAGAGATGGAAGAAACGCCTCCAGCCATACCAAACAGCATATTCAACTCTTGCCGCAGATGGGTCGCATTCAGCACCCCGGAGGCCGAGTCTTCGGCCCAACGTTTGATCAAGGAAAATTCTCTGGTGGCGAGCCTCGCCCGCTCAAGCAGCCAATCCTCGGAATAGCGGCCATACAAGTCCCGCCCTCCGCCCGACAAAACCGCTACCGCCAACAGGTCAGAGTTGCTCCAGACCGGCAGGAACAGGGCTAAGG
>Ga0334722_10007434_pt1 | contig 10607 bp, 10 predicted proteins | sample C3_bottom_MG_FD_207210 | JGI IMG/M metagenome (GOLD analysis project Ga0334722, IMG submission 207210) | Sediment microbial communities from Yellowstone Lake, YNP, Wyoming, USA - C3_bottom | ecosystem: Environmental > Aquatic > Freshwater > Lake > Sediment | place: USA: Wyoming | collected... | reverse complement strand
TCGCATACCTGTCGGCGTCCCGATTGGTGAAGCTGTGCATAACCCCTGGATATCCCACGTACCGGAACGAGACCCCGGCCTTGGTCATCTCATCCTTGAAAGCCGCCACCTGCTCGGCCGGGATCATCTTGTCGGCCTCGCCGTTGAAGACCAGCACCCGCGCCTTGACCGCCCCGGCAACAGCCGGGGCATCGGTTGCCAAGCTGCCATGGTAACTGACAACCCCCTTCAGGTCCGCCCCCTGGCGCGCCATGTGCAGTACCACTCCGCCGCCAAAACAGTAACCGATGGCGGCAATCCTGGCCGTATCAACCTGCGGCTGCTGCCTGACAAAATCAAGGGCTGCGTTGAAGCGGGCTTCCCCGAGCGCTTTGTCTTTCATCACCTCTCCGGCGAATTTGCCCGCATCGTCGGGATGCCGGGCGGTTTTGCCATCGCCGAACATATCCACCGCCAGGGCAACATACCCCTCTTCGGCCAGCATGCGGGCCCGCTTGCGGGCATACTCGTTGTGCCCCCACCATTCGTGCACCACCAGAATTGCCGGGCGTTTGCCCTTCAGGTCCGGATTATGGGCCAGATACCCCTTGAGAACCACATTTCCTGCACGATACTCTACTTCTCTGCCGGTCACCTTGGCCCACGACGTTGTCGAAACAAGCAGGAGCGCAATGGTGGCGAGCAGCGTCAGAATTCGTACCAGCATAGCACATTCCCCCTTTCCTGCGCTTTTCCTTCAGTATACCAGAATACTGCTCACAGGGACATCTGCCGCGGCATACGGATCACTGCAACGCTGTCAGTACGACTCTGCCATTGCGGAGCTCGAGGGTTACCAGGGTAGGTTCTCCCTTGCGGTGCGCTATGGTCAGGTCCTGCGGCACGGAAACGAAGTTGAGATGATACGAGGTGGCATACCAGGTAGCACCGGCACGGGACCGGGCGATGCCGATCGACCGATGGCCCGGTTTCGGTGACGTGGGGGTTTCTATGATCTCGATGCGGTAATCGCCGTTCAGCCCTTTGGGCCATGATTTGGGGTGATGCTCGAAGGTGCGGACGGTCGCGCCGGAAACTCTGAGTTTCATGGCGTTGTCGCGGATGTCGTACGCCAGACGGGTGGAAGCGTCGGAGACCAGCAGTTCGATACCGTAGCGAGACATGAGATAGATCCCGGCCAGCAGGGCGATACTCATCGCAATCCACATGGCCCTGCGTCGCGTCATCAGTGGCACCTTTCCTGATTCATGCTGCCTGTATAGCGTTTTTGGCTTTATAATGTCAACCAGGCGCAGTCCGGGAAACATCGTCCGCGGACCTTGCTCGAGCATCCAGGCAGCCGGTTCTTCCTCCGCCGACTGTTGTGCTTTATTTCCGCGGTGTAATCTGGTATGGTTCCGCCAGCAGTTATTTACGTTAACGTCATGCAGTCAAGGAGACCTACTGTGCCGAAAGCAACTGCAGGAGCCACATCAATCACCCAGGAACCGCAGGTGGATCTGTCCGGCGATGCCGGCTGGACATCTTTCGACGCACCGTCACTGGTGGGTGAATCGCTTCGTTTTGTGTCCGGAGAACCGGACGGTAACCGATTCCGGGTGCGCTATTACCGCGATGAAGAACAGCAGCTCCAGGCGCGAATCTGGTTCGGGCCAGAGACCGAGGGGCCTCCCGGCCATGCCCACGGCGGCTCGGTGGCGGCGGTGCTGGACGAAGTTCTGGGACTGACCGCTTGGGCCGCCGGCTATCCGATCGTGGTCGGCAACCTGAATGTCAGCTTCAAGAACCTGCTGCCGCTGCAGAAAGTGGTCACCGTCGCCGGCAAGGTGGTATCCGCACAGGGGCGCAAGGTCATGGTGCATGGCAAAATCTTCTGCAAAAAAACCGTCTATGCCGAAGGGGAGTGTCTCTGCATCACCATCAAGGACAAAGCCCCCCGGAACCCGTGACGGCAGGCAACTCCAACTCTTAAAAAATAAAGGCGGCCATCGGCCGCCTTTGCTGCATGGGGTGTGGGTTGTCAACCATCTTCTCCGTGGAATGCGGTGCCTCAAGCCAACGCCGGATTGGCCGCCAGCGATTCAGCCAGCCCCGAGTGGATGACCGTGCCTTCACGCACATTGAGAGCTGTTGCCAGCTCCGCCGAGGCCAGTACCCCCTCATAGATGCCCAGACGCGCGAGATGAAGGATATATGGCAGCGTGGCGCCCGCAAGCGCCTGAGTCGAGGTGTGGGGATAGGCGCTGGGCATGTTGGCCACGCAATAGTGCATGATGCCCTCCACGCTGAAAACCGGCGCATCGTGGGTGGTAGGCCAGCTGGTTGCGGCGCACCCCCCCTGGTCGATGGCGACATCGACGATCACCGCCCCCGGCTTCATCCGGGCAAGCATCTCCCGGCCGATCACTACGGGCGTTCTTTTACCGGTGGCATAGAGCGCCCCGACAACGATATCTGCCGCGGCAAGCTCCTCAATAAGGCTGGCATCATCGAGCAGCCGGGTCATTACCCCCCTGCCCAGTTCCAGATCGATCTCGCGCAGCCGCTCGACGCCCCGGTTGAGCACCACGGTTTCCATGCCGATGCCTACAGCGATGCGGGCCGCGGCGCGGCCGACCGTGCCGGCACCGATAATGGCCGCCCGGGCGGGACTGACCCCGGGTACGCCGCACGGCATCACGCCGTTTCCCCCCAGATGACGCTGCAAATAAAATCCACCCACCAACGGCGCCATGCGTCCGGCTATTTCGCTCATGGGCGCCAGCAGCGGTTTATGACCATCTTTTTCCAGGGTTTCGTAGGCAAATGCCGTGATTTTGCGTTCCAGAAGCAGTTCGGTCAACGGCCGGTTGGGGGCGAGGTGCAGGTACGTGAAGATGATGTGACCGACTCTAAGCAGCGCATATTCCTCCGGTACCGGTTCCTTCACCTTGACGAGCAGTTCCGCCTCGCCGAACAGGGTCTCGCGGTCCACCAGATGAGCGCCGGCCTGACGGTACTCGTCGTCGGAAAAGCCGCAGCCCGTGCCGGCACCCTCCTCCACCAGCACCCAATGGCCGTCCTGCACCAACCGCCGCGCTCCCTGAGGGGTCATGGACACGCGGTACTCATGGGGCTTTATCTCGCGAGCGATGCCAACTATCATGGTTGTCTCCCGACCCGCCGGCAGCGGCGGGCCATCCCCTTCGCTCCATCCGCTGCCGCCCGATTCTCCGGTGCCGTGTCAGCATTTTTCTCCACACACCTTGACCACCACCAATGAAACGTCGTCCGTCATGGGCCGATCGCCCACAAATGCCAGCAGCTCCTTGAAAATGGCCTGCAACAAAAGATCAGGGTCGTCATGCCGATGTTCCGTCAGCAGACGGCACAATGGCTCGATGCCGAAAAATGCCCCGGCCGGGTTTTCAGACTCCACAAGCCCATCGGTCAGAAGCAGGAGAATATCGCCGTACTCCAGGCTGACGCGCCGTTCTTCAAACGCCACATCCCGTGCGATGCCGAGCAGCATCCCCTCGGTATCCAACAGTTCCACATCAGCCGTCGCCGCCCGGAAAAGAAGCGGGCGCGTATGACCGGCATTTGCAAACGACAGTGTCTGTCCCCGGACGTCGATGCGGACCGCAAAGGCGCTCATCTGCAGTTCCGCCCGACACAGGTCGTCGTACATCAACTCGTTGACCGACGCCAGAAGTGTTGCCGGCGGTCGCTCGGCACGCGCCTTGGCGTGGAGGACCGTGCGGGCCTCGGACATCAACAGGGCCGAACCGAAGCTGTGTCCGGCGACATCCGCTATGACGATGTCCAGCAGTTCCGGGGAAATCGCGAAGAAATCGTAATAGTCGCCACCGACACTGGCAGCTGGTGAACAGCGGCAGGCCATGCGGACACCGGCTACCTGAGGCGGCGCCGCTGGAAGCAGGGAGCGCTGGATCTCGCGCGCCATGTCGAGCTCTCGCCTGATGCAGGAGTTTTCCATCATCGCCGCCGCGGCCTTTTTTCGCTCGGTGATGTCGCGCATGATGGCCAGCAAATGGGCAACGCCGTTCAGTTCAAGACTGGTAAGGCTGATCTCCGCATCGAAAACGGCTCCGTCCCGCCGGGCGCAGCGCCACTCGAAAAATTGCGGGTACCCACCCAGGGCCCCCCGTTCGTATTCTTTCAGCAGCTCGGCCGACTCGCCGCCCTGGGCCTGGCTGGCCGGGGAAAAGGAGAGCAGGGAATGGCCGACGATCTCGTCCGTATCAAGGCCTAGCAGCGAGCCGGTCTTCATGTTGCAGGAGAGGATGGTTCCCTCCTGCATGAGCACGATGGCATCATTAGCCTTGTCAAAGAGCGTCCGGTATCGCCTTTCGCTGTCATGCAGCGCCTGGGTGCGCTCCATAACCAATTCCTCGAGACGCTCCTGATAGGCCCGGTTTTCGCTGATCAGCCTGGCGCGTTCCAGGGCGCGATTGGTGACATGCTGCAGCGACCCGAAATCGATCGGTTTGATGACATACTCCCAGGCCCCGCGCCGTATGGCTTCAATGGCGCTCTGCATGTCTCCGGTGCCCGATATCACCACGATGGGGACCTCGGGCAGCTGGTCCTTCAGCTTGGCGATCAGTTCGAGGCCGCCCATACGCGGCATATTCAAATCGGTGAAAACGATGTCAGGGGTGCTGGTTTCCAGGGACTTGAGCGCCTGCAAACCATCGTTGGCGCTTGTCGTCTGACAGCCGCTCTCCTCAAGCAGGGCGCAGACCACCATCCTGACGCTTTCCTCGTCGTCAACCACCAATGCTTTGGGCGCCGTGGGCACCATGCGGTGAAAAGGTTCGGTCATGGTCACTCATTGATTGAAGCAATCGGAAAAGACTGGCAGCGGCCGATTTCGTCGCTGGCCTAGTTTGAACATACCACGAAAACAGGTCCTGGCAAGCTGCCGGGCGTCGGTGCGCACTGCCGGCGGTTCCGGGGTAAATGGCGCGTCCATGAGCTTTCGAAACCATGCGGACGCCACACACGCCTCCCGGCAGAAGCACCGAAGGCGGTCATCCGACCGCCTTCGGGCAATTCGTTCGCTTCGTTTTTGTCCCATACGGTGCCATCATTTCCGTATGGCGCCCGCTAAGGCTGCAGCAACACCACGCCGTTACCCGGCTGGACCGGGTAGTCGATCCCGCCTGCCGGCAGATTCATCAATGCCGAGGAGTAGAGCTGGAAGCCGGCCGTTTGCCGGACGCTGTCCCGGTACCCCTGCACAAAGACCCGGTAGTGTGTCGACGGCATGGCAGCGGTCCCATTGGGGGGCACATAAACGACGAACGGCGCTTTCCAGACTCCCGCCCCGCTGTAGGTGCCAAACACGGTTCCGGAGGTGATTGCCGTTGCAGCCGGCCCCCGCGGCACGACGGAGACGCTGGCGCTCGACAGGGGCGCGAACAGCGCCGTGCGAATCTGGCCGGAGATGGATGCCGCCGCGTCCAGGGACGCATACACCTGCATGATGCGGATACCGGTGGGCTTGAGGTTGTCCTGGCCGGTATGGCCCCGTATCACGATGGCATCGTTGGGGTTGAAATCGAGGAGAATGGTGTTGAGGACACCCGGGACGACGCTGAAATGGCCGTTGATCTTCACGCCGGTCTGCTGGGCACTCGGGGTGGTCAAAGCCACCTGATTCGTCGCTCCGTTGAGGATGAAGTAGTTTTTGAATGGGGCGTTTGCCGGGTTCGGCGCCAGTATCAGTCGTACCTGGTTGTACGTCCCGGCAGGCAGCTGAACGGTGCCCAAAACCTGCTGCAGGAAATGGAGCCTGAGAATATCCACATCCTGGCCCTGACTGCCGAAATCAGCCACCGTGATCAAACCCGGATCGGTGTCGGCGGCCCCCTCCTTGCCTGACGGCACGACCATGACCTTGGTGATGTTGATGTGCACACTGGAATAACTCTGGAACGCAGGGCTATCGGTTATCATCACCTTGAGCGTGCCGGTGGAAACGCCACCGCCACCGCCGCCGCACCCCTGAATCTGCATCAGCCACATCAAAGCTGCCAGCAGAAGGGCCACCGGAATACCGCAGACTGCCATATGCCGTTTCATAACCATTCTCCTTTGCCGGAATCTGCAAAGCGATCCAGCCCCGGCTTCATCGGCTGTCGGCACCTGTGCCGGCAGCCAATATATAAAAAATTTTAACTTTATCTTAGTCTATTGTCAACACAGGGAGCGCTATTTCCGCCACCCCGTGCTCCTGAATTTTCGGTACCAGAGCCAGCTATAGACGGCCAGATTACCCAGAAGGGCCACCGTTCCCATGAGTATTTGATCCTGCGAGGTCAGCCCAAGCGGATAAAGGAGCGGTTCCAGGTACTGCTGGATGAAGCTACCGCGGTAATCGTCCAACTCACCCAGGCGGCGCCAGTAATTTTCCAGATGGGTCAGCGGACAGATGCCATTGACGCACTCGATGGCCACCCCCCAGACGACGGCCGGCACGTGCAGCAGGGCGAGCCGAGGCCAGCGCAGCACCGCCAGCCCGCCACAGACCACGAAAAGTACGAACAGGGCATGAACCAGCACCGTCGCATCTGCCAGCAAACCGTAGGGCATCCGCCGCTCCGTCACAACAGGTTGAAATGACACGGGGGACAAGCCCTGCGAGAAGCACGGCCGGTCCCCCCTGAGATCGCTGTCTGCAATCCCCCGCTACTCCTTCAGCTGGAAAGCCACCTTGATCACCACCTGATATTCGGCCACCTTGCCGTCATCACCGATATGGCCGCGGATATCCTGCACCTCGAACCAGGACAGCTTGTCCAGCGAACCTTGCGCCTTGCTTACTGCCGCCTCGATGGCCGCCTCAATGCTTTTGGCCGATACGCCGATGATTTCGACCTTCTTGTAGATACGATCCTTGCCGTACATGGTGGTCTCCTTTCTGCAGCGGACTGTCTTCTGCTGTAACAATATCAAAGTCCCGGCCATACGCAACAGACGCTGCCGCCGCAGAGCATACTCCGGGAAAAGCAGCTCCTTGACCTGGGTCAAGGGGGTGCGTCCCCGGATGCGCTATGATGAATGTAGATCGAACGAACAGACGGAGATTCTTCTGAAAAGGAGCGCCATCATGACGACAGAGACACACGACCGGACCGGCTATTCGGCAGGCACCGCCGTCGGGGCAATCGTGGCCGACGACTATCGCACCGCACAGGTGTTCGGGAAATACGGCATCGACTTCTGCTGCGGCGGCAAGGTGCCCCTGGGAACCGTCTGCGGCGAAAAGGGCCTTGAAGCGGATACGCTGTTAGAGGAGATCGAAGCGCTGAAGCGGTCACCGCTTGAGCGGAGCCATAATTATAGCGCCTGGGCGCTCCCCTTTCTGGCCGACTATATCGTCAATACACACCACGGCTACTTGAACGAAAACACACCACAAATCGCAGCCTACACCGACAAGATTGCCGCGGTTCACGGTAGCCGTCACCCCGAGTTGTTGGAAATCGCCGCGATCTTCGCCACCATTGCCAGCGACATGGCAGCCCACCTGCGCGAGGAGGAAGAGGTGCTCTTTCCGGCCATCAAGCGGATCGATGCCGCCCGACAACGGGGCGCCACCCCGGAAAGTGCGGACACGGATGCCATCAGGGCATCTCTGGCCAAACTCGATCGGGAACATCAGCAGATCGGCGACGCGGTCCACGCCATCCGCCACCTGACCAATGAATATACCCTGCCGGCTGATGCCTGCACGACCTATACGGTGGCCTTTCGCATGCTCAAGGAGTTCGAGGACGACCTGCACACCCATGTCCACCTGGAGAACAATATCCTCTTCCCCAAGGCCGCCAGCATGTAGCAGACAGGAACAGGGCTGAGGGACAACGCAGCTACCAACCAGACGGCCATGGCCGTGGGTGTGCAATCAGGTTTCATCGTCACCCCCCTGCTGCCCCGGACAATCATTACGGTACTACGGCATACTCGGTAAACAGATAGTCGTTATGCTTGACCGGGGTATGGCAGCCGACACATTCCTGTACGAACCCGGCATCCTTGCCGTACGGCTTGTAGTCGGTGCCGACGAAACGGGCATATCCCCAGCCGCCGGTTGCCTTGTAGGCAACCGCATCCTTCACCATGAATTCCACCTGGGCAAATGCGTCAGGGACAGTCGCCACCGGAAAGGAAGGGTGCTTGCGAATCGTCCAGGCCACCTTTGCCAGCACGGCACCGTCCGGCAGCGGGTGCGTCTTGTCGCGCATGGCCTTGACGGCGACAGGATTCCCGAGCACCACCCGAATATGCTGTTTGTCTTCGCGGTACGAAGGCGCAATCACCTGCCAGGATCGGAAATCCTGAAACAGAGCAATGCCGTTGGGCGCGATCGGCACCGGGGTCGCGCTGAGCGATACGGGCAGGAGCGTCAGGGCCAATAATGCCAGCATACTTACTTTCATAGCGTACCTCCGTCTGACACATAATGAAGTGAACAGATGCCAGCCCCATCCGCCACTGCGACGACAATCGTCGCTGTTTTATATATTTATCAGGCTTTCCGCCGTGTGCAAGGCGGTACTGTGGCATCACGCCAAATACCGCTTTTTGACGCTTCTATTAACTCGCCTCCCACCAACCGTGATAACTGAACGGCACATGATGCCGCAGCATGACGCATGCCACGGGTCCCTCTTCCAGCCTGTCGCTTGCCAGCACGGCGAGAAAGCTCTTGTGCACGCGGCTGTCGTACACCTCGGTCAGCACCCAGCCGTCGCCTTCCCCGGCTGCGCTGGTGCGGGGCGCAAACACCGGTTCGGTGCAGTAGCGACCGGCTCCGAAATCGAAGCGGGAACACTGGCCGGTCTGCACATCGTGGCGCTCCACGGCCGACCAGAAGAATTCGCCCGGAGCGGCGGCGCACAGATAAGCAAAGCGATGCGGTTGACAGCGACGCCGCTCGTCGATGCGCGGCCATTCCAAGTTGCCCGTTGCCAGAATTTCTCTGGTCACCATCTTCCGGCGGAGATCGAGGCGGTAGCGGTTCATCTGGCCAAACGTATGAGAGGTGCCCTTGATGCCCGCCATTACGGTGTGTGCAGCGCCAGCGGGCCCAACCAGATGATCCGGATTGGCATATCCCACGAAGTCTGCCACCAATTCCCCCGCTCGCTCAAAAGCATTGACCGAATGCCACATGAAGCACGGCTCGGTCGCCAACCTGAGCGGTTCGCCGCTCAGGTCCCGCGGCAGGACCAGCAGCAGATTGCCCGCTTCCGGCTGCCAGCACAGCGAATCGACCAAACTGCGGACTCCCAGCAGTGGTCCCCAGATAGCTACCTCCAGGGGGTGGAGACAGACCATCACATGGTGCTCGCTGACGAACCAGTCATGCAGGTACACATAGCGGGGGAGCTGGACAACCCTGTGCCTGAGCAGGCTGCCGTTGGCCGCAAACACGGTCAGATGCAGCGAGACCTGACGCTCGTACTGGATGCCGAAGTGGAGCCACTCTCCGCTGAGAGGATCGAACTTGCCGTGCGCCGCAAAGATCACCGGCGTCTCCGGCGGCACGCCGAGCCGGGACTCCCCCAGCGTATCCAGGGTTTCCGGATCCAGCGCAAAGGGGAGCGCCGACTCGTCGAACGCATATAACCGGCCGCGCCAGGGAAATACCGTCACCCCGGCCTGGCTGCGGATGCGTCCCGCCCCCCAGAAGTTGTTCCAGATGCCGCCGGGCGCCAGGGTGCTCCAGGTGGGAAAGAGGAAGCGGCCGGCAGCCGCTTCGGCGCGAAACTTGGGGGTGCGGACAAACCGGCTGCGAAACCGGACCCCCTGTTCATGAAACTGAAAACGCTGAATCAGGCCATCACCATCCAGTAAGCTGCGCTTGCGCAGGCCTCCCCGCTCAAAAAGACCGGGGCCATTACGAAAGAGAACGCCGCGTAGCCCCGCCGGCAAAGTTCCCGTAACCTCCGCCGCATAGTCCTGCTCGTCCGGCAATGACGTGGCCAATCCCAGATACGGCTGATCAGGACCGCCGAATTCGGTAAACCCGGATGCGGCCAGCGGCGGACTAGCGGCACAGCCGCTCAACATGCTGATGGCGGCTGCGCCGCCACCTGCCAGAAATGTGCGTCGGGTCATCATGTCTGCCAGTGTACCACACAACCGCCGACGCGCACTGCCGGGGGGGGGGGCGGTGGCCACGCGCCGACCGTGTGCCGGACGTGCGGGAGTACGGATGAAACAGCCCTTCCACCGTAGGAAGAAGGCTGGGGCATCTGCCTGTCCGAAAATGTGCCGGCATGTAACATTTCTTGACGGCACCGATTCATCTGTATTCCTGCGTATGGCGGCGAAAGCAGTCGCCCACCTGTACACCGATGTTGCACCTGCATGTATCCTTTCACCCTGCCGGAGTCCTAACAGACCGGCATCACTACAATATTGCATTGGCATGGTTAATGCTGATTAAATGGTGACGATACCACTCCCTCCACGCGTTCAGCATGCAAAGAGGCAACATGAAACCATCAATCATCAGCTTGCTCCTGCTCGTGCCATGTGCCTTCATGGGCAGCGCAGTTCTTGCTGCCGAAGCGTTGATCGTCCCTGTG
>Ga0334722_10007433_pt1 | contig 10608 bp, 9 predicted proteins | sample C3_bottom_MG_FD_207210 | JGI IMG/M metagenome (GOLD analysis project Ga0334722, IMG submission 207210) | Sediment microbial communities from Yellowstone Lake, YNP, Wyoming, USA - C3_bottom | ecosystem: Environmental > Aquatic > Freshwater > Lake > Sediment | place: USA: Wyoming | collected... | reverse complement strand
TTCGATCCACAAACGCTCAGCCTCAGGATCATCGTTCTCGTCTAGACTGTTGATGAGATGTTCCGCAAGGAGAGCCCGTTCACGAGGATCGAGACGGAGTGCTTCTTCTATCTCTTTAACGTTTAGTGGCATATCAAACCCTCCTGCAAGAAGTTCTCTGTCTTGTTAACAAATCTTACAACGAGAGGTAGATTTATGCAAGCTGAGAATCAGTTGTCGGGTTTCGCTTTGCTCTACCTGACTTACGATTTATTACTTTACTTAGCATTCACCTTTCACAAGACGTGTTCTGACCGAGCTATTCTGAATCACAAACCACTCGGCGTCATAGCTTCCAGCGCCATCGGAGAAATGACCGGATATAAAATGACCACCATAGCCTTTTTTTACTGTGAAGTTATTTGAATTCGGCTTATCAAACCACGGATTATACATGCACGAAATATCGAGACTGACAACATCCCTGCCAATCCTGATAGAAGCTTTGACAAGTTGATTTCTCGGTAAATCTAGATCTGTTCCGAAAATGGGCTTCCCATCTATGAGGCAGATACCTGCTTCTTCAGTGTCTGGGCATTTAGTAATTTTATGTTTTTGGGCATCAAATTGAGTGGCAGTCAAATGCAAGGTTATCCCTTTTCCGAGAGCGATAGTAAATGCTTGATTTGACTCGTCAGCAATAGAGGGAAGGGGTGCAATAAAAAGAAGTATCGCCAATAGATATATGAACCGGATTTTCATGTTAACCTCGTCGGTGATCAGCGGCACTATCAAAATAATCAATATGTTATGCGGTGATGAAAAAAAGTGGAGTCTACTGGTTCGGCTCGATGATGACCTTCATGCAGCCATCAGGTTTGGCTCCGGTCACAAACGCCTCACCGATCTTGTCGATGCCGAAGCGGTGCGTTATCATATCGGTCACGGTCACGGTGTTGTGTCTGATGAGTTCGAGGGCCTGCAGATTGTCGAGGGGGGCGGCGCCGTAACAGGTCTTGATCGTGATGTCGTCGCGCCAGAAGGGATTGAAATCCACGTCCACGGTTTCGCCCGGTTTCGGAACAGCGAAGAAGAGGATGGTGCCGCCTTTTTCCGCTGACATGAGGGCCGTCTTCGCAGCAGGAAGCGCGCCTGCGCAAAGGATGACAACGTCGGCCAGGCGGTTGTCATTCACCTTCCTAACGAAGGCGGGCACGTCTTCCGTTGCAGCGATCGTATGATGGGCACCAAATTCCCGCGCTTTGGCTAAACGGTATGGGCTGATATCGCTCGCAATGATGTTGCCTGCACCCATGGCGCGCGCCAGTTTGATCATGAGCATACCGGCAACGCCGCTGCCGCAGACGAGCACGCTCTGGGTTGGCTTTAATGCCACGGTCCTGAGGGCCCGAACAGCGGTTGCCAGCGGTTCGATAAAGGTCGCCTGCTCGAAGGTCATGGAGTCGGGGAGAATGAATGTCCCGGTCTCAACGCTTTTGCCGGTCACGCGCAAGAGCTGTGAAAAACCGCCGGGTTCAAAATTATTCGTGCTCTGGAAAGTGGTGCAGGCAGTTTCGTGGCCGGTGCGGCAGTGGTAGCAGGCATTGCAGGGCACGTGGTGGGTGACAAAGACGCGGTCCCCTGTTTTGACGGTCGTGACGAGCTTTCCGGTCTTGACCACAACGCCCGCTGGTTCGTGGCCGAGGACAAGGGGAGCGCGCTTGATCCGATACCACTCCATGAGATCGGACCCGCAGAGGCCGCAGGCCATGATCTTGACCAGGATGTCGCTGTCGCCGATCGTCGGTTCTGGACGATCTTCTACACGGACATCGCTGTTGCGGTAATAAACGCCAGTTTTCATAATCATCGTAACCACAGGCAGCGTTGCCGCACACGGTTTGAAGCTCAGAGAATAAGCATGCTTTTGACCGTGTGTCACGGTTTTGTCGGGACCAATGGTTCCTTAGTATATTATTTGTTCTTCATTTCTTCGTAGTACTGGTACGCTTCCTTCACGCTGCAGTTCTCGTGTACAACCTTGCGCACTGCGTTGATCATGGCGATCGGTGAATCGGACTGGAAGATGTTCCTGCCCATGTCCACACCGGAAGCGCCCTGGTTGATGGCGTCGCGCGCCATCTGGAGGGCCTCTTTTTCCGGGAGTTTTTTCCCGCCTGCGATCACGATCGGCACCGGGCATGCGGCAGCCACCTGTTCGAATCCCGGGACATGATAGGTCTTGACGATCGCAGCGCCCAGTTCGGCCAGGATGCGTGTTGCCAGGCTGATATACCGGACATCGCGGACAAGGTCCTTGCCGACCGCCGTAACGCCGAGCACCGGGATGCCGTAGCGCATACCCTTGTCCACAAGGCGGGTCATGTTGTGCACGGACTGGGTCTCGTACTCTCCGCCGATGAAGACCTGCACTGCCACGGCGGACACGTTCATGCGGAGCGCATCCTCCATGTCAACGGCGATCTGTTCGTTCGAAAGCTCTTTCAGGATGCTCGGGCCGCCGCTTGCGCGCATGACCACGGAATTGGTGACGGACGGCTCTATCATGGAGCGCAGGACCCCGCGTGTCAGCATCAGGGCGTCGGCATGGGGGACGAGCGGACGAATAGTGACATCAACTCGCTCGAGCCCGGTCGTTGGCCCCTGGAAATAGCCGTGGTCAAAGGCCAGCATCACCGTTTTTCCCGACTTGGGATTGAAGATGCGCGCCAGCCGGTTCCGCATGCCCCAATCGTAGCCGTTCGATCCCTTCAGGAAGAATGCCTCGCTTGTCTGGGGGATGTCGGTATAGTAATTTTTTTCTTTTTTCGAGAAATCCTGCTCTGCCATATGAGAAACCTCCTTGCGGCCAATGAGTAAATAGGGTTATAATCTAATGCAAGCTTCAGGATAAATCAAGGAGAAAATGGCAGGATCGATGGTCACCGCAGTACAAACAGGCGGAAGGAGTGCTATCAGTAATGGTATTCAACAAAGGACGTGACGATGACGCAGGGCAGAAGAAGGTCGACCAGTGCGTTGCCTGTTTTAAGGACGGTTTGAACTGCACCCAGGCCCTGTTGTCCACCTACGGCCCGCAATTCGGCCTGGACCGCGAGAATGCCTTGAAAGTTTCCGGTGCCTTTGGATCGGGAATGGGGATGGGAGAGACGTGCGGCGCTGTGTCGGGCGCCCTGATGGTCATCGGTCTGAAGAACACGAAGGTGAAAGGGATAGCGTTCCTTTCAAAGGAGAAGACCGCTGACCTGGCTCAGGAGTTCGTGACGAGGTTCAAGGCGCTTCATGGGACCGTTCTGTGCAAGGAACTGCTTGGCTGCGATGTGAGCACGCCAGAGGGCCGTAAGACCGCGAAACAGGAGAAGCATTTCAAACAGAAATGCCCTGCCTTTGTTCACGATGCGGCGGAGATAGTGGAAGAGTTGCTGAAGGATTGATGGGTCAGGTGGATAGGCTGAAGGCGGAAGGGTTTTAGGTGCAAATCCTGGGAGACCTTCAGTCTTCAGCCTGAATACCTGAGCCGTAACTATTTCTGCGTCAGGGAAACAACCGCCTTCATGATGAGCAGTGCCCAGGGTGTTCCGTGCAGCACCAGGTCGAACCAGTCAATGGGCCTTACGAGCTGCCCTTTTGACAGCATCTGGAGCTTCTCCCAGATATGGGGCGGAGAGAAGGGGGCGAGGCCGAGGGTCAGGCAGGCCAGCAGGAGAAGCCCCCAGGGCATTTTTGCTATGTATTCGATCACCGTTCTGTCTCCCTTGGGGAATATTTACTGTTTGTCATGTTCCTGCAGCCAGGTGATGGGCGTCAGGCGCCCGTGGGCATGGTCTTGATCTTGTTAATGACGGCTTTGAGGATATCGGCCCGCGTTATGATCCCGATGAGCTTGTTCTTATCGTCTGCCACGGTCAACCGCCTGATCTTTCTTTCTTCCATGATCCGCACCGCGTCCGCGACATTGGCAGTTGGTTTGATCGTAAGCGCCGGGGAGGTCATGATGTCCCCTACGTGGTCTCCCATCCTGCGCTCGGGAAGTGCTTACCCCTATCATGGAGAGAATGTCCGCCTGGGTGATGATGCCGAGCACCTTGTTGTCCTTATCTACAACAGGAAGCCCGCTGATGTTCTTTTCCGTTAATATATCCGCGACGTGCATGATGCTCTCGAATTTCGTGATCGACAGAACATTTTTGGTCATCACATCCTGCACAAGCAGGTCGAACCCTATGGTCGATTTGATCTGTTTGTTGTCGATGTTTGCTTTTCCCATGAATCCCTCCCCGGAAAGTTTTCGAACGCCATAATACTATGTTCCAGCTCTAAAATCAAACCGGATTTTTTATGGCACGATGAACGTGCGTCCGTTTTATGCTCGCCATCCCTGGCGGCGATGATCTGAATTATCCTTTCAGCATCCTGATCGAGCATGTTCGCCCGGCATGGCATATGGCGAGTAAAAGATCGTAGCACAGAGACGGCAGGCCAGGATAGGGTGCGATGGCAGCAGAACTATCAGGTTTTTGTCTGTGTTGTTGCGAGCGCACTGAACAGCCACTCGCTGTAACTGCCTTTTCCTTCAAAATCCGCGTAGCGATCGGGAAAACCGCTCTGTTTCAGCGGCTGCTTATCGCTCGCGCTGTGCACGCCGGTAATGCGCCTGCTGAGCTGATCACGGACCTCGACGAACTCCTCATTGGTGATCGGGTCCTTGTATTTCTGGCGCAGATGCCGTTTGCCTGTCGCTGTCCGGTTGTCAATGAGCAGATCGTCGATGCTCGGAGGGTATTGCCTGCCCGGGCCGGCCTGATTGTACAATTCGATGGCCCGCCGGTACTGGTCGCCCCGGAAGAGCAGCTCCTCCTCCTTGTCCCGCAGGATCGTATTGCTCCAGTATCTGCCCGTGGCTCCGAGAGTGATACCGATGATCACGATGGCTGCGAGCAGGGCGATGTACGTGAACCCGCGGTTCCGCTGAAGGCAAAGCGCAGGGGGCGCTGGGCTGAACATTGATCGTGGCGCCGTCACTCCACTTTCCCCTGGCTCATCAGTTTCCCGCCACATTCATAGAACACTTCTGCAACAGCCGGGGCAGAAGTGCCAGCCGGAGGCTGATAGATGGACAGGAGCCTCTGCGGCTCCCTGTCAGCAATCAGGTCGTAGCGTATGGTGTTTTTCGCCACAGTCCCCTCTGCGTTCGTCCAGATGACCCGGCTCCCTGCGGGCAGTGTTTCCACCACCTGTGCCTTGACCGCACCCGCAGCTGCCGATACGGCAAACTCGAGGGAGAAGATGGCAGGCGACTCCTTGCTCTCCGACAGGGTCCTGCGGACAGCTGCGCGGAGCAGCAGGCTGTACAGCGAGGTAGTCCCGGTGTCAAGGGCCGAACGCGTAAAGGAATAGGGCATCACCATGACCTGCCCGTTCCCTGCTTTATCGATCAACAGCGCAGGTTTATCGTTTTTGGCGAACAGGGCTGCGGTCTTGGCGCTTCTTTTGCGTGGCGAAAGCAACTGGCCGCTCACAGGCATGGTGCCTGACAGTCCCATACCGGAATCCTTGGTAAACTGGAGCATAGCCCCTGGCGAGGCCGGGACCTCGTCGAAGGTGAATCCAAAGGTCTCTGCAGTCGCTCTCATCCGGTCATCGGAGCCGATGATCACGAGCCCCTGTCCCCGCGCGACGCGGTCCTGCAGCCAGTCGGTCTGGTCGAGCAGTTCATCGGTCTCGAACAGCACCGCGGTGTTGTAGGACCCGCTCATGGACCGGCTTATGAAGTCTGAGGCCTTGTTCACGATCGTGTAATAGACCCCCTCGTCGTCAAAGGCCTGTTTCACGATCGTTTCTGCCAGTGCTTCCTGGACAGCAATGCCGGACCGCCCAAGCCAGACGAGGACGCGGGGGATCGTGGCGCTGCCCTTTTTGACCACGATCGGAGCGGAAACCGTCAGTGCCTGCGCCGCGAGCGTGAAATCGCGGGTGATATTCTGATCCTTGTTCATGGCCGAGGCCTTCAGAGTAATGGTATACGCACCCTGGGGAAAGTTCACGTTCTCGATCCTGATCGAGCTGGGGTCCGTGGTGAAGGGGATCTGCCGGGCAAAGACCGGCTGGTCCGTATTGCCGGCCTTGATCTCGATCTTGAGCGATCCCGTGGATACGGGGATATTGCCGATGTTCTTGACGCTGTACTGGATGTTCAAGGGTACGCAAAGGGAGGCTGTCGGTTGTGTGTTGGTGAGCTCTCCGCTCAGCAGCAGGGTGGGGAGGATGTTGACCACCGTCGATGTTTCAGCAAGAGGCCCCTTCCGGGAAAGCTGCACCTTGAGCCGATAGGCCCCTACGGGAAGAGAGCCGAAACTGATGGCGCGATCGATCTTCTTCTCAGCACCTGCAGCGATCTCCGAAAGCGGGACCGTTTCCACAGACACGGACTTGCCCAGCCCATTCAGGAGCTCGATGCTCAATCCCAGGTCCTTATGCGTCGTCGTCGTAAGATTTGCCAGGGACAGTGCGAACTCAATCTTGTCGCCAATGCTGAAAGAGTTTTGGCGTGGTGTGAGGGAAAGCAGGAACTCCGGCACCTTCACCTCTGCAGATATCCTGTTATTGCTCTTGTTCGACTCCACGATCCTGTTGTCTGGATCGACAAGAGCGGTGAGCGTTCTGGCGCCGGCCTGTTTGAAGAGCGGCCAGTCAATGATGGCGACGTGCAGCTTGTCAGGGTCAAGTGCGGGAACATCGATGTAGGCGAGCAGCGTCCCGCCTTTTTCAGGATCTCCTGAGTACAGTGCGGCCTTGCCTGGCACCGACGGGCTTTTGCCCTGGTTCTTGATGCCGACCCCCACATTCATGATCGTCCGTGTGGGCTCCGAGGTCTTGATGCTGATGACGAGGTCGGGCAGCCGCGCGCCGTATATGAACGAGCACGTGGCAACGCTTTCAAGCTTCTCGCCTGCGACCACCGCCTTTACCGCGTGCACCCCTGGCGCCAGGGTGGGAACAATGACCGTGAGCGTCGAAAGGCCGGTAAGGTCGAGCTTTTCTTTCTGTATCCTTTTGCTGTCCAGGAACAGTTCAACCTTTGCCCTGCCTTTGCCGAAGACATAGGCGGACAGTTCCACGGGCTCTGTTGGCTCGTAATATACCTGTTTGGCAGGTGCCACTCCGATGAGCGCGGACTCGCCACTGTCGAACAGGATGCGCCCCCGTGCCATGGTCAGGGGCTTTTTGCCGAGGCCCGGCCCGTCGGGTAGTCGCACCGAGAGGCTGTAGAGGAGTTCCCCCATGCCGGCTGTTTCAGGTTTGCCGGTGAAGGTACAGGGAACGTCCTGCGCACCTTCCTGGAGCGTTATCGTATTTTCGGCAACAGGGGTGACCTTGTTGTCCGGGCTGCGGAGAAAGAGTTTCACCTGGGCAGTCAGTTTCCGCGGGGCGAGAATGCGGAGGCGCGCTGTTGTTGACGAGACAGTGCCCTCGGTTTTGCTCGAGAGAACCGCTTCCTCGATGTGTACACGGTAGCCGGCTATGTTGATAAAGACCTCTCCCTGGTCCTTCGCTCCTTCCAGGGGCGTGAAGGTCCAGCGGAGAGGGTATGTGCCTGCAGGCAGATCGTCGGGCAGCCGGAACTCGATGGTCGCCTTGCCTGTGACCAGCTGTTTCTCGACGCGGCCTGGAACGGTGAGTATAAGTTCTCCGTTGCCCAGATTGGAAAGCGTGAGGACCACGTTCTGGCCCGGGAGATAGGTCTGCTTGTCGGGAGCTATTTTATTCGCGACCGGTCCGGCCGAGGGAACGGTGCCGCGGGCGAGCGACCTTCCGCTGGAGTGATAGAGCGCGAATGAGATCGTTTTTCCTGCATCCTGCTCAGGGATGTCAAAGGACAGCGTTGTGGTGTCAGGTCCGAGGGTAAAGGATTTTTCCTGGCCTGACGTTCTCACGAAATAGGTTTGTTTCAGGCCGATCGTGGATGGCGATCCCGGAATGATCGCGAGGCGCAGCCGTACCGTGCTCCCGGAGCGGTCTACCTGTGGCTGGAGCCGGAACTGGGCAGGGAATCCGCTGAGCGGCTGCTTGAGCCGCGGAAGCGGGGCTGCCGCCTGGGGCTGGCCGATGCTGAACCGGGTGCCTTCGCATTCTGTTCTGATCCCCAGGGGCTGGCCCGCGGCGTTCAGCAGAAGGTACTCGACATGGTACAGGCCGGGCTGCGTAGAGGCCAGAACCGTGTACTGATACTGGATCGGCTTGATCGCGTTCGCTTTTACCAGGGCAGGTACGATCTCTTCCGTGACCGGTTTATCTCCCTCAGGACCGATGACCATGAGCCTGGCCGATGCTGCCTCTCCCTGATCCGGTCCGCGGACCGACAGCGTCATACTGAGCTTCCCGCCCGGCCATGCCGGCACGGTTTGTGCGGGATATTTTGCCCAGGTGAGGATGTCGTGCACCAGGTTCTTTTCGTCCTGCTCAAGATGACCGTATCCGTAAGAAAAGTCGGAGAACATCGCGGCGATGATTACCTGTCCTGATCCATAGGGATAGAGAATGAGCGTCGGGAACCCGTCAGGACGGGACATGAGCACCTGAGAACCCTTGGGAAATGCGATCAGGTAGCCGCTGGTCTCGATGTCCGGCAAGGTCTTCCTCGTGCCTGCCAGCATCGGGTGCTGGCCCTGGATCGCTGAAGCGCGGAAGAGAGGGCCTCCATCCTGCTGCCAGCCTTTTGCCTCTATCCGCTCACCTGCAGGGACCGGGAGCGCGGTGTAGTCAGCAGCGTTCTGCTGGGTAAAGCAGATGATGACACCGCCGGCGTGCACATATTCCGCCAGGCCGGCCTTGAAGAACTCCGATCCCGCAGCGTTGTGCAGTGCGCCTGAAGGGACGATCAGATAGGGTTTGTGTTTTTCCAATCCGGCGATCTGGCCTGGTTCGACCAGGACCGACGGTTCCTTGAATTCCGCAAGCAGGGCCTGCCAGGGCTCGAAGAACCCGCTCTTGAGCACAGCAGCATCAGGGCCCGCAAAGACCTCGGCATCAAGTGTTCGGTCCAGGACGCCTTTTTTTACGCCGGTCCTGATGGTCCATGACGGATCAGGCTGGGCTGGCATTGGCCGGACTGATTGAAAGTACGCTGATTCACCCGAGGGACTGTCGATCTGCACAGCCTCTATGTCTCTGCTCGCCGCCTCCTGGGAAAAGGTTGCGGAGGAGAGGGAGAGCAGCAGTGCGGTCATGAGGACCATTTTTATAGCTGAGCGAAATGTAGTCATGCGATTGTTCGGGGGCAGTCGTCGGGAGCGAGAAGACAGTGGCCAGTTGTCAGGAGTATAAAAAAATGCCGGGTCAGAACAGCGAGGAGCATTCGACGTCATTCTGGCTTCTGACTCCTGTCTTCACTATTCGATGAATGTCACCCGATTGATCTCCTTCAATGTGGTATCGCCGGCAAGGATCTTCAAGAGGGCGGATTGGCGGAGGGTGGTCATGCCTTCTGCGATGGCGGCTTTGCGGATCTCCGATGAGGGTCGCTTCTCGAGGATCATTTCCCTGACGTGGTCGGAGAGATCGAGGAATTCGGTGATCGCCTTCCTGCCCCGGAAACCGGTATGATTGCACTCTTTGCATCCCACGGCATCGTAGAATTGCAGGTCTTTATGGTGTTCGAAGTTCAACGCCGATTCTTCAAGCTCCGCCCGTGAAAGCCTGACCGGCTTCTTGCACCGGGGGCAGAGGATCCTGACAAGCCGCTGGGCCAGGATACAATTGAGCGATGACACGAAGTTATACGGTTCAATGCCCATGTTGATGAAGCGGCCGAGCACGTCAAAGGCGTTGTTCGCGTGCACGGTGGTGAAGACCAGGTGGCCCGTAAGCGCCGACTGGACCGCGATCTGGCCGGTCTCGGCGTCGCGGATCTCGCCGACCATGATCTTGTCCGGGTCGTGCCTGAGGATGGAGCGTAAGCCCCGGGCGAAGGTGAGTCCCTTCTTCTCGTTCACGGGAATCTGCGTCACGCCCCTGAGCTGATACTCCACGGGGTCCTCGATGGTGATGAACTTGTCCTCGCCGGTGTTGATCTCCGTCATTGCCGCGTACAGCGTGGTCGTCTTGCCGCTTCCTGTCGGGCCGGTCACGAGCACCATGCCGTAAGGTTCGCGGATGCTCTTGCGGAACCTGCGCAGGTCGTTCTCGTCGAATCCGAGGCTCTCGAGCTTGAGGGTGTTCACGCCGGCAGTGATGGACTCCTTGTCCAGGATACGGATGACCACGTCCTCGCCAAAGGCGGACGGAAGGATCGAAACGCGGAAGTCGATGGTCTTGCCTCCGGTCCTGAGCTTGAACCTGCCGTCCTGGGGCACGCGGCGTTCGGCGATGTCCAGGTCGCTCATGACCTTGATGCGCGACACGATGGCGCTGTGGAACTTGATATCGATGGGGTCCGTGGCGCTGTACAGCACGCCGTCGATGCGGTACTTGATCAGGACGTTCTTGTCCGTGGCCTCGATATGAATGTCGCTTGCGCGACGCTGGATGGCGTCGAACACCGTGCTGTGCATGAGCTTGATGATCGGGCTCTCATCCTTGTCAATGCTCTCCAGCGACAGGATCTCTTCG
>Ga0334722_10007432_pt1 | contig 10609 bp, 8 predicted proteins | sample C3_bottom_MG_FD_207210 | JGI IMG/M metagenome (GOLD analysis project Ga0334722, IMG submission 207210) | Sediment microbial communities from Yellowstone Lake, YNP, Wyoming, USA - C3_bottom | ecosystem: Environmental > Aquatic > Freshwater > Lake > Sediment | place: USA: Wyoming | collected... | reverse complement strand
TCGCCTTCTCCGACCTTTCCTGGGACCTCACGAACGAAGCTCAGATGGGCACCCTGGAGCAGATGTACCTTACGCCTGCGGGATTTGCCTGGGCGCAGGCCGGGTACCTGATCGGCGATCTCGTTTTTTTCTCTATCTTTCAGGTGGCCATGATCGTCCTCATGATGCTTACTACCCATCGTTTCCTGCATTTTGATCTCGTGAGCATTCTGCCGATATTGCTCTTCTCACTGGCACCGGCCTACGGCGTAGGCTTCGCTGTAGGCGGGCTCGCCCTCGTCTACAAGCGCATCCAGGCGTTCTTTCAGATCATGCAGTTTGTGCTGCTGGGGTTTCTGGTGGTGCCGGTCAGCCGGCTGCCGTGGGCCCGTTTCCTGCCCATGACCGAGGGGAACGCTTTGCTGCGCGAGGTGATGGCGCACGGCAAGAGCCTGTTGCAGCTGCCAGCCGCGGACTTGCTCATCCTGGCGGTTACGGGTGTGGTGTACCTGGGCCTCGGGCTTCTGGCCTTCAGTTGGGCGGAGCGGGTGGCCCGGCGCAAGGGGCTATTGGGACAGTACTAACAGCGGACTGGCGGCAGCACTTGGCAACATGTAGACCGGTCATCTTCCTCCGGCCCGGGCCGTAATGTTTGTTGTCAGCCCAAGGCCGGGGGAGGTTTCACATGGTGCCGGACGACTCCGGGCATGGCGTGGCCGCTCTTGCTGTAAGCGGCGTGGTGGCCCGCCTGCTTGATTTTGGCTATCGTATCAGTCTCGTCCGCCTGGCCGGCCCTGAACTGGTGGGTGTCTTCCGCATCATCTTTCCCATCTTTGGCACTTTGGCGGCGTTGGTGGGGGGCGGCATCCCGCCGGCGGTGGCCAACCTGATTGCCCAAAAGCACAAGGCCCGAGACGAGAGCGGTATCCGACACGTGATGCGCATGGGCCTTTACATCACCGCCGGGCTCGGGTCGGCGGTGGCCATGGTGGTGATGTTCACGGCCCGGTTCATGGCGACCACCGTTGCCCGCGAGCCGCGGGTATCGCTGGGGCTGGTGGCTATCGCGCCGGCCGTGGCCATCATCCCGGTGAGCGGCGTTTTCCGGGCGTACTTCCAGGGGACCGCCCACCTGATGATACCGGCCTGGAGCCAGCTTGTAGAGGAGATCGCCCAGGTGACGGCGGGACTGGCCTTGGTCACGGTGCTGGTGCCTCACGGCCAGGAGATGGCGGTAGGGGCGATGGCGGCGGCTGTTACCGTCAGTGAACTTGCCGGACTGGTAGTGCTGAGGACCGCCTACCGCCCAGCCCATGCTCCACCCGTAGGAACGGCCGTAGCGCCGCTCCGCGAAACGCCACCGGCCGGGACCCTGCTGCACGGAACGCCGCCGGCCAGAACCCCTCCTGGCGCGGCGGTTGGCGACGATCTCCGCTACATGGTCCGCTTTGCCCTCCCCATGACTGCCTCCCGGCTGCTGGGATCCTTGAGCGGTACCATCGGCGCCATCCTGGTGCCCGCGCGCCTCTTGGCGGCCGGGTACACGCACAGTGAGGCCATGACCATGTTCGGCCAGCTGACGGGCATGGCGGGCACGGTGGCGTACTTTCCCCTCACACTCAGTTTTGCCGTGGCATACGCCATGGTGCCCCAGGTGGCGGCCGCCGTCCACGGCTCGCGGCGGCGGGTGAAGGAGGCGGTGGAGCGGGCCGTCCGCCTGAGCGCGGCCATTGCCCTGCCGTCGATGGTGGTCATGGCCTTGTTGCCTGCCCCCCTTATGCGGCTTTTCTTCGGGACGACCGACGCCGCCACGTTGCTTTTGATCCTGGCCGTGGGGAGCCCCATGGCGCACCTCGACATGGTCATGACGAGCGCCCTGCAGGCCCTGGGGCGGCCTGGCGTGGCCTTCCGCAACTTTCTGGTGGGTGAGGCCGTCAACCTGGGCGGGATATGGCTCGCTACGGGACGGCACGGCGGAGGCATTGCAGGGGTGGCCGCGGCGGGCGTGGTCGCCACCGCCATCGAGGCCGTGCTGGACTATATGGCCGTCAACCGGGCCATCGGACGGAAGGTGTCACTGGCCGTGGCGGCCCGCCCGGCTGTGTACGCGGCGGGTTTGGCTTTCATCCTGGCAGTGTGGCACGCGTGGTTCTGATGTTGTTCGAACCGGCTACCCGTTTGGCCTGATACGTTCCCCTGGCAGCACCACGGCGGCTTGCCGGTGGTCGGCAGAGCGCAAGCGCGAGGTGGTTTTGCGGCGCTTGCGAGGGGAGCCACTGGAAGAGGTATCGCGGGCTGTCTGAGTGCCTATGCGTCTGTTCACTTTGGCGCGCCGGTTTTGCCTCCATGCTCTGGGTCATACATCTTGCCAGAGGGAACACCGCTCACCGGCTCATCCAGGGGACTTCACAAGGGGGCATGCCGCGTGATGAACACCATCTGGACCTTCCTCGTCTTGATCGCGTTTCTGGTCGCGGCGGCGAGCGGACACGTCAGCGCCGTCACCGACGCCGCGTTCACGTCGGTGAAAAGTGCTGTGGAAACCGCGTTTTCGTTCATCGGCGTGATGGCGTTCTGGCTCGGGCTCATGCAGGTAGCGGAGCGGGCCGGACTCATTGACGTGCTGTCGCGGGCCCTGCGGCCCGTGGTACGGCTGCTCTTTCCCAGCGTGCCCCCGGGCGCCCCGGCCGAAGGGGCCATGCTGCTCAACATGAGCGCCAACCTACTGGGACTCGGGAGCGCGGCCACGCCGTTTGGGCTCAAGGCCATGGAAGAACTGCAGAAGTTGAACCCCGATCCCGCCACGGCCTCGGATGCTATGTGCACCTTCCTGGCCATCAACACCTCGGCCATCACCCTGATCCCCGCCACGGTCATCGCCCTGCGGGCCGCCAACGGCTCGTCTAATCCTACCGGCGTAGTGGGTACCACTCTCATCGCCACTATTTGTTCCACCTTAGCGGCCGTGACGGCCGACCGGCTCCTGCGGAACAGGGGAGGGCGCAGGCATGGCGGAAGTCGTTGACGTCGCATCGCGCTGGGCGATGCCGCTGATGTTCTTCATCATCCCCCTGATCGGATACGTACGCGGGGTGAAGGTTTACGAGGCTTTCATCGAAGGGGCCGAGCAGGGCTTTGCCACGGCGGTCCGCATGATCCCGTTTCTGGTAGCCATTTTTGCCGCCATGGGCATGTTCCGTGGTTCCGGGGCCATGGACCTGCTCATGAAGGCCGTGGCCGTGCCCGCCGCCTGGCTCGGCGTGCCCCCTGAGGTTCTCCCGCTCATGCTGGTGCGGCCGCTTTCCGGCAGCGCCGCCCTGGGCATGCTTTCCGAGTTGCTACGCGTCTACGGGGCAGATTCATATATTGGCTGGCTGGGCTCCACTATACAGGGCAGCACCGACACCACGTTTTACATTCTGTCCGTGTACTACGGTGCGGTCGGAGTGCGTAATCCCCGGCATTCCGTCCTTGCCGGCATCGTTGGCGACTTCGCCGGCTTCGCCGGGGCAGTGATCGCTACCCGCCTGCTTTTCCCGCATTAGCCTCAGCTGCGTGGGGCTGAGGCTGGGCGCGAGCAGGGAAGCCTGCCACGACGGCGAATGCAAAGACGGTTCTAGGGGCACAAACCTCGGGGAGGTGTCAGCGTGAAAATCGAAGAGAAAATCCAGAGCCTGGGGTATGCTCTCCCGCCGGTACCGAAACCCGTGGCGGCCTACGTCCCGTGGGTGCGCACCGGGTCGCTTGTGTTCACCGCCGGGCAGATTCCCCTGGCGGACGGTGTGCTGAAATACAGGGGCAAGGTCGGCGGCGAGCTGACGATCGAGCAGGGATACGAGGCGGCTCGCCTTTGCACCCTCAACGCCCTGGCAGCGATCAAGGCGGCGGTGGGCGACCTCGACCGCGTCAGCCGCATCGTGAAGGTGGTCGTGTTTGTGAACAGCGCCCCGGGCTTTACCGACCAGCCCAAGGTGGCCAACGGGGCGTCCGAATTCCTCGCGAACGTGTTCGGTGAGGCCGGGCAGCACGCCCGCTCCGCCGTGGGCGTATCGGACCTGCCGCTCGGCTCCGCCTGCGAGGTGGAGCTGATAGCAGAAGTCTCCGGCACGTAGCCGCCTGAGGACAGGTGTTGCCTGTGAGGTGGCGCCCGGGGAAGATACGGGTAAGGCGGGCGGCGCGGGCCGCGAGAGGCGGGGTGGCATGACGGGGTCGGAGCCCGAACGGTTACAGAAATACCTGGCCGCAAGCGGCGTGGGCTCGCGGCGTTTCTGCGAGGGCCTGATCGCGTCCGGGCGCGTGCGGGTCAACGGCCACGTGGTCACGGTGCTCGGCACCAAGGTGGTGCCGGGGCAGGACCGCGTGGAGGTGGACGGGCGGCCGGTAGAGCCGGTATCGCGCCACACCTACGTGCTCTTGTACAAGCCGCGCGGCTTTCTGACTACAGTGTACGACCCGCGTGGACGGCGCACGGTGATGGACCTGGTGGCGGACGTGCGGGCGCGGCTGGTGCCGGTGGGGCGGCTGGACTATGATACGGAAGGGCTTCTTCTCCTTACCGACGACGGCCCCCTGGTCAGCGCTCTCACCCATCCGTCCCACGAGGTATGGAAGACATACGAAGCGTGGGTGGAGGGTATGCCCACGGCAGAAGCCCTGCAGCACCTGGCGGATGGGGTGAGGCTACCGGACGGGGTGACAGCACCCGCCCGCGTGGCGTTGCTGGAAGCCGGGGCCGGGCAGGCCCTCGTACGGGTGAGCATCCGCGAGGGCCGCAACCGCGAGGTACGGCGCATGCTGGAGGCTGTGGGGCACCCGGTACGGAGATTGAAGCGTACGTGGCTCGGGTTCTTGGGCCTCGGGCGCCTGCGGCCGGGTGAGTACAGGTTTTTGGACGATAAAGAAGTGGCGCGCTTACGTAGACTCGCGGGGCTCCCGGCGGCCGGGGCGACGGTGGTTCCGGGCAAAAAGCGGGCGGGTGTGGGCGAGGGCGAAGCACAGGGGAGGAAAGACATAGGTGAGCGAAAGGGAGTTTCTGGACGTGGCCGAGGTGGCCTCCTACCGGCCGGCGGCGGACAGGCCGTTCTTCTCAGCCGAGCACAGCGAGATCAAAAAGGGCCTCACGGCCGACGTGTATTTCGTCAAGACGTACGAGCTTCTGGCCAAAATGGGGCGGCTGGAGACCCCGGTGGTGGCGGAGATCTTCACCAGCCGGGCCGGCGTGCTCGCCGGGATGCCGGAATGCCTGAACCTCCTGGCGGGCACCGGCGTAAAGGTGTGGGCCCTGCCCGAGGGCGAGAGTTTCGCCGAAAAAGAAGTCATCATGAGGATTGAAGGCCCCTATGGGGCTTTTGGTATGTACGAAACGGCCCTCCTGGGGATACTGGCCAGTTCCAGCGCCTGGGCCACGGCGGCCCGCGCCTGCCGCGATGCGGCCGGCGACACGCCGGTGTACTGCTTTGCCGCCCGGCACGTGCATCCGGCCGTGGCGCCCGTTCTGGAGCGGGCAGCCGTGATCGGCGGGCTGCGGGGTGCCAGCTGCATCCTGGGGGCGAAACTGGCGGGGCAGGAACCCGCCGGTACGATCCCGCACGCGGCCGTCCTGCTGGGTGGCGACACGGTGGCCATCGCCCGCGTCTATGACGAGATCATGCCCGCGGGCCAGCCGCGGACCATCCTGGTCGACACGTTCCATGACGAGGCCGAGGAGTCCCTGCGGGTGGCGGCCGCCCTCGGTCCCAGGCTGCAGGCCGTAAGGCTCGATACGCCCTCGGAGCGCGGCGGCGTGACGCCGGACCTCGTGCGGGAGGTGCGGGCGCGGCTCGACCAGGCCGGTTTCTCACACGTGCGAGTATTCGTGTCCGGCCGCGTGACGCCGGAGCGTATACCGGCTCTGGTGCAGGCGGGGGCGGCGGCCTTCGGCGTGGGCAGTTACATTTCTGCAGCGCCACCCATCGACATGACCATGGACCTGAAGGAGATCGAGGGCCGGCCGGTGGCCAAGCGGGGACGGATCCCCGGACGTACGCACAACCCGCGGCTGGTGCAGATGATGTAGCGGGTTTGCGACCGGGCAAAGTCGCGGCTGGTGCGTCTCTTGGCTAAGTCCGCGGCAGCCGGCCGTAGCGCCGCATGATTTCCAGCACCTCGGGCACAGGGAGGGCCGGAACGTAATGATCGTCCCGGCCCTTCATGCTCGTGGCGCAGAAAAGGGCGTCGATAACTGCCTCCTCGGTGCTCTCGATGGCCGCGGCGAAAAGAAGACCGGCGGTTTCCCCGTCGTCGATGAGAGAGGGGACCGTCCGTAGGGGAGTATCGAAGAAGTGCGGCGTGCGGCGGGTGGTGGAGAAGGCCACCACGAAGTCGCCGCTGCCGTTGGCGGCGGTGGAGCCGGTGCGGGCCAGGCCAATGGCCGCCCGCCGGGCCAGCCGGCCAAGTTGCCGGGCGTCCAGCGGGGCGTCGGTAGCCACTACCACGACCACCGAACCGGGCGGCGCCGCCGGCGAATCGTGCCAGTCCCGAAGTTCCAGTCCCACTGGTACACCGTCGATCCGCAGGTCAGCGCGGCGGCCGAAATTCGCCAGCACGAGCGTACCCACGGTGAGCAGGCCCGCCCGGGTGGACACCTGCCGCGAGCTGGTGCCGATGCCGCCCTTGAACCCGAAGGCCGTCATGCCGGTGCCGGCTCCTACCGTTCCTTCCTGCACTGGGCCGCCAGCCGCAGCCGCGATCGCCCGCCACACGTGCTCGTGGTGAACGTGGCCGCCGCGGATGTCGTTGAGATGACCGTCGTTGCACTCGAGCACCACTGGGTTGACCGTGCCCGTGGTCACGCCGATCTCGGGATTGTCACGAAGCATATAGCGCACGACGGCGTCGTACGTCACGCCCACCGACAGAGTGTTGGTGAGCACGATCGGCGTCTCGATCTGGCCGAGCTCGGCCACCTGGGCGAGGCCTGTAGGCTTGCCGAAGCCGTTCACCTGGTGGATGGCGGCTTCGACCTTGTCACGGAAGAGGTTACCCTCGTGCGGGAGGATAGCCGTGACGCCAGTACGGGCGGCTCCGCCGCCACCAGGCGCACGTTCGCCGGCCGCATCGGCGCCGGCCGGTGATCCCGCTCCGGCAATTACAGTGCAATGCCCCACGCGCACCCCTGCGACATCGGTGATGGCGTTGTGCGGCCCGGGGTCCAGCCGGCCAATGACCACTCCGTACTCACGGGCGCGCGGGCGCGGCTTTGGCGGCGGGGTGCATGCAAATGCGTCCATTACCCCACTTTTTGAGCCTTGGCCCAAGCCTCGAGCCGCCTCAGGGCTTCGCGCAGGTTTTCCTCTGAGGTGGCGAACGAAAGCCGCACGTGGCCTTCGCCGGAAGGACCGAAGCCGGTGCCGGGCACGGTCACCACGCGGGCCTCGCGGATAAGCCGCTCCGCCACATCGCCGGCCTTGCCGAACTTCGAAACGTTGGCGAACACATAAAACGATCCTTCCGGAGCCCGGCAGGAGAAGCCGGGGATTTGGTTCAAGCCGTCCACCAGCAGGCGGCGGCGGGCGGTATAGTGCCGGACCATGTCGTCCACGGCGTCCTGCGGCCCGCTCAAGGCCACCCGGCCCGCCTCCTGCGTGGCCGCGTTCGGGCAGGAGACCGAGATCTCCTGTAGTAGCGTCATGGCACTGATGAGGGAAGCCGGTCCGGCTGCGTACCCGAGACGCCAGCCGGTCATGGCATAGGTTTTGGAGAAAGAGTTGATAGTGATCACGTGATCGCGGAAGTCCGAATTCGAGGCCGGGCTGTAATGCGTGTGCCCGTCGAACAGGATCTTCTCGTAGACCTCGTCGCTGATGAGGACGAGATCGTGCTCGACGGCAAAGGCCGCAATGCCCTCAATTTCCTCCCGTGTGAATACGGCCCCCGTGGGGTTACTGGGACTGTTGATGATAATGGCCCGGGTGCGGGGGGTGACGTAGCGCCTCAGGATATCGCGATGCAGATGGAAACCGTTCTCCGCGGGTAGCGGCACGTGCACCGGGGTGCCGCCGGCCCAGACTACGTGGGAAACGTAGTTCGGCCAGCCCGGGTCCGGCACCAGCACCTCGCCGCCCTCCTGCACCAGCACCTGTACACTCAGGGCCAAAGCGGAGACGGCACCTACGGTAGCGATGACCTGCGTGGCGGGATCGACCGGAATGCCGTTTTCCCGCAACAGTTTGTCGGCGATGGCCTGGCGCAGGGGCATGATGCCGGCGGTGGGGGTATAGTGAGTAGCCCCACGGTGCAAAGCCTCTACGGCTGCCTCCACTATGTGTGCGGGCGTGGCGAAATCGGGCTCACCCAGCTCCAGGCGGATGGGGTGATCGACCTGATTGGCCAGGTCAAACATGCGGCGGATAGGTGAACGCGGAACGCTGGTGGCACGGCTGGACAACGGCTGCAACGTTTTGGCCTCCTTGTCGATGGGACTGTGAGCCACGGCATGCCGCAAGCGATAATGCTGCGAGTCGCCGTTTGTGTCTTTTGCGGTCTCTACTTAGTTAACAAATACGGGATGCCGGCACGCTTTCCTGCCGCGACACCGAGGCGGGGTGCACGCTACCGCGCCGGGGCGGGCGGGAGTGCCACGGCCGGCTGGACGGCCGGGGTGGCACCGGTCATGGCGTCGAGGGCGAAGAGGACAAACGCGGCCTCATTGATCTGCCAGTTCGACCCGCCGGCCGGGCCAAGGTCGGCGGCGGTGGCCAGCGCCACGCTGGCCGTGCCCTGGTCGCCAAGGAGTACCGACATGTACGCGGCCGGCGCCCAGGGCTGGGCAGAGTCGATCCTCTGGGGCCAGCCCGGGTGGGCCAGGTTCACGGCCTGGTATACGAGGACGGCCCGCGGGTCAGACGCCGGAAACACGCCGTAGAGAAACGGGAACAGCATGGCCGGCACGTCCGGATACCACCGGCTGGCGTTGGCGTAGCGCCGGAGCCCGAAGATGGTGACCTCATAGGCGAAGGTGGCGTGGTTGGAGTCCCAGAGGCTGTTGATGCCGGCCTGGACGCGGGCGGCGGCTGCCTCAAAGACTTGGGCCTGGCTGGCCATGCCCAGCTGCCGAAGTGTATATGCCCAGTCCATGAGGCCGCGGTAGTTTTCGGCGTTGTCCATGATGTACTTCATGCGGAAGTTGGATTTGGCCCAGACCAGGCCGTCAGCGTCCTGCAGGCGCAGGATGACCCCGGCCATGGCGTTGAGGTCGCCGAGGTGGGCGCGTACGTAGTTCGTGTTGCCGGTCACGGCCGCGTAGCGGGACGCCAGGATGAGGAAGGTGGCCGCGTACGAATCGGCGGAATCGTAATCGCCAGTGGAAACTGGCGTACCGTCGTAAAGGAAATAGTCATAGATGGTGCCGTCCAGACCGTACTTGTCGGGGTGGTTGAGGTGGGCGAAATACCAGTCCATGTAACGGCGGGCGGCGTCCGGATACTCCGGCAGGACGGCGAGCGCGGCCATGTTGGCGAAGTACGGTACCACGCGATCGCTGCCCGGCGTCATGACGATGGCACCGGTCGGGTCCTGGGCGTCCAGTATCCAAGCCGTGACGGCATCGCGCACGCCAGACGGTACGGTCACCGGGGGCAGCACCGGGGCCGGCGCGGGTGTCTGCAGGCTGGTGAGTTCGATATGCGGCCGGGAGGACGAGTCCAGGCTGACCAGGCGGTAGCCGAGCCCGCTCAGGATGAGCAGGACCACCAGAGAGAACGCCAGCCATCCTGGCATATGCGGCATATGGGCTGGTACACGGGCTCGAGCCTGCACGCTGTGTTCTCCTTATGCATGTGAACGTATGCTGGTAATCTCGATGCAATGCTGGGCGGGAGTATCACGCGGAGTGGCCAGTCAACTGCCGCGTTATTTACATAATAATAGTCTACTTTTTGTTACGGGTATGGAAATCGATGGGTGTCACATTTTATCTATCTCTCACCTCCGTTTCAGTCTTCTTTCAGCCGCGGGGAGAAAACTATGGGCAAGTGGCGCGACGAGTACAGGTAACGCCACTCAAGTCAAGCGAGAGGAGGCGGTACACATGTGGCGGAAGGCGGTAGTAGTGGCCGTGATCGCGGCTCTCGTAGTGGGCACCGTGGGTGTGAGCCTGGCCTACGCTGACAACACTAGTACGCCTGCGACGACGCTCAGGGGCCTTTTCCTGGAAAAGCTGGCCGGGCGGCTGGGCGTGGATCAGAACACACTTGTGAGTGACATCACACAGGCCGCCAAGGACGCGGTGCAGGCTGCCCAGGACCAGGGGCTGATCTCGTCTGCCCGGGCCGCCGAGATTGAGAAGGCCATCGACAACGGCGGCCTGTGGGCCGTGTTGGGCCGCGGCCGCCCGGTCACGCCGGTACCCTGGGCCGCGGCGTTCCTCGGTCCGGGCGTGGTCAAGGACGTGGCCAGCTATCTCGGCATGACCGATAAAGACATCTTCACGGAACTGGCCAGCGGCAAGACCCTTGCGGCCATCGCGACTGAACATGGCAAGACAGCGGCGGACCTGGAGTCCTACCTGCTCTCCCAGTTAAAGACCCGGCTAGACAAGGCCGTGGCCGACGGAAAACTCACGCAGGACCGTGAGACGACGGTTCTCCAGAAC
>Ga0334722_10007431_pt1 | contig 10610 bp, 7 predicted proteins | sample C3_bottom_MG_FD_207210 | JGI IMG/M metagenome (GOLD analysis project Ga0334722, IMG submission 207210) | Sediment microbial communities from Yellowstone Lake, YNP, Wyoming, USA - C3_bottom | ecosystem: Environmental > Aquatic > Freshwater > Lake > Sediment | place: USA: Wyoming | collected... | reverse complement strand
ATCCCGAAGACCGCCCCCTGGGGAATTGCCAAGGAGATATCCGCGAGGGCCGTAACCTGTCCCTGCCGGGAGCTATAGTGTTTAGTCAGATGTTCTACCTTAATCAACGCTTACCCTCCGTCACTAAACCAGAAGCCACAAGCTGCACCTAAAGAAACTTCAGCCGGCGCTGAGCCTAAAAATCAACAAAAAATCCGCGGGAAAGCCGCGGAGTCAGCATCGCTTTCCTCTCATCTCCCAGATTGCTCTGCAGGAGTTAGCACCGTGCTTAAAACAGCCGGTTGCCGGGCTTCATCGGGCCAGTCCCTCCACCTTCTCTGGATAAGAGTTGTTATTAAGTTTAAAAGATTTTCTAGGTCGGTTAACGGGTGTATTTTAACATACGGTCCCGGAATTTGCAAGGATCACTTCTTCATGATGTACCTGCGCCAGGCAGCTGCCAGCGCCGACCGGCGCTAACACTGGAACCGGGAAACGGCATGCTGCAACTCCTGAGCCATATGCGCCAAAGCTTGGCTGGCCGAAGCCGTATGTTCGATCCCAGCGCTCTGTTCTTCGGTCGTCGCCGAAACACTTTGCGCCTGGCCCAAGTTTGCCTGGCTGATCGCTTCAATTTGCCGGATGGCCGTGACTATTTGCTGACTGCTGCCGGCAACTTGCTGAACTGTTGCGGTAACCTCTTGGATGCCCGCGGCAATCTCACTGATCGCCGCCGCAATCTCCCGGAAAGCCTGTCCGGCGCGGTTCACTACCTGAATACCTGTCTCCACTTCTTCCCTGCTCTTGTGTGTGGAGCGCACTGCTTCGTCAATATTGACTTGGTTCTCGGCGATCAGTTCCGCAATCTGTTGGGCCGCCTCCTGAGATTGTTCAGCCAACTTGCGCACTTCATCGGCGACAACCGCAAAACCGCGTCCCTGCTCGCCCGCCCGCGCCGCCTCAATCGCGGCGTTCAAGGCCAAAAGGTTGGTCTGAGCAGCGATCCCGGCAATCACGCCGGCAATTTCGTCAATTCTTGTCGAACCGGCTGCGAGTTTATCTATTGCTGCTTGCAAACATACCGACCCGTTCCCGACGCTATTCATCTGCCCAACCGCCTGCTCTACAGCTTCCCGGCCTTGCTGGGCAACCAGCGAAGTCTTGTCAGCCTGGTTAGCCACCTCGCTGCTGATCGAAGCCGTTTGCTGGACGCTGGCGGAAATCTCCTCGACAACAGCGGCGACTTCATTAACTGCCTGGGCTTGACGTTCCGAACTTGCCGCGACTTCGCTGACCGCAGCGGCCACTTGACTGGCACCCTGGGCCTGCTCCCCGGCACTGACCGTCAATTGCTGCGAAGCCGCTGCCACCCGTTCTGCTGTCTGCGTCACTTGCCTCGCCAACTCGCGCCAGGCCTCAGTCATAGCGTTGAGCGCCCGGGCCAATTCTCCGGTTTCATCTTGCGAATCCGCCACTAAGTTCGGCACGGCCAGATTGCCCCGCGCAATTTGCCCGATGCTGCTGACGACTGCTTTTAAGGGATTGGCAATCGAGCGGGCGACAAAGAGACCAATCCCCAAGGCTAGGCCGATAGCAACCAAGGAGATCACGCCCATGGCTAGGACAGATTGGCGGTAGGACTGCTTATTGCGGTTGATGACCTCTTCGGCACTGCGGGTATTGTAATCAATCAAGGCGGTAAGCAGGCTGTTCGCTAAATTGATGAGCGGCTCAACATTGCCACGAAAATAAGCATAAGCGGCCGCTCTATCCCCAGCAGTGGCAAGATCCAAAGCTTTTTGCCGCTCAGCCCGGAAGCTCTGCAGGGCCTCGCGAAACTTCGCATAGTTCTGCACTTCAAACGGATCCAAGTTCGTCTTCTCGTAAGCAGCAAGATCCTGGTCATAAAGGCCCATTTTCTCCTGAATTTCCATTTGCCAGAGCTGCATTTGATTGTTATCCGCCGGGGCCAGCAGCATGCGGACGGTCAATGCCTGAACCGCTTGGTTCTGAATCATCGCGTCTTCAATTTTTTGAATGGCCAGGAGATGCGAATAGTATAACGCCATGACATTGTCGTCAGCAACCTTGTTGAAGTAATACCCGGTCAATCCTAACCCGGTCAGGAACAAGGCCATTAAGACCACAACTGCGGTAATCTTCTTCGCCGTGGTCAAATTGCGGAACCAGTTCATCTCGCCATCTCTCCTCCACCCGCTGCGGCACCCTTGCAGTTGCTCATTTGGCTTGTTGAAATATCGGGTTGTCGTTACATAATTTCTACAACTTCACTTGCAATTCCTTTTATGGCTTTTAATTTTCTAAAATTTTTGTTATTGCATCAACAGTTCTTGGACGCGCTAACAGGCGGAAAAGAAGTTTTATCTTCGTTAAATTTCTTGTATGATTAGGAGAAGAAGTACGTTGGGGGAAAAGAAGATGCGCTCTGTCAAAATCTTCGCAGACAGTACCAGTGATTTAACGCCGGAAATCCTCGCCGCCTACGACATCGGGATCGTACCGCTCTACGTGTCCTTCGACACTGCCACCTACCGGGATGGCCTAGATTTGGACACCAGGCAACTGTACGATCTGGTCGAGAAAACAGGCCGGTTGCCCAAGACAGCCGCTCCGTCCCCGGCTGATTTCAGTGCTGCTTTCGCTCCCCATATTGCCGCCGGACAGGACATTGTGTATATCGGTATTTCGACGGAACTTTCCTCCACTTGCCACAACGCCTTGCTCGCGGCAACGGAATTCCCGCCTGGGCGGGTGGAAGTGGTCGACTCCCGCAATCTGTCCAGCGGGATTGGCTTATTGGTCTTGCAGGCCTGCGACCTCGCCCGCCAAGGCCGGAGCTCTGGCGAGATCGCCGCAGCAGTACGGGCTCTGGTGCCGAAAGTGCGTACCTCTTTTGTCATTGACACGCTCGACTACCTGTACATGGGTGGGCGGTGTACGGCGTTGCAGAGTATCTTGGGCAGTCTTTTGCGCATTCGGCCGGTAATCAAGGTGATTGACGGCAAAATGCTGCCCGCGCAAAAGTTGCGCGGCCCCCGGCAGAACGCCCTGCGCAGCATTCTCGAAGAGACCCTGCAAGATCAGGCAAACATAGCTCCCGGACGCATGATGGTAACGCACTCCTTAGGCCAGGAAGACGCTGAGTATCTGCAGGCGGAATTGGCCAAAGCCCTGCCCAGCAATGAGATCATTATTACCAAGGCTGGCTGCGTCATCTCCAGTCATTGCGGACCGCGCACCGTCGGCATCCTCTATCTCCGCAAGCAAGCTTTGCGGCCTGAATGATTTATTCACCAGACACTGCCGAGTCTCAGCAATCGAGTAGAGGGGAGTGGCTAACTCCTGCCTTCTCACACCACCGTACGTGCCGTTTAGTATACGGCGGTTCAACAACATCCTGCTCGAATATGGCTTCGAGAATTCTTGCTACTGCCCGTTGTTCCAGCCTATCCTCGACTGTAGGTATCCCCAACGGTCTTGTCTTGCCGTTTCCCTTGGGTATTTCCACTCGTCGCACCGGCAGGGCTTTGTAACAGTTGGCTTTCATCCTCGACCATATATCCTGTGTTCTTTCCTCAAGTTGTGCTTCAAACTGTCTCGTTGTCGCTAACAGCGACTCCACTTGCCCCTTTTCGGTTCATCATTCGCCATGTCTCCATTAGGAATTCCGGTGTAGTGATATACGCGAGCGAAAATACCTAACATCCTTGGGAATTTATCTCCCTACCATCGATACTGGCAGCTCCTTTGTTCTGCTCTACCCGGCGCAAGGCGGCGAACATAGCATCTCGCTCTACCACTTGCCCCATAGGTCGCATCTTGCTTCGCAGGGTTGCGCGGTAATTTGTGCCGGTGAGGAACTAGGCACTTCCACAGTCCCCTGCGGATTCACCGCTTCCTCCTGTGGATAGCTCCCTTGCGGTATTTTCGGCTGTTTTGGCTCCTCTCGCGAACTCATTACTTACATCCCTTTCCTCGTGTTCAGCCCTTCCCTGCACTGGATATCTTGTGCGGGTACTATGGCCTCTGCTGACTCCTGCCCTCCCAGCTGCACCTCGCGATGCAGGTTGCCGGATAACCCGGCCTTTCGGCAGGCCTCCCCGGACGTTGTCTTTCCCTCCATCCACCCGCCACATTTACTAATGACAGCCTTTGGTAGCAAGGATTTTGCTTTGCTTTACAAGCTCATCCAGCTGACATTAGCTTCACCTGTGGTTCGTAGTCCTCGGGCCAGAGGTTTGCCGCCGGCTTCCTTCAGATTCCGCCTCGCGACGGACACCCTTGCCTTAAGCTACAACTACTGCTACCTTCGTTGTTCGGTACTTCCACCCTATAGACAACGCCCATGCCGGGCGCACAAAGAAGAGGTGCTTGCGCCAACGGGCCAGCACCTCTTCTTGATCCCTCACACGCAGGAGAAAATTAGCTTAGGGTATCCGCATTATCCTTTTCTTTCGGCAAGACCAGGTTCAAGAGGATGCCGATGATTGCCGCCGGGCCGATTCCTTCAAAGGTGTATTGCCCGAAGTGCAAGGCGATCCCGCCGACACCCAAGGTAAAGATGATGGACACGATCAGCAGGTTGCGGTTGCTGGCCATGTTCACCCGGTTTTCAATCAAGTTGCGCAAGCCAACGGAAGCGATCATGCCGTAAAGAATGATCGTGATGCCGCCCAGGACAGGCTCCGGAATGGTCTGAATTGCCGCTCCGATCTTCTGAATGAAGCTCAACAAAATAGCGATGATCGCAGCACCTTGGATCACCCTGGCGCTGAAAACACGGGTGATGGCCAGAACTCCGATGTTTTCGCCGTAGGTAGTCTCAGGCACCCCACCCAGAAAACCGGCCACAAAAGTCGCCAGCCCGTTGCCCAACAGGACCTTGTGCAGGCCGGGCTTGTGCATGAGGTCGCGGCCCACCGTGTCGCCAATCACCAGCAAGTGGCCGACATCTTCCACAATGGTAGCTATGGCGATCGGCGCGATCAAGCTAACGGCTCCCCAGGTCAGAGCAGGCAGGTGTCCGGTGACAACGGTCAATTTCGGCAGGGCAATCCAGGCAGCCTGATTGATGGCTTCAAAATTGACTTGACCTTGCAGGACTGCCACAATGTAGCCGCCAACGGTGCCGAGCAAGATGGGAATAATCTTCAAAAATCCTTTGCCGAAAATGCTGGCCACAACCACAATGCCAGCAGTGATAAAAGCTGTCAGCAAACCTTTCTCGGCTTGTTGGATCGCTACCGGAGTCAGGCTCAGCCCGATGATCATCACGACCGGGCCGACCACCACCGGCGGCAAAACTTTATCCAGCCAGTCAAGGCCAACAAGGGCGATAATCACAAATACAACTGCATAAACAAGGCCGGCGGCCATCATCCCTGTGAAGGCCCCTTCTGCCCCGTAAGCCTTGGAGGCGGCAATGATCGGAGCGATGAAAGCAAACGAGGAACCCAAATAGGCCGGGACTTTGCCCCGGGTCACCAAGTGGAAAATGAGCGTGCCAAGCCCGGAACAAAAGAGCGTGACGGATGGATCCAGTTTAGTCAACAGCGGCACCAGGATCGTAGCGCCAAACATGGCAAAAACGTGTTGAAAAGATAGAGGTATGGCTCTGCCGATGGGTGGAACTTCTTCGATGTCATAGACCTTCCTGAACGTGGACATGGATTTTACCCCCTCTTCACTACACTCAGGCTTTCCGACTACCGAGGACACGCATGTGCCGAATCAATCACCTTGCTGCTGACTTCACCCTCCCTTCCATCGAATGTCCGCGACCTATCGCCTCCCTTGGGCATTGGCAGCAACTCGCCGGTCAGATTTATTCTTATGCTTCAACTTGCTAGTCAGAAGCTTTTTTCGCAATTATCAGTTTTTATTGGTATTTATTCTACCATCACCCGACTAAATCCTGCTCGATTACCGGCTTTCTGCCGAAATAGTTCTGGCAAAGTGTCGCCGCATGACCGCCGGTCAGTTCAACCTTGGCTCTTGGCTTGCATCCTGTCCTCGCGGCAGCAAACGCGGGAGCCAATGCGCCACTAAGCCGGCTAGCGGCTGCTGGAAGAGGGAGCCCAACGCGGCCGGCACCGCCACCGGCGTCGGGAAATAAGCTAAGGCCAAAACTGCACCGAACGCAATGTTGCGCATCCCCACATTGTAGATCAAGGCGATCACAGTCTCCGGCCGGCGCTCGCGCAGAAGGAAAGAACCGGCGAAGCCCAGAAGATAACCGCTGGCCACGAGCAAGAGGATCACCGCGAGCAGCTTGGCCAGCCACAAGTTCCAGTGGAGCTGCGGCGCTATCGCCGCAGCATTGAAGAAGACAATCAAGAATACCGCTGCCTTGGAACTGAGGCCGCCAACTGAAGCGGTGAAGGCCGCCAGTTTTCCCTGAGTCAGGTCGTGAACCAGCATGCCGGCCAAGCTCGGCAGCGTCACCATCAAAATAAGCTGCCAGAACATTGCCAGGTAATTGATGTCCACCGCATGACCAGCAATAGCTGTAAAAAATACCGGCAAAAAAAATGGGCTAATCAAAGTGTCCAGCGTGATGGCCGCTAAAGACAAAGTAACGTCCCCGCCGGTGAGCGATGTCCAGATCAGGGAGGTAACGGCGATGGGATTCGAAGCATTGATCAAGAATCCCATCCGTACATACGCGTCATGCGGATAGGCCAAATGTCCGGCCAACCAGGCGATCAGGGGAGTCGCCACGTGAATGAGAAGCAGAACCCACACCGCAATCCAAGGACGCCGCAGGACCTGAAAGAAATCGCGCAGACTGGCATCGAGGGCACTTACAAACGTCATATAAGCAAACAGCCAAGCAACCAAGGCGCTAACAGCCGGCGTCTTCGGAATCGCCAGCGCAAAGCCTGCCCCCACCGCAGCGAGGACGACGAAAAACATATGACTTGCCAGCCATTTGTTCCAGCCAGTCAACAAAGTCCACATATTCAGTCCCTCCAAGATGTTCTCGCCCACCCAACCATGCCCTAACATAGCACACTAATGCCTTCAAAACAATCCAAAAATCACAATCAGCAAGCCTTGGCCCGGCAAGAATCAACTCTGAGGCTTTTGCGAAAACTTTCCAGCCAAACTATCTGTTCCAACTCTTGACTATAATTATGGAACGCACTAAACTGAAATCACCACGTATAATTAGATGTTTGTCTAAATATATAAAAAGGAAGTGGTTAGGGGTGACGAGACAGCAGTCCACGTTTCAAGCCCTGTCCGACGGCACACGCCGCCAGATCCTGCGTTATTTAAGGGAAAAGGACATGACCGCAGGTGAAATTGCCGCCAAGTTTGCCATCTCCAAGCCCAGCATTTCTCATCACCTGAATATCCTCAAACAAGCAGACCTCATCAGCGATCGCCGCAGCGGCCAAAATATCGTGTATTCGCTAAATACGTCGGTCATAGAACAGATCCTGGAATGGTTCCTGGATTTTCTAGGTAAAGAGGCCTCGCCGGAGGATAAAAACTGAACAAGCAACCGCAATTCGCGAAAGGAAGTGGCAGATCATGTCCGAACCCACGAGTCAAAATCACGGCAAACTTTTCTGCTGGTTCGCCGGCATCGTCATCTTGCTTTGCTTTGTCCTGGCCATTTGGGCTTATCCCCAGCTGCCGGCCCGGGTACCTTCGCACTGGAACGCCGCAGGAGAAATAAACGGCTACAGCGGGCCTCTTCAGGCCGCTTTTCTCCTGCCAAGCATCATGTTCGCCATGTTCGGCCTGATGTTCGTCATTCCCCGCATCGATCCCAAACGCAGCAATTACCAATTGATGGGCAAGGTATACTGGCTGTTCGTGGCCGCCATAATCCTGTTTATGGGCTTGCTTTATGCCAACACAATCTTGTCAGCCCTCGGGATAACCTCTCCTCAGAGCGTCCCCCGGCTGGCGTTGTCCGGCGTCGGCTTCCTGTTCATCATTCTGGGCAACTACATGGGCAAAGTAAAGTACAACTATACTTTTGGCATCCGCACTCCTTGGACCTTGGCCAGCGAAGAGGTCTGGTACAGAACTCACCGGGCCGCTGCCCCGTTTTGGATGCTGGGTGGTCTTATCCTCTTGGCATGCGTCTTGCTGCCTGGCGCCTGGGCTGCCGCCGTTATGCTCGGCGTGGTTGCGGCCTTGTCTCTCGGACCCACAGTCTACTCGTTTATCTTATTCCGGCAGTTGGAAAACAAAGATTAGCTGCGGGTCTTTCATGGCCGGTTGCCAACATCAACAGTATACTGCGCTTCTGGCAGCCAGGCGTGCTGCAGGAAATCACGACCGCGCACGCTGACCCGGCCGCCCTGCACCTCAACCACCATGCCTTCACTCTTATCCGGCAGAGGTTTGCGGGCGACACCGTCACGCGGCATGCTGGTGGAGGATTCGTTGAAAAGGGTAAAACCCTCTTGAACCATGCTCCCTGGCGAACCAAGCTTCAGATGCAAATGCCCGGCGAAAAATACTACTTCCGGATAGGGTCTGAGGATTTCCAGCAGCTCATCTTGCTGGACAACAAAACGGGACTTGCCCGGAAAATTCCCTCCGGACGCCAGCGGGGGCTGGTGCAAAAAGACAAACACCGGTTTGCCTGGAGTGTAATGCTCCCGCAATGTTCGTTTCAGCCAGGCCAGCTGCTCAGGCGACAGGTAGGCAGCATCGCCGATAGTGTGGTCTGACATTGCCGACTTTTCCGACCCTAGGAAAATAAAATGATAACTTTTGATATAACGTTCAGTGTAAACCTTGTCGCGCTGCGCGAACGTAAGGAAGCGCTGCAAGGCTGCGGCCTCGCTCTCGCCGTTGGGAAAAGTCGCCGGGCTCCAAGCTTCCGTGACCGGATGATGGTAGGCCTTGTAGAATTCATGGTTCCCGATCGTGAAAACCACGGGTACTCGCTGCAGCGACCTGGCTCTCACTTCGCGCAGGATCGAGTTGACGGCAGCATAATCATCAGGCTTGCCATCGCCTAAATCGCCGTTGACCACCAATTCGTCCAGGGGGGGCTCCTGGGACATTAAATCCTCCAAAGCCGCACGGAACTTGATCTGAGCGTTGTGATCCCACGCCTGCACATGAATATCGCTGATCACGGCAAAACGCAAGCCTTCGGCTGGCGGGCGGCTTGAAGGTGGCGGCGGAAACCCTGTCTTTCCGGAAATTCGCTTGGGCCTGTCGGCGCGCACCTCGTCGGCCAAGGTATTGGCCGGCCGATTCGCCATGCTCAAGGAGACAAGGATGAAAACAACAAGAATCGCGGTCAGCAGCCTTACAGCTTTAATGAGAATCACCTGCTCTTATTAGCCTTACAGCTTTAATGAGAATCACCTGCTCTTATTTCAGTGCATTTTGCGACGACTGGTTGTCTAAGAGCCGGATACTTAAAAATCCATCTCTTCTTTCCTAAAAGTTCGCGCCGTTTCTCCCTTTTCCTTTTTCCCAGAATTACCTGTTTACTTCTTCTTCGGTTTTCTTAGATTAATAACTGAGATTTCAAAAAAAGAATCCCCGCGTCCGGGGATTTGAGTAATGCGCAATGTCATTCTATTTCTCTCGTGTTGATAGTCTAGTTATTATTGTATACGAAAGTGGGGACAAGTTTTAGGGGGTAAACGCAATTTTTTATCGGGAAACAAAAAACCCCGCCTGACGGCGGGGCTCAGCAAGCAAACAGTTATTGCCAAAGAGCTTTCCCGGCTTAGATAGCCTCGATTTTTTTGTCCGCTTGGGCGAACGAAGCTTTGGCCACGGCCCAATAAATCAGAGCCACGAAGACCATAGTCGGGTAGGTGGCCCCGATTCCCTCCTTGATGAAGCCGACCTGCTTGAGGGTGAAATAGATGACTACACCGATGACCCAGACACCAATTGTTTTCCAATTGATCCCATTGGAAAACCAGTAACGGCCGCCTTGCTTGTCCAGCTCGGCTGAGTGGTACTGGCCGCGCTTGGCGAAGAAGAAATCCACGATCATAATCGCAAAGATCGGCGCGAAGACCATGCCGATGTAGTCCAGGAACATGATGAAGGTATCCAGGAAACTGGCCAGAAAGACAGGAATCAAGGTGACAATGGCCGCAATGATCGCTACGAGCCAGAGAGCGTGCTTCGCGTTGATCTTGGGGAAAATGTTCGACACGGACATGCCGGCAGCCATCAGATTGACTGCGTTGGCCGTAGTGCTGGTGAGGACGATGACTGCTAGGGCCAGAACCCCTAAGCCAAGTTTAGCCGCGATCGTGCTCGGATCGGAATCATTGGGATTGAAGTTCCCTGTCACAATCGCCGTTCCGATCGCGCCTAGGATGCCAACTGCGGCAAACCAGAAGAGAGAAACGTTGGCTCCGATCATAGGCGCTACGGTGGACGACACTTTATCCTTGGTATAACGAGTAAATTCGCAGATGGCCGGCACCCAGCCGAGGCTGAAAGCAGCCATGACATCCATTGCCGACCCGATCGGCATGGCTTTGTCTGCCGGCGGCCGCCAGGAGACAATTTCCTGCAGGGGAACGTGCTGAATGACCACGACCGTTTCCCAAATGCCCAGGATGAGGAGCAAGACGACCCCGATCCGTTCGACAATTTTGACG
>Ga0334722_10007430_pt1 | contig 10611 bp, 12 predicted proteins | sample C3_bottom_MG_FD_207210 | JGI IMG/M metagenome (GOLD analysis project Ga0334722, IMG submission 207210) | Sediment microbial communities from Yellowstone Lake, YNP, Wyoming, USA - C3_bottom | ecosystem: Environmental > Aquatic > Freshwater > Lake > Sediment | place: USA: Wyoming | collected... | reverse complement strand
CCCCCCTTGCCCCTCCCCGATGCGAAGAGGGGAGCAAGAAACCCCACCCCTAACCCCTCCCCGATGCGGAGAGGGGGAGAAAAGAGAACCCCACCCCCGACCGCTCCCCCCGCCGCGGCGGGGAGAGGGGACAAACGCAGTTTGTTTTTCGCCCCCTTCCCGTGTCGGGAAGGGGGTTGGGGGGGTTAGGTTTTTGTGGATTCGCAAACGTCCGAGATTTTCGACAAAACTGCATCGAGATTGTCAAAGACTTCATAATTACTGAATCTTATTATTCTTAGCTTTCTTCCTTCAAGGAGAGTATCCCGAGCAATATCATACTCTTTTTGATTCTCATGAACTGTGCCGTCAACCTCAATGACTAAACCGCACTTATGACAGTAGAAATCAGCGACCACACCATCAATAATCTGTTGTCTGCGGAAATGAAGTCCGTTTAGTTTATTATGACGTAGCTGATTCCAAAGGATTCGCTCTGCATCAGTCATCCGTTTTCTAAGCTCTTTTGAAAGACGCTTTTTAACTGAATTTATTTTTTGTCCGACAACAATGCCCCTTACTGGCAGAATCCGACTTAATCTTTTCACGAGTACAGAATAATACTGGGCAATGCCAAATACGACCCCACCTCGATGCGGAGAGGGGAGCAAGAAACCCCACCCCTGCCCCTCCTCGATGCGGAGAGGGGACAAACGCAGTATGTTTTTCGCCCCCTTCCCGTGTCGGGAAGGGGGTTGGGGGGTTAGGTTCCTGACTCGGGCACCCAAATACTACTTTACCTTGACATCAGAACCCCGGATTAGAAATCTTGGTCAACTTATGAGCGAAATAAAGCAATGGGGCCGCAAACGGCACTGGCTGATTTCAGCCGGCTTGGTCCTGGCCGTAGCCCTGATTATTCTGCTCCTTCGGTTAGTCACAGACATAGGAGTTGAGCGGCAGCCGGGGGAGAGGTTTGTGGTGGTTCGGGTAATCGACGGTGACACGGTGGAATTGATGGGCGGCGACCGTTTGAGGCTTCTGGGAATCGATACGCCGGAAAAAGGAGAGCGGTTTCATGACCAAGCGGCGGCGCTTTTAGGGAGGCTGGCCTTAGGCAAAAAAGCACGGATTGAATATGCCGATAATCGGCGGGACAGATATGGGCGAATGCTGGGGTTTCTATATGTGGACGATACTCTTTTCGCTAATCGAACTATTCTTGACAGCGGGTTAGGCTGTTTATATTTGTTCCATGAGCAGGATTTGCAACGTGCTCAATTTAAGGAGCTTTTAGAAGCGCAAAGAACCGCGCTGGAAAAACAACTGGGACTTTGGGGCTTGCCGCAGCGAACAGAAAAATATTACCTGACAGTTAAGGATTCTTATCGATTTCACCGTCCGGATTGTAAAATGGTTAAAGGAGTAGGTACGGACCATATCCGAATAATTAGAACCAGAAACGAGGCCCTAAACGAGGGGCTTTCACCCTGTCGAACTTGTCATCCTTAGTGAATTCACAAATGAGAAAATTTCACAAAATAAAATGTCTATTAATCGGCAGTAATTTGGTTTGCTTGGTTTCGTCATTATATGCCGGCCAATCGTCTAAAGAAGTCATGACTCCACCTACTGATTCAACGGACCGCGAGAACCTTCTCATTTGGGTGCCGGTGCAGCACCGCAGCCAGTGCCGTCTGACGATTGACATTATGGATGCCCAGGGCCAGACCGTCAGACATTTGGTGAATACTCTGGCGCCGCAAGGTTATTTCAAATTTTATTGGAATAAACGAGACGATTCGGGCAACTTTGTCGAGCCGGCAACTTACTCTTATTTGGTAAATGATTGCGGAACCAAGAAGTCCGGACTTATCAAGGCGGTTTATAAAAAATGGGAAAGGTTGAGCACAGTTACAATTGAGAAAGATAGTTCCGGGTTTACACTGAAGCTGCTGGGCGATTCGGCCAGGGTCTCGGTGGAGTGGTATAGTATGAATGACAGTTTGATGGAGAAGCTTTATACCAACGAAATTCTAATGAAGGGCGACCATCATTTTAGCTGGACCGGTGAACTTACCGGAGGAACTCTCTTGTTACTTTCAGACCTGCCGGCCGGTCGATATCTTCAGAAAGTAACCGTGGGAGATTTTGTCCATGTCAATACCATCAGGTTCGATAAATAAATGAAACGACTTATTTTGATAATTTCATTGCTTTCAGTTTTTTCCGGTTGTGGTCCCAAACGAGTTTACAATCAGCCCAGCGCCGAGAATCCAGGTTACTATGAAACTGCCTGGGTGGATCCCAAAGTAGTTCTGGAAGATCCCTGGTTTTCGCTCGTTAGGTCACCGCGAGTGGATTCTTTCTTTGTGGCTTCAGCCAAAGACGACCCCAGCCCATCGACTCATTCGATCAAATTTGAAATTAAGAATTACGAATGTCTGGCCATAGTGAATTTGGTGAACGGTCGCTCCGCAGTAGTCCGACCGCTTCTCGCCAAGAATCTTGGTCCGGGGTACTACAAGCTGACTCTAAATGTGGGACAGCTGACAAAAGAAAAACTCCCCACCGACAATTACTACCTCAAGGCCGAGTATTGCGGGTTCAGTTTTATTCAGGATTTGGGGCGTCTGTAGGTTTTATCTGACAAACGGCGGATGAGCACATCCGTCGACCACTAACAAATTCATTGAAGCGCCATACTTCGACAGGCTCAGTATGACGCTTCGGCTCTTCGTATGACGCTTTGGCTCTTTGTATGACGCTTCGTCAGTTTGAGATATTTAACGAGATTTTTCTCCAGACAAAAGTCACCTTGAGCTTGCCTGCCCTGAGCTAAGTCGAAGGGTCGAAGGGCAACTTTTGTTTTAGTCCTCTCATAGGGATTATGCTGACAAAAAAGCCGAAAATCTTTGTCTGAATTTAGCACACCAATTTCTCTTTATTCCTCTTTTTGTCCGCCGATAAATAGTCTGTACTCATGTTTTTTAGCGGTAGAGACCGATAAATATTAGAATTTCAGCCGGGGACTTATGCCCAATATTTTGATTGTCGAAGACAAAGACTCCATGCGCAAAATGCTGTCCGAGACCCTATCCGGAGCCGGGCATCGGGTGGACGCAGCCCCCAACGGGAAAGCGGCCATGGAACTGGTGCATAGTAGGTCATACGATCTGGTGCTGACCGATTTGAAAATGCCCGACATGGACGGACTGCAGGTACTTTCAAATGTCAAAGACGCCGATACCGATACGGCAGTAATTTTAATGACTGCTTACGGCACCATTGAAGACGCCGTGCAGGCCATGAAGAAGGGCGCCTTTGATTTCATCACCAAACCATTCGATACCGAACATCTGACTGTCTTGATTGGCCGAGCGTTGGAGAACCGCCGGATGGTGGCCGAGAACAGTCTACTTCGTGAAGAACTTTTCTCCGAGCACGGTATTTCCAATATCATTGGGAAGAACCAGCAGATGGTGGAGATTTGCGGTCTGATTCAAAAGGTCTCCAAATCGGATGCGGCCGTTTTGCTTCAGGGAGAATCCGGCACCGGTAAAGAATTGTTCGCCCGGGCCATTCACAGTTTGTCGCCTCGCAAAGACCGGCCCTATATCGCCATCAATTGTGCGGCAATTCCCAGAGAGCTTTTGGAAAATGAATTGTTCGGTTCGGAAAAAGGGGCCTTTACGGGTGCACATGCCCGCAAGATGGGAAAATTTGAAATTGCCAGCAGCGGCACGATATTCCTTGATGAAATCGGAGATATGGATATATCACTGCAGGCCAAATTACTCCGGGTACTTCAGCAGAAAAATTTCGAGCGACTGGGCGGCACCAAACCGATTGATATTGATGTCCGCGTTATTGCTGCCACCAACATGGATTTGAATGAGTTGATAAAAGAGAAAAGATTCCGTGAAGATTTATTTTATCGTTTATCCGTGTTCCCCATCACCATTCCACCGCTAAGGGATCGGGTGGGCGATGTTCAGGAACTGACGGAGTATTTTGTTCAGAAGTACTGCCGCGAGATGTCCAAACCTATCAAGAAAATGGCCAAAGACTCACTGGCGCTCTTGGGAAAATACCATTGGCCGGGAAATGTCCGTGAACTGGAAAACACTATCGAACGGGCGGTTATTTTGGCCGAAGGGAAGGTTATCACACCCGATCATCTGGCTATCAGACTCCAACAGACCGAAGAGATTCGTTTGCGGGAAGGAGCCGGTCTGAAAGAAATCGGCGCTCATGCGCAGGCCCAGGCCGAACGGGGAGCGATACTGCGAATCCTAAAGCAAGTGCGCGGGAACAAAAGGAAAGCGGCCAAAGTTTTGCAAATTGATTATACCACCCTTTTTGATAAACTAAGAAAATACAATATTGATAAAGAACTTAACCCGCTGGAGTAGCGCGACATTATAGTTGACAAACCGGGCTTTAAGGTTATTTTTTGAAGGAAACTTTTTACCTCGCAATGGAGTTGTACTTTCGAACCTGACAGACTTGCCATAACCCTCAGCCTTTTCATAAATTGCTAAACGATGAATATGTCGGTTACAGTAGTCAACAGACGGGTATTGATGCTCAATCAAAACTACGAGCCGCTAACGGTCTGTTCGGCGCGCCGGGCAGTAGTTCTGCTTTTTCAGGGAAAAGTCGAAATGATTGCTACCGCCGACGGCCTGAAAATCCGCACGGTCCGAAGGAGTTTCAGCGTGCCTTCGGTCGTGCGCCTGGCCCAATTTCGAAAAGTACCTTACAAGCGCATAGTTCTGACACGGAAAAACGTCCTTATTCGCGACAATTTCCAGTGCCAGTATTGCGGCTCCCGGCGCGGGCCGATGACTGTGGATCACGTGCACCCTAAAATGATGGGCGGCGAAGAAGGCTGGCATAACCTGGTTTGCGCCTGCTCTCGGTGTAACAATCGCAAGGGCGATAGGACGCCTGATTCGGCTGGAATGAAATTGATTAAACGCCCGAGACGGCCATCGTATATTACTTTTATTCAACGAGACGGCGGCATTGCCGAGCAGTGGCGGCCGTATTTGTTTTTGGACTCGGCGCTAAACGGAACCAACGGTTACGAAGATTATTCATAACTGGCGCAGCCAGTTTCTATTACTACATTAGGTTCAGCAGAATTTCGATGGCAAACGCTGATTAGTACTTACTCTGGCTTTTGGCCTAAAGTTTTTAATTGATTTGGACTTACGCTTGGTTTAACCTCAAAAACCAATGCCAGTTTGGATGGAAGCAAAATGACAACGGTAGCTACAGCAGAACCCCAAGTCCAGAAGAAAGAAACCATTCTATCCGGTATGCAGCCGACCGGCTCGCTGCACGTGGGAAATCTGGAAGGGGCTCTTCGCAATTGGGTCAAATTGCAGGACCAGTACTGGATGTACCTCTGCATCGTCGACTGGCACGCCTTGACCGTTGATTACGAAAACACGGCCAATTTAAAAGAGCGCATTTTCCAGATGGCGGTCGATTTTCTGGCAGCAGGGCTCGATACCGAAAAGTGCGCCATTTTCATCCAATCCGAAGTCAAAGAACATGCGGAATTGCATTTGATATTCTCGATGCTCATTACAGTGCCGACCTTAACGCGCCTGCCCACCTACCAAGAGAAAAAGGATGAACTGGATTCATACGGGTTTTTGGGATATCCGGTGTTGCAAGCGGCTGATATTTGCCTTTATAACGCCAACAAAGTGCCGGTAGGCAAAGACCAGGAAAAGCATATTTGGCTGGCCAAAGATCTGGCCATCCGGTTTAACAAAATTTATAAAAAGGTATTTAATGAGCCGGAGGCCTTGTTTACCACAATTCCATTGGTTCTTGGCTCTGATGGCCGCAAAATGTCGAAGTCTTATGAAAACCATATACCCATCGACTACACCGAGCAGCAGACTACTAAGCGAATAATGACTTATTTTACCGATCCGCTAAAGGTGAAGAAAGGGGACCCCGGTCGCCCCGAAATTTGCCCGATTTATCTGCTCCATCAGATTTATACGCCGACCCATAAAGAGGAAATTGCGCCGCCCTGCCGAACCGGTGAACTGGGCTGCGTAGATTGCAAAACCAAACTGGCCAAAAACCTCAATGAGACGTTGGCGCCAATTCGAAAAAAAAGGGGTGAACTTTTGAAGCAACCTGATTATATCTGGGATGTATTAGAGGAAGGCGGCAACCGGGCACGGCAGCGTGCTCAAAACATGATGGACAAAGTGCGGGCCGCTATGAAGACTGATTATCGAAAGCAGAAAAAATGACAAAGTATGCTACAGTGATTGAAAACAATCAGTATCTGGTCGATTTGCCGCTGTTCCAAGGGCCGATGGATTTGCTGTTGTACTTAATCAACAAAGAAGAAATCGATATTTACGATATTCCCCTGGCCCGTATTACCAAGCAATATCTGGAATATGTCGAGTTGATGCAGACCTTTGATTTGGAGTTGGCCGGCGAGTACATATTGATGGCGGCAACTTTGATTCGCCTCAAAACCAGAATGCTTTTACCTCACGATCCTGAAGAAGCCGAGGAAGATGATCCGCGTTATGAACTAATGATGGCCTTAATCGAGTATCGCAAATTCAAAGAGGCCGGTGATATATTACGAGACAAAGCGATTATCGAAGAAGGGAAAGTGGTTCCGCCGGCGCCGATCGGAGAAATGAAAGTCAACGTCGATTTGAGTAATGGTACCACATTGTTCGATTTACTCACGGCATTTAAAGACTTGATGACTGCGAAAGATGAAGACTTATCACACGAAATCGTTCCGGAACAGGTCAGTATTGAAGAACGCATCGACTATGTTTGTGGAGTATTGAAACATCGGGAATATGCCGCATTCAGTGAATTGTTCGCCGATGCCCCTCGCCGGATTGTGGCGATTGTGACTTTTATGGCGCTTTTGGAACTGGCGCGTCTGCGGCGAATCACGATAATGCAATCAGGACTGTTTGAAGATATTAGAGTCTACCGCGGCGAAAATTTTGCGACGAAAGTAACTACTATTGTGGAAGAAGTTGAACCAATCAGCAAGGAAACGGTAAGATTTTAATGAACAACAATAATCATATTGCAATTGTTGAAGCGCTAATTCTGGCCTCACCCGAACCCATCCCGGGCAAACGTATCGCCGAATCTGAAACTGATTTGACAGCTGCCAAAGTGGCCAAGGTTGTGATGGAGCTTAATACCCGCTACGAAACCAGCGGCGCCAGTTTCCGCATTCGGGAAGTAGCCGGCGGCTATCAATATTATATTTTGCCTGATTTTACAAAATATGTTGATGAGCTATTTACTCGCCGACGCAAAATGCGTTTAACCCGGGCAGCTCTCGAAACGCTGGCCATCGTGGCCTACAAACAGCCGGTTACCAAAGTTGATATTGACCATATTCGTGGTGTCGAATCCGAAGGTGTCCTTCATAATCTTTTAGAAAAGAATCTGGTGGTCATCAAGGGGCGGTCTGAATCAGTGGGACGACCGCTTCAATACGCCACCACCGATGAGTTCTTAAAGTTTTTCGGTCTGAACAGTTTGGAAGAGCTTCCGGAAATGTCGGAAATAGAAGAATTAGTCAAAGCCTCCTCCGGCGACCGGATCAGCGAATTCAACATTGATGACTCGGCCGGGCAATCGGAAAGAACTAAAATTATGCAAGATGCAGATTCTGGTACTAAAATGGAAGATGAAATTAGAGAAACTGACGGGAACGATAGAGTTAAACTGACGTTAGTAAAAGAGCCGGAAACGGAGGACTAAGGAAAGTTAAGGCAAGCCGCGGTTGACAGGGTAGCTGCGAATTTGCCGGGACAACGGTCAAGCTTTACAACTTCGGGGGAAGCTTAGAAAGTATTACCGCTACTTGGTTCGAATCAGCAAATTTCTTTCCCTTTGTGGAGTCACATCTCGTCGCGGCGCCGCGGCCCTCATCAAAGATGGGCGTGTCACGGTCAACGACCAGATTCCCGAAAAAATCGGCACAATTATAGATGAAGCCAACGATGTCGTCAAAGTTAACGGCGCCGTGGTCGCTCCGGTCGAAGAAAAGCTATATATAGTTTTGAATAAGCCGCGCCGGACCATGACGACCCTGCATGACCCATTTAAGCGGCGGACGATCACTCATTATCTCAATAACCTCAAACAGCGCGTTTATCCGGTCGGTCGGCTCGATTTTGACACTGAAGGGATTTTACTGCTTACCAACGACGGCGAACTGGCTTTTAGACTGGCGCATCCCAAATTTGGAGTTAAGAAAATATATGAGGCACTGGTGGCAGGAGAGTTCCATCGGGATAAATCGTTGACTATCAGCCATGGGGTCAAACTGGAAGACGGCCATATCGGCAAAGCTAAAGTGGATATATTAGGATATGTGCGCAATACTACGCGGCTGCGCTTGACTTTGACCGAAGGGCACAAGCGGGAAGTCAAACAGTTGTGCAAAGCAGTGGGACATCCGGTAAAAGCTTTGCGTCGAGTAGAATTTGCTGATATTACAGCTCGTAATCTTAAACCCGGCGAGTGGCGCAAACTCACGCAAAACGAAATTAGTCGTTTGAAAGAACTGGTGGGGCTGGCTCAAGTTTAATTGACATGGTGGCCGACCTTTAAAGATGGCTTCAATAAAGTTAACATGCTTGTGGGGGGCAAACGCTAGCGTCTGCCCCATTCTCATCCGCTTTGGCTTCTATCAATAATTGCTTATCTTGCCCCAATGCGCAAACTGAAATTCTCTTTTCTATTAGTAATCATGATACTCTCAGCGAATGCATTTGCCGCAGAGCCGGTAGAGAAAGAGTATTTTGTCTATTATTTTGATAATCCCAATTATATCGAACAGGCCGATTCGGCTCTGAACAAGACCCGGCGGCAGATGATTGAAATGATTAGAGACAGTTTGCCTTACAAGCCGTCAGTCTATTTGGTCGAGAGCATGAAGGATTTCGAAACTGTTGTTCGTGGTAAAATTCCCGACTGGGGCGCAGCGGCAGCATTTCCGGAGCGACATTTGATGGCCATTAAATCACCCGACAAATTTGCTATCGGAAAACCACTTGAAGAACTGCTGGCGCACGAATATTCTCATCTGTTGTTACATCATCGCACCGGCTTTTCGGAGCCACCCCGCTGGTTTGATGAAGGACTGGCCATGCTGGTTTCGTTTGAGTGGGACTGGACTGACAATTTGGCCATGAGCCGAGCGGGAACGTTTCACCAGTTTATCAGTCTTAGCGAAATAGAAAAAATGAATCGATTTGGGACGGCCAAAGCACAAATTGCCTACTCGCAATCTTATCTGGCGGTGGAATATTTTTATAAACAGTACGGAGCGAATCCCGTCAATCGCTTTCTTGACGCCATCAAATCAGGCCAGTCGATAGATTCCGCTTTGAGCGCTTCGACCGGCGGCACATATTCGGAGTTTGAAAAGGAATTCACGGACTATTTAGGTTCACGTTATAATATTGCCTCACTATTTATGGATACACTTTTTTTCTGGGTGTTTTTGGCGTTGATAGTCATTGTGGCCGCCTTTGTGCGTTATCATCGGCGAAGGCAATATTACCGCAAATGGGCACAGCAGGAAAAATTGCAATCCACTGATTTCGATTACGGCGATCCCAAACATCCCGAACAAACCGACGAAGAAGACGAGTCTTGGCGGGGCTAAAACATAGTTTTGAATACGCCGCCGCTCGCACAATTGCCGCGGCGGCCGGGTTACTTTCACCGCGAGCTGCTGACCGTTTTGGAGCGGCGCTGGGAACACTGACCTATCATTTGTTAAGCTCACGCCGGATAGTTGCACACGACAACATTAAAAGCACCATCGGACAGAATCTTTCTGAAAAAGAAATTGAAAAGTTGTCCAAGAAAGTCTTCCAAAATATCGGGCGAACAATCATTGAAATTGCCAGATTTAGTCAGGTCAAACTGGAAGGTGCAAGAAAAATCATCGTTTCTGATCACGCTGGCATTTTGAAAAAGGTGCACGATGAAGGAAAAGGCGGGATTATTTTAACAGCGCATTTCGGGAATTGGGAATTATTGGGAAGCTGGCCGGCGACAGCGGGCTATCCCATGCACTTTCTCGTCGGTACACAGCATAATTCTAAAGTTGACCGAATGCTCACAAAGTTCCGTCGGGCCATGGGGGTGGAGATCATTCCTCTGGATCGACAAATAAAGAGTGTGTTCAAGGTTCTGAAAGAGAATGAATTCGTGGGAGTTGCCGCCGATCAACATGCACCGGTCGGAATAAAAGTCAAATTTCTGGGAAGAGACGCATTGTATGCCCGAGGTCCGGCACTTTTTTCCATCAGGACCGGCGCGCCTATTTGCCCCTTTCTAATTAGAAGAGAAGCTTATGACCGCCACGTCATTACTGCTCATGAACCAATTTATCCACCCAACAGCGGCGACGAAGAAAAGGATATTCACACTATGACCCAGTCCTATGCCAAATTTTTCGAAGCAGGGATTCGGCATTATCCGGACCAATGGATGTGGACTCATCGGCGCTGGAAGCTCGAAAGTAGTTGAAACCGAAAAGGTTGAAGGCCGTAAAAAGAATATGGTAGGTTTGCTTAGTTCCAA
>Ga0334722_10007429_pt1 | contig 10611 bp, 8 predicted proteins | sample C3_bottom_MG_FD_207210 | JGI IMG/M metagenome (GOLD analysis project Ga0334722, IMG submission 207210) | Sediment microbial communities from Yellowstone Lake, YNP, Wyoming, USA - C3_bottom | ecosystem: Environmental > Aquatic > Freshwater > Lake > Sediment | place: USA: Wyoming | collected... | reverse complement strand
CCGTATTTCGGCCTGTGCGGTGGCTGCCATCTTCAGTATATGGAGTATGGAAAACAGGTGAGCATCAAGGAAGAGGTCCTGAGGGATACCCTTCAGAGGATAGGAGGGATAGCTATTAGAGAAATCCCTTCTCTAACAGGGAATGAGTTTTTTTACAGGCACAGGGTCCAGTTTAAGGTCTCGAAGGAAGGAAAGATCGGCTTCTTCAGAGAAGGAACGAGGGATATTGTCATGATAGATAGGTGCCTTGTAATCATAGAACCCATAAATGAACTTCTTTCCAAACTGCACATGATGGATCTTAGAGGAATAAAGGAATTACATGTAATCTCGGGTGATACCTTAGCGGTTCTCATTAAAGGAAATATAGGTGATGAGACAATACAGGCCCTTCTCGACTCTGGTGTCTCTGGCATAGCCTTTGAAAATGGTGACTCCATCGGAAAGGACTACATAACCCTCGAATATTCAGGGCTGAGATATACTGTAACGCCCTGGGGATTCTTTCAGGGTCACTGGTCTCTGAACGAGAAGGTCGTAGACCTCATCCTTGAAAGGCTTTCACCTCTCGAAGGTAAAAGGGTCCTGGACCTCTATTCGGGTGCCGGGAATTTCTCTTTACCTCTGGCAAGATCCTCTGCCGAGGTCATTGCAATCGAGGAGAATCATTATGCCATTGAAGATGGCAAGAGGAATGCCATGATAAACGGGATAAAGAACTGCCTGTTCATCCAATCTCCTGTTGATGAGGTACTGAGAGGAAGAAAGGGAATTTTATCTAAGAAATCCCTGGCAGGCAGATCGAGCATATTTGATGAGAAAGGATATGATATTGTTATACTCGATCCACCCCGACCAGGTCTTTCAACAGAGATGTGCAAAAGGCTGCTCGAACTTGGCAGTGAAAGGATAGTCTATGTATCCTGTAACCCGGCAACCCTTGCAAGGGATCTGAAAAGGATGCTGGAAAGATACATAATCGAATCTCTTCACATGGTGGATTTTTTCCCTAACACCTACCATATTGAGGCAGTGGCATTTCTGAGGTTACGATGACAGGAACCGAAGAGATCGTTATTGCCTCTAATGAATTGACGATGGATGTCCATAAATCCCTTTTCCATCTCCCTGATGAATGGTATATCCTTATGAATGGCATCACATTTGAATCGCTATCATCCATTACAAAGGAGCTCAAAAGGCTTCATCTTTCCTTAAACTGGCTCGACATGATAAGGTTTGGCACATGGCAGGAAGCCCCTGACTGGAGAGATACATTCCTGTTGCTTAAAAAAGTCGGTATAACGATCGATGAATTAAAGCCCTTCAGGGATTCTCCTGTTACTGACATATTACCTTATCTTTATTACGGCAAGAGATTTGATATACTGAGAAGGATCTGTGCTGTCACAAAGAAGAATATTGAACAGAAGATAATGGGCAAGATAGCAAAGGTTAACTGTCATCTCGTCTATGAGGAGACCAGCAGCATCATCGCAAGCAGTCTTTGAAGGTGTTAGGGATCCTGGAGGGATCCATAGTTATTAGACGCATTCGTGCGATAGTGCGACAGAGCGACAGACATTCGTGCGACAGTGCGACAGAACGACAGAGCGACGGACATTATAAGGAATAAATTTTTCCATAATTTGACTATCGCGCCGTCGCACAGTCGCACGGACGCACTATAATTTGACTATCGCACCGTCGCACGGTCGCCCTGTCGCTCTATTTTGGAAAAGATCTCTCTCATATCCCCCCCTTTGGAAAAGGGGGGCAAGGGGGGATTTGAAGAAGAAGATGTTTTTTCTTTATAAAATCTCCCCTAACCCCTCTTTACCAAAGAGGGGAAATAAGAGAGAGGCTTTACCAAAGAGGGAAAACCGTCACTCGGTCGCCGAGCATTCAGCCGAGGACTCAGTGAGGTAGAGCTTCTATCATGGCTAACTTCATTGGTTACCACGGCTGAGTGCTCGGTCGCACTAAAGAGAGGAGGCTATGAAGAGGAAGGTTTATCTCGAAGGTATCCCCCTTTTTGAGGCGACAGAGAAGTGGGAAGAGAGGTTAAAGAGAGAGGGGCTCGATAGACCACTTTCTGCAGAGTGCATTAAGGTAATAGATTCACATGGACGGATCACTGCAGAGGCAGTCTTTGCAAGGCTGTCATCTCCCTTCTTCCACTCTGCTGCTATGGATGGTTATGCTGTCCGATTCTCCGATACCTTCGGTGCCAGTGAGACAAGACCAAAGAGGCTCAGGATAGGGGATGAGGCTATACCTGTCGATACAGGTGACCCGATGCCAGAAGGCTTTAACGCAGTAATAATGATTGAGGATGTAAATATCATAAAGGAGATTGAAGGTGAATTCATCGAGATTATAGAACCTGCAACTCCATGGCAGAATGTAAGGACTGTTGGTGAAGACATAGTCGAGACAGAGTTGATAATCCCTGAAAACCACAGGATAAGACCCATTGATATAGGAGCAATGTTAGCAAGCGGTCATTATGAGATTAATGTGAGAAGAAGGCCTATCGTTGCAATAATACCTACAGGAGATGAACTCATCGAGCCAGGAACACCCATCGAGAAAGGTAGCATAATAGAATATAACTCAAGGGTCCTTTCGTGTATGATAAAGGAAGACCTTTCCGAACCCCTTCGTTACAGTATCGTACCTGATGCCCTGGAGAGCCTGAAGGAAAGGATTATAGATGCCACTGATAGGGCAGATATCGTCATAATAAATGCCGGCTCATCTACAGGAACCGAGGACTTCACAGCTACAGCAATATCATCTCTTGGAGAGGTTATAGTCCACGGGGTCAGCATCAAGCCAGGTAAGCCTGTTATACTCGGCCTTGTAAAGGGTAAACCTGTCTTCGGTATCCCGGGGTACCCTGTCTCTATGTATATAACATATAATCTCTTCGTGAGACCCCTTCTATACAAAATGCAAGGGCTATCCCTACCAGAACCAGAAAGGATCACTGCGATACTGTCAAGAAACATCTCTTCCTCCCTCGGACAGGAGGAGTTTATCAGGGTTAAGATAGGGTTCGTCAGGGACAAGGTAATCGCAACACCAGTAAGCAGGGGGGCAGGTGTAATAATGTCCCTGGTTAAGGCTGATGGAATCCTCAGGGTCCCTTCCATGTCAGAGGGTATCGGCTCAGGCTCTGAGGTAGAGATAGAACTTCTCAGGAAGAGGGATGAGATAAGAAATACTATTGTCTGTATCGGCAGCCACGATAATACCCTGGATATATTATCCAATTTTTTGAGAAAAAGATATCCCCGTTTTACCCTCTCTTCTGCCCATGTGGGCTCGATGGGTGGAATCATGGCAATAAAGAGGGGAGAGGCGCATATAGCAGGCACCCATCTCCTCGATGAGGCCTCAGGAGAATATAATACTCCCTTTGTTAAGAGATATCTGTCAGGGCTCAATCTCATGCTACTGAATCTTGTTTACAGGGAACAGGGTCTTATAGTTAAGAAGGGCAACCCAAAGGGCATCAGAGGGTTCGAGGACCTTCAAAGACCTGATGTCGTATTTATAAATCGTCAGAAGGGTTCGGGAACGAGACTGTTGACAGATAAGTGTCTAAGGGAGATGGGCATAGAGACCTCAGGGATCAAGGGATATGAGAGAGAAGAATATACCCATATGGGCGTGGCCTCTGCTGTCCTGACAGGGATAGCAGACGCAGGGGTAGGCATACTCGCAGCAGCAAGGTCCCTTGACCTCGACTTTATCCCTGTTGCAAAGGAACGTTATGACATTATAATACCTGCTGATTTTCTCGAATCTGCCCCGATCCTGGCACTCCTTGATATCATAAAAAATGATGAAGACTTCAGAAACACGGTCATGGGTCTCGGTGGATATGACTGTAGAGACATGGGAAAGATAATAATGTTATAGCAGCTTTATCTTTCAGCTTCGTAAGATTGCCCTTCTTCGGTAATTATCCTCTTTGCACCTATAAATCTCTTGAAATAATAGGGGGTGTCAAGGCTATCTATAGTGACCTTCCTGCTCTTAGACGAGGCATGTATAAAGAGGTTATTACCCAGGTATATGCCAACATGAGAGGGGAAAGAGGCATAGGTCCTGAAGAAGACGAGGTCACCAATGTTAAGTTCATTCCTGTCTACAGGTTTGCCCAGCTCAAATTGCTCCCTTGCAGTCCTTGGCAGGGGTATATTTAAAAGACCAAAGACCTTCTGGACATAACCCGAACAGTCTATCCCCATAAAGCTACTGCCTCCAAACTTATATGGTATATTCATCATCTTCTTAGCAAAAAGGATGAGCCTATCCTTCAGCCCGACCTTAACCAGGTCAGGATCAGCTATCCTGACCTCTTCTGCATCTCCAGAAAGGCGGTTACCCTTCAGAATAGAATCAGGACCTTCTGATATTGAAGTCTCATACCTCTTTAAGTCCTTCTCATCTATCCAGGCCTCAAGAAGGAGCTTCTGGCCTGGCCTGAGTTCTTCTGAGTCGAGTTCATTCAACTCCATCAACTCCTCTACATCGAGATTGTACTTCCTTGCTATCCTCCATATATTATCACCTTTCTTTACCGTATAAGTCCTCGGCCCTCTCTTCTTGAGCAATATCTTCTGACCTATCTTAAGTCTCTTTGAAGAGAGTTCGTTTATCTCCTTCAATTCTGAGATAGAGACGCCATACCTTTTCGAGATACTCGACAATGTATCACCCTTTTTGACAATATGGAATTCAGCATCCTTCCCGGATAGATCCGCAGTCTCCTTTTTCTGCCTGAAAGATGCCTTCTCAGTCCTGCTCTCCATACCCTTAACCGTCTCTAAAGGCTCAACCTTTCTTCTGGATTTATTATCTACCTTATCCTTAGCAGAGGGGATCTTTAATCTCATCCCTATTTTTAGACGATTATCGTCGATCTCATTCATCTGCATCAGTTCATCAACCGTGACATGGAATCTCTTAGCAATCTTATAAAGGCTGTCACCCTTCCTGACGGTATAGGCCTCTGTCGCATAGGCCATATTAACACTTATGAAGATGAATAAAAAGACTATTGCCAGCAAGCTGGAGATACCACAGTACTCGGCGATAGTGCGAGAGTGCGACTGCCCTGAAGGGCTGGCGTCACCAGACCATTTCACTTTATCCTTATCTTTCATCTTCGCAAGTCCTCCTACATCATCTCTTCTCTCGAAAGGTCTCTGATGGTTGGTAGTTCTGTAAGGTCCTTAAGACCAAAGTATTGTAGAAACTCCTGTGTCGTGCCATAGAATAGCGGTCTGCCAGGAGCCTCTTTCTTCCCCATAATCTTTATAAGCCTTCTATCGAGAAGGGTCTTCAAAACTCCATCAGAATTTACTCCCCTCACCCTCTCTATCTCTGCCTTGATAATCGGCTGTTTATAGGCAATAATCGCAAGGGTCTCGAGGGCCGCCATGGAGAGTTTACTGGTTGCCTGGACACCTTTGAATGCCTTTATCAGGGGACCAAATCTTGGGGCTGTCACCATCTGATAGCCCCCTGCTACCTCAATTATAAGGATACCCCCTTCCCTGTTATTATACTCAGCCATCAATTCTGACATAACCCTCTTAAAATCAGCTTCGTTTAAATCCATGACCTTTTTTACACTCGAAAAAAGTAGAGGCTCCCCTGAAAGGAAAAGCAACGCCTCAAGTAACGACCTCTTCTCCCTCTCCTCCATAAGTCTAAAATATACCAGAAAAGTGAAGAATTTGCAAATCAAACCTGATCATAAGGTAATCCGTATCTTGACAAAAATGGTGAGATTCTGTTTACATGAGAATATTTTTCGATAGAAAGATACAGCATGATCAAAAAAGAGGCAAGAAAGAGATTTTTTGACTACATAAAGAAACAGGGGCTCAGGAATACAAGGCAGCGAGAAGAGATCCTGGAGGTCTTTCTCTCTTCAGGAGGTCATATCACGGCTGATGAGATCTTCGAAAAAGTCAAGGCAAGAGACTCTTCTATAGGCTATGCCACCATTCATAGAAACCTTGCCCTCCTCCTCGATTCAGGACTTGCAGAGGAGATAAAGATCGGTAAGGGCAAGACCCGTTACGAACAGATGCATATGAGGCAACATCATGACCACCTGATCTGTCTTAAATGCGGAAAATTCATCGAGGTCAGGGACGAGAATATAGAGAGACTTCAGGAGAAACTCGCTGAAGAGAATGATTTCAAACCTGTAAGACATAAGTTAGAGATCTATGGCTACTGTAAAAAATGCATCAACAAACATTGAGTCATACCACTCAGGTAAGGGGCCGGCATGATCCGATTTCCGAGTCCGAGTTATAGCGTAACACTCAGATTAGAGATAGAAAACAGGATCGGTATGTTTTCCCAGATCGCAAATGCCATAAGCCAGGCAGGTGGTGACCTCGGCTCCATCGATATAGTGAGGGTAGAGAGGGGAAAGATCATAAGGGATGTGACTGTTAATGCCCGTGACGATGCCCATGAGAAAGAGATTGTAAACTCTGTAAAAAAGATCGAGGGTATAAAGGTCCTGAGGGTTATGGACAGGACATTCTCTGTCCATGAGGGTGGAAAGATAGAGATCCATAATAAGGTCCCTGTCAGAAACAGGGATGACCTATCAAAGGTATATACACCAGGTGTTGCAAGGGTATGCAGAGATATTCAGGAACACATTGACCACGCATATAGATACACGATAAAGGGAAACTCTGTTGCTATTGTAACAGATGGCACTGCTGTGCTTGGACTCGGAGATATCGGGCCTGAGGCAGCCCTGCCTGTCATGGAGGGCAAGGCGATGATCTTCAAGGAATTTGCTGACATAGATGCCTTTCCTCTTGCACTCAATACAAAGGAACCTGATGAGATCATCAGGACAGTAAAGATCATATCACCTGTGTTTGGAGGTATCAATCTCGAAGATATCTCTGCACCCAGGTGCTTCGAGATAGAAGGAAGACTCAGGAAAGAACTTGACATGCCTGTCATACATGACGACCAGCACGGAACAGCCGTAGTTGTCCTTGCTGCACTTATCAATGTCGGAAGGCTCTTAAGAAAGGACATAAAGAGATTCAGGATAGTCGTAGCCGGGGCAGGTGCAGCAGGAACTGCGACAACGAGAATGCTCGTATCTTACGGAATCAGGGATGTAGTGGTCTGTGATAGATATGGTGCAATATACCAGGGAAGAAGACATGATATGAATCAATATAAAAGGGAACTTGCCAGGATCACAAACCCATCTGGTATCAGGGGAAAAATCTCAGATGCAATGAGGGGGGCGGATGTCTTTATAGGCCTATCAGCACCAAACATCATAACAGTCGAAGATATCAAGAATATGTCGAAAGAACCTGTTGTATTTGCCCTTGCAAATCCCGAACCCGAGATACCACCAGAAGAGGCATTACCTTTCGTGAGGGTCCTTGCAACAGGGAGGTCAGACTATCCGAACCAGATAAACAACATGCTCAGCTTTCCAGGTATATTCCGCGGCCTTCTCGATGTCAGGGCAAGGGGCGTTAATGAAGAGATAAAGTTTGCGGCAGCCAGGGCTATTGCCCACATCTTGAAGGACGAAGACCTTCATGAAGACTATATAATACCAGGCGGTTTTGATAGGAGGGTCGTATCAGCTGTTGCCCACGAGGTAGCAGAGGCAGCAAGACGAACAGGTCTCCAGAGAAGATGAATAAATGGCTCGTTGCAATAACAGTAATGCTTCCGACCCTTATCGAGATCGTCGATACCTCTGTCGTTAATGTCTCTCTGGATCATATAAGGGGAAGCCTCTCTGCCGGGATCGACGAGTCAACGTGGACGATAACCTCCTATCTCGTCTCAAATGCCATCATAATACCTATGACAGGCTGGCTGAGCAAGGTCTTCGGAAGAAAAAGATATCTCATCTTCTCTATCTCCCTCTTCACCCTCAGTTCCCTCCTCTGCGGTTCTGCCTGGAGCCTCGGAAGTCTCGTATTCTTCAGGGTGCTCCAGGGTATAGGTGGCGGAGCCCTTCAGCCACTCTCTCAGGCCATTCTGCTTGAGACATTCCCTCAGAGACAGCACGGGATGGCAATGGCTATATTCGGTATAGGGATAATGTTCGGCCCTATAATAGGCCCTCTGCTTGGTGGGTGGATCACTGACAACTGGTCATGGCACTGGATATTCTTTATTAACATCCCGATTGGAATAATCTCGATCCTCATGGTCATATTCTTCATAATTGATCCCCCTTACATGAAGAGGATGAAGATGAAGATAGACTACTGGGGGCTCGCCCTTCTGGCCATAGGACTCGGTTGCCTCCAGATAGTCCTCGATAAGGGACAGAGGTCAGACTGGTTCTCATCAGGTTTCATAACAGGCCTTGCCACAATATCTTCATTATCTCTTATCCTCTTTGTTATTGTCGAATTATTCTTTGCAGAACAGCCCATAGTAAACCTCAGGGCATTTAAGAATATATCCTTCAGCACAGGTAATATAGTCATGTTCTTTGCCTTCTTTAACCTCTTTGGAAGTATCGTCCTCTTGCCCATATATCTCCAGACCCTTATGGGTTATACAGCAACACTGGCAGGCCTCGTCCTCGGTCCTGGTGGATTTGCAACCCTCTTCGCAATGCCTGTTGCGGGCAGGCTCGTGACAAAGATGAATCCAAAATTCCTCCTTGCCTTCGGGATGATTACTGCTGCCTATTCGACCCATCTCATGGCAGGATTCAATCTCGGTGCAGACTTCGTGACAGTGAGCATCCCGAGGGTAGTCCTTGGCATAGGGATGGGATTCCTCTTCATTCCTTTGACAACACTCACAATGGCAGGGATAAGGAAAGAGGATATGGGTAACGCCACTTCAATATACAACCTCCTCCGGAACCTTGGAGGGAGTTTTGGTGTAGCATTTGTAACGACGATGCTCGAAAGAAGGGCACAATTCCATCAGTTCAGGCTTATAGAAAACCTCACGCCCTTTGACAGTACCTATCAATGGGCGACAGAAAAGGTCTCAGAACTGCTCCAGTTACGGGGATTACCTTCTCATATATCTGAGATTGCAGGTTCCGGGGTTATCTACAGGGGCCTTCTCAGGGAGTCATCCATGATAGCCTTCAATGATGCCTTTCATCTCCTGAGTATCCTGATGATACTCATTCTACCTCTCGTCTTACTCATGAGAAGAGGCAGAGGGGTCCCAAAATAGAGCAGCAGAGCAAAAGGGTTATAATTAAGTTATGGACCTGCTCAAGATAGTTTACACATTTATACCCATCTTTGTGGCAGTGGATATATTTGCGATTGTGCCTATCTTTATATCCATGACCGAGGGATTATCGAGGCAGAGGATCAAGGCTATTGAGAAAGAGTCCGTCCTCACTGCCTTTATAGTCGGCATGGCCTTTATCGGTCTCGGTGAGGGAATCTTCAGGATCCTCGGCATCACTACAGATGACTTCAAGGTTGCTGGAGGGATCATCCTCCTTATCCTTGCGATACTCGACCTTACCGGTTATACAAAGGTAAGAAGACAGACAGGTAAGACAGGCGTCGTCCCCCTCGGGGTTCCTCTGATAGTGGGCCCGGCAGTGCTTACAACTATATTAGTCCTTGTAGACCACTACGGGATATTCCCTACAGTAGTCTCATTCATTGCTAACCTTCTAATCGTATTTCTATCCTTCAGGTTATCAGAAAGGATAATCCGTATCTTCGGTCGTGGAGGCATAATTGCCATATCAAAGATCATGGCCCTCCTGCTTGCATCGATAGCCGTGATGATGATAAGGCTCGGCCTTGAGAATATCCTATCAAAGTAAACTCCAACATCTCATGCCTTGAAAAATCGGAGAGAAAAACTGTATTATTTAAGATTAGGCTTTAGCCTATAGCCTGTAGCCTAATCGGTGAATGGGTGAAGGGTATTTTCCTCTTCGCCGCTTCACCTATTCACCTAATTCAGGGTTTAAATGGAAAAGCTTAAAAAACTGAGACAGCAGATAGACAGGATCGATGATGAACTCCTCAGGCTCCTTAATGAGAGGGCGAAGATAGTCCTCGAAATAGGAAGGATAAAGAGAGCCAAGAAGACAAATTTCTATTCTCCTGAGCGAGAAAAGGAGATAATCGAAAGGCTCACCACCTCGAATAAAGGCCCCTTTCCCAATGATGCATTAAAGATCATCTTCAGAGAGATACTCTCTGCATCCCTTTCCCTTGAGGAGCCATTAAAGGTCGCCTGTCTCGGACCTCTTGCAACCTTCACCCATCTTGCAGCCATGAGATATTTCGGTTCATCTGCAAGCTTCTTGCCTGTAGAGAGCATCAAGAATGTCTTTGAGGCGGTTTACTCAGGACAGGCAGAGTATGGTGTTGTGCCCATAGAGAATTCTAATGAAGGTGTTGTCAGTTATACCCTCGATATGTTCATGGACTATGACCTGAAGATTTCCGGAGAGGTGATGTTGAAGGTGACACATAACCTCTTATCAAAGAGCGGCGAAAGGTCAAGGATAAAGAAGATATATTCTCATCCTCAGGCTACTGCACAGTGTAGAAAATGGCTTGAGATGAA
>Ga0334722_10007428_pt1 | contig 10614 bp, 7 predicted proteins | sample C3_bottom_MG_FD_207210 | JGI IMG/M metagenome (GOLD analysis project Ga0334722, IMG submission 207210) | Sediment microbial communities from Yellowstone Lake, YNP, Wyoming, USA - C3_bottom | ecosystem: Environmental > Aquatic > Freshwater > Lake > Sediment | place: USA: Wyoming | collected... | reverse complement strand
ATCGAGCAGGACGGCCGGACCTACCGGGTGAAACTGACCTGTCGCTATTGAGCTTGCCGACACGGGCGGATGAAATTCGTCAACAGGCAGGATAAGAAAAGGATGTTTCATGCTAAACATATTTAGGAATTTCTCAATAAAACGTAAACTCATATCGATTATTCTGCTGACGAGCGGCATCGTGCTGCTTGTGTCCGCCCTGACGTTCGTGGTGAGCGAGGCGCTAAGTTTTCGCAGGAGCGCCATGGACAATCTCTCGATTCTGGCCGGCGTTGTCGGGAAAAATGTCACCGCGGCATTGACCTTCAATGATGAAAAGTCCGCGACGGACACTCTGTCGGGCCTCAGTTCCAATCCGCACATTATCTCCTCATATGTTATTGCCAATGACAACAGGATCTTCGCGTTCTATTGCGCGGACGGCAAGAGCAGAGCCCTGGCAAAATTCGGATGCGGCGGCATTGGGGAAGCTAAAAAGATCAGCCCGGAGCAGCTCGAGAACCTGGTTGAAGAAAGCAGGGCATTCTGGGAATGGGACCTTGATCTGGACATGGTGAGAGAGATCATCCTTGACAAACAGAAGATCGGCCTGATCATCGTTCAAGCGGATGTGAAGGAACTTTTATCGCGGCTTTGCTGGCTGGCGGTCATCTTCGCGGGCGTCTGTCTCGCGGCTTTCCTTATTGCGTACCTGCTTTCCAACAGACTGCAGAAACTCATCTCCGGACCGATCATGCGACTGACGGAAACCATGAACGCGGTGTCAAAGGAGCAGGACTATTCCCACAGGGCGCTTAAGGAAAGCAATGACGAAATAGGCGTTCTCATCGACGGTTTTAATACGATGCTGGAACAGATCCATCTGCGGGATGAACAACTGCGTAGAAGCGGCGAGGAGTTGAAGGACATGAACGAGGAGGTCAAGAATTTCGCCTACATCGTTTCCCATGACCTTCGCGCGCCCCTGGTCAGCATCAAGGGGTTCACCAGCGAGCTGGAGTACACCCTGAAGGATATAGACGCGGTGCTTGAGAAATGCATGTCTCATCTGGACGAGGCCGAGCAACAGCGCGTTACCGGCGCCTACCGGAAAGATGTGGCCGAGGCCGTGAATTTCATCGGCTCTTCGGTGAACAGGATGGACGGGCTCATCAATTCGGTCCTGAACCTTTCGCGCGTGGGACGGCGGGAACTGAAACCGGAACCGGTCGACTTGAATGCCGTCACCGATACGGTACTGACCTCGCTGGCGCATCAACTCGACCAGAAAAAAGTCAAGGTGACTAAGGGGGCATTGCCTGAAATAATCGTTGACAGGATATCCATTGAACAGATCATGGGCAACCTGATCGACAACGCGCTCAAGTATCTTGAGCCGGGCCGCGACGGAGAAATAGCGATAATTGCCGACCAAAAGGACGGGAAAACCACTTTTCACGTCAGCGACAACGGCCGCGGCATCGCCGGGGATGATATTCACAAGGTCTTCGACCTGTTCCGGCGGGTGGGCAAGCAGGATGTGAAGGGCGAGGGCATGGGGCTCACCTACGTGAAGACCCTGGTACGGCGGCACGGCGGCCGGATCTGGTGCGAATCCGAGCCGGGGAAGGGCACGAGGTTCAGTTTTTATTTAGCATAAACAGGATGACGAACGATGAACCTACAAAGAGCAGTTCAGCCACAAAAAGCACATAAAGCACATAAAAAATCAAGCAGTACCTTGGTAAAAATAGCTTCACCAAATAGGTGATTATCATTTTAGCATTAAGATGTTGTTTCTTCTCTGTGAATTTTGTGCCTTATGTGGCCAACTGCCGTTTTTAGGATGAATGACCAAACGTCGATAAAGGAGTGACGATGGCTGGTATTGCCGCAGTCCGCATTCTCTGCATGGAAGACGATGCCGCTCTCGCGCGTCTGCTCGATAAAAACCTGTCCCGGAGGGGCTATGTGGTCGAAATCGCCACGAACGGACAAGCCGGCCTCGACATTCTTGAAAAATCCGCCTATGACGTGGTGCTGCTCGACTACAATATGCCGGTCCTCGGCGGCATGGACGTGCTTCGCAGGCTCACCGAGCGGGTCTCTGTCCAGCCCACCATCATGCTGACCGGCGAGGGCAATGTGGAGGTGGCCGTCGAGGCGCTCAAACTCGGCGCAGCGGATTATTTAGTCAAGGACGTGGAGATGAAGTACTTCGAACTTCTGCCGGTCATCATCGAGCAGGTCCTGACCAAGCAGCGTATGGCGCAGAAGCAGGAGCGGCTGATGAGGGCCATTCAGGAAAGCGAAGAGCGCTACCGGAGCCTGGTGGAGCTATCTCCGGACGGGATCCTTCTCCATTCCGGGGGGATGCTGTTGTTCGCGAACCCCATGGCCATGCGGTTCCTGGGCGCCGATAAGCCCGAGGATATTCTGGGGAAACGCGTCCTAGACTTCGTGCATCCCGATTTCAGGGAAATAGCGGGCGAGCGGATCCGCATGCTGGAGAACCAGATGGACTGCGTGCCCTGGATCGAGGAAAAGATGGTGCGGCTCGACGGCCGGGAGATGGACGTGGAAGTGGTCGGCGCGCCGCTGCTCTATTATGGAAAACCCGCGGTGCAGGAGATCTTCCGCGATATCAAGGAACGCAAGTTCGCGGCGCGGCGGCTTGAGCACATGGCCCTTTACGACGGCCTCACTGACCTGCCGAATCGGACGCTTTTCTTCGACCGGCTGGGCCACATTTTTTCCGTGGCCCGCAGAAACGGGCTCTTTTTCGCGATACTTTTCGTCGACCTCGACGGATTCAAGGGGGTGAACGACAGCTACGGGCACGACGTGGGAGATATTCTCCTGAAGGAGGTCGCAAATAGGCTTACGGAGTCGGTGCGGGATTCGGACACCGTGGCGCGCATGGGAGGGGACGAGTTTACGGTGATCCTGGCCGAGGTCAAGCAGCCGGGAGACCCCGGTATTGTCGCGGAGAAGATCATAGCGGTTCTTTCCCGGCCCTACTTCATAAAGGGGTTCGAGTGTAAAATCAGCGCAAGCATCGGGATCAGTTTATATCCCGCGGACGGGGACGATGTGGACGTCCTGCTAAAGAAAGCGGACACCGCCATGTACAGGGTCAAGGAGAATGGGAAACGGGGCCACCAGTTCTTTTCCAACCCAACGGTCGTCGGAGACGGCAACGCGCAGCAGGAGTCCGTATGATTAATGCAATAGACTGCTTTATGGAGGCAATAATGATGTCATACAAACTTCCTCCCCTTCAAGGGGAGGATTAAGGCGGGGAAGGGTCTTTTGGAGCCTGATTCAAACCCATCCTCACCCAGCCCTCTCCTTGAAGGAGAGGGTAGTCTAATGTAAACAGCGGCTGCGGTACACTTGGCCTTATGTCAATGACGAACAGGGGGCGCATATGGAACAAAATCAAACGATAAAAATACTTCTCGTCGAGGATGATCCGGGCCACTCGGTGCTGATCCAGAAGAACCTGAGGCGCGGCGGGATCGCCAACGATATCATTCCGGTCGATGACGGACAAAAGGCCGTGGACTTCCTGTTCAAGCAGGGCGCCTTCGCGGGCGATCCGCGCACCGCAGGGCCGATCCTGGTGCTTCTCGACCTCAACCTGCCCATTCTTGACGGCTACCAGGTGCTCAGCATCATAAAGAACGACGAGCGCACGAAGCACATCCCCATTATCGTGCTTACCACCACCGACAACACGCACGAGGTGGCCAGGGGATATAACTCCGGGTGCAACATGTATCTTACAAAGCCGGTCGAATACAGCCAGTTTTCCGAGGCCATCCGCAATCTGGGTCTGTTCCTGTCGATCATAAAGGTGCCGAATAAAACGTACGTGTGATGAAGACACGGGCGATATTGTTATAAATCATCTGAACCGAACCGGAGAGGCGCGCATGAAACATTGGAGACATCCGACAATTTTCTGACTTATCCAAAAGCATGTCATTCCCGAAGGTGTAATCGGGAATCTGGTTTATTGAAATAGGGAAAACAAACCATATCCCCGATAGAAGCACTCGGGGATGACGAATTGCATAGGGGAGGAAGCAGAAGAGGTATGTAAGGCGTTGTTATACAGGATATTCTCTGTGAACCTACCTATTCGAACCTTCACTTGTGGTTGGGTTTTGACATTACGCCGATCCCGGCAAGGAGGAACACCATGAACAAGCGCTTTTTGAAGGGACTGAAAGGCTTTATATATTTCTCGATGGCCATGTTCATTGCAGGCGCATTGCCGGCAACAGGGCGCGCGGAGCCGGCGACACAGGCAACGCCGGCGGATTTAACCGAGATCAGCCTCGAAGACCTCATGGATGTGACCGTGTACGGCGCATCCAAATTCAACCAGAAGCTTTCCGAGGCGCCTTCGTCCGTGACTATCATAACCGCGGACGATATCAGAAAGAACGGCTACCGGACCCTGGCCGACATTCTTCGGAGTGTTCGGGGGTTCTTTGTCAGCTATGCCCGGGACTACAGCTATATAGGCGCGCGCGGGTTCGGCCGACCCGGCGACTACAACAGTCGCATCCTCCTGGTCGTCGACGGACACCGGACCAATGAAAACATCTATGACAGCGCTTTGATCGGCACGGAATTTGTCCTCGATGTGGACCTCATTGACCGGGTCGAAGTCATCCGCGGTCCGGGTTCGTCCCTTTACGGGAGCAATGCCTTTTTCGGGGTCATCAATATCATCACAAAACGGGGCAGGGATTTGAAGGGCGCGGAAGCCTCGGGAGAGGCCGGCAGCTTCAATACCTACAAGGGCAGGGTCAGTTACGGAAATAAATTTGAGAACAATACCGAAGCGCTCCTCTCCGCCACGGGTTACGACAGCAAGGGAGACAGGTTGTATTATAAGGAGTATGATTCGCACGTCTCCACGTATCCCGCGGACTCACGCCCCATCCCCGGAGGAATAACAAACGCGGATTATGACCGGTATCAGAGCTTATTCGCAAAGCTGACTCATCAGGACATCACTCTCGAGGCGGCCTATTCCTCAAGATCAAAAGGCGTCCCCACGGGCGCATGGCAGACGGATTTCAACGAGCCTGGAAATAAAGTCATGGATATCCGCGGTTATGTGGATATGAAATACGAGCACAGCCTGAGCGCGCGGACGGACCTTTACGCGAGATTGTTCTATGACTATTATCACTTTACCGCTGATTACTCGACGTATGCGCTCTGGTCCGCTCTGAACAAAAGCCTGACTACCGGCGAGTGGCGTGGAGGCGAGGTAAAGCTTACCACCAGGCTCCTTGATATTCACCGTGTCATCGTGGGTTCGGAATATACGGACAATTTCCGCAAAGACCATAAGAATTTTGACGTGGATCCCTATATGCTTTATGGTGGGGACGAGAAGAGAAGCTCGGGGGCCTGGGCCGCCTATCTTCAGGATGAGTTCCCTTTCGCAAGGAACCTGTCCGTGAACGCCGGTGTGAGGTATGACCGCTACACCACCTTCGGCGGCACCACCAATCCGAGACTGGCGCTGATCTACAACCCGATTGAGAAAAGTTCCGTCAAGCTCCTATACGGCAGCGCCTTCCGCGCGCCGAATGATTATGAGATGTTCTACACAAGCAGCACCCAGGTGGCCAACCTCGACCTTAAACCTGAAAAGATCAAGACCTACGAGCTGGTGTATGAGCAGTATATCGGCGATCACTTTCGCATGTCCGCATCAGGCTACTATTACAAAATAACAGACCTCATAGTCAGTGTCGAGACGACGCCCACCACTCCCACCACGCCCGGCTCCGGAATAATGATCTCAAAGAACAACGACTCGGTCACCGCCAGGGGGTTTGAGCTGGAATTGGAAAACAAGTGGGAGAACGGGCTGGATGGCCGGATCAGCCATGCAATCCAGCGGACCGAGGACAAACAGACCGGAGAAACGCTTACGAATTCTCCCGGTCATATGACGAAGCTGAATATTACGGCGCCGGTCATGAAAGAAAAGGTGTTCGCGGGAATCGAAGAACAGTACATGAGCAGGCGAAGGACGCTGGCCGGCAACTACGCGCGGAGTTTTTTTATTACCAATGTTACCCTGTTCAGCCGGAACATGGTTGAACGGCTCGAATTGTCGGCAAGCGTGTACAATCTTTTCGACAAAAAATACGGCGATCCAGGATATGAGGAGCCAAGCCCGGATTATGCAACGCTCGATACCATCCGGCAGGATTCAAGGAATTATCGTGTGAAGCTGACGTATCGTTTTTAGTATGCAAATAACTCATATGCTCAAACGCTTACTCACATACCTCTTCATCACCTGCGCCCTGCTGTCGGTCGCGCACCCGGTACGCGCGGATGAGCGTGAGGAGGCGGAGTACAGGGTGAAGGCCGCCTTTATTTACAACTTCGCCAAATTCGTGGAATGGCCTGTCAGCGCCTTTGCCGGACCTGATGATCCGCTCATTTTCGGCGTGCTGGGCGACGATCCGCTCATCCCGGCTTTCGATGCCTTGCGAGGGAAAAAAGCGCAGGGCCGCGCGGTTGTCGTAAGGCATTTCTCATCCCTGGACGAAGTAAAGGTTTGCCATATACTTTTAGTGGGTCGCTCGGAACAGGACCGTTTAGAAGAGCTAATTGCCGCATTTCGGGGAGCGCCGATCCTCCTGGTCGGCGACATGGAGCGGTTCGCCCGGCAGGGCGGCATGATCGGCTTTGTCCTGGACAGAAATAAAGTAAGCTTCGATATCAATGCGGAAGCCTGCAAAAAAGCGAGGCTCATTGTCAATTCCCAGCTTCTGAAACTGGCGAACAGGGTGTACTGAGGCGCTGAGTAGATAATGCTGACGCGAATATTCAAATTCCAATCGATTAAAAGGAAGCTGATGGCCCTGACCATGCTGACCAGCGGCGCGGTACTGCTGCTGGTCGCCCTGGCTTTTGTGGTCAACGAAACAATGATGTTCCGTACGACCATTCGTCAGGAACTCACCGCGCTGGCGCGCTTCATCGGCATGAACACCACGGCAGCCATCACCTTCGAAGACCGCAAATCAGCGGAAGTGACCCTGCAGGGGCTTGAGGCCAATCCGCACATTCTTGCCGCGGATGTTCTGAAGTCGGACGGGACCTTCTTTGCAGCGTATCGCTCGCCTGGAACGGCGGAGATGTCGCCGACACGCGAAATGAAAATCTACGCGGAAAGACGCACGGGACTGGGCGGTTCTTTTAAGGTTACTACGCCTATTCTCCTGGACGACCAGGAGATCGGCACGGTGGTGATATGGGCAAGTTCAACGGAGCTTCTGTCGCGGCTCTTCCGGTTCCTGTTCATCGTCTTCGTCATTACGATCGCGGCGCTCATTGTCGCCTATAAAATGTCCACGGAGCTGCAACGTCCCATTGCCGAACCCATCCTGGCGTTGTCGCGGACCATGAAGTCGGTCACGAAGGAAAAAAATTATGCGCTCCGCGTTGATAAACAGAGCGACGATGAAATAGGCCAGCTCATCGAAGGGTTCAATGACATGTTGAGCCAGATCCAGAAGCGGGACGAGCATCTGGAGCATTTCGCCTCGGAACTGAAGGAGAACAACGAGGAGCTTAAGGCTTTCGTTTACAGCGCGGCCCATGATCTGCGGCAGCCGCTCGTCAACATCAAGGGCTTCTCGGAAGAGATGGTCCGCTCGCTCAAAGAAGTCCAGGGCCTTCTCCAAAAGAGCGGGGGGGCCCTTTCGGAACATGACCGGCGCTCTATAGATGCCATCTTTCAGGATGATATAAAGGCCGCGTCGGGCTTTGTCGGGTCGTCGGTGGAGAGCATGTCGAATCTCATTGACGCCCTGCTCAAATTGTCACAGGTCGGCAACCGCGACCTAAAGCCCGAACTGCTGCTGATGAACAGATTAGTGGAGTCCGTTCTCGCCGACTTTGCCGCGATGATCAGGGAGAAAGGCGCAACGGTGGTCGTGGAAGCACTTCCGGATGTAACGGCCGACCGGATTGCCATTCAGCAGATCGTGGGAAACATCCTGGACAATGCGTTGAAATATCTTGTTCCCGGCAGGCCCGGGCAGGTGAAGATTGCCGGCGAACGGTCCGGGAATCAAACAATTTATCATATTCAGGACAACGGCCGCGGCATCGGGAACGAAGACATGCCGAAGCTGTTCAAGATGTTCCGGAGACTGGGCGTCAGGGATGTAAGGGGGCAGGGCGTGGGGCTCGCGTATGTGAAGGCCCTGGTGCGCAGACAGGGAGGCAACATCTGGTGCGAGTCGGAACTGGGCAAGGGCAGCGTGTTCAGCTTTACGGTCCTGCAGCGGAGGGAAGGTGACAGGTGATCAATTGTAAATTGACTTTGCTTATTTTTATCAACAGGGAGGAAGGAATATGAAATCATTTCAATGGCCGTATGCGGTTATGCTTCTCCTGCTGCTCTCGCCGAATCCGGCGCGCGCTGGTGAAGACGAGCAGACCGCGATTAAGGACCAGGCCGCCCTTATGCAGATGGAAATCGAAGACCTGCGCAATATCAAGGTCGACACGATCTTCAGCGCCTCGAAATATGAGCAGAAGGTCACCGAAGCGCCTTCGTCGGTAAGCATCATCACCGCGGAGGAGATAAAGAAATACGGCTACCGTACTTTGGCCGATATCCTTCGAAGCGTCAGAGGCTTCTATGTCACCTACGACCGAAACTACAGCTATGTCGGTGTACGCGGGTTCAACCGCCCCGGCGAATCTAATACACGCGTCCTGCTCCTGATAGACGGCCACAAGACAAATGACAATATTTATGACGCGGCATTATTCGGCACGGATTTCCCTCTCGATATCGACCTTATCAACAGGATAGAGGTGATCCGCGGACCGAGTTCCTCGATATACGGAACGAACGCCTTTTTCGCGGTAATCAACGTCATCACGAGAAAAGGACGGGATTTGAGCGGTGGCGAGGTCTCGGGCGCCGTGGGAAGCCTTGATACCTATAACGGCAGGCTGAGCGCGGGCGCTCATTTCACGGGCGGTCCCGAGGCGCTTATCTCGGGCTCTCTCATGGACAGCAAGGGAAATCACCGGCTGTACTACCGTGAATTCGACAGCCCGGCCACGAACAACGGCATTGCGGAAAACTGCGATTCCGACAGCAACTATAATCTATTTTCAAAGGCGTCCTTCAAGGACTTTACGCTTGAAGGCGTCTTTGGCTCGAGGACAAAGCATGTTCCGACCGCTCCTTACGGGAACGTATTCAACGATGACCGCAATCGAACCATTGATGAACTCGGGTATCTGGATCTGAAATACGAGCATAAGCTCGGCGACCGGTCCGGTATTCTGGCGCGACTTAATTATAACCATTACAATTTTGACGGCAACTATATGTTCGATAATCCCCCGGTCGTGGCTTACAGGGTCCTTGCCGTGGGTGATTGGTGGGGCGGCGAGATGCAGTTGACAACAACAGCCATAACAAACAACAAGATCATCGGCGGTCTCGAATACGAAGATAATATAAAGCAGGACCAGAAGTCCTACGCCGATGTTCCCTCTTCATTCGTCTTTGAGGACAAAAGGCGCTCAGAGAGATGGGCCGCATACCTTCAGGATGAGCTCCTGGTCTCAAAAAACGTAAGCTTCAATGCCGGGGTCCGATATGACCACTATTCCACCTTTGGCGGCAGTACGAATCCGAGGATTTCTTTACTCTATAACCCTCTGGATAAAACGACCCTCAAGTTTCTTTATGGGACAGCCTTTCGCGTGCCGAACGTTTATGAGCTTTATTACAATGACGGCGGCTACAGCACGAAGGCCAACCCGGACCTGAAACCCGAGAAAATAACGACCTATGAAATCGTTCTTGAACAGTATTTGGGAGAAACCCTTCGCGTTTCCGCGGCTGGGTTCCGGTACGAAACAAAAGACCTTATAAAGTTTGAAAAAGATCCAACAGACAATCTTCTTGTGTTAAGAAACACGGAAGAAGTTTCCGCGAACGGTCTGGAGCTGGAACTTGAAAAGACCTCAGCAAACGGTGTGGCAGGAAGGATCAGCTATACCTATCAAAAGGTCATAAATGATGATACTCACGAATGGTCGGTTAATTCACCAAGGCAACTCGCCAAATTCAATCTGACGGCGCCCATTGTTCAGGATGCGTTGTTAGTCGGCCTCGAAGAACAATACACGGGCAAGAGAAAGACGGTCGCCGGCAATAATGACGGCGGATTTGTTATTACAAATCTGACGCTTTTCAGCCGCAAGCTGATAAAAGGGGTGGAAATGTCCGCCAGTATCTATAATCTGTTGGATAAAACATACGGAGATCCGGGCAACGCGGGGCATGCACAGGATATTCTCGAACAGGACGGCAGAAATTATCGCTTTAAGGCGACGTATAATTTTTAGCGCGGCAAAGGATGCTTAACCGGTGAAAACGATCGGGCGACAGAGGCGCGTGCGCCCCCCTGGGAGCGTGAACGGGATTTTCGGCATCGGGAAAATTATCTTTCTCGCGCTGGCAGCCTGGTTGACGTCGGGCGGCACGGTCGGTGGGGGTCAGGACAGCGCCACGCCCGGCGAATATCAGATCAAGGCCGCGATCCTCTA
>Ga0334722_10007427_pt1 | contig 10618 bp, 10 predicted proteins | sample C3_bottom_MG_FD_207210 | JGI IMG/M metagenome (GOLD analysis project Ga0334722, IMG submission 207210) | Sediment microbial communities from Yellowstone Lake, YNP, Wyoming, USA - C3_bottom | ecosystem: Environmental > Aquatic > Freshwater > Lake > Sediment | place: USA: Wyoming | collected... | reverse complement strand
GGCGTGTCGGCCTTCCACTACATCGAGACGCAAGTGGCGTTCGGACCGAGGATCCCGAATACTGAGGCGCACGGGAAGATGGCGGCGTGGCTCGACAGCATGCTCCGGCTTCGCTCGGACACGCTCGTCGTCCAGGAGTGGGACCACGTCACCGCCCGGGGCGATACCCTCCACCTCACCAACTTCCTGGCGCGGTTCAACCCTGCATCCACCAAGCGCCTTCTCTTCCTGGCGCACTGGGACAGCCGGCCCACCGCCGACTCCCCCAGGTCGGCTGACAAGACCAGGCCCGTCCTCGGCGCCAACGACGGTGGCTCCGGCGTGGCGCTCCTGCTGGGCGTGGCCGACGCGCTCATGAAGACCCCCACGACCCTCGGCGTGGACCTCCTCTTCACCGACGGGGAGGACTATGGCGACTTCGAGAAGGCACCGATGGACGTGCTCATGGGCGCGCGATATTACGCGGCCCACCAACCGCAGGGACCGCAGCCGCTCTACGCGGTGCTCTGGGATCTCGTCGCCGACAAGGACCTCCAGCTGTACCAGGAAGGCAACTCGCTCGTCGGCGCGCCGGAGGTTGTCGAGCGGGTCTGGGAGACGGCGCGGGAGCTGGGGCACGCTGGCTACTTCATCGCCTCCCCCAGGCACACGCTGATCGACGATCATCTCGAGCTGCAGAAGGCCGGCATCCGCGCCATCGACGTGGTGGACTTCGACTACCCGTCGTGGCACACGCCGGACGACACCATCGACAAGGTGTCGGCTGCGAGCCTCCAGATCGTGGGCGAGGTGGCGATGGGGCTGGTGCGCAAGGAGGAGTAGCCCGCGGCTCCTGGGCCCTGCCCGGATAAATCGGTGTCGCCTGGAGCGCACCGCCCGTGGTATCGTCGCGCATGTCCTCCGCTGAACGGCGTGCCCTACTCCTCCTGCTCTCGCTGGGGCTGGCCGGGCAGGGAGTTCGCTGGCTCGCCACTCGTCCCGGTCAACCTCCCGGCGAAGTCCAGCTCATCCGAACACTTCCCGCCCAGTCGCCGGCGGTTCACCGCGACAGCATTCTCGCCCTCACCCGCCCGTTGGGCCTCGACGAGCGAATAGACGTCGATCGTGCCACACCACAGGAGCTGGCCCGCCTTCCACGAGTCGGCCTGGCACTTGCCAAGGCCATCGCCGCCGATCGCGTAGCACATGGCCCTTTTGGGTCCCTCGAAGGGCTCGATCGGGTGCCCGGCATCGGACCCGGGCTGCTCGCCGTCCTCGGACCTCACCTTGCGTTCGGTGGGGTGGCACAAACCGCAGAGTTCTCGGGGGTTCCGGGCACCATGCCGGCACCGGCCGCGCCGGCCCTCCTCGACCTCAACACCGCCACGGCCGCTGAGCTCGAAAGGTTGCCCGGGATCGGACCTGCCAGAGCCCGGGACATCGTCGCAGACCGTGGGCGGCACGGGTCTTTCAGTAGGGTGGCTGACCTGGACCGGATCCCGGGGATTGGGCCAGCCGCGCTGGCGAGACTGAGCACCCTCGTTCGGGTGCAATGACCCCCCCATGTCGCGGTAATCCCGGCCGCCGGTCCAGCCCGTAACCAACAGTCACCATATAGCTTAGAGAGAATCGTCGAAATCATGACAACCGCAGCGCCCGCTGGCGGCGCCGATCGGCTTGGGGAAGTCCTGCTCCGGGATGGCATGCTTTCCCGGGAACAGCTCGTCCAGGCGCAAACCGAGCAAAAGGCCACGAAACACCGGCTCGGCTACGTCCTGGTCAAGCTGGGCCTCGTCCCGGAACTCGAGATCACCAAGGTCCTGGCCCGGCAGTACCGCATGCCGGCGGTGGATCTTTCCCGGTTCGAGGTCGATCCCAAGATCCTGAAGCTGGTCCCGTCCGACATGGCGGCCAAAGGCGTCGTCCTCCCGCTCAAGCGCGAGGGGCGTACCCTCACCGTCGCCATGGCCGATCCCAGCGACCTCGGCCTCCTCGAAGACCTCAAGTTCATCACCCGATTCGATCTCTTCCCGGTCATTGCGGGCGAGTTCACGCTGCGCGGGCTGATTGAAAAGCACTACGCGGTTGCGGACGACCAGGGCCTCCAGAACCTCATCAAGGACATGGAAGCCACGGGGGAGGACGTCGAAGTCGTCGAGGAAATGGAGGAGGAAACCGCCACCCAGGCGCAAATCGAAGACGCGCCGGTGGTCAAGCTGATCAACGGTCTGCTGATCGATGCGGTCAGGCGGGGCGCCAGCGATATCCACATCGAGCCGTTCGAGCACGAGATCCGGGTGCGCTATCGTGTGGACGGCACCCTTCTGGAAATCATGCGTCCGCCGCTTCGCATGAAGGCCGCGCTCACGTCACGCATCAAGATTCTCTCGCAGCTCAACATCGCCGAGCGCCGCGTGCCGCAGGACGGCCGCCTCAAGCTCAAGATGGGAAATCGCGTCATCGATTTCCGCGTCTCGACGCTCCCGGTCCTGTACGGTGAAAAGATCGTGCTCCGTATTCTCGACAAGGGCAACCTGACGCTCGATCTCACCAAGTTCGGGTTCGAGCCGAAGGCCGAAAAGGACCTGATGCGTGCGATCCTGAACCCGTACGGCATGGTACTCGTCACCGGTCCGACAGGCTCGGGCAAGACCACCACGCTCTATTCGGCGCTCTCGCGGATCAACACTCCCGAAGTCAACATCATGACCGCCGAAGACCCGGTCGAGTACAACCTGATGGGCATCAACCAGGTGCTCGTGCGCAGCGAGATCGGACTCACCTTCGCGGCCGCGCTCCGGGCGTTCCTCCGGCAGGACCCCAACATCATCATGATCGGTGAGGTCCGGGACCTCGAGACCGGCGGTATTGCCATCAAGGCCGCGCTTACGGGCCACTTGGTGCTCTCGACACTGCATACAAATGATGCACCAAGCACGATCACGCGTTTGATTGACATGGGGATCGAGGCGTTCAACGTAGCAAGTGCCGTAAACCTTGTTGTGGCACAACGTTTGGTCCGCCGTATCTGCAAGGAATGCAAGGCTCCAGCCCAGTATTCCGACGAGGTTTTGTCCTCCCTGGGCACAGATTTTGAGACGCACCGGGGAATGCCGTTCATGAAGGGAACAGGGTGCGACACCTGTAGCGGCACGGGCTATAAGGGCCGGGCCGGCCTCTACGAGGTCATGGCACTCAGTCCCGAGCTTCGTCGCATGATTCTCCGCAGTGCCTCTGTCACGGACATCCGCGATCAGGCCGTCTCGGAGGGGATGCTCACCCTCCGGATGGACGGCCTGAAGAAGATCGAACGTGGCCTTACGACCCTCGAAGAAGTGGTCAAGGAGACAGCCGGATGAGCTTCAATCTGCGCGCGCTGCTGGAGGAAATGCTCGAGAAGGAGGCGTCCGACCTCCACGTCAGCTCCGGCGAACGGCCCAAGCTGCGTATTGACGGTGAAATAGTCGATTCCTCGGTGGCGGAAATCCTCACCCCCAAGGACACCCTGCAGCTGGCCTATTCGGTTCTGACCGAAAACCAGAAGAAGCGGTTCGAGACCGAAGACGAGCTCGACTTCTCCTTCGGAATTCAGAACCTGGCCCGCTTCCGCGGAAACTGCTTCAAGCAGCGCGGTTGCGTGTCCATGGTAATCCGCATGATTCCCTTCAATGTGCGAACGTTTGAGGACTTAGGGCTCCCTCCGGTCATTGCCAAGCTGGCGGAGCGCCCGCGGGGGCTCATCCTGGTTACGGGGCCCACGGGGTCGGGCAAGAGCACCACGCTCGCGGCCATCATCGACAAGATCAACAAGGAGCGGAAGGGTCACATCATCACGGTGGAAGACCCGATCGAGTTCATTCACCGTCACCAGTCGTGCATCGTCAACCAGCGCGAGATCGGCACCGACACCAAGAACTTCCACACCGCGCTCAAGTACGCGCTGCGTGAAGACCCGGATGTCATCCTCGTCGGCGAAATGCGCGACCTGGAAACGGTCGCCGCGGCGCTCACCATCGCGGAAACCGGCCACCTCGCGCTCGCCACGCTGCACACCAACTCGGCGGCGGAGTCGATCAACCGCATCATCGACGTGTTCCCGTCCAGCCAGCAGTCGCAGGTGCGCACCCAACTCGCCTTCGTGCTCGAGGGTGTCATCACCCAGACGCTGCTGCCCAAGTCGCGTGGCCGCGGCCGGGTCATGGCCTGCGAGATCATGGTCGCCACGCCGGCCATCCGCGCGCTCATCCGCGACGACAAGATCCACCAGATCTACAGCTCGCTCCAGTCCGGCAAGAAGCACGGCATGCAGACCATGAACGACGCGCTGTATCAGCTCTACACCAATCGCGAAGTCAGCCAGGAAGAGTGCGAGCGGGTTTCCCACGACCCGAAGGAGTTCCTCCGGATGATCGGCATCACGCCGCTGGAGGATCAGGATATCGCCCCTGCGGAACGGGCGCAGCGAACCGCGAACGCCCGCCGCTAACCGGAGACATTTGCGATGCCGATGTTCGAGTATACCGCGCGGAACGCCACGACTGGCCAGATCCAGAAGGGCCAACTCGACGTGCCGAGCAAGGACGAGGTCAGCACCTATCTGCGCAAGAACCGGCTGATTCTCGTCAACATTCGCGAGGCGCCGAAGCAGATCAAGCTGAGCTTCGGCGGCCAACGGGTAAAGACACGCGATATCGTCATCTTCACCCGTCAGTTCGCCACCATGATCAACGCCGGCCTCCCGCTGGTGCAGTCGCTGAACATCCTGGCGGCACAGACCGAGAACAAGACGCTGCAGGCGGTCACCCGGTCCGTGGTGTACGACGTCGAGAGCGGCAATACCCTCGCCGACGCCTTCTCCAGGCACCCGAAGGCGTTCAGCCAGCTCTATGTGAACATGGTGGCCGCCGGCGAGGCGGGCGGTATTCTCGACACCATTCTGCTCCGGCTGGCCACCTTCCTCGAAAAGAACGACGCCCTCGTTCGCAAGGTGAAGGGCGCCATGGTGTATCCGGGTGTCATCATCACCGTGGCGTGCGTCGCCATCGCGGTGCTGCTGGTGTTCGTCATTCCCACGTTCCAGAGCATGTTCGCCTCGGCCAACCTCGAGCTCCCTCTCCCCACGCGTATCGTGATCGGGATGTCCAACTTCCTGATCCACTTCTGGTGGGCCATGCTCGGGGTGATTGCCGGCATCGTGTTCGGCATCCGGCAGTACTACGGCACCCCCGCCGGCCGGAAGCAGCTCGACGGCATGCTCCTCAAGGCGCCGGTGCTGGGTGACGTGCTCCGGAAGTCGGCGGTGTCGCGCTTCACCCGGACCCTCGGCACGCTGGTCAGCTCGGGCGTCTCGATTCTCGAGGGCCTCGAGATCACCGCCAAGACGGCAGGCAACCAGGTCGTGCACGACGCAGTGATGGAATCCCGGAACTCGATCGCGGGCGGCGAAACCATCGCGGCTCCGCTCGAGCGGTCGAAGGTCTTCCCGCCGATGGTCATCTCGATGATCGCCGTCGGCGAGCAGACCGGCGGCCTCGACGAGATGCTGTCGAAGATCGCGGACTTCTACGACGAAGAGGTGGACGTCGCCGTGAGCGCGCTCCTCTCCCTCATGGAGCCGGCGATGATCGTCATCCTGGGCGTGATCGTGGGCGGCATGGTGGTCGCAATGTACCTGCCGATCTTCGACATGATGAACGCGGTGCAGTAGGGCGGCTGGTTCGGGCAACGGAAGAGGGGGCGCCGGACTCGGCGCCCCCTCTTTCATTACAGCATTACAGCCTCGCGAGTGCGGCGCTGGCGGCATGGTAGCCGCCCATGCCGTGCACCCCGCCTCCCGGCGGGGTGGACGCCGAGCAGATGTAGACGCCGCGCAGCGGGGTCCGGTAGGGTGTGAGACTCGGCACCGGCCGGGCGAAAACCTGCCGCAGATCCATCATGCCGCCGCTGATGTCGCCGCCGACCAGATTGGCGTTCCGCCGCTCGAGATCCGCCGGGGTGAGGACGCTTCGCGCGAGGATCCGCTCCCGGAAGCCGGGGGCGAACCGCTCGACCTGCCGCTCGATGTGGCCGGTGAGGTCCAGGGTACATCCATTCGGGACGTGGCAGTACGCCCAGGCGATGTGCCTTCCCGCCGGAGCGCGCGACGGATCGAACAGCGTCGGCTGCACGAACAGGACGAACGGCCGGTCGTGGACCTTCCCTCGCGGCGGTGCCGCTTCCGAAGCGGCGACCTCCTCGAGTGTCCCCCCGAGATGGACCGTCGCCGCCCGGGCGCACTCGGGTGCGCTCCACGGGACCGGGCCGTCGAGCGCCCAGTCCAGTTTGAAGGCCGCGGCCCCGTAGCGGTAGCGCTCGAGCGCTCGGCGATATCCCTCCGGCAGGCTCGCTCCCCCGATTTGCACGATCTGACGTGGCGTGAGGTCGAGCATCACCACGCGTGCGCTACGGACTTCGTCGAGGCGTTCGACTGGCGCGTCGCTCTGTATCTCTCCTCCGAGCGAGCGGAAATACCCCGCAAGGGCGTCGGCGAATCGCTGCGAGCCCCCCCGTGCGATCGGCCATCCCACGGCGTGTCCCGCCACCGAGAGGAGCAGCCCGAACGCCGCGGTTCCCGGCTCGTCGAGCGGCAGGAACGAGTGCGCCGCGTTGCCGGCGAAGAGCGCCCGCGCCTCCGTGCCGTGGAGCGCCCCGCGGGCGAGGCCAGTTGCCGACCGAAGGCCCTGGAGGCCGAAGCGCGCCATCAGGATCGGGTGCCTGGGCAATCGCACCGGCGGGGACAGCACGTCCCGCGAGAGCCCCGGCCATCCTTCGACGAAGGCCGCATGCAGCCGGCGCCAGTCCGGGCCGCCGCCGCCGAGTGCCGCCGCCGTGGCGTCTACCGAGCGCTCGAGCATCACGGCCTTGCCGCCATCGAGGGGGTGAGCCAGCGCGGCCGGGGGCTGCACCCACTCCAGGCCGAAGTCGGCCAGCGGAAGCGTTCGGAAGAACGGAGACGAGAGCGCCAGAGGATGGACCGCCGAACAGACGTCGTGAGTGAAACCGGGGAGGGTCAGCTCCGATGACCTGAGCCCTCCGCCGATCGTCGCCTGTGCCTCGCGCAGGACGGTCTTGAGTCCCGCTCGAGCGAGGGTGATGGCGGCGGCAAGACCGTTCGGACCAGACCCGACGACGATGGCGTCGGGCGTCATGGGGCGGGGCGCACCCGGACGGCCGTGCCCCACGGGTCCCGCGCCACGCCGCCGTCATCCGCCGGCTCGACCGCCACGCCGGCGCCACGAAGACTCTCGAGCGCGGCCCTCGCGTCTTCCACCGAGGGAACCCGGATCACCCATTCGAGGAGCCGCGCGTCGTTCTCGCCAGCGGGCTCCGCCCCCGCGGCCCAGGTATTGGTGCCGAGGTGGTGGTGGTAGCCGCCGGCTGACAGGAAGAGGGCTCCGGGGTAGCTCCACACGACCTTGTCGAACCCGAGCGCCGTGTGGTAGAACCCCGAGGCGGCCTCGAGGTCGCCGACGAAGAGATGCACATGGCCGAGCCTGGATCCCGCGGGCATGCCGGACCACCGTTCGTCTCCGGCGGCGCGGAGGAGGTCCTGCACGTCGAGCGGGTTGGTGGCCATGACGAGTTGCCCACCCTCGTGGCGCCACTCGCTACTCGGCCGATCGGCGTAGACCTCGATGCCGAGGCCGTCGGGATCGGTGAGGTAAACTGCCTCGCTCACGAGGTGGTCGGACATGCCGGCGTAGACGTTCGCGTCGGCCAGGTGCCGCACGAAGCTCCCCAGCGCGGCGCGGTCGGGCAGCAGGAGGGCGAAGTGATACAGGCCGAGTCGGCCGCGCCGGGGCACCGGTGTGGCACCGGGGCGCTCCTGCAGCACGACGAGCGGGGTAGTTCCGTCCTGGGTCCCCAGCGTCGCCGTTCGGGGCGATCCCCCGAGCACGCGAAGGCCCAGGACGCGCTCGTAGTAATCGAGCGAGCGGGTCAGGTCGGCCACCTGGAGGGTGACGGGCCCCAGGGTGGTGCCCGCCGGGAGGCGGTACCCCGGGGGCGGCACCCCGTAGGGTAGGCCGTTCGTGGCGGGGGCGGCGAGTTCGGTCATGGCGGATTCTCCTCGACCACTAATCTCGCTGGCCACGGGATTCGGAACCACCCGCTCCCAGCAACGAGCCATTGACATATCTTCAGTCATGACATACGATATATCGTCAGCAATATCACACGTCACTACGAAGAGGCAATCATGTCCAGCACACGGAACGACTGGGGGTTCGGGCCCGGCTTCCCCTTCGGGCGGGGTGGTCCCTGGGGAGGGCCCCGTCGCCGGGGACAGATGTTCGGCCAGGGCGAGATCAAGTTCGTCATTCTCCGGTTGCTCAAGGAAAAGCCCCGCCACGGATACGAGGTCATCAAGGCGTTGGAGGAGAAGATGAGCGGCTGCTATACGGCGTCCGCCGGCACCGTCTATCCCACTCTCCAGTTGCTCGAGGACGAAGGCTACGTCCGCGCTGTCGATACCGATGGCAAGAAGGTCTACCACGTGACCCCGGAAGGGGAACGTTACCTCGAGGAGCACCGCGATCTCCTCGACGAGATCATCGATCGCGTCAAGGAGACGGTGCGCGACTTCACCGGTGGCGGCATCGGGGAAATCCAGGGGGCCTTCGCCCATCTGGCGGCGGTCACCTTCAAGCGCGCCTGGCGAAAGGGCCCCGACGATCCAACGCTCCTGCGCGTCGCCGAGATCCTGCGGAAGGCCGGCGACGACATCGAGCAGGTCTGGCAATCCACTACCGTCTGACGAATGCGCCCAGGAGTGACGATGATGTGGGGTTTCGTGTGGCTGTTCTGGTTGGTGCCGCTCTTCATCCTTCTGTCGATGAGGCGGCGCCGGCGGTGGGAGCGCTGGGTAATGAGCGAAGCCGGCCACGTGACGAGCGGTAGCTCCATGGCGCTACAAACGGAGCTGGAGAATCAGCGCGCGTATATCGAGGAGCTCGAGGGGAGAATCGCGCAGCTCGAGGAGAAGCTCGACTTCACCGAGCGCCTGGTGTCAGGGCGGCGGCCCGGCTAGTCGAGTCACCGATCCTGATCGGGTGGGACCCCCGGTGGCCCTGGACTTGCACCCAGTGAGCGAGTTCCACTCGCGGGCCGGCCGACCCCACCAGATCAGGAGGCACGATGTCGACTAACCGACTGGCAATCCTCACACTAGCCCTGCTCGCGGGCTGCCGCGGCCAGGGTGGCGGCAACGAGGCGGCCTCCGATCTGAGCCGCGATCTGCAAAGGGTCCCGGTGGATTCGTCCGCTGCATTGGGCGATCACTCGACCTCGAGCGGAGCCACTGTCGCCACCGAGGCGGCCCCGCTCCCGGTTCCCAAGCCCCAATCCAAGTCGAAGGCCACTCCCAAGCCGAAGCCCGCTCCGGCGCCTGCAGCTGAACCCGCGCCAGCCCCGGTGCCTGTCGTGCGCGCGCTGGCCACCGGCGCGGTGGTTTCCACCACCGTGGACCGGGAAATCACCTCCAGAACCGACAAGGCCGGCCAGACCGTCGTAGCGACGGTGGCCACCGACGTGCAGGACGCGTCCGGGCAAATCGTGATTCCGGCCGGCTCCAGGGTCACCCTCACGATCGCCGAGATCCACGAGTCGGAGAACAAGGGCGACAAGACCGGCAAGCTGACCCTGACTCCATCGTCCGTCGAGATCGCCGGCGTCAGCTATTCTCTTCACGCCTCGGCCGTCGCGCTCGATCGCACTCTCCGCGATCGCAAGACCAACGAGGGCGATGTCGCCAAGGTCGGTGCCGGCACCGCGGCCGGCGCCATTCTCGGCCGCGTGATCGGCGGCAACACCAAGGGTGCCGTGATCGGCGGGCTCATCGGTGGCGCGGTCGGCGCCCAGCGCGCCGTCCAGACCCAGGACCGGGACGTCGTCGTACCCGCCGGCTCCCGGGTCGAGCTCACCTTGCACGATCCCTTCACGCGATAGAGTTCAAACAAGAGACGGAAGGACGGAAAGACGGAGGGACGGAAAGACGGAAAGACGGAGGGGACGGCCGGGACGGGTTCACCTCTCCGTCCTCTCCGTCCCTCCGTCGATCCGTCTTATGTTTCCGTACATGTCCAGGGCATTCGTGAACGAAGATACAGGGAGCGGCGACGCCCCCGGCAAGTATCCGCTGCCCGGGCGAGGCGACCCTGCCTTCGCCCTGGCAGCGGCGCGTGCGCTCCTTCGGGGAGCGGATGACGGCGACACGATGGGCGCGGAGGCGGCCACCGGCTATTACTGGGGTGATCCGTCGCTCGAAGCGGAGGTTTCGCAGTTGCTGGCCGAGGCCCGCGAGGAAGGGAACGCGGGCACGCTGACTAGTCCCGCCGCTTGAGCCGCGCGTTCCGAGGATAAGGGAAGACGTCCACGACGTCGCCGCGCGCCAATCGGCCCTGCACGCCCGTCCAGAACTCCACGGTCAGCAGGTCGCCGTGCGCCCGCAGGAAGATCTCCCGGAGGTCCCCCGCGGGCGCCAGGAAGGCATGGAACTCCTCGGGGAAGACGTCCTTCTCGCCGACGTGGAACCACGGCTCCGCCGCGAACTCCTCCTCGATGGACGTCGGCGGTGGAATGCGCCTGAACCGGCACTCCGAGA
>Ga0334722_10007426_pt1 | contig 10618 bp, 12 predicted proteins | sample C3_bottom_MG_FD_207210 | JGI IMG/M metagenome (GOLD analysis project Ga0334722, IMG submission 207210) | Sediment microbial communities from Yellowstone Lake, YNP, Wyoming, USA - C3_bottom | ecosystem: Environmental > Aquatic > Freshwater > Lake > Sediment | place: USA: Wyoming | collected... | reverse complement strand
GGCAATTTAAATTAACATTGCTGCTTGTATGGGGTATGAGAGATCATACCCCATTTTTTTGGCTGCACGGCATAACCGATAAATTCATCTGCATAATTTGTCCCGCAATGGTTTTTCTCTCTAAGAAAATCCAGGTTACCTTCGAAGAGAGCCTGAAGCACATGATGCGCCAGGATCCGGATATTATCGTTGTCGGCGAAATCCGGGACCACAATTCCGCCGAAGCCGCCATCCAGGCTGCCCTCACTGGCCACAAGGTGTTGACAACCTTCCACACCGAGGACAGTGTCGGTGGTCTCATTCGCTTACTTGACATGAACATCGAGGCCTTTCTGATTGCTTCAACGGTGGTCGGAGTTCTCGCCCAGCGCCTGCTGCGCCGGGTTTGCCAGGGCTGCGCCGAAGACCATTTCCCGACCTCGCACGAGGTTCGAAGGTTGGGCTACAAGGCCGAGGAGTTCAAGGGCGTAGTTTTCAAGAAGGGACGCGGGTGTAAGGATTGCCGTTACACCGGCTACCGGGGGCGGGTGCCGATTTTTGAGCTATTGGTGCTTAACGAGTTGGTTAAGGATGCCCTGATTGCCCGGAAGACCTCGTATGAGATCAGGAGAATCAGTATCGATACGGCGGGGCTTGGAACCCTACTCGAAGATGGTATTATCAAGGCCGCAGCCGGGCTGACGACCTTTGATGAAATCATGCGGCAACTGCCGCGCCTGAGTCCGCCCCGATCATTTTCAGAACTTCGCCGCATCCAGGGAGAATTAGTGTGAACGAAAATGTATCGTTGATCGATCGGATCGACGAAATCATCAGCTCGGATGACTTCCAGCTGCCGGTGTTCAGCGATATTGCTCTCAAGGTTCGCAATATTATGAGCTCGCCGGATTTTGATATCCAGGAGGTCGTGCGGACCATCAGCAGCGATCAATCCCTGGTCAGCGAGGTTTTGCGGGTAGCCAACTCGCCCTTCTACGGCGGACTAACCAAGATTGCAACTCTGCGTGAGGCCGCCGTCCGGATGGGCGCCAAACAGCTGGCTGATCTGGTGATGGTCGCTTCCACCCGCAACAATTACCGGGCCAGCGACAAAGGGGTCCAGGTTTTGCTGATCAAGCTCTGGCGACATGCGGTGGGAGTGGCCCTCGCCTCGCAGTGGCTGGCCAAGAGGCTGGGCTATACCGATCTTCTTAATGAGGCGCTGCTGGGTGGGTTGATTCACGATATCGGCAAGCTTGCGGTGCTCAAGGTGGTCGACCAGCTCAAGGTTAAGGAAGGTCTTAGTTTTCCGGCCGAGTTCGTCATGGAAATCGTCAATTCCACCCATGCCCAGCAAGGTTACAAGTTGGCCCAGCGCTGGCGGTTACCGGAAAGCTACTGCCTGATTGTTCGCGACCATCATCTGGAAGGGGTTGATCAGGCCAACAGCGCCCTATTGATTGTTCAGGTTGCCGATGCCGCCTGCAACAAACTTGGCATCGGTATCCACCAGGACGCTTCCATAGAATTAGCCGTCTTGTCGGAGGCGCATACCTTGGGTCTAGGTGCGGTGCTGTTGGCGGAACTAGAAATTATGCTTGAAGATACGATGTTGACGGTGACCGGGTAGCCAAGTTTCAAGGCCAGCCAGATGGGCAGTTGGATCTGCGGCGAGAAGTTTTCAAAAAAAAATGTGATTACCACCAAACCTCAGCCTGTCTGCGGTTACTTGGCTGTCATCGAGTTGATAATGCTCGCCTTGTCGCGATCGGCCCTTGCGTTAAAGTCATTCCGGCGCAGGCCGGAATCCAGGAAAAGTTGCCCATCTCTCTGGATTCCGGCCTGCGCCGGAATGACGGAGAAAACTGGCTGAAGATTAGTGGTAATCAAAAAAAAGCCGACTGTTGCGCAATACCCAGCGCGCTCAGTCGGCTTTTTTATACAACCGGTTTTACCCGGGAAACGTCTTACTTCTTGTGGCAATCCTTACAACCAACCGGGCCAGCAGCAGCGCCCTTGGCCTTGTCAGCCTTGTGGCAATCCATGCACTGCTTCATGGCGTCTTTCTTCTTCAGGGTGCCAGCGGCGATGGCTTTCTCGATGGAACCAGCTTCCTTGGCGAACATTTTGTGGCAAGCATCACAATCCTTGCCCATCTTCTCCTGATGCATCTTGTGGTTGAAGTTAACGTCGCCGGGAGCGCCGCCCTTCAACACCATGGTGTCGGCAGCGAAGGCTGCACCGGCAAAAGCTACAGACAAAACGGAAACGCCAACGATAATTGCTTTCTTCAACATGACTAACTCCTTTAAAAAACGTTCTTTTTTAGCTACTGGCGATTCCCGGTAGCGCTGTGATTTGTCCGGTGGCCCAACTGAATGAGGCAACCGTCGATGGGATATAATTCTTTCTGGAAAATTTCTCCACAATTATTATGAGATCATGTTCATAATTTTGCTAACCTACTGGTTCGGGGTCTTTCCTGCCTGGCTGCGCAGGGCAAAACGCCAGTTTTCGGGCGCATCGGATGGGGTGGTTACTCCCGGCGCTTGCCGTGTACCGCTCTGATCCGGTGCTGTCTTTTCTGGGGTGAGGGTTCAGAGCCGAATTTCATCTCCGCGCTGTTGGGTGAGCCATCCTGGCAGCGGCTCCAAGTCCAGTAAAGTGACGGGGCGGTCCGGGGAAAGTAGCGGGCGAATAATTCTGGGTTGCTCTCAGACAATTTTTGTAGGCGCACCAGTTCCTCGTCCTCCGGTAGCCGCCAGTCGCTGAAGCTGCCGAATTTTTCTTCGTTCAGTCCCTTGATGAAGATTTGGGTGGTGTTCGTCCAGGTGTAGGTATTGTCCCTGCCGTGGATGGAGCCATCGGTTGACTTGATTTCCCAGGTTAAGCCAGTGGATCGGTCGAGAATCATTATCCAGTCAGGGGCTTGGTCGGTGAGTTCCTGCCCGGCTCCATCAAGTTTGACAAATACCGGCGTTTCCTCGGCTAGGAGCGAGACGGGAAGAAGGCTCATCAGGGTAAGCAGCAGAGTGGTATAGATGGCGAGTCGCATGTATCAGTCCTTCGTTATTGGTGTCGGCAGATGTTGCGCTCGTATAACATGGGTGGGGCGGGCAATCAATTGTATTGACTATTCGGGGCGTGGCGATATTGTTCGGTGGCTGCGGCGACGCGCTGAAAACATCAGGAAATCCGGCGACCCGCCTCTAATTCATATTTGTTGGACAGAGCTCAAATGGCAGCCAGAAAGGGCGGGAAAAAGAAGGGTGGCGGCAAGGGAAAATTTTTCCGGGTCTTTCTGCTGGTGCTGCTACTGGCTGCCACTCTGGGTGCGGCCTTTGTTCTCCTGATTTTGCGGCCATACGAGAACCAGCATCGGGCGCCGGTGAAGATCGGCAAGAGTAAGGCTCCTGTTATCCATTATGAAGAGGGAGGCGCCAAGCCTAATCTGCCGGTTCCCCAAGCCCACGTCGCCAAGGGCGGATCGGCCCCGGAAGTCTCGCCCCCGGCCAGGCTGGAGAAGCGCGCTGGGGAGCTGCCCTATCTGGCCATAGTTATAGATGATATGGGTTACCAGACGGATCTTGACGAGGAGTTGTTGCGGCTGGATCTTGGTCTGACCTTTGCCTTTTTACCCCATGGGCCACATACTGCCGCCCAGGCGGAACTGGCCAGAAAGCAGGGCCACGAGGTGTTGCTGCACTTCCCTATGGAGCCGGATGACCATCGTTGGGATCCCGGCCCTGGCGCCGCCAGCATCGGTATGGGCCGCGCCCGCTTGCGGGAGGTCTTTGCCGAGAATTTGGCTTTGGTGCCCCAAGCGGTCGGGATCAACAATCACATGGGCTCGCGTTTCACCCGCGATCCTGGGGCCATGCGCGATTTCCTGGCCTTGGTCCGTGACAGTCATCTCTTCTTTTTGGATAGCCTTACCTCCTCGGCCAGTGTCGGTTATTCGCTGGCCCAGGAGATGGGGGTGAAGGCCACCCGGCGCCAGGTTTTTCTCGACAATGACAAAGACGAGGCCTTGATCACCAAGCAGCTTCGTCAGCTTCTGGACGTGGCTGACCGGCAGGGCTGGGCGGTTGGTATCGGCCATCCTTACCCGCAGACTTTGGCAGCCTTACGGGCCGCTCGCCCGGAGATTTTGGCCCGGGCTCGCCTGGTGGCGGTCAGTCAACTGGTCCAGTAACTCTGGATCTGGCATTTTGGCAGGATTGTGCTATAAATTAATGTCGCCGTTCCCCTGACCTGATAAAATCTTCTTGGTTTCCCAAAAGAATGGGCCGTATTATTACCCTGACCACCGATTTTGGGCTGGCCGACGAGTTTGTCGGGGTGATGAAAGGCGTCATCCTGGCCGTAGAGCCGACGGCCCTGCTGGTGGATCTCTCGCACCAGATAATCGCCCATGACATCCGCCAGGCAGCCTTTCTCTTGGCTGGTGCCTGGCGATTTTTCCCGAGCGGTACCATCCATCTGGCGGTGGTCGATCCCGGCGTGGGCACGGCGCGGCGCCTGGTTTTGTTAGAGACCGGCGGGCAGTTTTTCCTGGCCCCGGATAACGGCCTTCTCTCGCTGGTCCTGGGGGCGGGGCTGCTGACTCGGGCCTGGCTGGTTGCTAATAGCGACCTTTTTCCCGGGCCGGTAAGTACCACCTTCCAGGGCCGGGATATCTTGGCGCCGGTGGCGGCCAGGCTGGCGGCGGGGCTGAATCCGGAACTGGTCGGCCCGGCTCTGGAGGTGGTGGAGCTGGTCCACCTGACTGATCTGGAGCCGCTGGTCAATTACCAAGCTGGAACCATTTCCGGCCAGGTTGAACAGATCGACCGCTTCGGCAACCTGGTTACCAATATCAGCCCGGCGTTGTTGCGCGAGTTGTTCGGTATCGGGCTGGATGGGCTGGTGATCAGTTGTGGCCAGGGGACAATCCGGGGGCTGGTTGGCACCTACAGCGATGTCGAGGTTGGGAGTGTGGCGGCAGTGCGCGGCGGTCGGGGATTTCTGGAGCTGGTGGTCAACCAGGGCCGGGCTGCCGATTATTTTCAGGTTGGCAAAGGTGAGCCAGTGGTGGTGCGGGTAAATTAGTTTTTGACAGAAGGTTGTTTTGGTATTAAATTAAAAGCTAAAATAGCGGTGAGAAAGTGAAAGAAGAGCACATCAGTAACGTGGCGGCCCTATTAAAGACCATGTCCCATCCCATTCGTCTGAAGATTCTTTGTCTTCTTCAGGAGAAGGAGATGACGGTGGGCGAGATCCGGGAGGAGGTGAAGACCACCAACGCCAACGTTTCCCAGCATCTGGCCATCCTCCGCAACCAGGGGATTCTCAGCGCCAGAAAGGATGCCAACTTTATTTATAACAAGATTGAAGACCCTCGGATTATTGAACTGATCGGTAAAATGCGGCTGCTGTTTTGCCAGGAGAAATAGGGCGGCGGCTTTTTCGTCCCGCTTTGGCTCGCGTGTTCAGGCAAACTCCAGCCGGTTTAGACGTTGTTTCGCCACCTGCATCCTAGGCGACAACTGAGGGTCGTAATCTCGAAACTCTTTGGTAAATTTAAGTGAGGTTACACCGTGAAAATGACCGTCAATGATGCAATTCACTCCCTGGCCGGAACCTTTATCCTCCTGAGCTTGGCGCTGGGGGTGGAGGGTAGCCCAATCTTCATGAGCAAGTACTGGCTGTGGTTTACCGCCTTCGTTGGCGTCAATCTCTTCCAGTTCGGTTTCTCTGGTTTCTGTCCGCTGGCCGTCGTCCTCAAAAAGCTGGGGGTGCCGGAGAAGTAATGCGGTCCGGAATCATATTGGCGACAGAAAAGGCGGACCTTCGGGGCCGCTTTTTTTTTTAGTAAAATTGGCCGCATCTCTCTCGCAAAAAGTTATTTTTCAACGCAAAGGCGCCAAGACGCAAAACGTTATCCCCTTTATTTTCAGGGCGTTATAATTGCGTCTTAGCGTCTTAGCGTCTTAGCGTCTTAGCGTCTTAGCGTCTTAGCGTCTTAGCGTCTTAGCGTCTTAGCGTCTTAGCGTTACGTTCGTTTAGTTTTTGCGCGACCGTCAATAATCTCCGGCCATGGAACAAAACCTGCGTTGGCGCGTTCAAGGGTATTATGCGCAGTGAAAATGACGATATCGAGCTGATTGAGCGCTGCCAGCGTGGTGACCAGGCTGCCTTCGGGGAGATCGTCCTCAGATATCAGGACCGGATTTACAATCTCTGCACCCACCTGCTGGGGAACAGTTCCGAGGCCGATGATCTGGCCCAGGCCACCTTCCTCAAGGCCTATCGCAACCTGGATAAGTTTCAGCCCCGCGCCGCTCTCTATACCTGGCTCTACCGGATCGCCGTAAACACCTGCATCGATCACCAGCGCCGCCCTTTTTTCGAGTCAATATTTCGCCGCTCCGCCACCGGTGAAGAAGTAGTCCTCGACCATCCCTCCTCCTCACCCTCGCCGGAAAAAAACTTTGAAAATCAGCAGCTCCAGTCTGCTCTGGGAAAGGCTCTGGGCGAATTGTCGCCGAAACTGCGGGCGGTGATTGTCCTTAAGGAGATTGAGGGGCTGGCCTACCAAGAAATTGCCGCCACCTTGGAGATCTCCATTGGCACGGTCAAGTCGCGGATTTCCCGGGCGCGGGTAGAATTACAGGGGTTGTTGCAAGATTTCAGGGAACCAAATTGAAATTTGCTCGTTTAAGCAAGCAGGAGACCAAAATGAACTGCGCGAAGTCACATAGGCTATTTTCTTCGTATCTTGACGGGGAACTGTCGCTGGAGGAGCAAGAGGCGCTGGCTGGGCATCTGCAATCCTGCAGGTCGTGCCGCGCCGCCGAAGCAGAGATGCGGGTGCAGAGGCAGCTCTTTGCCGGGCTGCCAAGGCTTGCCGCCCCGCTTGGCTTCAGCGCTCGGGTAATGGGAAATCTCGACCAGGCCTCGGTTGGCTGCTTTACGTGGCACCACGTCTTTGTTGGATTTGCCGAGGTCGCCGTGCTGGGCGTGATCATCTTAACCGGCATTGTCTCCGGTGGTTTTCTCGTTGATCGGCTCAACCCGGCGAAGATGGTGACGGCCTCGCTGGGCCTTGATCTCTTCGAGCCTGCCCCGCCCGATTCGTTGGGCGGGGTGTATCTGGCGCTGACGGAGGTGGCCAATGAAAGGTAGCGTTTTAAAGTTTATTCTCCTGATTTCCCTGGCCCTGAATCTCTCCATCCTGGCCACGGCTGGCTACCTATATCATCGGCAGACGGGATACTGGATCTCTCCCTTCGGTATGAAGATGGCGAAGAACCGCTTTATTTTCGAAGACCTTTCCTTGAGCCCCGAGCAGATGGGGGCCATGAAGGTGCGGGCGTTGCGGTTCCGCGCTGAGATAGATCGCGACCGGTTGGCGGTAAGCCAGAAAAGGCGGGAGGTGGTTGCCCGGATGCGCGCCGACCTGCCGGACATTGCCGCCATCAACGCGGTGATTGGGGAGATCAACGCCCTCCAGGGTGAGATGCAGAAAAAAATTGCCGCCCATATGCTGGAAGAAAAGGCACTCCTCGGCCCGGAACAGCAAAAGAAGTTTCTCGATTTGATCGAAAAGGCCATGAGCGGAGGAGGGCAAGCGGGATGTCTGGCGGCAGGAGAACAATAATGGTCGATTTCGGCATATTGCTGGTGGGGCTATTGCTCTGGGGTGGCCCGGTTAACGCCGAACCACTGGATCTTTCAGGGAAAGCCCTGACCCTGGCAGAGTGTGTCAAGGTCGGCCTGCAAACCAATCCTACCATAGAAATTTCGGCCCAGAACCGACTGGCGGCCCAGGAGAAAATTGCTGAGGCCAAGGGCGGCTATTACCCAACCTTCAGGGCCTCCTCGTCCTACACCTACACCACCCTGGCCGACGAAAAAATGGGCGGCTCTCCCGATAGTTTCGATACCAGATTGGCGGTAAGGCAGCCCCTTTATGACGGGGGCGCCACTGCCAACCTGGTGGCCGGGGTGCGGCAGGCCATCAAGGTGCAGGATTTCGAGGTGGCCCGGACTAGGCTGGAGATCGTTCTGGGGATCAAGAGCGCCTTCTACGAGGTCATGAAACGGCACGATCTGCTGGAAGTGGCCAAGAGCAGTCAGGCCAGCGCCGTCAGACATCTGGAGCAGGCCCGAGCGCTTTACCGGGAAGGGGTTTCCCCCCGCGCCGACGTGATCAAGGTGGAGGTGCAGGTTTCCAGCGCCGGCCTGGAGGTGATCCGGGCCGAGAATGCGGTGCTTCAGGCCGGAGCGAGCTTGGCTGCGGCCATGGGAGTTGCGGCGGATGCGGATTTCTTGGTGGCGGATGCGGGGGCGCTGCCCCCTGAGCCCATGCTGCCGTCCCTGGTCGAGACAATGGCCCAGGCTCGGTCCGGTCGCCCGGAACTGCGCGGCATTTCGGCCCGGATCGAGGCGGCGCAAACCAACATCCGGCAGATCGAAAGCGGTTTCTATCCCAATCTGAGCCTGGATGCCGCCCTCGGCCAGCAGGAGAGCAACTATCCGCCGGAAGACAAAAAATGGAGCGTTGGGTTGACTCTGGGGATCCCGGTATTCGAGCGGCTGACCACCAAGAGCAAGCGCAATCAGGCCGTGGCCGCCGTGGCCGCCCTGAAGGCCACGGAATTGCAAATCTTGCGGGGCGTAGAACTTGAGGTGCAGCAATCCTGGCTGGCTTTGAAGGAATCCCTGGAGCGGCGGGCGGTGACCGGCAAGGCGCGGGAGCAGGCCGAGGAAGACCTGCGGGTTTCGGAGGGGCGCTATCAGGAAGGGGTCGGCAGTATTCTGGAGGTACTCGATGCCCAGGTGGCGCTGAGTCAGGCCAAAACCAACGAAGTTGTGGCGACTTATGACATTGCCAATGCCCAGGCGCGGCTTGATCGGGCCACGGCGGTAGGGTTACAGGAGGAAAGCAGTTGAAGAAAATTAAATGGCTGGTGTGGCTGGGCCTGGTCTTGCTGGTCGTAGCTGCCGGGGTGGCCGGTTGGCGCTATTACCATAAAGAGAATAACCAGAGGGCGTACCAAACCGAAACGGCAAAACGGCGGGACATCGCGGCGGCAGTCCAGGCCACCGGGGTGATCCGCGCCCAGACCGGCGCCGAGGTGAAGGTGGGGGCGCGGATCTCCGGGCGGGTGGAAAGACTCTTCGCCAATATTGGCGATCTGGTGCAGAAGGGGCAGTTGATCGCCCGTCTGGAGCAGGTTGATCTGCTGGCCCGGGTCGAGGAGGCGCGGATGAATCTTCGCGTCGCCGCCGCTAATCTGGAGCTGGCCGGGAAGACCAGCCAGCGTATGCAGAACCTCTTTGCCCGGGATTTTGTCGCCCGCGACAAGGTCGATCTGGCGGAACGGGACGTGAAGATTGCCCAGGCCCAAGTGGAGCAGCTGCGGGCCAACATTCGCTTCAATGAGACCCAGATGTCCTATGCCGATATCTATGCCCCGATCTCCGGGGTGATCGCCGCGGTGACCACCCAGCAGGGCGAGACGGTCTCGGCCTCGTCGTTAAACGTCCAGACCTTTGTCACCATCGTCGATTTAAACCGGCTGGAGATTTACGCCTACGTGGATGAGACCGATATCGGCAAGATCAAGCCGGGCCTCGCCGCCACCTTCACCGTCGATTCTTTCCCGGAGAAGGATTTTTCCGGCACGGTCAACGCCATCTACCCCAAGGCCACCATCCAGGACAACGTGGTCTATTACATCACCCTGATCACCATCGACAACTCCGAGGGCAAACTCAAACCGGATATGACGGTGAGCGCCACCATCCTCCTCGACAAGCGCAGTAATATTCTCACCGTGCCCAACCGCGCCATTAAGCGTGAGGGGGGCAAGAAGGTGGTGGAGGTGCTGGAACAGGGCCGGGCGGTGACCAAGACCATCCGGACCGGCTGGAAGGATGGCGGTTATACCGAGGTGCGTGACGGGGTGAACGAGGGTGAGGCGGTGATTGTTGGCGAGGCGGTGCAGGCGGCTGAGTAGATGATTGGTGTTCACCCCTGTAGGAGCGACCGCCTGGTCGCGAATCAGGAATCCGGGGCTGGCAGAGGGCGGGGAAATTTTCGCGCCATGGGCATTCGGATCGGTATTGGCACCATCTTGTCAAGCCAACACTGAATTGGGCCCAACTTGATTTTGCATGCTAGGCTGAGGCGAATCAGTAATCCGAGGCTGGCAGAGGGGGCGGGGAGATATTTGCACCTTGGCCATTCGCGGTCAGGCGACCGCTCCCACAGTGGCTAACAGCTTGACAAGAATATGCAGAAGAAGAAGAACTGGCAGATTATATTCTAAGGAGAATCACAGCATGATTGAATTGCACGGCATTACCAAGACCTACGTGAAAAACGGCGGTCTGGAGGTCAAGGTGCTGGATGGCATCGACTTGCAGATCAAGCAGGGCGAGTTCGTGGCGATCATGGCCCCCTCGGGGATGGGTAAATCGACCCTGATGAACATCATCGGCTGTCTCGATCACCCCAGCGCCGGGCGCTATCTCCTGGACGGCAACGAGGTCGAGTTGATGGATGACGATGATTTGTCCCGCACCCGCAACAAGAAGATTGGCTTTGTTTTCCAATCCTTTAACCTGCTGCCCAAGACCACCGCCCTGG
>Ga0334722_10007425_pt1 | contig 10618 bp, 9 predicted proteins | sample C3_bottom_MG_FD_207210 | JGI IMG/M metagenome (GOLD analysis project Ga0334722, IMG submission 207210) | Sediment microbial communities from Yellowstone Lake, YNP, Wyoming, USA - C3_bottom | ecosystem: Environmental > Aquatic > Freshwater > Lake > Sediment | place: USA: Wyoming | collected... | reverse complement strand
GCCCACCGCGTCGGTCAGTTCGTCGCAAGCGCCGACCGCCGCCGTGGACAACTCTGCACCTTCCGCAATTCGCCCGGAGTCCACTTATAAATCGGGGAAAGTTGTTCAAACAAGCGGAGCCACCTCTCTCTGGGGCGAGCTCAATGCGCGACATCACTAGCGCGCCAGTGTTCTTGGCTTAGGTCGAGCAATTTTGCTACCTGTGAGTCGACGTTCAAGATAGCCGCGCATTTCACTCCACGGCACCGTCTTGCCAGAAGCTAGAATCTTGGCATACCGTTGCTCGGCCGTATCTTGGAACTCCCCCTGGCGCTCTTCCTGTTCGGCTTTTTCGGCTATCGCTTCGAGTATGAAACTGTGCGTGGTGCTTCCAGCGCGTTCTGCTGCCCGAGCGATGCGCTCCTTTAGATCCTGCGGGAGGCGAATAGTGGTTGTGGACATTGTTGAACTCCAGCGCATAAAATTTATTGTAGCGCAAGCGTGCTACATTGATATGAACTAGAATTATAGTGCTTCAACTAGCGCTTTGACCCCTTCACCCAGCGGCGCGTCGCTGCAATCCAGCACCACGTCGGCGCGCTCCGGCGCTTCGTAGGGGCTGCCGATTCCGGTCAGGTTCGGCAGCTCGCCGCTGCGGGCTTTCTTGTAGAGGCCTTTCGCGTCGCGCCGCTCGCAGTCTTCCAGCGGCGTGCTTACGTACACCTCGACGAAGTGCGCCGGGCCGATGAGTTCGCGCGCCATGTCGCGTTCGCGGCGGAAGGGGGAGATGAAAGCGGTCATCACGATCAGTCCGGCATCCATCATCAGCTTGGCCACTTCGGCGATGCGGCGAATGTTCTCCACCCGGTCGGCGTCGGTGAACCCGAGATCCTTGTTCAGGCCTTGACGGATGTTGTCGCCGTCGAGAATGTAAGTGCGCCGGCCTTGCGCGTGGAGCTCGACTTCCAGCGCGTTGGCGATGGTGGATTTGCCCGAGCCGGACAGCCCGGTGAACCAGACGACCTTGCCTCTGTGGCTGTTGAGCTTTTCGCGATCGGCGCGCGCGATCGACAGCGGCTGTTTGTGCACGTTCTGCGCGCGGCGCAGGCTGTGCCGGATCATGCCGGCCGCCACGGTGGCGTGGCTGTAGCGGTCGACCAGGATAAAGCCGCCCAGAGTCTTCGAGTTCTGGTAGCTGTCGAATACCAGCGGCTTGCTCGCGGCGAGGTTGCACACGCTGATGTCGTTCAGCGCCAGCGCTTTGCTTGCTTCGTGGGCGAGGGTGTCGATATTGACGCGGTACTTGATGTTGGTGATCGAGGCCGAGGCCCATTGCGTGGCGAGCTTGATGTCGTAGCTGCGGCCGATGAGCCCGGCTTCTTCGTTCATCCACACCAGCGTGGCTTCGAACTGATCGGTGGTCTCCAGCGGGCTCGTGGCCAGCGAGAGGACGTCGCCGCGCGAGGCGTCGATTTCGCGGTCGAGCTTTAGGGTGACCGCGTCGCCCGCGTGCGCCGCGGCGAGGGTGCCGTCGAGGGTGACGATTTCCGCCACCTTGGCGCTTTGCCCGGAAGCGGTGACGCGCAGGGTATCGCCCACTTCGACGCTGCCTTCGGCCACGCTGCCGCTGAAGCCGCGAAACGATGCGTCCGGCCGGTTGACCCATTGCACCGGAAACACCAGCTTGTCCGCCGCTGGCGGTTCGATCTTGACCGTTTCGAGATAAGCCATCAGCGTCGGCCCGCCATACCACGCGGTGTTGGCCGAAGAATGCAGTACGTTGTCGCCTTTCAGCGCGCTGAGTGGAATCGCGGTGATGCTCGCAAAGCCTAGGGTCTGGGCGAATTGCCGGAAGGTCTGCTCGATGCGATTGAATACGCGCGGATCGAATTTCACCAGATCCATTTTGTTGACCGCCAGCGCCACGTGGCGTATGCCCATCAGCGACACCAGATAGGCGTGGCGGCAGGTTTGCGTGAGTACGCCCAGGCGCGCATCGACCAGCAGAAGCGCCACATCCGCGGTCGACGCACCGGTCACCATATTGCGCGTGTACTGCTCGTGGCCCGGCGTATCGGCGACGATGAACTTGCGCTTGGCGCTGGCGAAAAAGCGATAGGCCACGTCGATGGTGATCCCCTGTTCGCGCTCGGCCGCGAGGCCGTCGAGCAGCAGGGCGAAGTCGATGTCGCCGCCCTGGGTGCCGTATTTTTTCGATTCGGACTTGAGCGCGGCCAGCTGGTCGTCGAACAGTTGCTGCGATTCCCACAACAGCCGGCCGATCAAGGTGCTCTTGCCGTCATCCACGCTGCCGCAGGTGATGAAGCGCAGCAGGTCCTGGCCTTGCTGCTGTTGGAGAAATGCTTCGATGGTCGAGGGGCGCGCCATCGCCATTTCTGCAGCCGGTTGCTTGGTCGCGGCTTTGGCTTTGCGCTCCATCAGAAATAGCCCTCCTGTTTCTTCTTTTCCATACTGGCGGACGCGTCCGAGTCGATGGCGCGGCCCTGCCGCTCCGAACTGCGCGCGTTCACCAATTCTAGAATGATCCCGGGCAAATCGGCGGCATTCGATTCGATGGCGCCGGTGAGCGGATAGCAGCCCAGTGTGCGAAACCGGACCGTCTTCGCCTGGATCTTTTCGCCCGGCAGCAAGCGCATGCGCGCATCGTCAACCTGCAGCATCAACCCGTCGCGCACCACCACCGGCCGCTCCTTGGCGAAGTACAGCGGCACCACGGGAATGCGCTCCTGATGGATGTATTGCCAGACGTCGAGTTCGGTCCAGTTGGACAGCGGGAACACGCGGATGCTCTCGCCCTGGCTTTTGCGCGTGTTGTACAGGTTCCACAGCTCGGGCCGCTGGTTCTTCGGGTCCCAGCGATGGCTCTGCGTGCGAAAAGAAAAAATCCGCTCCTTGGCGCGGGACTTCTCCTCGTCGCGCCGCGCGCCGCCGAAGACGACATCGAACTTGTATTTGTCGATCGCCTGCTTCAGGCCTTCGGTCTTGGTGATGTCGGTGTGCAGCGCCGAGCCGTGATCGAACGGGTTGATGTCCCTGGCGATCGCGTCCGGATTGATATGCACCAGCAGATCCATCCCGCTCGCGCGCGCCATGGCGTCGCGGAACAGATACATCTCCTGAAACTTCCATCGCGTGTCCACGTGCAGCAGCGGGAAGGGCGGCGGGGAAGGGTAGAACGCCTTGCGCGCGAGCTGCAGCATCACCGAGCTGTCCTTGCCCACCGAATAGAGCATCACCGGGTTTTCCGCCTCGGCCACCGCTTCGCGGATGATGTGGATGCTCTCGGCTTCGAGGCGGTTCAGGTGCGGTGCGACCCTTCGGTTTGAGCCGGACGAGTGGGGCGGGGCTGCATTGGCGAGCGCGGCCGGATAGCTCAACAGACTCAAGCCTACCTGCGCCGGCGCCGCAGCCTGCCGGCACAGGCTCACCAAACGTCCATGCGGGAAGATCGCGATGTCCTTACCGATGTGAAGTTGCAGCTTGTGCAGCGCCGGCCCGAGGTGTTTCTCGCCGGCGGTGGTTTCCGCCAGCGGCAGCCAATAGCGCGCACCGCGCGCATCGTTGGCGTGCAGGCAATCGTTGCCGCCCGGCAATTGAGACAGTTGCACAAACAGCACCAGCTTGCGCTTGCTACGCGCCTGTTCGATTTCCCAGCTCAGTACCGCTGGAATTGGTTTGCGCCCTTGCTCGTCTTCCAGGCCTTCCGGTTTCAGTTCCGCCGGTAGCAGGGCTAGCGCACTCAATTTTCGTTCTGCCGTGCGCTTGGTATCGGTCAGGCCTTGGGTCTTCAAATGCCGGAATGCGCGCCCGGTATCCCATACCCGGGCTGTATCCAGTCCGAGGAGCTTTGGATTTGTTTTGGATGTTCTCGCTTGTCGCATTATGCTGTTGCGGCGATGCGTATACAGAAAATGATGCAGAATAATACCATTGAATCGACAGTTGCCGTATTGTGCTCAAAATGCGACAAACGCCGGTCGCGCGGCCTGTCAATACGCATTTGCACTGCTTCCTCCTGCTGTGTACAATCGCTTAGGATTTTTTGAACATCGCCGAACACACTCTGGGAATCGCGGGTATGCCGGGGCTCACCGATACGCAACGTCTGGCGCTGCTCAAGCTGCTGCAAGACCAGCCGCAGCCGAGCCAGCGCGATTTGGCGCAGGCCATGGGCGTGAGCTTGGGCAAGGCCAATTACTGCCTGAAGGCGTTGATGGAAAAAGGTCTGGTCAAGTTCGGCAACTTCCGCAAGAACCCGGAGAAGGGGCAATACGCCTACCTGCTCACGGCGGCGGGGCTGGAAGAAAAGACCCGCATCACCCTGGCCTTTCTCAGGCGCAAGGTCGCGGAGTACGAAACACTGGAAAAAGAAATCGAACAGCTGCGCGGCGATCTGGAAAATCGTCGCATGCAATCCACCGCACCGCCCGAGCGGCAAACGGAAAGCCATTGATGGATAGCCCGGGCATAGAGCGTTGGTACGCAGTGTGCTGCAAGCCGCGCCAGGAGGCGGTTGCCGAAGAGAACCTGCTGCGCCAGGGCTTTCAGGTGTATCTGCCGCGCATCCGTATGCGGCAGCGCCGGCGCGGGGCGTGGATCGACGCGGTCGAAGTGCTGTTCCCGCGCTACATTTTTATCCGCATCGATCCAAAGCGGCGCAGCACGGCCTCGGTGCGTTCGACCCGCGGCGCGGTCGGCATGGTGCGCTTCGGCGGGCAGCCGGCCGTGGTGCCGGACGCCGTGATGGACGCGCTGCGAGAGCGCGAGGACGCGGCCTCGGGCATGCACGAGGATAAGCGCCCGCTGTTTAACGCAGGCGATGCAGTGAAACTGGTCGACGGCCCGCTGGCCGGCATGGAAGCGGTATTTACCGAGCAGGACGGCGACAAGCGGGTGATCGTGCTGCTGGAATTGTTGGGCAAGGCGAACAAAGTGACCGTAAGCCGCGACTGGATCGCAAGGGCGGCGTAAGGCTGGACCGGACAAGGGTGGGGGGCACAAAGCCGTACGGAGTGAGAAGCGAGCTCCGAAAAATGGTGTGGCAAGGCACTAGCGGCAAGAATTGTCATTCCGAGTCCCCCTCCGGGGATAAGCTTTGCGAGGAATCTGCGTTTCGGTTTGCGTAGTTCGCGACCGAGTCCGCAGGGCCGCGTAACTGGTTGTTGTGCATAGACTATGCGAAACACAAACGTGCTTTGCAGGGCGGTAGCGTGCCTGAACGGCTGTGGAGAGTCGCCACGAACCCCGAACCACCGCTTCCTAGACGCCCAAGCCCAAAAACGCTATGATCCTCTTGGCTTTTTCGGCACCAGGCACTTTGGGGATATCCCCTCGCCCCGCTAGCGACCGAAGGTCTCGATCCCCCTTGAGGGGAAAGTCCTAGGACGGGGAGAAGGCCAGGTGGGAGCCCGAAGGGAGGGACCACCCGAAGAGGTGGTGAGGGGCCGCCCCCACGAACAACGATCCACGACCCACGAGCCATGCGCCTTACTCCTGAAGCTCGACAGATCATCAAGGCAAGTGCCCAAGAAATTTTTGGTCCGAATGCGACCGTTTGTGTCTTCGGATCACGCACAAACGACGAAGCGCGCGGCGGCGATATCGACCTGCTGGTGGAATGCACCGAACCCGTTGCGGACAGGTTAAGAAAGACCCTGGCCCTGACCGCGAGTCTGCAAAGACGGCTTGGCGATCAGCAAATCGATGTCATCGTCGCCGACCCGCAAACAAAGCAACGACCCGTGCACGAAGTCGCCCGCAGGACAGGGGTGCCGCTCTGAACTCGGCTGTCGGATTGTTGCCCGTTGAGCGATTTGTCAATACGCTCCATAACGTGTCACGCGAGGGTGGGCATCTTTCGTATAGTTGGCATCGGCTGTTTCCGGCGGCGATTGACGCGGCGTGGGTAGCGGCGCTGGCGCAAGATCCTGAAGCGGCTGAGCGGATGACGCGTAAGACCGACTGCTATAATCAACCCACTTGAAAACCTATACCCTTTCTGCTCATGCAGAAGTCGTGATGACCGAGCGGTCGATCAAGCGCGAGTGGATGGATAGGGTCTTGGCGCATCCTGAATTGGTTGAGGCGGATCGAGATGATCCTGAGATTACGCATGCGTTGGGTAAAATCCATGAGCATGGCGGGCGTGTGCTGAGAGTCGTATTTAACGGAACCAGTAAGCCTAGGAAAGTTGTGACGGTCTATTTTGATCGATCCATGAAAGGCAAACTATGAAAGTACATTTCGACGAGCAAAGCGATGCTGTTTATTTTCGGCTGGACGATTCGAGGATCGTCGAATCGGAAGAGGTTAAGCCGGGCTTGATTCTCGATTACAACGAGAAGAATGAAATCGTCGGATTCGAAATCCTGCACGTAGCCTCACGCGTCCCAGCTTCGAATCTACGACAACTCCAATTTGAAGTAGCGTAGCGATTCGTTGTTCGTGATACGCGACACATTTCTTATTAAGCAGCGAGTAATATTCGTAATTTGTGTTCCCTAACGAACCACGACCAACGACCCCATGACCTTTAGCCTCCGCCGACTCCTGATTTCCGCACTTCTCGCACTGCTGCCCCTCGCCGCTCATGCGCAAGGCTTCGCCCAGGACGTGTTCCAGCCGCAGCGCGCCGCTGGCGGCGCAACCGCTACGCAGCCCGCCCAGGCCGGCGTGGCCTTGCCTGCAATCGGCAATGCCGCGCAGCAACGCCAGCGCACCGGTCGCCAGGCAGACCAGGTTCTCGACCCGCGCACCGGCCTGCCCATCGATCCGCGCACCCAGCAAATCATCCAGGACCTGCAGCCGCCGCACGAACGCATCGAATTCCAGGACTTCGTCGCCCAGTCCACCGGACGCGACCTGCCGATCTTCGGCGCCGAGCTGTTCAAGAACGTGCCGTCCACCTTCGCGCCGGTGGACAACATCCCGGTCACCAATGATTACCTCATTGGCCCGGGCGACGAGATCATGGTCCGCGCCTGGGGGCAGCTCGACCTCGACTTCTCCGTCGTAGTCGACCGCACCGGCGCGATCAATATCCCCAAAGTCGGCGCCATCAACGTTGCCGGGATCAAGTATCAGGACCTGCAGTCCTATCTCAAGACCGCCGTCGGTCGCGTGTTCCGCAATTTCGACCTCACCGTGAGCCTAGGCCAACTGCGCGCGATCCAGGTGTTCGTCGTCGGCCAGGCGCGCCGCCCCGGCTCCTACACTGTCGGCTCAATGAGCACCCTGGTCAACGCCGTGTTCGCGGCGGGCGGCCCCTCGGCCAAAGGCTCGATGCGCGGCATCCAGTTGAAGCGCGGCAACAAGGTGGTGACCGAACTCGACCTGTACGACCTCCTGATCAGCGGCGACAAATCCAAAGATGTTTCGCTCCTGCCCGGCGACGTGATCTACGTCCCGCCCGTCGGCGCGCTGGTGGCGATATCGGGCAGCGTCAACGTCCCCGCCATCTTCGAGCTCAAGACCGCCACCTCTCCGGGTGGTCCCGCCCTTCGGGCTCCCACGAGCAACGACCCAGGCGCCACTAACAACGATCTCGGTGCTTTGATTTCCTGGGCCGGGGGCCTGGCCAGCACCGCCTCCGGCCAGAAAGCGACCGTCGAACGCATCGAGAACCACAGGACGCGTAAAGTCGCCGAATTCAAGCTGGACGCAGCCGGCATGCAAGCCAATCTGCGCAACGGCGATGTGGTAACCATCTACGCCATCGAGCAGCGCATCGACAATGCGGTCACCCTGCGCGGCAACGTGGCGCAGCCGGCGCGCTTCCCCTGGCGCGAGGGGATGCGAGTCAAAGACCTGATCCCGCGGGTGGACGCGTTGATTTCCAGCCATTTCTGGTTGCGCAAGAACCAGACGGTCGGCCTGGAAAACGCCGTGGCCGATGTCCTGCGGCGCAACCGGGCCGTCGGCGTGGACATCCCGGTGACCAGCCTGCTCAAGAAAAATGAGCAGCGCGGGGTTGATCTGACCGTCGCCGAAGTGATGCAAAATACGCAGCGCGACGCAGACGTGGCAACGGCGAGCGCGGAGGCGCAAAAGAGAATCACAGCGTCCAAAGGCCTGGGTGTGGGCCAGGGCATGCAGGCCGGAGGGCAGGAGAGTACGTCCGGAATCAAACGCGTCGACGAAATTAAACGCAACCTCAGCGAAGTCAACTGGGACTACGCCGTGATCGAGCGCATGAATCCCAGGGACCTGTCTACGACGCTGCTGCCGTTCAACCTCGGCAAGGCGATCCTCGAGAACGATCCGGCGCAAAACCTGCTGCTGCAGCCGGGCGACGTAGTGACCATATTCTCGGTCGACGACATCCAGGTGCCCATCGCCAAGCAGACCAAGTATGTGCGGCTGGAAGGCGAGTTCGCCAACCCCGGTGTGTACCGCGTCGAACCGGGGGAAACCCTGCGCCAGTTGGTCGCGCGGGTCGGCGGATTGAGTCCGAACGCCTATTTGTTCGGCGCTGAATTCACGCGCGAATCGAACCGGATTTACCAGCAGAAAAAACTGGAAGAAGCGGTCAATCGTTTAGAGAAGGAAATCCAGAGCGCTGCGATCAGCGCCTCGAAGAACGTCACCACCGCCGAAGAGGCGGCCGGGCTGACGCAGAACGCACAGGCGCAGCAGGGGCTGATCGCCAAATTGCGCCAGATCAAGGCCACCGGCCGCATCGTGCTCGAACTGCCGGCGGACGACGCGGGTAGCCTCAAGGACCTGCCGGACCTGGCGCTGGAAGACAGCGATCGCTTTATCGTGCCTTCACGGCCGTCCACGATCAACGTCATCGGCGCCGTCTATAACGAGAACGCATTCGTATTCAGACCGGAAAAGCGCCTGACCGACTACCTGCGCCAGGCAGGCGGCGTGTCCCGCACCGGCGACAAGGCGGACGTGTACCTCCTCCGCGTCGACGGCTCGGTCATCAGCAAACGCCAATCCGGCTGGCTCATGGGCAGCTTCGACGGCGAGCGCCTAATGCCCGGCGACACCATCGTGGTGCCCGAAGATTTTGAGCGCACGACCTGGACGAAGACACTCAAGGACTATGGCCAGATTCTGTATCAGTTCGGGCTGGGTGCGGCGGCGATTAAGGTGCTTAAGCAATAAAGAACTTGTAGGAGGGGCGCCTTCGCCGCGACCGATATTCTCCCTCGCCCCGCCTGCGGGGAGAGGGCCGGGGTGAGGGGCTTTCGCTCAGTTGTATATTTCTCAATAATCACTCCCAACGACCACATGACCGAACCAGCCAACCTGCTAGACACTCGATCGACCGAATCGGACGAGGACGAAATTAGCCTGCTTGATCTGTTGATCGTGCTCGCCAAGCACAAGATGCTGGTTCTAGGACTGCCCTTTGTCGTCGGACTGTTAGCGGCGGGATATAGCCTTCTGCTGCCTAACATCTACACAGCCACCACTAGAATCCTGCCGCCACAGCAAAGCCAATCCGGCGCTTCTGCCATGCTTGCGCAACTCGGCGGTCTGGCCGGCCTGGCTGGCGGAGCAGTCAAGAGTCCCAACGATCTCTACGTCGGCATGCTCAAGAGCCGCACAGTCGCGGACAACCTGATTCAGCGCTTCGACCTCATGCAAATTTACGAGGCCAAATACCCTTCGCAGGTACGCCAAGGGTTGGTAGGTGTGACCAACATCGCTGCCGGTAAGGACGGCATCATCAGCATCGAAGTTGATGACAAGGACCCCAAGCGTGCCGCTGAGTTGGCCAACGCTTACGTCGACGAGCTATTTAAACTCACCAAGGTACTGGCGGTGACAGAAGCCTCCCAGCGCCGCCTGTTCTTCGAACGCCAATTTGAACAAGCAAGAGACAACCTTACCAAGGCCGAAGCAGCCGCTAGGCAAGCACTGGAAACGGGAGGTCTCGTCCAGGTCGAGGGGCAGGGTCGAGCGATCCTAGAAACAACCGCGCGCCTGCGCGGACAAATAACGGTCAAAGAAGTGCAGATCGGCGCCATGCGCACGTTCGCCACCGACCGCAATCCGGACCTCCAGCTTGCTCAAAGGGAACTGGACGCGCTGAAGCACGAACTCGCCCGGATCGAAAGCCCTTCCACCAGTAGATCTGGGAACGCACAAGAGAATGGCGGCTCGGGCATCGACAACTTGGGATTGCTGCGCAACGTGAAGTACTACGAGACCATCTACGAATTGCTTGCCAAGCAATTCGAACTCGCAAAGATCGACGAAGCCAGGGACTCCGCCGTTGTTCAAGTGATGGACAAGGCGATCGAACCCGACCGCAAGTCCAAACCTAGGCGCTTGCAAATTGTGTTGCTGTCCGCTTTGGCAGCGGTCTTTGTTGCGATCCTTTGGGCCTTTGTCCGCGAGGGCGCGGACAGAGCCAAAGCCGACCCGCAACAAGCAACTCGCCTTCTAGAGTTAAAGCGCTACCTCCTCGCCTGGAAGTAGGATCGAGGTGGCGTGCGTGTGCGATGGTCTGGACGCGCCCCTTTCACCGCTGAGGGGACGTATCTGAAATTTTGTGTGGGAGGTCATATCATCTCAATTAAAGGAGAGCTGAATGACCGACAACACCAAAGCCTACAAGCCCCGGCAGCGTAAATCTAAGGGCCCATTTTCCGATGACCTT
>Ga0334722_10007424_pt1 | contig 10619 bp, 9 predicted proteins | sample C3_bottom_MG_FD_207210 | JGI IMG/M metagenome (GOLD analysis project Ga0334722, IMG submission 207210) | Sediment microbial communities from Yellowstone Lake, YNP, Wyoming, USA - C3_bottom | ecosystem: Environmental > Aquatic > Freshwater > Lake > Sediment | place: USA: Wyoming | collected... | reverse complement strand
TCTCATAAAGTTCATTCTTCGGTTACCACCTATACAGCGGGCGTCACGTTTTCGGCCTGGGGTCCTTTCTGACCTTGGATGACCACCATTGTAACTTTTTGCCCTTCATGAAGGGTCTTGCGGCCTACGCCCTCAATGGCGCTATGATGGACGAAGACATCTTTCCCTCCCTCTTGCATAATGAACCCAAATCCCTTCTCATCGTTAAACCATTTAACCGTACCGTTAACAGCTTGACCTGCCATATCAATCTCCTCACATAGAAATAAAAACGCCAATTTTGGTTGGCATTAACAAAATCCAGCCTCACTTTGAGGCTAAGGATCTGGCACCGAATCAGGTCATGATCCGTTTTTTCCTGTAATACTCTAATTCATCCTCCAGTTCGGTTATCCGGTCCAACAGGTCGAGAACAATTCCTACCCCAGCAAGGTTCACCCCCCAAGTCGCGCCGCAGCCGTTCTATTTTCCGTATGCGGAATAACGTTCGAATCAAATTCAAGGTCGTACCTCTCGATTCTATCACAGATAAACTGGCATTATGTTTATTAACCAATTGCCTATTATGCATTATTCATAATGTACAATAGTATGAAACTGATATTATTTTGTCAATATATAGAATATATAAAATATTTAGTACACTATTGACAATCAAATACGCATAATTATATATAGTAAGTAAAGGGGAATGCTAATCACAAAATTTGATTTTTCAAGTTAATAACATTGGTTTTCTATTGTGTATTTATCAAGTTGAAGCAGTCAGAATAAAAATTTGAACTAACATTCAGACTTCATCTCTATACAGGATACGATTTTGATCAGATGACAGAAATAGGGTGAACACACTAATTTGCTGCGGGGTGATTTTGTATGGCCACCTCTGTTCGCAGGCAATAAACCACCTTACAGGTGCAGAATTCTGCCGCTTGGCCGCCAGCGCAAGGTATTCCGATCAGAAATTAGTTGATAGCTTTCAACGAGATCACCCACTCGAACACTCTTGAAGTCATCTACTTTGATGCCTACCTGCTGACCGAGTGTAGCTTTACCGACACTATCTTTTTCAATGTGCAGTGAAGAGATTGTGCCCGAATAGACAGGTCCCATCGCCGAAATAATCCGGAAGGTATCTCCTCGCTGCAACCTGCCCTGCTCAACTTCACTGCCGAGAATGATTCCCTTCCTGCTGCTCTTAAAGAGGGCGATAACCTTTGCCCTGCCCAGAATCTTTTCTTCCACCTTCCGGGGCAGCAGACTTCGGACGATCTCCTGCAGATCCTCCTCCAGTTTGTAAATAATGGAGTAGAGGCGGATTTCGACATTCTGTTCCAGGCAGAGTTCGGTAATTTTGGGCAGGACATTGACATTGAAACCAAGAACCAGCCGGCTGCCGGTTGCCGCGGTCATGATGTCAGTCTTGCAGATATCGCCCACCCCTTTGTGAATGATTTCAATGGGGAGCCCCAGGTCGGTGTTACGGGCGACCATCTCGCAAATCGCCTGTTCGCAGCCGTCGGTATCGCTTTTGATTACCAGGGCAAGGGTTAGGTCATGCTCCGGCGCCATAGCCTTCGGCGTTGGCGGCATAGGGCCGGAGGACTTTTTTTGAGGGTGGCTTTTCGATTTGTGACTCATTGGCGGAACCTCCATCATTCCTGTTGAGATTATACATGAATTGCCAAGAGCTATCAACTGATGCCCAAAAAAGCAGCCTTCCGAATCCGCACGACTCCAATGCAGGAAAGATAACAGTAGAAATCGAATGATACAGACTCCAAACCGCATATCCACTGATACGGTTCGCACGCTGATTGCCGCGTATTCCGGGGCGGCACATACACCGAAAAAATTCCGGATCATTACCGATACCAGCGATTTTTCCCGGATCGAGTACAATGATGTGGTTATCCTTGGAGACAAGCCCTACTGGGTCAAGCGGTACGAGAAGGAAGGACGCTTCGGCATGGATGACGAACCGAAGTACTGGGTGCGCCGGGCCATCGATCTTACCGACGGCTCCACCAAAATTCTAAAATTGGTGTTTCATGAAGAGTTCGAGACCAAGATCTGCGGCATCGTCATCAAATGCTTTCGCAGTCCGAAGAAGGAGGCCCGTATCCTTGATCTGGTAGCAACGCACCAAAACTTTATGCACGGCGATTGGGTGCTGGACACGGCAGGCAACGTTGTGCGTATTCTGGATTTTATTCGTGGCCCTCGTCTTGACGAGATCGTTAGCGGTTACGGCACCGATCATCAGGACTATTTTTATAATTATTTCCCTGAAGTCCTGGATCAGTATATTGAATTGCTCACTGCCATCAAGTTTCTGCATGATCATGGCGAGAAACATGGCGACATCCGACGCGACCATATCATCTGGGACCGGGAGCGAGAAGTGATGCGCTGGATAGACTTCGACTACAACTACCGGCACGGAGAGTCCATGTTCAGCTTTGACTTGGAGGGACTGGGCAACATCATCATCTTCCTCGTCGGTTGCGGCGACGTGTTGGTGGAGGATCTCTACCACGACCGCCGGCAACTTTTCGACTCCCTGTGGGGCGAGGACTTGAGCATCTCTTATAAAAACAGGGTGGCCAACCTCAAAAAAATATTTCCCTATGTACCAGAGTCGTTAAACCGGATCCTGCTTCACTTTTCTGCCGGGGCGAAAATCTTTTACGAGACCACCGACCAGATGCTGGACGACCTGGCCAAGGCTAGAGTCGACGTGGCTTCACAAACAGTGAGGGGGTTATGAACGAGCAAACAGTTACCAATTTAGCGCGCCGCGATAGCGAACGTCATCTGCTGGTGGCGGTTGACGAGTCGGAAAACTCCAAACGAACAGTCATGTATGTGGCTGACTTTTTTGGCAATGACAAGGATGTTTTCCTCACCCTGCTCTCCATTATTCCGGAACCATCCGAGGACTATTTCCCAACTGACACGGAGCGCCAAGAATGGACGCACAACAAGAAAAACACCATGCAAACGGTTCTCGCAGGTTACAAAGCCATCCTTTTGGGGGGTGGCTTTCAGGAGAAACAAATCGAGACCAAACTCTCAATCCGGACGTGCGTCTCCATCTCCGACGCTATTCTCGAAGAGCAGGAAAAGCTGCGTTGTTGCATCGTGGTAGTGGGCCGTCGTGGCCTGACCCATACCGAGGAGTTCGTCTTCGGTTCCACCTCAAACAAGATTCTGCACCATGCCAAGCATTGCGCGGTGATGGTGGTGGAATAGCCCATATCGCGCTCAGTATCGTATCTCACTCAACTTGCGCATCCGTCACCGGAATCGACTTCGCATCATGATCTTCAGGCACAGGTAGCGAATTTTTGCGCAAGACGCCTACCGCCAAGGATTGACAGTCAGCACCGGACACGACGCAGTCTTTACCACTTGAGCTGCGACACTGCCAAACAGCACTCGATCCAACCCCTTATAGCCATGGGTGCCTATGACAACCAGATCAATCTTCTCATGTGCCGCAAAGGCCACAATCTCTTCACCGACATCACCAACCAGGACCGTGCTGCTGCCGACAAGGTCTTGGGGGAGGTTGTCGGCCATGAACTGGATCATTTTCTTTTCGGCGCTGGCCCGCATCTCTTCATGAAACTGGAGAATGGGCATCTGTGGCATGAAGAAACCATCATAGTCTTCATAAAAACTCTGCACGACATAGATGCAGACCAATTCAGCACCAAATTTCCTGGCCACATTGGCCGCCGCCCCAAAAATCTTCTGCGAATTATCGGAAAAATCAACTGGCGCCAAAATTTTTTTCACCTCTTTCAGCATGGCCCTCCCTCCCTGATCAAAATTTCATGAGATCTTTATGGCGATCGCCTCTCCTGTCTTAAATCTATCACGTTAAAATACTTTTTTTAATTTTTGTAATTGGCCGGATGATAGCCTGATGGGCGGTCTTGCTGAAGTTGGACTGCGTCGGGTATCGATTGATAGCTCAGGAGGGAAGGGGCGCTCGGGTTCTGTCCGCCACCAGGATTCAGGGCATATCCCTGAGTCTGACCTCAATGTCGGCAAAGTCTTTCATTGAGGGTGAAGATCGTGCTGGTCGATTGTCCCAAATTTGTCAAACTCGAACTTCCCGCCGAGTTTCACTCTGCTGACGGTTTGCTGGTGAGACCGTGCAATAACTCCCCCACTTGGGCCGGAAAAAGAATGACCGTGTTTGAAGGACTGGCGCCAAGGCCGTCAATCGTCTGCAGAGTACGCAATTGCAAGGTGATCGGACTGTCCGACATGATCCTGGCGGCCTCGGCGAGGTTGGCTGCCGCCATCATATCCCCTTCCGCCTTGGTGATGGTGGCCCTTTTCTCGCGCTCGGCCGAGGCCTGCCGTGACATCGTCCTCTTCAAATCTTCCGGCAGCTCAATGTCCTGCAAGCGGATGGAATCCACGCTCAGGCCCCAGTCCTTGACCCTCTCCTCCACATGTTCTTTAATGCGCCTCTGGATCTGCTCTCTCTCCGAGAGCAGTTCGTCCAAGGTCAAGCCGCCAACCACATCACGCAACGCCGCCTGGGCATACTGCGCCACGGCAAATCTGAAGTCCTGAATGGTGATGACGGCCTTCTCGCTGTTAGTGACCATGAAAAACAAGGCCCCATCGATTTCAGCCGGGACATTGTCCTTGGTGATGACCTTTTGCCTGGGGATGTTGAGGACGAGGAGCCGGGTGTCGAGAAAGCGCACAGTCTCGATGACGGGGACGATGTAGAGCAACCCCGGCCCCTTGACCGTCCGGAAATTGCCAAAACGCAGGACAACGCCCCGTTCCCATTGGGCCGCGACCCTGATCCCGGAAACCACCACCCGCCAGAGGAAGCCCGCAGCAACCACGATGCCGATGACCAGCGGCGCTGCGACAACCGCCTGCATGGCAAACCCGTAACCGATGAGCGCGGCAAGCGCAGTCGGTATGATAAAGATGACTTCTCGGAGAGTGCCGCCCAAAGAATCGTGCTCCCCGGCAGGTATGGCGTATTGCTTTATCTCTTCACTCATGGCTGTCTCCTTTATGCTTTGGATGGGCCTCGGCAGGGTCATGCAATGTCATCAATCCTCAGCAGGACAGCATCGCCGACCTTTTCGGTTGAAATGGCGAATTTAGACTTTTTGTTTTTCGAGAAGGAGTGCAGATCCGCATAGGCCGGGACTTGAAGCCTAGCCTGTCCGGTTCGTGAAGTTTCGGCAATGGCGCTTCGAATAGTGCAGGTCTTGCAATGTATCGAGTTTCCACACCCTGCTGTCTCGCTCGCATGCGGACATTCGAAGACATTGCCAACCTTTTTTTCTTCGATTGCATCCGGCTCCTTATCAATCAAGGCTAAGCCGTTGCTATTAGCGGTAATAATTTTGTTGGTGGGGTCGACGAGAAAAACAGGGCCGGCAAATTCATCGAGAAAATCCCGCATCGGTTTTCCCATAAACGAGAAAAACTTCTGGACGCAATCAGGGCAAACGCCATGGCTGATAGGGGCATCACTGCTGACAGGAGATGACTCATCGGGATCGATTTCCTGCTTACACCAAGCGCATACTTTTCTCATCGTTGCCTCTACATAGCGTATCGTGGTTTTGCCGATGAATGAAAGTGTTCCTGACGGGAGTACTCAACCAGTCTGATGGCCATAGTAGACAGGCGCCTTTCCATCATGATGATGGAAACCGGGAGATGAGCTTGTCTCCACCTATTTTCCACCCGCGGCAGGCTTAATGCTTTGGAGCCAGGAACTGAGTTCTTTTTGGTTTGCAATAAATTGCGGGGAGGGCGAGGTCTGTTTCATTTGCTTGTCAATCTCGGCCTGGAGTTGGGCGATTAGGTCTTGAGCCCCTCTCCGTTGCTCTGAGGAGAGTTCCTTGGCAATCATGTCTCTGTTTATTGCGGCGCCTGCTTCACCTTGGGCGGCGGCAAGACTTAACCAGGCATAGGCATTTTCATTTTTCTGACGCCCACCTTCACCCTTGCCATACATTTGTCCTAAATTAAACTGAGCTGCTGCAAGTCCCTGCTCGGCTGCTTTTTTAAACCAAAGTAAAGCCTCTTTGGCGTCCTGGGCCACGCCATCACCATGGGCATACTTGAGGCCCAAATTAAATTGAGCAATTGCAAACCCCTGGCCAGCTGCCTTTTTGTACCAGGTAACGGCTTGCGCATAGTCCTGGGGCACACCTTGGCCATATTCAAATAAATAGCCCAAGGTGTTCTGAGCTGTTGAATCGCCCTGCTCGGCGCCTTTTTGAGACCAGAAGAAAGCTTGTTGAAAATTTTGAAGAACTTTATCGCCAGTAGCAAATTTCAAACCTAATTCACCCTGCGACCATGCATCTCCCACTTCCGCTGCTTTCCTAATTTCGGCAATATCCGGCTTCTCAGCGGCGTGTAGCGTGCTGCCGAACAGCACAAAAAACATGCCGAGAAGCAAGGAAAAGGCTCCAGCCGAACCATTTTGTCTACTTCGTTTCTTCATCCTTCTACATGTACGCCATTGATTTCATCGTAATGCTATCCCCCTGCCAGCTGACAACCACTAATTATCCACTATTATTTTTCTATAAACTGGGATCAATGTCAACTCAATTAAACTAATGACGGAGAGAAAAAGAGAACAAGGGGGAGAATGTTCGATGCTGGACATTGAAAAAGACGCTAAGCAGAATCAATCCATCAATGACTTTCGAAGGCCATTCAATTGTAGCGCTGGTGGGTGGAAGGTGAGTTTTAGATGGAAAAAAAACATCGGCCCGCTCCCTGAAAGTCTTAAATTGGGAGATTTGCGAATTTGCAAGGAAGCGGGCCGAATCTTGATTTATTACTGCTCGGTCGGGCTGATAAACACTGCGCCATGCGCCGAGGTGCTGCCGGTCGTGTTGGGCGCGTTGCCTATCAAGACTGCAGGCGCACTACTGACGTAGGTTCCGAGTATTCGCATCTCCAGACGATGACCGGCGGCAATCGCATAGCTCGTGGCGTTGCCAAAATTTCCGGTCCAGTGCTGCACATTGCTATTACTCGCGGTCATGGTGATGGTCTTCGTGCTACCGATCTGCACCCCATTACCATTCGCCCCTGCCGGATTGTAGTCATAAAGGGCCAGAGTGAAGCTCGCCGAGGTTCCAGTCGTATCCATAATGGTGTCAATGGTGTACGGGATATTGGCAGATAGTGTCTTCGCCGAGGCATAGGCCGGGGTATACATCCGGAAGAACTCTTGGTTTGTTCCACTCCCCACTGAACTGGGAACGGCCAGATAGCCAGCGGTGCCGGTGGTCGCCGTGGTCTGGCTACCGGCCCGGTTCGTATTGGCCGACCCGGAGAACATATCGGCCAGGGAATTCCAGTTAATATCGCCGTCTGCGCCGACACCCCACGTCGATGGTTGCGTGGTAATGTAATAATTGGCCACCGTGCCGCTGGCGGTCGGCGTGCCGCTGCCGGTGACGCCGGTGGAGACGTTGTTGGCCGCATCGTAGGCACAGACCCGGTAAGAGTACTGGCTGCCGTTGGTGAGGCCGGTATGCGCATAAGAAAGGGCCGTCCCGGTATAGGCCGATGTGCCGGTGGCGCAGGTTGGGGCCGTGGATCCGCTCAGGAAGCGAACGTCATAGGTATTGGTGGCTCGCAAACCGCCAGCATCGGTGGCCGCCGTCCAAGACAAGCCATTCTGAGTATTGCCTGGGGTGACAGTCAAGACGCCATCGGTCGGCGGGGTGGTATCGGCACCAGTTCCGCTTTCGGTCGGGGTAATAAAGGTCTTACCGTTTGCCCCAGAGGTAGTTGCCCCATACAGGAGTACCGCTTCACCACCGGTTTGCGTGGTCAGGAAACGGACCTCAAGGCGATTACCGGTAGCCACGGTAAAGGCGGCATTACTCATGGATCCGGTCAGGGTTGCTGCCGTTGAAGTAACTGCCGTTGTCGAGAAGGCCGCTGATGTCCAAGAACCCTTTACGGTACCGACAACACCTGAGGCATCATTGTACTCATACAGTTGCGCCGTGATGGCACCTGTGGTGCCACCTGCGGTTCTGATATAGTAATCGATACTCACCGGTACGTTAGCAGCAATATTGGCATTCGCTGTCGTATAGGTTGGCGTATAGGCCCGCGCCATCTCATAGTTCGTGCCGGTGAAACCGGAATTGTAGCGGTATCGGCCTTGGGTGGCGCCCAGGGTGACCCCCGATTTCAATGGGGCACGATTGGTGTTGGCTGTCGCGGTATAGTTATAGCTGGTTTGGGCAATCGCAGTAATGGCGCCATCAAGGCCCATAGACGGCGCTGCTGCATCATACGTCAGGTCATAACGAACCGACGTCCCGCCACCACTTGGCGTGCCACTAGCTGTAGCCCCGGTGGAGACGTTATTGACGTTATCGTAGGCGCAGACCCGGTACGAGTACTGTGTGCCGTTGGTGAGTCCGGTATGGGTATAGGTAAGGGCCGTCCCGGTATAGGCGGAGACGCCGCTGGTGCAGGTCGGCGCCGTGGCCCCGGTCAGGAAGCGAAGGTCATAAGTATTGGCTGTCCGCAGACCGGAAGCCGCATCGGTGGAGGCCGTCCAACTCAAGCCGTTTTGAGCGGAGCCCGGGGTAACGGTCAAGGTGCCGGTGGCCGGCGCCGTGGCGTCGACGGTCAGGCTAAGTGGCGCACCTGTCCCGATCCCGCCGGTGGAGGTGGCCCGCATGTTGAGGGTCAACGCCCCGGTCAATCCCGTCGGATTGGCGGTACAGGTGTAGGGCGATGAGGCTCCGCTGACCACCCCTGCGCTCCAAGTGGCGCCGTTGGTGCTATACTCGCAGCTCGTCACTGCCGATCCCGTCTCGGTGATTGAGGCGGTCAAGGCAAACGCCGCCGGCACATAGGTCGCCGTGGAAGGCGTTGCCGTGATCGTACCCATAACCGGCGGAGTGGTGTCGGTAGCGGCGGTAGGTGTGCCGCTGCCAGTCGCCCCGGTGGAGACGTTATTCGCCGCATCGTAGGCGCAGACCCGGTAAGAGTACTGGGTGCCGTTGGCGAGACCCGTGTGGGTGGAGGTCAAGGCCGTGCCCAGGTATACCGAGGCGCCGGTGAGGGGAGTGCAAGTCGGGGCCGTGGCGCCGGTCAGGAAGCGGACATCGTAGGTGTTGGTTACCCGCAAGCCGCCAGCATCTGTTGCCGCCGTCCAAGCTAAGCTGTTTTGCGTATTGCCTGGTGTTACCGTCAAGGCGCCGTCGGTCGGCGGTGTCGTATCGGCTGCCGCTGGCGCACTAATTCGATACCCGGTAACATTAAAGCCTGTGGCATTCGAGGTGTTTACATTCAGCGTGGTGCCGTTAGCCGGATAGCCGGTAACCGTCGCCGTACATGATGGCGAGGCGCCGGTCATCTGGACGCTGCTGGCACCGTACACTGCCGTCAGGGTCGAACAGCCGGTGGCGTTGCTGGTGCTGGCTACGACCACTACCGTGCTGCCGCTAGGAGTAGTGCTTACCACCTGGACGTTGTCGGAGGCAGGCGGAGCGCCGGTTACCGGGGCAAGGCTTGCAAATACCGGCACCGCACGGGTCGTGGTATTAAGAAGCGTTACCGGCGTATTGGCCACGAAGGCTGTAACATTGGTCGGGAGCGTGACCCGCGTGAAGGCCGGCGTGCCATAGCCCAGCGTGTTAAAGGATACTTTATCTTTGCCACCGGTTGTATCGCAACGATTACTCTGCGTTTTATTAGTAACGCTATCGGTTGGCGGGATACCATAGTTCGGTGCAAAGATGTTAAAGCCGCCGATCAATGATTGCGGCGCGGTCGTGGTGCTCTGACTATTCCTCGAACGGCCTGGCAGGAAGTGAGACTTGTCGCCGGTAGTCGAGGTGTCACAGCTTGACCGTTTCCAATCCTTGCCGCTGACCTGGCTCGCTGTCTGGTTGTAGAAGGTCCAGGCCGTGCCGCCAAAACGGGCCGGGTTGCCATGCCACATGGAGATCTGCGACACAGCCGGGACTACGGTGCTGCCTTGATAATGGCAGCTCAAGCAGATGCCGTAGTTATTGATCCGCGTCCCGGTCATCGGGATCGTATGCTGCGTCGTCCGTGTCCAGTCGGTCTTGTAGGTCGTGTAATCGGTCCGCACGTACTTAGTCACCGTCATGTTGGTGCCGGTGAAGGCGACATGACACTTAACACAGGCCATCTGAGTCGGACGAGCCTGTGCCAAGCCTGACAAGGTTCCATTATCCCCTGGAGCATTGGTTGAACTCCAGCTTGGCCGTGGGTCGGCATGGCAGTATTCGCATTGACCGACATTCACCCGCGGGCTGGCATGATGGATAGTCGCCATGGTTGCCGAGGTTGGCGTCGTGGTCGCGACCGTATGGCAGACATAACAGGCTCCGCCGCCATTGGTGCCGCCAATGGTGCCGCCGTTCGGCAAGGTGCCGGTACCGTTGACACCTTTGTTGTTGGTGAAATTCACCAGGATGCCACGATAATTGGCGTCAAAGGTGTGGCAAGTCCGGCAGGAGTCATGAATCGCTCCATCGGTCAGCGAGACCGTGATGCCAGTCGCCGAACCATATCCGGTGTGACAGGTCGTGCAGGGT
>Ga0334722_10007423_pt1 | contig 10619 bp, 7 predicted proteins | sample C3_bottom_MG_FD_207210 | JGI IMG/M metagenome (GOLD analysis project Ga0334722, IMG submission 207210) | Sediment microbial communities from Yellowstone Lake, YNP, Wyoming, USA - C3_bottom | ecosystem: Environmental > Aquatic > Freshwater > Lake > Sediment | place: USA: Wyoming | collected... | reverse complement strand
AAAGCGGATTGTTTGCACCTTCAGTTTCTAAAGCAGCAGCTAACTGTTCAGTAGTGCCAATTAAAACAAAAGGCATGTCAGAAGTTTTCCGGGCAAGCGCTACTGCTTTGGCAAAAGTTGCAGCATCGCCGGAACTTCCTTTAAGAGCAATAAGATTAACCGAGTGCATTTGTCCTACCCGGTCAAAAACAAGTTTATTTATCTTTTCTACCCGATCTTTTAATTCAGCTTCACTCAAAGTATCTTCAACTAAAATTGCTAAACCACAGGGATGTTCAAAGCGTTTATCGTGCCGGAATAATACAGTTTCATGACCGATTTCTAACACCTTTTCTCCTTTACCAACTTTTACTAAAGCTACTGGAGGTGCCGAAGCTGACTCTAAAACTTCTTTGGCTTCATCACTAACGTAGGGGCAAGCATCTAATCCTGCTTTACCGGCTGCAATTTGCATGGCAAAGGCAAGACAAGTTGGTTGTCCGCATTCTTTACAATTTTTCTTTGGAAGATGCTTATAAATTTCTAAACCTGTTAAGCCCATTTGTAATTCTCCTTTCCTTTTTTGTTTTTATTTACATTTATTGGCAGGCGGAAGATTTGCTTCCGCCTGCTTTTTAACTACAGAAGTGGCTCCATCGAAAGAGCAGGATGTCCTTTTTCTTCTAAGAAGGGAAGTACTTCATCAACGGTAGTACCTACGGTTTCGTCGGCAATTTTATCAATAAAGTCGCGTCCAAGCCCTTCTTCCTCAGCTCTTTCCTCAATTAAAGCTCTAAGCTGGTCTTTTAAGTCTTTGGGCATCCAGACTACTCGGGCAAGGCCGCCATCAGCTTTCACAAACTTCCGCGAACCAATATAGGATTTACCAATTCCCATAAATCCAGGTGTTTGCGTACCACCACCTACCATACCGGCCAAGGTGGAGAAGGTCATACCAATTGGAGTCATACCGCTGTGTTCCCGGTTAACAATCATAAAACCATTTAATTCCGGCATGTACGCCATGATTGCTTCAAAACATCCACAGGAAGTCATTGGATATTCCATAATTGTATAAAGGTTCATTCTCTCAATTGAACGCTGTGAATTTTTATAAATATACTCGTTAAAGGCTTCCCATTGACCTTTTACCGGGTCTATAAGCCCTTCTTTGGGTACCGGTTGGTTTGGTCCATTGGGGTTTATTTCATAAGCAGCCTTGGCGTCTAACCAGCTAATGGCACCGCAAAGACCTACCCTTTCCGGAGAAACGATACAGACATGGGTAGGCGCAAACGACTGACAGAGCAAACAGGAATAATAGGTATCTACGGCTTCGTCGCTAAGCTCTCTGAGACGAGCATCTCTTTCAGCATATTTTTTCCGGGCTTCTTCCCGAAGTTCCAACACTTTTTGCTCGTCGGTATAAATAGTTACCTGTACCCGGTCAACGATTGCTGGGAACTCTTGCTTAAACTTGGCATAGAGAAGTTTTCCTAAATGTTCGAGCCGGGCACCCTTAGCAAACGCTTCTTTACTAATCCTAACCCAGGTAAGATCCCTCTGGGCGGTATGCCAGAAGCCTTCACCATAGTTGGTAAAGTAATGAATCCGGCGTTCTAAAACTGGTTCAAAATCTTCCTGCATCTTCCGTCCGTAAATATCAACTACAATACCAATTGGCAGTCTACCGCCAGGCTGGACAGTATCAATATCGGGACCGATAACTTCAACTTTACCGTCTTCGATATCATCTGGCCCAACCATCCGCACCAGCTCAAAGCTCGGAGTTTTGGAACCACCAAATTCAACGTGCATATCACCTTTACGGATGGATTCACCTTCAAAGGCTGGGCCGAAGTTAATCGGAAGATCAATGTCAATAGAAGTTATCTTTATACCCCGAACTTCTAATGCTGTTTGGACAATTTTGTCATAGTCCGGTTCAGAAATAAACCAGTCTTTAATTTGCTTATCTTCAGGCAGTGGCTGGTCGGTAATAACCGGGAAACCAGTAAAAATAGCACCCATGGCAGCGGCAGTTTTAACCATGTCGTGTTCACCAAGATAAAGAACAAAAGCCAATACACGGCGCCGCTGATAATCTCTGTGGGCTTCTCGTAAACCTGGGGCAATACCACCAAACATTAAACTTGCTCTCAAAGCATAGTTAGCTGCATGTACTACCTGGGTGAAATTACCCAGTGGATAAGCAATATAGTCAACCCCAAGTTTTACGTTTTCTTCTAATAACTGTTCAATAATTTCATCACAGAGGAAAAGCATTAAGCCTTTACCCATTAAATCGTCAACGATCTTTTTCGCCGTTTTGCTATCTTTAGCCCGCCCAATAATTACTGCTTCACCAGGAATCGTCCAGTCTACCATCTTAATCCCGTACTGGCGAACTACCGGGTCGCCAATAAATCCGGTCCAGGGAGGAACGATAATTGGATTTTCCGCTGAATGCTTGATATAACGGATGGCTTCAATAATTTCCGCTGCATACCAGGTAGCTTCACCGGCTAACCGGGCGTTTTCAAAAGTAAGCTCACTTTTAATTTGACCACGCATCCGGTTTAAAATCGGTTGCATATCTTTTAAGGTACGGACCTCTTCCCCACTATATGCCCGAATTACCGGCAAGAAGTAAGCAGTATCGGGATAACCTACCGGATGGTCCGGTCCATACTTAGCAATGGCCCGGGAAAGAAGAATTTCGGCATAGCTGGTGGCGGTAATAGCCCCCTCATAAACCTCTTTAAAAAGTCTTTTCGGCTCTTTCCCCGGTTCAATTGCGCCTTCATAAATCTGGTCAAAATTAATGACTTCGCTCATGTTCTCCCCTCCTCACCTTAATAATTTTGGCAGAGGGCGGATTCAAACTTTTCTGCCGTTTGCTTGTGAACGCCCAACTTCCAGGTTCTGTATTCAAGCGCATTTAAAATCTTTTTCGCAGCTACTGCGGGATCGACTTCAAACATGAAGTAGCCGCCGTAAACATCCGAAGCAATTTGGGTGGTTATGCTGTAGAACAGTTCGCTGCCTTCAAGCGGCGGCATGGTTCCGACATGTACCGGTACCCCTAAAGTTACAAACCAGGTACCAATCGAGACAGCTTTTCCACTCATGGCCTCGGGAGCAGAAGCTACAAAAGGTACTTTTGGCGTATCTACTCCAAGGTCTTTGGCCATAGCTACTAAGATATCAGATGCCCGGGTGTTGTCTACACAGGAACCCATGAAGAAGGCCGGAGGTAATTGTCCCTGTAAGCCTGCCTTTTCTTCAAGCATCTTGATAAAGGACTTAAGACCTTCGCCAGCAACTTCTAAAGCTTCTGGCCGTAAAAATCCGTGTTTAGCAAACGCTTGAGCTGAACAGCCGGTAGCTACTACAAAGACATCGTTTTTCAGCATTTCCTGTAAAATAGCAATATGGCTTTCATCTTGCGGCCGTTTTAAGTTGTTGCAACCGGCAAATAATACAACACCTTTAAGCTGTCCAGAGGCAATTGCATCATTTAAAACTCTAATGGGATTTTCTGGATTCACGTGAGCAAATAGTTCCATTAAAGCTTCAAAACTAAAACCAGCAACTACTTTGTGTTTTATATCGGGAATTTGAACAGGCTTGCCAATTCGCTGCTTGTAGGCTTCGATTCCTATGCGGATAATTTCTTTAGCATTTTCGAAGGCAGTTTCGACATTGAAGGGTACATGGTAGGTTCCAGGCATTTTAGCTATGTTGGAGGTCGTAATCAGTCTTGTATGGTAACATTCGCTGACTTGTTTAAGTCCAGGCATGATGCACTGCACGTCCACAACAACGGCATCCATGGCTCCCGTTACAATAGCAAGCTCACTCGAAGCAAAAGATGTTGCTAAATGAACACCACGACGCATTAATACTTCGTTTCCGGTACAGCACATACCAACAATATTGATTCCATCAGCGCCTGCGGCTTTTGCTTCTTCTTCTAATTCTTTGGCTGCATCAACAACTTTTTCGCTCAAAAGTGGGTTGTGACCGTGAACCGCGATGTTAACTTTATTGGCATCTAAGACTCCAAGGTTTGCTTCAGTAACAATTGGCTTTGGGGTACCAAATAAGACATCGGAAAAATCTGTTGCGATATGCATCCCGGCATAATCGGTTAAGGAAACTCTTAAAGCACTAAAAGTGATGTTTACTGGGTCATCGTCATTACCAATATGAGCTTGGGCAAGAAGATCGGAGATATCACCAAAAATACCTGCAGGCATAATATTGCAGTCATCATATTTTTCAAGCCGTTCTTTGTTTAAAGTAGTTTTAATCCAAAGATTTTCCCCAAATCCAGGAAGTCTGGCAAAATCCTCAAGGGCTAATTCTGCAACTTCCTTTGCTAAAGTTAAGTCATCTTTTCCTTGGGTTTCTAAACCTAATCTTTCAGCAATTGCTCTTAGTTTGTAAGGATCGGTAATTTTGTAGTCAGGAGTTTTTCCTTCAGCTAACTCTTTTAAAGTGTGGGCAATGTGTCTTGCATGCTCGTTATGAGCTGCAGCTCCGGTTAGGATAAGAGTGCCAACGGAACGGGCTGCAATAGTCCAGGCTGATGCACCGCAAATTCCTTTTTTGCTTGGATCATCGGTTGATAAGCGGCAGGGGCCTTGCAAGCAAAAGCGGCAGCAAAGGCCTTTGTAACCGAACTGACATTGGGGTTGCATTTCCACAAAACGATCAAAAGCTGTTTTAACCCCATCTTTTTCTGCTTTGTCGAGCATTTCCAAAGCAGCAGGATCAATTGTTCTTTTCCGGTTTTTGGGTTCCCAAACCCGGTCTGCTTTGGAAGGCTTGGAAGTATGCTCTAAATCTCTAAACCTTGGCATTTAATACCCTCCTTTTACGAAAAATTTAGGAATTTTAAAAATTAAGTACCCCCTCTTTTTTTAGTTAAACCACCTCCAAACGTAATTTTTGATATATTTGATAAATACGATCAAAAACTGGGTTAGCAGGTTGCCAGATTTCTTCCCCTTGTAAAGAAAGTTCAATAAAAGTTTCATGGTAAGGAATAATCCCTAAAATTTTGTCTTCGGGTAAATGTTTTTTGATAAGTTGTTCTTCCTGGGAATTATGGACTTTATTTATCACATAACGTACCTTTTTTATACCTAAATCCCCGGCCAACTTTTCAATGTTTAGACCGGTTTTAATGCTGTTTAAGTTAGGTTCAATTACCGCAATCATCATGTCAACAGCTTTTGCCGTTCCGCGGGTTAAGTGTTCAATTCCCGCTCCCATATCCATTACCACTGCTTCTTTTTTATCCAAAAATAAGGCACTAACCACCGAACCTAAAAAGGAATTTTCCCGACAGTAGCATTGGGAACCACCTTTTTTTATCTCTCCCATCCGGATTAAAAAAACTTTTTCATCAATAAATTTCCCATATTTATCGATGTCCCTGTCAACTTTAGGATTTAAGATTAAAAGTCCTCCATCACCGGTTTTTTCCTTAATTTCGTCTTTCATTTCAATTAGAGGGGTAATAGCATAGGCTTCATCAACGGGAAGTCCTAAAGCTTGCCCCAAACAGCTGTCGGGGTCGCCGTCAACGGCATAAATCTTATCGTAATCTGAAGCCATAGCTTTTATTATTCCTGCTGCTATTGTTGTTTTACCCACTCCGCCTTTTCCTGCAACCGCTAATTTCATCTCTTTTACCTCCGATGAATGTTGTTCACTTTAGATATTCGACCATTTAACTTTATTTTCCTACCATTCGCGGAAAAATTTTTTATAATTACTTTAAATCTTTTTCGACACTTTACTCAAAATTCCTGCTTATAATATCTAAAATTTTCTGAATTATATGTGATTTTTAGAACATTAAAAAAATAACCCTTTTATGGGTTTCAAAAGATTAAAAATTTCTTTTTTAATATTTTAAACTCAAGAAAAAGTGCCATTAATCCAGTTATAATCAGCGCTACCACCAGTAATTTAAGGGCCGATATTGTTAATTTAAGTTTTTTGATTATGACAACTAACTGGTTATTTTCCTGCTCATTTTCCTTTAATTTTGTTAAAAGTTTCTCTTTTTCGGTATAATAATTTTTTATTTCCTCTTCCTTATCATTTATTTCCTGACGAAGTTTTAGCACATATCTTAATATTTCTTTTTCTTCTTTGGCGCGATTTTGATTGTCTGCTTCCCAGTCTCCGGTATAAATAGCACTCCAATGTACCGGTCCCCACTCCCCAGGAGGATATATTCCTAAGGCAACCGCAAGAGTCGGAACAATTCCATCCTCTAAAAATATATCAACCTTAACACTTTTTTTAATTTTATTAGCAAATACCGTTAATACTCCTTTATTGCCACTACTGATTATAGCTACGACCGTATTTTTTAATTCACCGGATTCATAAAGTTTTTCGATAACCTGGTCAGCTAATTTCTCCTGTCCGCTTTTAAACGCCAAAATAAAGCCGTTTTTTTCCTGAGAACTAAATTTTGTTTCTAAGTTTTCTATACTCGGTAAGTAATTCAATCCCGAATATTTTTTTATATTAAAACCATAAGCATATACGCGGTAGCCATATTGTTTGGCTAAAGCAGGAAATGCAGTAGCAAAACCATTAAGTTTAAGCGTATCTTCAATAAATTCTTGAAAAGTAAGCTTACTTCCCGTGATTACCCCACTGTAACCCATATCGTACAAGTTTCTTAAATTAGGAAGATAAATTTTATAAAGTTTTTCCTGACTAAAATCTTCAAGAAATAAAATTAAGAATTTTGCTTGACCTAAAGAATTGCTGTCAGGAGCTTTTGGCTCCTCGGCTAATGCCACTGAGCCTAATAAAATAAATACCATAATTATCCTGACAATTTTTTTTAGCAATTTAATCCCCCCTTAGGGTTTACTCTAAAAAAAAATATGCCCTAAGAGGACAATCTATGCCATTAACGATGCTTTTTCCATAAAATATAGCCACCGGAAAAGTAAACTAAAGTAAAAAAGATAAACAACTTTCCTTTATGCTCTGAGGGCAGAGCATTTAAGATTGCTGGTGAGCCTAAGAAATAGGCCGCGTAAAAGATAACTATTGCTAAAAACTGCACACTTTTTGTAAAGGAAGTTATATGTTTCTCTAATTGGCGTTCTTCCAGTTTAAGGGTAAGTTTAGCTTTTTCAACATTTGTAAGCGTACTTTCTAAAAGACCAGGCAAAGCTGAAACTTTATCAAACAAATCATAAAATTCTAAACCAAGCCTTTTAAGTGAAGGAAGCTTGAAAATCCGTTTTTTTAGCAAGCCGGCAGCTAACGGCTCAGCAAGCTCGGCAACCGATAAATTGTGGTTTAAATTTTTAACAATCCCTTCTAAGGCAACGATAGTTTTGGCCACCAATACAATTTCTGGTGGTATTACAATTTCGTACCTTTGGGCAAGGTTAATAAGTTCTTTTAGTAATTCCCCTAAAGAAAGGGAGGACAATGGCACAAAATAATAGCGGTTTAAAATTTCCCGCACATCTTTTTTTAATTCTGAAGGAGTAAGATCCTGCTTTTGACTAAGTTCAATAAGTAAATTTGCAATCTTGGGAAAATCTTTATTGACAACACTAATTAAAAGTGAAATAAGCATTTCTTTTAGCCAAGGGTTTAAAAAACCAACCATGCCAAAATCATATAAAATAATTTCACCCGTTGGGGTAACAGCAATATTGCCAGGGTGAGGATCAGCATGGAAATAGCCATCTTCCAAAATCTGCATAATAAATATTTCCACTAAGTCCCGGGCTAAACGGTCTAAGTTTAAGCCTAAGCCCAAAAGTTGTTCTCGCTCGCTAACTTTTACTCCATAAATTGCTTCTAATATTAAAATATTTTCATTGGTATATTCAAAGAAAACTTTAGGTATTTTTAAATTTTTATATTTAATATTTTGGCGAAAATTATCTATGTTTCGCGCTTCACCGGTAAAATCTAATTCCCGCTCTAAACTTAATTTTAATTCTTCCCACATTTTAAGGGGCCTATTAATTTTTCCCCAGCTGGTTTTAGTTTCAATGAGGGTAGCTATTCGGTATAAAATTTGCAAATCAGTTTTAATTAGCTCATCAACTCCAGGACGTTTTACTTTAACAACAACTTCGGTTTTATCCTTTAATTTTGCCCGGTATACCTGGCCTATTGATGCACTGGCAAGAGGTTTTTCATCAAATTCAAGAAATAATTCAGTTAAAGATGCACCAAGGTTATTTTCAATATAAGCGTTCATTTCGTTAAAAGGGACTGGTGTAACCTGGTCCTGGAGTTTTTCTAATTCTTCTTGAATAGGTTTAGGCAAGATATCTTTTTGGGTACTTAATACCTGTCCTAACTTTATAAAGGTAGGTCCAAGTTTTTCCAACATTTTTTTCAGATTGCCCGCCAGTTCATTTAAACGGTATTCGTTAATATCAATTGTTTCCGACTGGTTTGGTCGTCTTAAATAAGTAAGTAAAAAGCCAAAACCAAACTCTGTTAATACAGAAGCTATTTCTTTAAATCTTGATAGATGTTTAGGGGCTAAAGGTAACACAAAATTTCCTCCTTAACAAAACAAGGGGCATTTTACCCCTTGTTTTGTTCCTGGACTTTATTTTCCAACTCATTTATCCGGTTTTCTAAAAACTTTAATTCTTCGCGGGTGACTAAATTTAAATCTTTAATGATTTTTTGCAGTTCTTCATTTATTTCAGCTTTTAATTCTTCTTTTTGACTCTTTCCTTTTGCAATTAACTCATCTAAAAACTTTTGGGCTTCTTCTTTACTCATCTTGCCTTTCTCCATAAGTTCATTTAAAAACTCTTCGGCTTTTTCTTTTGTTAGGGTTATTAATCCCAATCCTAACATAATGCTGCGCTTAAAAATATCCATAAAGATCACGCTCCTTTATACAATATTATATCATAAATAACAATTGCATACTACTATTTTATTCCTTTATTATTATATTATTCCTGTATTTTTTTTAATTTTGATACTTGACGAGTAAACTTAAAATATATATAATAAAAAATGTCCTGATTGACCGGGATGTAGCGCAGTTTGGCTAGCGCGCCTGCCTTGGGAGCAGGAAGTCGGGGGTTCAAATCCCTCCATCCCGACCAGTTTAAAAAATAATAAATTTTAATTATATGGAGGGGTTCCCGAGTGGCCAAAGGGAGCAGACTGTAAATCTGCCGGCGGACGCCTTCGTAGGTTCGAATCCTACCCCCTCCACCATTTAAAGAAAAGATGTCAGAGGTCAAAAGATCTCTGACTTTATTTAACTTCATATCTTCTCTATCTTGGGGCGTAGCCAAGCGGTAAGGCAGCGGTCTTTGGAACCGCCATTCGTTGGTTCGAATCCAGCCGCCCCAGCCATTTCCTCTGTGCGGCAGTGGCGGAACGGCAGACGCGCTAGACTCAGGATCTAGTGGGCATTAGCCTGTGGAGGTTCAAATCCTCTCTGCCGCACCATTTAAAAGAATTTAACCCCTTGAAGTAAAACTTCAAGGGGTTTTTCATTGCCCTTATTCTGCTACTGCCTTAAAGGCCACATAAGCAGCATCGATAGTTTTATTTAAGTCATCTTTAGTGTGAGCAAGCGAGACAAACATCGCTTCAAATTGCGATGGAGCAATATATACTCCCTTTTCTAACATGGTTTTAAAGAAGACAGCAAACTTCTTAGTGTCTGAAGTACAAGCGGTTTTATAGTCAACAACTTCTTCCGGAGTAAAGAAAGTACAAAGCATTGAGCCAACACGGTTAAACCAAAGGGTAAGTCCTGCAGCCTCTGCTGCTTGTTTTAGGCCAAGTTCTAAGTAGCTTGATTTTTCCTCCAGCTGTTCATAAACCCCTTCTTCTTTTAAAACCGATAAGGTCGCAATTCCTGCGGTCATAGCTAAAGGATTTCCTGATAAAGTACCGGCTTGATACACAGGACCGGCCGGGGAAATCATTTCCATTATTTCTTTGCGTCCACCATATGCTCCTACCGGTAGTCCCCCGCCTATTATTTTCCCAAGGGTTGTAATATCCGGTTCAACATTATAAAGTACCTGGGCTCCGCCCCAGTGGACACGAAAACCAGTCATAACTTCATCCATAATTAATAAAGCGCCGTATTTTCGGGTAAGCTCTCTAACCCCTTCTAAAAAGCCTGGTTTGGGCGGCACTACCCCCATGTTTCCGGCAACCGGTTCTAAAATGACTGCAGCAATATCGCTTCCTTCCTTTGCAAAAATTTCCTCTAAAAGGGGTAAATCATTAAATTGGGCCGTAATTGTATTATTAGCGATGTTTACCGGCACCCCAGGACTGGTAGGAACCCCGAGAGTTAAGGCTCCTGAACCTGCTTTTATAAGGAGCGAGTCGGCATGTCCGTGGTAGCATCCTTCAAACTTCACAATTTTGTTGCGCCCTGTATATCCCCTTGCCAGACGAATAGCACTCATGGTAGCTTCGGTACCCGAATTGACCATTCGAACCATAGCCATTGTTGGAAAAGCATTTACTACTAATTCGGCCATTTCCGTTTCTAATAAAGTTGGAGCACCAAAACTGGTACCTTTTTTTAAACAATTGACCAGTGCTTCTTCAACTTTAGGATGACGGTGGCC
>Ga0334722_10007421_pt1 | contig 10621 bp, 11 predicted proteins | sample C3_bottom_MG_FD_207210 | JGI IMG/M metagenome (GOLD analysis project Ga0334722, IMG submission 207210) | Sediment microbial communities from Yellowstone Lake, YNP, Wyoming, USA - C3_bottom | ecosystem: Environmental > Aquatic > Freshwater > Lake > Sediment | place: USA: Wyoming | collected... | reverse complement strand
CTCCTGGCCCAAACCTTCCCCGCCCCGCACCCCTACAATTGGCCGATCATCGGCTCGATGCTGGACCTGGAGGCCGCGACCTTAAAGGACGTGGCCAAGTTCCACGACACCTACTACCTGCCCAACAACGCAGTCCTCGTCATCGCGGGCTCAGTCGACCCCGCCAAGGCCCTGGAGCGCGCTCGTTTTTGGTTTGAGGGTCTCCCCGCGGGGAACACTCCCCCGGCGCTGGGAGCCTCCGAGGTCTCAGACCTGGGAGGAAGGCGCGAGCGCACCGTGACCGACAAGCTCGCTCCCATGCCCATGCTCGTCATGGGATTTCCCATTCCCGGACGCGGCAAGCCGGGCTCAGATGAGGCCGCGGCCCTGGCCTCGATCCTTTCAAGCGGCCGCGGGGCACGCCTGGTTAAGGCCCTCAAGGAAGGCCCCCGACCGCTCGTCGTCGAGATCGAAGGCGACGTGTACGGCCTCTATGAGACCGATGTCCTGGTCATTCAGGCCGTCCCGGCCCCGGGTGTCGGCATGGCCGAGATCGAAGCCGCCATCCACGCCGAGATCGCCAAACTCGCCGCCTCCGGCCCCAAGCCCGAGGAACTCGCGCGGATTAAAGCCAGGATGAAAACATCCTTCTATGACGCCCTCCAGAACGTCGAGGGGGTCGCCCGGAACCTCGCCGAAGGCGAGGCCGTGCTCGGAGATCCCGACGCCTTCATCGGCGGCGAGGCCAAGCGCCTGGAAGCCATCGACCCCGCCGCCGTTCAGAACGCGGCCAAACGCCTCACCAAAGACAACGCCTCGGTCGTCAAGATCGTTCCCGCCGAAGGGAGGCCCCAATGAAAACTCTTGCCCTCGTCCTTCTGCTGAACGCCTCCGGCTTCGCCGCCGAAGTCCCGCGCGCAACCGAGGCCGATCGAGCCAAGCCGGCCCCCGTCGCCGTCACCGCGCCGGCGGCCGCCGCGACCGCGGTCAAAGCCGCTCTGGCCAACGGACTCTCCCTGGTCTTGCTTGAATCCCATCGCCTGCCGCTGGTGGCCGTGACCCTGGTCATCCCCCAGGCCGGGGCCGACGCCGACCCCTCGGGCAAAGAGGGCCTGGCCTCATTGGTCGCCGCGATGGCCAAGGAGGGCGTGACGGGACTGCCCAGTGCTGCCGCATTTTCAAACGCCGTCGACGATCTTGGAGCGAGCCTCTCGGTCACCTCGGGAGCCGACGGGATGGCCGTCTCGGTCCTGGTGCTCAAGGAAAACCTCGGCCGCGCGCTCGAACTTGTGGGGCGCGTGGTCCGCGAGCCCTCCTACCTCTCGGGCGGACCCGAAGCGACCGCCGCCTTTAAGCGCCTGCGCCAGGAAACCCTCACGGGCCTGGAGATGGAAAAGGGCGACCCCGCCGCCGTGGCGGGCAAACGCTTGGCCGCCGGGCTCTTCGGGGATTCTCCGCGGGGACGCGCGGAAACCGAGGCCTCCATCAACTCCCTCACCCTCGCCGAGGTGGCCGCGCGCCATCGCGCCAGCGTCGTGCCCAACGGAGCCGTTCTGGCCGTGACCGGAGACGTCAAGCTCGAGGAGCTCAAAGCCCTCGCGGCCAAGAATTTCGGGACGTGGGCCCCGGCGGCCCTGCCCGAGGCCCCCCAAACGCCCGCGACCTCCGCCATCGTTGCAGAGAAGACGACCTCCTCCGCAGAGTCGGGACTCGTCATCGAAATCGTGGACATGCCCGGCACCCAAGGCGAGATGATGCTGGGAGTCAAGACCCTTCCCCGCGTCGATGAGCAGTATGACGCCCTCTCTCTGGCCGTCGCCATCCTCGGCGGGCCGCTCGTCGGGCGCCTGGATCAAAACATCCGCGAGAAGAACCACTGGTCCTACGGCGCGCGCGCCTCGCTGTCAGCCTGGAAGGACGGCGGCATGACTCAGATGGAAACCAAGGTCCAGCTCGACAAGGTCGGAGACGCCCTGCGCGAGATTTTAAAGGAAGTCGAACGCCTGCGCGGCGAGACCGTCCCGGCCGAGGAACTCTCCGCAGCCAAGGCGGCGCTCCAAGGCCTTTTCCTCCAGCGCAATCGCACGGTGCAAAGCCGGGCCGCACGCCTGGCCGGCCTTGAAGCCATGGGGCTTCCGGCTTCGACCATGACCGACTACCCCCAACGCGTCGAGGCCCTGACGGCGGCACAGGTCCAAGCCGCGGCCGCCGCCTGGCTCGGAGCCCAAGGCCTTAAGATCGTCATCGCCGGACCCGCCGCGGCGATTGCCCCCCAGCTCAAGGGCCTGGGGCAAGTCAAGATCTACAGCCCCGACGGCAAGCCGCGGGCCTGACCGTCATTGCGCCAAACTGACGCCCGGTTTCGGTAGAATCGTGCCATGAACTCCGCGCTACTGCTCGCCGCGTTGCTGTCTACGCCGTCCTTCGCCGCGCCGAAGGCTCCCGACTTCAAGATCTCGCGCATGCAGAACGCACCGGTATCCCAGATTAAGAGCCTGGCCGACCTAAAAGGCAAGGTTGTCTTCCTCGAATTCTGGGCGACCTGGTGCCCGGCGTGCGTGACGGGCATCCCGCACGTCAACCGCGTGATCGACTCGCTGAAGGGAGAGTCCGTCGTGTTCCTGTCCGTCACCGATGAGCCGGCAGACGCAATCGAGACTTTCCGCAAGACGCACGAGATGAAGACCTGGGTCGGGATCGACGAGGAGGGATTGTCGCTGAAAGCGTTTCATGTCTCGGGTCGTCCGGCGGGCTTCCTGATCAGCAAGGACGGGACCCTGCTCGCCGACATCTTTCCCGACGATCTCGAAGAGAAAGACATACGCGACGCGCTCGCGGGGCGCTTTACTCCGCGTCCCGTGACGTGGGAGGATTCCCCGAACCGCACGGCCACCGGCTCCGCGACGGGCAAGACCTACTTCGAGGCAAAGATCTCGGCGGCAAGCGGGAAACCCGGCATGAGAAGAAGCTTCGACGGCCTTGAGGCGGCGGCCATGCCTTTCGCCCAGAACGTCGCCTGGATCTGGGACGTCGAGGCCTCTCAGGTGATCGTCGACTCAGCGCCTGTCGCCGAGTTTAACTTCACGCTGAAGACGTCGCCCGAGGGATTCGAGAAGGGCCGCGAACTGCTCAAGACCGCGGTGCAGTCCGCCTTCGGCGTGCGCGTAGCACCCGAGAAGCGCGAGACCGACGCATTGGTCCTGACACTGTCTACCGCGAAGGACTCTCCGCGCCCCAAACCCGGCGCCGAGGGCGGCAAGTCAGGCCTGATGAGGTACGGGGGAGGACGTCTTCTCGGCAAGGTTCCCATGTCCATGGTCGCGAGAGCTCTCTGGCTCAGTCTGGACAAGCCCGTCGTAGACGGAACCGGACTTGCGGGCGAATACGAATTCGATATGGAGTGGAAGTACGGCGATCGGGCCGAGCTCGACCGTCTGCTCGCCGCACGGGGCTTGAGCCTTGTCCCGGCGCGGCGCACGATCGACTTCCTGCGAGTCTCGCCGGAGAAGCCCTAAGCCCGGCGCGGTCCTACCTCACGCCTTTGCCGTTGAGGAAGGACTTGTACGCCATGTCCGCCTTGAGGACATGCTCGCTCCACCATTCGCGCAGGAACGCGGCGATCTTTACGGGCGTCTCGACCTTGCCGGCCATCGAACCGTAGCAGAGATCGACCGTCGCGGCCCTATACCGCTTGTGCTGCTCATCAAGCTCCAAGACTCCCACGCTGTAGCCCTGGTCCCACGCCATCTTCTTTATCGACATCGCCCCCCCCTCCCGATCACCAACCCAACGGCTCAAGTCACAATAGGATGGGCGTGCAAGGCTCGCAATCGCCCGCACGCCCATCCCGCAGATCCGCCTAAGCTAAGAACGTCAGGACTTGGTGGTCGCCTTCTTGATGATCGCCGCGAGGAGATCGGCGGTCTTGCGCCCGTGAGCCTTGAAGAGCTTCTCATGCTCCAGCGGATTGACCGATGACATCGCCATCACAGCACTTGTGCCGGTGATGTTGAACCACTCGCTGGCCTCAAGAACCACCTCGCCGTTGCGGTCGACGAGGGCCGCCGAGAAGGCTGAGCCGGTGGAAGCGGCGCCATTCATGTTGCCGACGGCGCCCGCGCAGGCCGTGCAGCTAAACGAAAAGCCCTGGTCGTTGACGACCAGCACCGCGTCGACGTTTAAGGCGCGCGCGGCGTCCATTAAATACTTCTTCTCGGCCTCGGCCCCGGTCAAAGCCGAGCCCTTGGGCCAGTTGGCGGCCAGGCCGTAGGTGTTCATGCCCTCCGCGGCCACCCCGCGGGGCGCGGTCATCGAGGCTTTGACGTTCTTGACGAAGCTGTTGAAGGCTCCGCGGATGGCGCTCTGGGGTGCGGCCTCGGGCTCGGCCTCGGCGGGAGGAGGAACGACCAACGCCGCGAAGGCGGGGTTGGCCTTCACCTCGGCCGGGGCGAGGACGGTGAAAGACAGGCCCTGGCCGTTGATCTCCTCGCAGAAAGCCTCGTTGGCCACGGTCGCCGCCTTGACCGGGTCCGCCGTGGAAAGGGCTTTGACGATCGCCCGCAGAAGGCTGCTGCTCGGGGGCTTGCGCGGGTTTTCCTTGTATTCAATGGAGTGCGGAACAGTGTATTCGACTACGGCGATCTTCTTGATGCCGTCGTATTTTTCCCGCTGCATCACCAATTTAGTCCCCGCTCCGCAAGCGCTCAGCAGCACCGCCGCGGCAGCGACCCACGCCAAACCCATGCGCATCCTCATCTGAATTAAGCCTCCGTTTTGGTCTCAGGCACGACGGGAAACTATATATCATAATTTTGCATACTGACAACGTGAGTTCCCCTTCGGTCCGGCAGATCCACGTCGTCCGGGCCGCGCCCGAGGACGCCCCTCGCTTAAGCGAGCTCCTCGCCGCCTCCTGGCGGGACAATTTCGCCGCATTCCTCCCCCCAACAACCCTGAAGGAAGTCTCAGGTCGCTGGCACGGCAGGGAACACCTCGCCGCCCAAATCTTAGACCCAAAAATTTTCTTTGCCGCGGCCAAAACGCCGGAAGGACGCATCGTAGGACTGGCGACCCTGCGCCTAGAAGAGCCCGGCTCGGCCTTCCTCCACCGACTCTACGTTGAAAACTCAAGCCAGGGTCTCGGCATCGGCGAGAATCTTCTCAAAACGGCCATGGCCGCCTTCCCGGGCCTCAAAACCGTGAAGCTGGAGGTTTTGACCGAGAACATCCGCGCGATCTCCTTCTACGAACGCCAGGGATTTAGAAAGGCGGGAGCAAAAACGACGCCGCTTAAAAACGGCGTCTTGGAACTGACCGTGATGGAGAAAAACACGTGAGGAGCCCCTGGGCCTTCGTGCCGACCCTCTATTTCGCCGAGGGCCTGCCCTACGTGCTGATCAACTCCGTCTCCGTGATCCTTTATAAGCGAATGGGCTTAAGCAACGCCCGCATCGCCTTCTGGACCAGTTTTCTCTATCTGCCCTGGGTCCTCAAAATGTTCTGGGGCCCGCTCGTCGACCTTCGCTGGACAAGGCGCCGCTGGGTGGTTTCAACCCAGCTCTTCATGGCCTGCTGTCTCTTTCTCATCGCCGCCTCGCTTCTGGGGCCGGGATTTCTGCCCCTCTCCCTGCTGGCCTTCACGGTCGGGGCCTTCGTTTCCGCCACCCACGATATCGCCGTCGACGGCTTCTACATGATGAGCCTTGGGCCCCAGGACCAGGCCTTTTTCTCGGGCATCAGGTCCACCTTCTACCGCCTGGCCATGATCTTCGGCTCGGGAGCGCTCGTGTACCTGGCCGGACGCCTGGAGGCCTTCACGGGCCAGACGGCCTTAAGCTGGGCCGCGGTCCTAGCCGTCTCGGGGGCGACCTTTCTGGGCCTGGGACTCTACCACTGGAAAATGCTGCCTTATCCGGCGGCGGACCTCGAAGGCTCCTCAGGCCGCCGGGAGCTGCTCGCCGGCTTCGGCGAGGTCCTGCGCTCCTATTTCGCCAAAGACGACATCAAGGTGATGCTCGCCTTTATCCTCCTCTATCGCTTCGCCGAAGCGCTCCTGCTTAAGATGGCAGCACCCTTTCTGCTCGACAGCCTGGAGGCCGGGGGGATGGGACTGAGCACCTCCCAGGTCGGGATCGTCTACGGAACGACGGGCCTGCTTGCCCTCGTCCTGGGTGGGGTGCTGGGAGGGTGGCTGATCTCCCGCTACGGATTTCGAAAATGCCTCTGGCCCATGGTGTTCTGCCTGCACCTGCCCGATCTGGCCTACGCCTACATGGCCTGGGCCCATCCCCCTCTCCTCGTCGTCGCGGGGCTCGTCGCCCTGGAGCAACTGGGCTACGGGGTCGGCTACGCGGCCTTCACGGTCTATCTCCTATACACGGCGGAAGGCCGCTACCAGACCTCGCACTACGCCGTCTCCACCGGCATCATGGCCCTGGGGATGATGCTGCCGGGGTTTATCAGCGGCGCCCTTCAGCAGGCGACGGGCTACAAGACCTTCTTTCTCATCGTCGTCCTGATGACGATCCCGTCGACGCTGCCCGTCTTCTTTATCCGCCGTGAAACTCTCACCGGCGCGAGTTAAAGCCCCAGGAGGGCTTCCGCGTCGCGGCGGAGTTCGCGCACCCCGTAGCCTTTCAGCACGCTCACCCAGGCGAGGTCTTCGGCGCGCACGCCCACGGCCTGGGCGAGCTCCGACTTGCGCGCCTGGACGCGCGAAGCCGAGATCTGGTCGGCCTTGGCCGCGACGACTCGCCAGGGGACGCCTTCGCTCTGCAGCCACCGGAGCATCTGGAGGTCGAGCTTGGTCGGTCCGATCTCCGCGTCGATAAGGACGAAGACCATGCGCAGGCTCTCCCGCCCCGTCATGTAGCCCTCGATCATCGGCCCCCAGCCCGCGCGCGAGGCGGCGGGTCCTGAGGCATAGCCGTAGCCGGGAAGGTCCACCATCCACTGCTCGCGCCCCACGAGAAAGACGGAGATCGTGCGCGTCCGCCCCGGAGTGCCGGAGACTCGCGCCAAGTTCTTGCGCAGGAGGGCGTTGAGCAGGGAACTCTTGCCCGCATTGGACCTCCCCGCAAAGGCGATCTCCGCCTGGCAAGGGCCCAGGAGGCTTGGATCGGTCTGACTGACCAGGAAGCGAACTTCCCCGAGTGGCACGCCGGTATTGTATCAGTCTTCATCCCCCCTCCAAAAAATCAATTGAAATACGCGAAGAAAGACCTTGCATCCCGGACGTTCCCCTGCTATAGTGAGCAGGACGTCAGACGATTTCGAACCCGTGACGAGAAATGACGGGACCGACCCTCGGGCGAGTCAAGCCTGAGGGTTTCGTGTTTTAGCCCCCCAAAAAAAATCGGCGCCTCTTGGCAAAGATTCCTTCACACGACGAGGGCGGCTCGTGCTACAATGTCCCTAAGGGTCGACGCTGACCCTCGCCACGTAAGACGTTCGTGAGCAAGACGTATAGACAAGAGGAATAATCAACAAATGGCTACCGGAAAAGTGAAGTGGTTCAACGACCAGAAGGGCTTCGGTTTCATCACGCCGGACGACGGATCCAAGGATCTCTTCGTCCACCACTCGTCCATCCTGGGCGATGGCTTCAAGACTCTGGCCGAGAACCAGGCCGTGGAGTTCGACGTTCAGCAGTCCGACAAGGGACCGCGCGCGGCTAACGTCAGGAAGCTCTGACCTACCGACGTAAACTCAGTCGCCCGCATCGCTTCGGCGATGCGGGCGATTCATTTATATAGGAGAATATCGCGTGCTCCCCGCCGACAGCTGGTCCGCCGTCAACGCCCGCCTCACACAGCTTGGGATAAGGGAGAACGACCTCGAGGAACGCTTCCATCGCGCCGGCGGAGCCGGCGGGCAGAACGTCAACAAAGTCGAGACCGCCGTCACCCTCCTCCACCGTCCCACCGGGGTTATGGTGCGCTGCTCGGATGAACGCTCCCAGGCCCAGAACCGCCTGCTGGCCAGGCAGCGCTTGGCCGAGAGGCTCGAGTCCCGCGTCCACGAGGAGCGCGCGCGCAGACGCTCCGAAGCCGAGAAGGCGCGCCGGACCAAGCGCGGCCGGTCCAAGGCCTCCAAGGCCCGCATGCTCGACAATAAACGACATCGGTCCGGGGTGAAAAGCCGTCGTGGCCGATTCCGAGGCGACGAGTGAGCCTTCACCTCTGTCAGGCTGGGTACGAATCGTTCCTGGCCAAGGAATTATCCTCCCCCCCCGAGCGGACAGGGCCGGGCTGGGTGATGGGCTCCGACGGCAAGTCCGAACTCTGTTTTGCTCACCTCTCTTTAATCTCCCCCCAGGAGGTTGTGGGCAAGTCGGTCAACGCCTTGGCCGGGGCGGTCGCGGATTTTTTCACGACCTCGACCAAGGATGAACGGTTCGAAGGTCCCTGGCCCCTATGTCTCGAATCAGCAGGACTCCCCGGATTGGCACGACGGGCCAAGACCATCGAAGAAGAAGTCTCGGCGAAGATCAAATCGAGGATGTCTCGCGTGGCCAAGCTGGCCATCCCCGGCCGCCCGACGATCGGACCGAGCCGGGGATTATTCGCTTACATGCCGGATTTCGACCATGTTCTCGTGACTCGAGAGGCCCTCTCCGGAGGACAACGCCGGATGGCCGACGATCCCCAGGCCCCCTCCCGCTCCTATCTCAAGGTCGAGGAAGCCTACGGCATCCTCGGGCGGGAACCCGCCGCCGGCGAGACGGTGGCCGATCTGGGGGCAGCCCCCGGGGGCTGGAGCTACAGCGCCGCCCGGCGGGGTGCGATCGTCACGGCCGTCGACAACGGACCTCTCAAAGCCGGCGCCATCCACCCGGGCGTCACACACCTCACCGAGGACGCCTTCAAGTTCCGCCCCGACCCGGCCGTCGATTGGCTCTTCTGCGACATGGTCGAAGACCCGGAGCGCATCCTCGCGCTGACCGAGCGGTGGCTCGCCGAGGGCTGGTGCCGAGGCTTCATCGTCAACCTGAAATTCGGCCGCCACGACCCCCTGCGCCTGCTGGACTTGGCCCAGGTCCTGCGCCGCAGAGGCCCGTCGCTGCGCGCCAGGCATCTCTTCCACGACCGCGAGGAGCTGACCCTCGTCGGCGAGCGCTCGGCCTAAGACTTGCGGCGGGAGTAGACCGGCTGGGGGATGCCCGACACCGCGCGGAAGCTGTCGCGGGCGATCAAGAGCTCCTCGTTGGTCGGGATGACGTGGACCTTCACCCGCGAGGTGGGCTTGGAAATCTCCCCCATCTGGCCCCTCCTGAGGGCCGAATTGCGCGAGTCGTCAAGCGAGAGGCCCAGGGGCTCCAACCCCTTGCAGATGCGCTTGCGGATGACCGAGGAGTTCTCCCCGATGCCGCCGGAGAAGATCACGGCCTCGGCCCCCCCGAGCTCGGCTAAGTAGGCCCCGATGTAGCGCCGCACGCTTGCGCAAAACACGTCGACGGCCAAGGTCGCGCGGCGGTCGCCGTTTTCGCGCTCCTCTTCAAGAAGCTCGCGCATGTCGCTCGTCAGGCCCGAGAGGCCGAGAAGCCCCGACTGCTTATTAAGCACGGTGATCATCTCGGGGAGGCTTAAGCCCTCCTTGTGGGAGAGAAACTCCATGACCGAGACGTCTACGTCTCCGGCCCGCGTGCCCATCACCATCCCTTCAAGGGGCGTAAAGCCCATGCTGGTGTTGACGGACTCTCCGTTCTTGATGGCGCAGGCCGAACAGCCGTTGCCGAGGTGCAGGGTGATGATGTTGACCTTCTCCCGGGTCAGCTTGCCGAGGGTCCGGTAGCGGTAGGCCAGGTAGCGGTGGGAGGTGCCATGAAAGCCGTAGCGGCGGATCTTGTAGCGGCGGTAGAGATGGTAGGGAATGCCGTAGAGGTAGGCGGTCTCGGGCATCGTGGCGTGAAAAGAGGTGTCGAAGACGGCCACCTGCGGCACGCCCCGGCCGAAGACCTCTTGGGCCGCGCGGATGCCCTTAAGATTGGCGGGGTTGTGCAGGGGGGCCAGCTCCACGCACTCCTCGATGCCTTCCACGACCTTGGCGTCGATGACGACGGAGGCGCTGAATTTCTCGCCGCCATGCACGACGCGATGGCCCACGACGTGGATATCGGCCATGGAGGCGACACCCTCGATGCCCGACTCAGGCGAGATCACCCAGCGCACGATGCAGTCGAGCGCCGCCCGATAGTCGCGCAGGGGGGCGTCCTCCTTGAAGGCGGGACGACCCGTCGCCTGGAAATGGATCAGGGAGAGGCTGCCGATGCGCTCGACGATGCCCTTGGCCAGGCAGCGGTCGCCGTCTTGGGCGATGAGGCCCTGGTCGGTCTGCACGACCTGGAACTTGATGGAGGATGAGCCTGAGTTGAGGACGAGAATGTTCATGGGATTATTGGGGAACCGATGCGGCGGCGACCCTCTCCAACTCGAATAAAGCATATTCCCCCGAGGCGGACCAAGCTCCACGGGACCCTCCGCGCTTTTCGACCTGGCCGCGACGTTGCTATCATATTCCCAGAATGAAAACCATCCAAGCGCCGCTTGAGCCTTACAAGATCAAGATGATCGAGCCCATCCGTCTCCTCCCCGCCCGCCAGCGCAAGGAAGCCCTGGCCGCCGCGGGCTGGAACACCTTTCTT
>Ga0334722_10007420_pt1 | contig 10622 bp, 11 predicted proteins | sample C3_bottom_MG_FD_207210 | JGI IMG/M metagenome (GOLD analysis project Ga0334722, IMG submission 207210) | Sediment microbial communities from Yellowstone Lake, YNP, Wyoming, USA - C3_bottom | ecosystem: Environmental > Aquatic > Freshwater > Lake > Sediment | place: USA: Wyoming | collected... | reverse complement strand
GTTTACCCTCAAAACCCTGGCCGTTGCCTTTTTCTTCATCTGGATGCGCGGCACCCTGCCCCGTCTGCGCTATGACCAGCTCATGCACCTGGGGTGGAAGGTCTTGACGCCGCTGGCGCTGCTGAATATCGTTGCCACCGGCTGGGTGCTGGTACTGAGACAGTGACACGGACACCGACGTCCGAAAAATACGATGGGAGGATACGAACATGGAAAGCGTGAACGCCAAAGACCGCAACGGCCACACCCCCCTGATCAAGGCATCCAAGGAGGGGCTCAAGGAACATGTTCAGGATCTGCTGCATCGCGGTGCCGACATCACCGCCAGCAGCGACAAAGGCAAGACCGCCCTCCACTATGCCGCTGCCAACGGCCACACCGAGATCGCCCGGATGCTGCTGGAAAAGGGGGCCGATCCGGATGCCCGGGACCGTGACGGCCACACCCCGCTCATGCTGGCCGCCATCTACGGCTGCAATCAGACGGTGCAGGCGCTGTTGGAAGGGGGAGCAAACCCGACCCTCAAGACCCCGACCGGCAACACCGCCAGCCTGTATGCGGACAACAACGATCACCCGCTGGCCAGCGCACTGTTGAAAAAAGCGGAGCGGGCCAAGCACGGCAACGCCTGATGTGAATGCCGCATTCAAGCGCGTGCTTCGTCGGCTACGCGGCGCCCGGCAATCATCTTGAATGCACCGTTCGCAGGACCAGAAACCATCTATAGAACACCGAGGCGCCCTGCGGGGCGCCTCACGCATGCAGGACAGGCCACCCATGCCCATTGTTTCAGACATCAAGGCTATCTTCGACGGTTTTCGCATCACGCTGTCGCATATGCTGCGCCGGCCGGTGACCATCCAGTATCCCGAGGAGAAACGGATCCCGTCTCCCCGCTTTCGGGCCCGGATCGTGCTGACCCGCGTCCCGGACGGCGGCGAACGCTGCGTGGCATGCTATCTCTGCTCGGCCGCCTGCCCGGTGGACTGCATCTCCATGCAGGCGGCCGAACGTTCCGATGGCCGGCGCTATGCCGAGTGGTTCCGCATCAACTTCTCCCGCTGCATCTTCTGCGGTCTCTGCGCCGAGGCCTGCCCGACCCTGGCCATCCAGATGACCCCGGACTACGAGATCTGCAAGCGCAATGTCCTGAACCTGGTGTACGAGAAGGAGGATCTCCTGATTGACGGCTGCGGCAAGGACGCCGACTACAATTTTTATCGGCACGCCGGCATCGGGGTGACCCAGCCCCGGGGCGAGGGGCTGGAGGAGAGTAGGCCAGTGGATATCAGGACGCTGATGCCATGATAGCGGATAATCGTACCACCCCCCATCCCCCTCCTTACCAAGGAGGGGGCGCAAGACAAGTTCCCCTCCTGGTTCAGGAGGGGCTAGGGGTGGTCAACCTTTTACAAGTGAGAGTATGGAACAGATCATCTTCTACATGCTGGCCGCCGTAGCGGTCATCGCCACTATCCTGTCCATCACCGAGAAGCATCCGGTGCACGCCATTCTCTACCTGGTGACCTCCCTGTTCTCCATGGCGGTGATCTTCTATCTGCTCATGGCGCCCTTGGTGGCGGCCTTCGAGGTGATCCTCTATGCCGGCGCCATTATGGTGCTGTTTCTGTTCGTGATCATGATGCTCGATCTGGGGCATCCGGAAAAGGGGCTGTCGCCCTGCTGGCGGGAATGGCTGCCGGCGCTGGCGCTCTCCACGACCAGCATCGCCGCGCTGGTTGTGGTGATCGTCGGCAGGCATGGCCATGCCGCTGCTGCCGCAGCACAGGCGCCTACGATCCGCGAGGTGGCCATACGGATGTTCCGGGAGCATGGCCTGGCGGTGGAGCTGGTATCGCTGCAGCTTCTCTTCGCACTGGTCGGGGCGTTGTATCTGGGTAGGCAAAAATGACGACGGCGCTACCACCCCCCATCCCCCTCCTCGTTCAGGAGGGGCCAGGGGTGGTCAGGTGTAAGATGGTACGGAGAATGTCTTCATGATCGTCCCGCTCGCACATATCCTGATCCTGGCCGGAGCGCTGTTCTTCCTCGGCATGGGGGGGCTTCTGGCCTGGCGGGCCAACCTGATCATGATGCTGGTCTGCATCGAGGTCATGCTCAATGCCGTCATGCTGGTGTTCGTGGCCGGCTCGGCCCGCTGGGGCACGACAGACGGCCAGCTGTTCGCCATCTTCATCATGGCGCTCACCTCGGCCGAGGTCTCCCTGGCCCTGGCCATGGTGGTCTACCTGCACCGCCGCAAGCGCACGGTCAACACCGATGCGTTCAGCGAGATGAAGGGGTAAGCGGATGCAGGGCATTGTCTCCGGCACCATGCAGTGGCGTTGCGGCGTCTGCCAGGCCGCCAAGCCGGTGGGCACCGGCGGCATCTGCTGCCGTTGCAAAAAGTTCGCCTGCAACCGGCATCTGAACACAGTGCTGGCCGATGATAAGAGACTCCGGGTCTGCAGTGCCTGCCTGACCGGGGAGGACAGAGTGGAAAAGGGGTTAAAAGGAATTTGGGGAAGATGGTTTGGGTAATGGCATGAAACTCTATCTGGCCTTCATACTGCTCCTGCCGCTGTGCGGCGGTTTGTTCAACGCACTGTTCGGCAGCAAGCTCCCCCGCAAGGTGGGCGAGACCGTGGCCAGCGCCGTGATCTGGGGCGCGTTTGTCTGCAGCCTGCTGGCGTTTGTGCAGTTCACCGGGCCGGTGCGGATCGAGTACGCCTCCTGGCTGTCCGACTTCGACTTCAAGGCGCCCATCGCGCTCTACCTGGACCAGCTCTCCCTTTCCCTCACCCTGATGATCACCTTCGTCTGCGGCCTGATTCACCTCTATTCGGTCGGCTACATGCAGGACGACCCGGGCCATGCCCGCTACTTCGCCCTGCTGAACATCTTCGTCTTTGCCATGCTGGTGCTGGTATTGGCCGAAAACCTGCCGCTTTTGTACCTGGGGTGGGAGGGAGTCGGCTTCTGTTCCTACGCCCTGATCGGCTTCTGGTACACCGACCCGAAAAACGCCACCGCCGGGCGCAAGGCGTTCATCACCACCCGCGTGGGGGACAGCGCCTTCGGCATCGCCATCGTCTGGCTGTTCCTGCTCTGCGGCACCGAATCCATCAGCCGGATCAACGGCATGGGGGCACAGCTGCCGGCCGGAGTCATCACCGCCCTGGGGCTGCTGCTGCTGATCGGCGCGGCGGGCAAATCGGCCCAGCTGCCGCTGTCGGTCTGGCTGCCGGACGCCATGGCCGGACCCACGCCGGTATCGGCCCAGATCCACGCCGCCACCATGGTTACGGCCGGGGTCTACCTGCTGGCCCGCATGTTCCCGCTCATCGGCGGCTCCGAAACCGTGCGCATGGGCATTGCCCTGACCGGCGGCATCACCGCTCTCTACGCCGCTGCCAGCGCCTGCTGCCAGCGCGATCTGAAGCGGGTGCTGGCCTACTCCACCATCAGCCAGATCGGCTACATGGTGCTGGGGGTCGGGGCCGGGGCGCTCACCGGCGCCGTCTTTCACCTGCTGACCCACGCCTTTTTCAAGGCGCTGCTCTTTTTGGGGGCGGGCTGCGTGATCACCGCCCTGCACCATCAGCAGGACATCTTCCGCATGGGGGGGCTGCGGCGGCGATTGCCGTTGGTTTACTGGCCCTTTCTGGCCGGGGCGCTCTGTTTGGCCGGCATTCCGGGCAGCGGCGGCTTTTTCAGCAAGGATGCCATCCTGGCAGGTGTGGCCAGCCAGGGCGGCTTTGTGTTCGGCCTGCTGCTGGTGCTGGGCCTGCTGACCGCCCTGTTGACCTCTTTTTACACCTTCCGGCTGCTGTTCCTGGTGTTCCATGGCGATGTTTCTCTCCCCCGTGCCCATGGGGATGAACATCACAGGCTTCCACGCGTCATGACCATCACCCTGGTGCCGCTCGCCCTGCTCGGCCTGCTGGGCGGGTTGCTCAATCTGCCTGCCTGGCTGGGTATGCCGGGCCTGCTGGACAGCTACCTGGGCGGTCTGCCCGGCTTTGCCGCTGCCGGGGGGCATGAGGCACATGCCGACGAGATCGCCCTGCAGATCGTGGCCGCCACCGTCAGCCTAGTGGGGCTGGGGCTGGCCTGGTCGCGCTACACCGGCCCCTGCCGGGCCGCAGCGCTGGCCGAAGAGGAGGCGGGCGGGGCATGGACGGCCTTTCTCCAGGCCGGCTGGCGTCTGGACGAGCTGTATTTTCATCTGATCATCAATCCCTTTATCCATCTCTCCCGCTTTTTCTGGAAAGGGGTGGACGAGGCCGGCATCGACGGCGGTGTCGACAGTCTGGCGCGCTTCACCACCTGGCTGGCCCGGGCGCCGTCCGACTGGAGCACCGGCCGGGTGGCCACCTCGCTGTTCGGCTTGGCGGCCGGTGTCTGTGGCGTGCTGGTCTATGTGGCCTGGCGGGTGATGACGTGACCCCCTCCTTTTTGCTCACCATCATGATTTTTCTCCCCCTTTCGGGGTGTCTGCTGCTGGCGCCGGTCTGGCGGCGGCCCGTCCTGGCCCGGTCCGTGGCCCTGGCCGTCATGACAACGGAACTGCTGCTGACCCTCTGGCTGTATGCATCCTGGGAGCGCCTTGGGGCGGTGAAAACCGCGTTGCCCGGCTACTTGCTGGTGGCGGACACCGACTGGATTCCGGCCTTCGGCATTCGCTATGTGCTTGGGCTGGACGGCATCAGCCTGCTCATGGTCATGCTGACCGCGTTCAGTTTTTGCGTGGCGTTGGCGGTATCCTGGCGCGCCGTGGAGGAGAAGGTCGGCCTGTTCCTGGCCCTGCTGCTCGCCATGGAGACCGGCATCATGGGGGTCTTCCTGGCATTGGATCTGGCCCTGTTCTACCTGTTCTGGGAGGTGATGCTGATCCCCATGTTCTTCCTGATCGGGGTCTGGGGGCACGGCCGACGCATCTATTCGGCGGTCAAGTTCTTCCTGTTCACCCTGGTCGGCTCGCTCCTGATGCTCCTTGCCATCATCTCCCTGCACCTCTTGCACGCCCAGCAGACCGGCGTGGCCAGCTTCGGCCTGCACGAACTGCTCAGGACCCAGCTCTCGCCGGGGGTGCAGCTCTGGTTGTTCGCCGCCTTTTTCCTGGCCTTTGCCATCAAGTTTCCGCTTTTTCCCCTGCACACCTGGCTGCCCGACGCCCATACCGATGCCCCGACCGCCGGCAGCGTCATTCTGGCCGGGCTGCTACTCAAGACCGGCAGCTACGGCCTGATCCGCTTCGGCTATCCGCTCTTCCCCGAGGCGGCCCAGAGCCTGACCCCGCTCTTCTACACCCTGGCGGTGATCGGCATCGTCTACGCCTCGCTGGTGGCCTTTGCCCAGGAGGACATGAAGCGGCTTATCGCTTATTCCAGCATCGGGCACATGGGGTATGTGGCCATCGGCATCGCTGCCTGGCAACCGGTCGCGCTTTCCGGCTCGATCCTGCAGATGGCCAACCACGGCGTGACGACCGGGGCGCTGTTCGCCATGGTCGGCATGCTGGACGAACGGGCCCATACCCGCGAGATCGCGGCGTTTGGCGGCCTCTGGGGCAAAATCCCGGTCTGGGGCTTCTTTTTCCTGCTTTTCTCCCTGACTTCCATGGGGGTGCCGGGGCTGAACAGCTTCGTGGGAGAGTTCCTGATCCTGGCCGGCACGGTCAAACAGTCGCCGCTGGTGGTGGCCCTGGCGTTCATCGGCATCGTGCTGCCGCTGATCTACATGGCCCGCCTGGTGCAGGAGGTGCTCTTCCAGACCGAGCGCCGGCCGTTGGAGCTGGCTGACCTCAATCTGCGGGAGATCACCGTGCTGTCGCTGCTGGCGTTGGTGGATGTGTGGGTGGGAGTGCATCCGGCGCCGCTCTTGGACCTGATCCACCTGCCGGTACAGCTCTTGACCGGGGGCGCCCCATGACACGGGTGGATCTTATGGCGCTGATGCCGCTCATCATCTTGGGAGGCGGGAGCGTGCTGGTGCTGCTGGCGGGGGGGCTCCGACCCGGAGGCTACCTCTACGAGACGGCCCTGGCGCTGACCGCCGGCGCATTGGTCTGGAGCGCGGCACTCCCCCAGGAAGCGGCGCTCCAGGGGGTGGCGGTGAACGCCTTCTCCCGCACCATGTCTGTCTTCGTTTGCGCCAGCGGCCTGGTCGGACTGCTGCTGGCCATGGGCTACAACCGGCGCCGCGGTATCGTCGGCGAGGAGTATCCGGCCACGCTGCTCTTTGCCCTGGCCGGCATGTGGGCCGTCTGCGCGTCCGCCGACCTGCTGATGCTCTTTCTGGGGTTGGAGGCGTTCACCTTCGCCTTCTACATCCTGGTGGCCATCAAGCGGGGTGCATCCCGCGGCGGCGAGGCCGGACTCAAATACCTCCTCAACGGCACCCTGTCGGCGGCGGTACTGGCCATGGGCATCGCCCTGATCTACGCCGCCACCGGCACGTTTTCCCTGAAAGCGCTGCCGGCGATTCCGAGCGCCCTGCCTGACGGGCCGCTGTATCAGGCCGGCGTCGCCCTGCTGATCATCGGCCTGGCCTTCAAGCTTTCCCTGGCGCCGGCTCATCTTTGGACCCCCGACGTGTACCAGGGGGCTCCGGCGCCGGTGACGGCCCTGTTGTCCACGGCCTCCAAGGGGGTCTCGATCGTCGCCGTGCTGCTGGTGATGCCGCTGGCCGGCCGCTGGGCCGGCACCCACGACCTGTTCTGGGGGCTGGCGCTCATGTCCGTCATCTGCGGCAATCTGGCGGCGCTGTTGCAAGGCAGCATCAAGCGCATGTTGGCCTGGTCGTCGGTGGCCCAGATGGGCTACGTGGCGTTGGGCTTCACGGCCGTGTCCTCCGGGGGCGGGCAGGCGGCGCTGTTCTACGCGGTGGCCTACGCCGCCGCCGGTTTGGCCTCCTTTGGTGCGGTGGCGGCGTTGTCCGGCACCGGTGAACGCGACCGCCTGGAAGATTACCGTGGTCTCGGGTATCGTCACCCCCTGGCCGGCGCGGCGCTGGCGGTCAGCATGTTCTCCCTGGCCGGTATCCCCCCCACGGCCGGATTCATGGGTAAATTCGCCGTCTTTTCCGCAGCCTTGCGGGGGGGCGACTATGGCCTGGCCGTGGTGGCCATCCTGACGGCAGTGGTGGCGGTCTATTATTATTTGCGGGTGGTAGTGATGCTTTACATGCAGCCGGAGGGCAAGGCTGGGGGGGCGGAAATGGCGCTGACGTCCGCCGAAGCGGTCGCCCTGTCGGTCACCACCCTGGTGACGATCTGGTTGGGGCTGTTTCCGGGACAACTGTTGGATCTGTTGGGTCGATTGTTGAGTATACGATAAGTTGGGAAGGATCGACATGAATGAGGAACTAATCAACCATTCCGGACCGCCGGGGCACGGACGCGGCAAACTGGCTTTTCTGGCCGCCACGTCCCTGATCTGTGGCGCCACCGTGATGATTGTCGAAGTGTTGGGCTCGCGGGTGATCGGCCCGTTTTTCGGCGCCAGCCTGTACGTCTGGACGGCGCTCATCACTGTCACGCTGGTGGCGTTGGCCGCCGGCTACTGGGGGGGCGGTATTCTGTCGGACCGGACCCGCTCCGAGGCCTGGCTGTACGGCATCATTGCCGCGGCCGGTGTGGCGGTGCTGCTGGTGCCGCTGGTCAAGGGGCCGGCCATCAGGATGGCACTCCCCATGGGGCTACGCCTCGGCTCCCTGGCGTCGGCCACCATGATCTTCGGCCCGGCCCTGTGCCTTTTGGGGGCGGTCTCGCCGAGCATCATCAGAATTGCCGCTCTGGAGATGGCCAGCATCGGCCGGACCGTGGGGCTCTTTTCGTCCCTCTCCACCGTGGGCAGTTTTCTCGGCACGGTCAGCACCGGCTTCGTGCTGATCGCCTATTTCCCCATCGACCGCATCTTCATCGTGGTGGGCGCCGTTCTGGTACTTTTGGCCGGGCTCTATTTCCTGATCTTCCGGCGCAGCGCCCTGCTCCTCCCCCTGCTGCTGGTGCCGTTTCTGATTCCGGTGGGCGGCGGTCCCAAGAGTAAAGAGCTGGCGAACGGAACGCGGGTGACGCGGCAGTTCTTCAAGGATACCTTCTACGGCAACATGCAGGTTCACGACTATACCTTCGGCACCAGGCATACCCGCGAACTGGTCGTGGATGCCACCATTCAGGGGGGGATCGACCTGGACAGCCGTTTGTCGGTCTACGAGTATCCCTATTTTCTCCAGTTCATTCCCCGGGCCATCAATCCACAGGGAAAAGAGTGCCTGATGGTCGGCCTGGGCCCTGGGGTCATCCCGCTCTGGTACGAGCAGCAGGGGGTCAGAACCGATGTGGTGGACATCGATCCGGCGGTTTTCGATGTGGCCCGCGATTACTTCGGGTTCAAAATCAGCGGCGGCACTTATGTGGAGGATGCCCGCTACTTCCTCAACCGCCCCGGCAAGCAGTATGACTACGTCCTGCTGGATGTGTTCAACGGCGACAACACCCCCTTCCACGTGCTGAGCCGGGAGGCGCTGCAGACGGTCAAACGCCGCCTGGCCCCCGGTGGGGTGCTGGGCATCAACATGGCCGGCAGCGTGCGCGGCAACACCTACATGACCGCATCGGTGGTGCGCACCCTGCAGGAGGTCTTCCGCACCGTGGACATCTACCCGGCCTTCGACATCACTACGGAGAACGGCATCGGTAACCTGGAGATCTTTGCCTATGACGGGGCGCCGGTGACTCCCGACGCTCGACTGCTGGCCTCATTCCCGGTTCATCCCATGGCCGATGCGGTGCGCGGCCTGATGACGACCCGCTTCAGCTTTCCGGCAGGCACACCTGCCATCGTGCTCACCGATGCCTACAACCCCATCGATTTTTTCGACATCCGTACCAAGGAGTTCATCCGCAGCAGGATCATCGGCGGCAGCGACCTGGAGTTCCTTTTGGGGTAGCCGGGGGGAATGCTGAGCGAAACACAAAAGGCCGCCCGATGGGGGTGGCCTTTGTTATTTGCCGTTGCGACAGGTATCAGTAAAACAGCATCCAGCCGTCCAGGAAGAAGAACAGCCAGCCGATGTTGCAGGCCAGGGCGATGTACCAGAGGTAGTGCCGTTTGGTCAGGCTGGCCAGGGAGGAGAGCATGATGGCGATCTGCAGGAAGATCAGGGCATAGCCGAAATTGCCCCCCATCTCCTGGGCCTTGTGCTTCCCTTTGGCGATGCCCTCCGCCTTGTCCTTGATTTCCTTCTTCTCGGCATCGTAGCGCTTGATCTCGTCGGCATACTTGGCCAGGGTCTTGTCGTAGTCGGCTGCCACCTCGGCAGGAAGGCCCTTCTGGGAGCGGTACTGCAGCTCCAGCGCCTTGCGGCTCATGTCGAAGGTGTGCTGTTTGATGCTCTTGGCCTGGTAATAGGCCCACTGGTCGCTCTCCAGCCCCTGGGCCATGATGGCCCGGGAGGAAAATTTCCCCATGTAGAGGGTGGTCAATGCCGCCAGAACGGCCATGACGGCGGTGGAAAGCGCCAGCCATCCCTGCCAGCGCTCCTTTTTCTGCTCGTTCGTTTCCTTGCTCGACATTCTGTTGGTTCCCCCTTTCTCGTCAATCAAGTTCATCAATATCGCCGACTATCTGCCGGCGCAGGTGCACCGGTTGGGCGGCGCTTTTGCGGACCTTGAGGTTGATCATCTCCACGAAGACCGAGAAGGCCATGGCAAAATAGATATATCCCTTGGGAATATGGAACGACAGGCCGTCGGCCACCAGCGAAACCCCGATCAGCAGCAGGAAGGAGAGCGCCAGCACCTTGATGGTGGGGTGGCGCTCCACGAAGCGGCTGACCGCGCCGGCAAAGAACAGCATCACCCCCACGGACAGGATTACCGCCGTGGCCATGACCGCCAGCTGGCTGGCCATGCCCACTGCCGTGATGACCGAATCCAGCGAGAAGACGATGTCCAGGAACATGATCTGGATCACGACGCTTTTAAAAGATGCGCCGCTCCCTCCGGCCGAGGCGTGCTGCTCCTCACCCTCCAGCTTGTCGTGGATCTCCATGGTGCTCTTGGCCAGCAGAAACAGCCCCCCCACGATCAGGATGAGGTCGCGCCCCGATACGCCGTGCCCCAGGACGGAGAAGAACGGCGTGGTGAGCCGCATGATCCAGGTGAGGGAAAAGAGCAGCAGCAGCCGGGTGAGCATGGCCAGGGCCAGGCCGATTTTCTGGGCCTTCGGACGCTGCTGCTCCGGCAGCTTGCCGGTCAGGATCGAAATGAAGATGATGTTGTCGATGCCGAGGACGATCTCCAGGCTGGTGAGAGTGATGAGCGCCAGCCAGGCTTGGGGATCGGAAAGCCACTCCATGAAAAACTCCGTAATTCGGTCAAGATGGTCTGTTCGACAGGATTACTGCCGCGCATCGATGATTGCGGCCGGGTTCAGGCAAACAACCCGGCGGTCTGTGACGCAGGTATGATACCGGCAGATTCGGCGCGACGCAAGAGTTCGGCAATGGCCCGCTCTCCCTCTGTGCCCAAATCTGCAGAAAAATCGTTGACATACAGGTTGATATGGGCGGCGCAGACCGCCTCGCTCATCTCCTGGGCATGTTCCCGGATGTAG
>Ga0334722_10007419_pt1 | contig 10622 bp, 9 predicted proteins | sample C3_bottom_MG_FD_207210 | JGI IMG/M metagenome (GOLD analysis project Ga0334722, IMG submission 207210) | Sediment microbial communities from Yellowstone Lake, YNP, Wyoming, USA - C3_bottom | ecosystem: Environmental > Aquatic > Freshwater > Lake > Sediment | place: USA: Wyoming | collected... | reverse complement strand
CGCGGCGAGGGTCACGAGAGTGAACTTCGAGTCGACCCGGTCGAGCAGGTGCTCCATACGCGGGTCCATGAGCGAGGCGCGGCGGTCGGCCATGCGGGGAGCTCCAGGGAAAGGGGGAAGACGACGTGCGGGTCAAACGCACCTCATGGTAGCAGTCGGATTCAGTCGGCTGGCACTGTGCCCGTCCCCCTCCGAAGAGCCTCGAGGAGCGAGACCAGCTCGTCGACGGTGCGATCGAGGTCGTCGTTGACGACGATCGCATCGAAGTCGGCCGCGGCGGCTTCCTCCGCCTCCGCGGAGGCCAGCCGGCGCGAGAGCTCCCTCTCGTCGACGGGCGCGCCGGACAGCTCTGCTTCCGCCTCGGCCCGCTCGCGCAGGCGCGCCGTCTGGACCTCCCGAGACGGCGGCCGCAGGAACACGAGGAACGCGTCGGCCTGGGCGTCCCGGATGGCCCGAGCTCCCTGGACGTCCACCTCGATGACCACGTCATCGCCACCCGCGAGGTGATTCTCGACGGGGGCTCGTGGCGTCCCCTTCAGGTCTCCGTAGACCTCGAACCACTCGAGGAGCCCACCGTCGTCGCGCAGCCGGCAGAACTCGTCGTGTGTGAGGAATCGGTAGTCGCGGCCTTCAACCTCCTCGGGCCGCGGGGGACGGTCGGTCGCCGACACCGAGTACCAGAGACCGGGCTCCCGCTCGAGCAGCCGCCGGACGACGGTGCCTTTGCCCGCTCCCGACGGACCGGCGATGACGACGAGCACGCCCAGGGGTCGTGACCGCCGTCAGCGCGCGGGCTCGAAGTGCTCGAGAAGGCGCCGCCGCTGGTTCGGACCCAACCCGCGGAGCCGCCGACTCTCACTGATGTCGAGATCTCGCATCAGTCGGCGCGCCTTGACCTTGCCGGTGTTCGGCATCGACTCGAGCATGCTCACGACCTTGAGCTTGCCGAGCACGTCGTCGTCGTCAGCGCGGACGAAGAGCTCGCCGAGCGTCAACCGCGCGGTCTTGAGCTGCTCCTTGACGTCGGCTCGGATGCGTCGCGCGACCGCCGCCTTCTCCAGCGCGGCGCGACGCTCGTCCGGTGTGAGGGACGGCGGGAGCGGCATGAGCGCGTCAGCATAGCCACGCGCCCTGTCGGCCCCACCGGACGACGACGCCGACGCGACTCGCACACGCGTCACCCGCCGGTCGCGGCGTACGGCCGGCTCAGCATCCGAATGCTCAGGTCACAGGGACCGCCGCGTCGACCTCGGCCGCCACTTCGGCCGCGGCCGCGCTCGGGTCGTCAGCGGCGGTCACGGTTCGGGCGATCACGAGCCAGTCGGCTCCGCTCGCGATGGCCTCCGTAGGCGTCGCGACGCGCGCCTGGTCGTTCACGTCATCCCCGCGTCGGCGGATGCCCGCCACCATGGTGCGGAGCCCCAGCGGGCGGACCGCACCGATCTCCAGTGCCGAGCAGACCACCCCGTCACATCCGGCCTTGTCGGCGACGGCGAGCCGGTGGGCGAATGCCCGCGTGTCGGCGTCGCTCGTCAGCACGGTCACGCCGAGCGCGATCGGCGCCGAGTGGCCGGCGTCACGCGCGCCCTCGCGGTACGCCTCCACCCCCGCACGGAGCATGTGTGCCCCGCCTGCCGCATGGAAGTTGAGGAACTCGATGCCGCGGCGGCCGAAGACACGGGCCGCGCGCGCCACGGTGTTCGGGATGTCGTGCAGCTTCATGTCTGCGAAGACCTTGAAGCCCTCCGCATGCAACGCGTCGAAGGCCCCAGGACCGGCTTCGGCATAGAGCTCGATACCGACCTTGACCGCCGAGAACCATGGTGCAAGGCGTGCTGCGATGCCCAGCGCATGGTCGAGGTCACCGACATCGAGTCCGAGGACGAGGCGATCCCTTGCGTCAGTCATCGCACCTCCGTGTCGTGCTGTCGCATCGCGCCGATGAGCTCGCGCACCCCGACCACTCCGTGGTGGTGACACCACTCGCGGAGCTCATCGATGATCCGTAACGTCGCCCGGGGCTCGGCGAACGTCGCCGTCCCGACACCGACCGCGGCCGCACCCGCGAGCAGCATCTCGACCGCGTCGACGCCCGTGCTGACACCCCCGGTGCCGATGATCGGGAGCTCGGGATGAGCCGCGTGCACGTCGTGGACCGCTCGGAGCGCGATCGGCTTGATGGCCGGGCCCGAGAGGCCGCCGCCCGGGCTTCCGAGCACCGGTCGGCGTGCCTCGGGATCCACGAGGAGCGCACGCACGGTGTTGCCGAGCGTCACGCCGGTGGCACCGGCACGCGCCGCGGCACCGGCGATCGCCGGCAAGTCCGCGACTCCGGGCGTCAGCTTGGCGAAGAGCGGCACATCGATCCCGACATCGACGGCGGCGCGGACGACCGACGCGGTGTCGTTCTCGTTCGTCGCGAACATGTCCCCGCCGCTCACGGTGTTCGGACAAGACAGGTTCAGCTCGACCGCCAAGAGCTCGCCGGCCGCGGGCCCGAGCAGCGTCATCCCCTCGCGGTAGTCGTCCACCGTGTGGCCCCACAGCGAGGCGATGACTCGCGCGCCGCGCGCTCGGAGTGCCGGCAGGTCGTCCCGGACCCAGGCCGCCACGCCGCGACCCTGGAGGCCCACCGCGTTCACCATCCCGGCGACCGCAGGATGCAGTCGGGGCGCGGCGTTGCCCTTCCAGGCGAACGGAGCTTGCGACTTCGTCGTGACCGCACCAAGCCTCGAGGGGTCGCACACCCGCGCGACCTCATCGCCGTGGCCGAACGTGCCCGACGCGGCGACGACGGGGTTCGACAGGGTGATCGGGCCCAACCTCACCTCGGTGTCGATCGGGTCCATTCAGACCCCGAGGCGAAGCTGCGCGTCCCGGTGGTACTCCTGCAACGGGCGCACGACGGGACGGTGGGCCGCGCGCTCTCCGATGCCTGCAGCCGCGGCCCGCGCCGCGGCGACCGTGGTGATGCACGGGACCCGATGGCGAGTGGCAGCTCGGCGGATGTGAGCGCCGTCGGCACGCGGACCGCGGCCCCGAGGCGTGTTCACCACGAGGTCGACCTTGCCCGAGGAGATGAGGTCGACCGCGTCGGCACCTGATCCCTCCCCGACCTTCGCGACGACCGTCGCGACGGGCAAGCCGTCCGCCTCGATCGCAGCCGCCGTTCCGGCGGTCGCGGCCAGGGCGAACCCGAGATCCACGAAGCGGCGCGCGAGCCCGATGCCGACCGACTTGTCGCGATCGGCCAGCGAGAGGAACACCGTCCCCGACGCCGGAAGCCGGTTCCCCGCGGCGGCCTGGCTCTTGGCGAACGCGAGCCCGAAGGACCGGTCGATCCCCATGACCTCGCCGGTCGAGCGCATCTCGGGTCCGAGGATCGTGTCGACACCCGGGAACCGGTCGAAGGGGAGCACTGCCTCCTTCACCGCGACGTGTCCACCGGCAGCAGGCGGATGCACGATCCCTTCCGCGCGGAGATCCGCGAGCGTCGCCCCGACCATCAGCCGCGCGGCCGCCTTCGCGAGGGGCACACCGGTCGCCTTGCTGACGAACGGCACTGTCCGGCTGGCGCGAGGGTTCGCCTCGATCACGTAGACCGAGTCCCCTTTCACCGCGTACTGGACGTTGAGGAGGCCACGAACGTCGAGCGCGTCGGCGAGCGCGCGCGTGTGATGTTCGATCGTACCGATGACCTCCGATGGCAACGTCGGCGGTGGAATCGCGCACGCCGAGTCGCCGGAGTGCACTCCGGCCTCCTCGATGTGCTCCATGACGCCCCCGATCAGAACCTCACCGGTGAGGTCGCGCAGCGCATCCACATCGACCTCGATGGCGTCTTCGAGGAACCGGTCCACGAGCGCGGGGCGCTCCGCGGACAGACCTCCTTCGCGACCGAGGCTCCCCTCCTGCTCGAGCTCGGCCATCGCCGCGACGAGACCCTCTTCCTCGTAGACGATCTGCATGGCGCGGCCACCGAGCACGTATGACGGCCGGACGAGCACGGGGTAGCCGATCTCGCGCGCGATGGCGCACGCGGTCAGCCCGTCCGCAGCCGTCCCACCTGGTGGCTGCGGGATGTCAAGGCGCTCGCACAGCGCGCGGAACCCGGCGCGGTCCTCCGCGAGATCGATCGACCGCGGGCTCGTCCCGAGCACGTCGATGCCGGCGGCTTCGAGCGCGTGAGCGAGCTTCAGCGGGGTCTGGCCTCCGAGGGAGACGATGACGCCGGTCAGCAGCTCACGTTCGCCACCGCCGGGACCTCGCAGCGCGTCACACACGTTGCGGACGTCCTCGAACGACAGAGGCTCGAAGAAGAGCCGGTCGCTCGTGTCGTAGTCGGTCGACACCGTCTCCGGGTTGCAGTTGACCATCACCGTCTCGTAGCCGGCCTCGGAGAGCGCGAACGCGGCGTGGACACAGCAGTAGTCGAACTCGACGCCCTGGCCGATGCGGTTCGGGCCGCTCCCGAGGATGACGACTGTCGGCCGCGTGAGCGCAGCCACTTCCCCCTCGTCTTCGTACGTCGAGTAGTGGTACGGCGTCTCCGCAGCGAACTCGGCGGCGCACGTGTCCACGGTCTTGAACGTGACGTCGACTCCCAGGCCGCACCGGCGCGCGCGGACTTCCTCGTCGGTCACGTCCCACAGGTACGCGAGCTGTGCGTCGGCGAAACCGGCTCCCTTGACCGCGCGCCACTCCCGGCGCGACAGACCCTCGATGCCCGCCGTCTCGACACGCGCCCGCACCTCGACGATCGCGAGGATCTGGTCGAGGAACCAGGGGTCGATCCCGGTGACCTCGTGCAGCCGGTCCACGCCGACGCCGCGGCGCAGCGCGGCCTCCAGGAGGAACACGCGCTCGGGCGTCGGCGTCGCCGCCGCCCGGACGAGGTCGTCGGTCGGGATGCGGTCCAGAGGCGACTCCCCGGGGTCGGCGTTCAGGCCGAGCCGCCCGGTCTCGAGGCTGCGGAGTGCCTTCTGCAGGGACTCCGGGAAGGTCCGTCCGATGGCCATCACCTCGCCGACCGATTGCATCTGGGTCCCGAGCAACGGCATCGCACCGGGGAGCTTCTCGAATGCCCACCGCGGAACCTTCGTCACGACGTAGTCGATCGTCGGCTCGAAGGAAGCCGGCGTGACCCCCGTGATGTCGTTGCGGATCTCGTCGAGGCGGTACCCCACGGCGAGGCACGCTGCGATCTTCGCGATCGGGAACCCGGTCGCCTTGCTCGCGAGCGCGCTCGAGCGAGACACGCGCGGGTTCATCTCGATGACGACCATCTCACCGTCAGCCGGGTTGACCGCGAACTGGATGTTCGATCCACCCGTATCGACCCCGATCCGGCGAATGCACGCGAACGCGGCGTCGCGCATCCGCTGGTACTCGACGTCGGTCAGCGTCTGAGCCGGTGCGACGGTGATCGAATCACCGGTGTGTACGCCCATCGCGTCGAGGTTCTCGATCGAGCAGATGACGACGACGTTGTCCGCCGTGTCACGCATCACCTCGAGCTCGTACTCCTTCCAGCCGAGGACCGACTGCTCCACGAGGATCTCCCCGACCGGGCTCGCCGCGAGGCCGCGCGCGCCGACCTCGCGCATCTGGGCCTCGTCGCGGGCGAAGCCCGTTCCGCCGCCTCCCAGGATGAACGAGGGCCGCACGATCACCGGGTAGCCGACGACCTGGGCGACCGCCAGGGCCTCGTCGACGCCGTACGCGAGCCCCGATCGCGGAACAGCCAGACCGATCTCCTGCATCGCGGCCTTGAACCGCGACCGATCCTCGGCGGTATGGATGGCGTCGACGCTCGCGCCGATCAGCTCCACGCCGTACCGGTCGAGAACACCGGCGTCGTGGAGCGCAATCGCGAGGTTCAGTGCCGTCTGGCCGCCGAGGGTCGGGAGGAGCGCATCGGGTCGCTCGCGCTCGATGATCCTCGTCACGCTCTCCACGTCGAGCGGTTCGATGAACGTCGCGTCGGCGAACTCGGGGTCCGTCATTATCGTTGCCGGGTTCGAGTTGACGAGGATCACGCGATAGCCCTCGGCACGGAGCACACGACACGCCTGCGTTCCCGAGTAGTCGAACTCGCATGCCTGACCGATCACGATCGGCCCACTGCCGATGATGAGGATCGATCGCAGGTCGTCGCGGCGCGGCACGCCTCTTACCTCCCGCCCGACATCAGGCTCGTGAACTCGGCGAACAGATAGGCCGCGTCGTGCGGCCCAGGACCCGCTTCAGGATGATGTTGGACGCCGAACGCCCGCGCGGCCTGGAGGCGGAATCCCTCCACGACGCCGTCGTTCAGGTTCACGTGCGTGAGCTCGGCGCCGTCGAGGCCGTCGAGCTCGATCGCGTAGTTGTGGTTCTGGCTGGTGATCTCGACCCGCCCCGTCGACTCGTGCCGCACGGGGTGGTTGGCACCGTGGTGGCCGAAGAGGAGCTTTCGCGTCTGGGCGCCGAGCGCCAGGCCGAGGATCTGATGCCCGAGGCAGATGCCGAACACGGGAACCTTTCCCACGAGTGCGCGCACGGCATCGACGGCTCCGCTCACGGCCTCGGGGTCACCGGGGCCGTTCGAGAGGAACACGCCGTCCGGCTCGCGCGACAGCACGTCGGTCGGCGTCGTCGACGCGGGCACGACGTCGACCCGACAGCCGGCACCGACGAGGTGACGCAGGATCGTGCGCTTGATCCCATAGTCGTACGCGACGACGGAGAAGGGCGCGTCGACGTCACCGACGACGTACGGGTGGGCAGCCGTCACCTGGGCGACGAGGTCACGTCCGTCGGTCCCCTCGGCGCTGGAGGCGGCCTCGCGTACGGCTGCCTCGTCGGTCCCGAACGCGCCGGGGAGCGCGCCGTGCTCTCGAAGGTGGCGCGTCAAGCGTCGGGTGTCGACGCCGGCGATGCCGGCGATCCCCTGGTCGACGAGGAACCGACCGAGGTCACCCGTGGCACGCCAGCTGCTCGGGCGGCGCGCGAGGTCGCGCACGACGACGCCGCGGCAGAACGCCTGACGACTTTCGAGGTCCTCGCGATTCACGCCGTAGTTCCCGATGTGCGGGTAGGTGAACGTGATCACCTGCCCGGCGTACGAAGGGTCGGTGAGGATCTCCTGGTAGCCGGAGAGCGCCGTGTTGAACACGACCTCGCCCGTGGAGACGCCACCCGGCGGGCTGGCACCGATGGCTTCGCCGTCGAAGCTCGTGCCGTCGGCGAGCACCAGCACGGCGTCCGGCCGCGTCATCGCACCGGGCTTCCGTCGACCACCACGGGGGTCCCTCGCAGGACGGTGTGGCGAGTCCGGCCCCGCAAGGTCTGACCGGCATAGGGCGTGTTGCTCGCCCGGCTCGCGAGCGCATCGGCTTCAACCACCCAGCGCACGCCCGGGTCGAAGACACACAGGTTCGCGATCGACCCCGCGTGCACGGGGCCGCCGTGGTCGGCGAGCCCGGCGATCGCTGCCGGTCCCCAGGACAGCCGCGCGAGCGCGTCGCCGAGCGACATGACGCCGGGTTCGACGAGCTCGCCGAGCGTCAACGCGAGCGCGGTCTCGAGCCCGAGCATGCCCGGCGGCGCCTCCTCGAACGGGCGCTCCTTGGCCTCGGTGCGATGCGGCGCATGATCGGTGGCGATGGCATCGATCGTCCCGTCGGCCAGCCCGGCCTTCACGGCCGCGACATCCGCATCGGTTCGCAGCGGCGGGTTCACCTTGAAGATCGGGTCGAACGACGCGCACGCGGCGTCCGTGAGCGTGAAGTGATGGGGCGCGGCCTCAGCCGTGATCGGGAGCCCGCGCGCCTTCGCGGCCCGGACCAGCTCGATTGCGCCCGCAGTCGAGAGATGGAGGAAGTGCAGCCGCGAGCCGGTGGTCGCGGCCAAGATGCAATCCCGCGCGACGATCGTGTCCTCGGCCGCGGCTGGGCGACCCGGGATCCCGAGCCGGCTGGACCAATCACCCTCGTGCATGTGGCCGCCGCCGGCCAGGCTGTCGTCCTCTGCGTGTTGCGCGACGACCGCGCCGGGAAGTGACGCTGCATACTCGAGCGCAGCGCGCATGACCCCCGCAGAGTCCACGCAGCTCCCGTCGTCGGTGAAGATGCGAACGCCGAGCGCGTGCAGCTCGCCCATCGGGGCGAGCTCGCCGCCCGCACGGGCCTTCGTGATCGTGCCCGCAGCCTGCACGTCGCAGGATGATCGAGACCCCGCCGCGAGGACCGCGCTGACGACGGCGGGGTCGTCCTGCGCCGGCGTCGTGTTGGGCATCGCGACGATCGCCGTGAAGCCGCCGAGGGCGGCCGCTCGCGCGCCGGTCTCTATGGTCTCGGCATCCTCCATCCCGGGCTCCCGGAGATGGACGTGCAGATCGACGAGCCCGGGCGCGACGATGCAACCACCCGCGTCGAGCTCGCGGTCGCCGCGCAGACCCGTACCGACCTCGGCGATTCGGTCGTCGGCGACAAGGACGTCCGCAGCCCGCTCGCCCGTCTGGTCCACGATTCGCCCTCCGCGGATCACCAGGGTGTCAGGCAACGGGCGCTCCCGACCCGAGGAGCTCGTAGAGCACCGCCATCCGGATGGCGACGCCGTTCGCAACCTGCTCGGTGATGACCGAGCGCGGTGCCTCGGCAATCTCCGGTGCGATCTCGACACCTCGGTTCATCGGGCCCGCATGCATGACGAGCACATCGGTGCCGAGGCGCGCCGCGCGCTCGACGGTGAGTCCGAACCGGGTCGTGTACTCGCGCAGCGACGGGAACAGCATCGCGTCTTGACGCTCGTGCTGGATCCGTAAGAGATAGACGACGTCGACCTCGGGGAGCACCGCGTCGAGGTCGCACGAGGTCGCGGCCGGCCAACCGTCGAGCGATTCCGGGAGCATCGTGGGCGGTCCGATGAGCGTGACCTTCGCGCCGAGCGCTGCGAGTGCCTTCGTCGTGCTGCGGGCGACACGTGAGTGGCGGATGTCGCCGACGATCGCCACGTGGGCGCCGTCGAGGTCCGGTCCACGGTGACGTCGCAGCGTGAAGGTGTCGAGGAGTGCCTGGGTCGGGTGCTCATGACGCCCGTCGCCCCCGTTGACCACCGCGGCGTCCACCCAGCCGGCAACGCGATGCGGAGCGCCTGCCGCGCGGTGTCGCACGACCATCGCGTCGACCCCGAGGGCCTCGATCGTCTGCGCAGTGTCGCGCAGGCTCTCGCCTTTCTGCACCGACGAGCTCGACGCGGTGAAGGACATCGTGTCGGCCGAGAGTCGCTTTGCGGCTGTCTCGAACGAGAGCCGGGTGCGGGTGGAGTCTTCGTAGAAGACCGTCGCGACCGTCTTGCCGCGCAACGCCGGCACCTTCGGGATGTCGCGGCGGGTGACCTCGAGAAACGCCTCGGCAAGGTCGCAGAGCTCGACGATGCCGTCCCGCCCCAGATCATCGATCGAGAGCAGGTGCTTCATCCCTCGGCCTCCCCCACCGGACCCCAGAGCTCGATCCCGTCCGACCCGCCGTCGACCTCGGCGAGCCGGACACGGACGTCCTCGGCCCGCTTCGTCGGGAGGTTCTTCCCGACGAAGTCGGCGCGGATGGGCAGCTCGCGGTGACCACGGTCGATCAACACGGCCAGCTGGACGGCGAGCGGTCGACCCAGCTCGGTGAGGGCGTCCAAGGCGGCCCGGACCGTGCGGCCCGTGAACAGCACGTCATCGACGAGCACGACGACCTTGTCCGTCACGTCGACCGGGACCTCGGTGCTCCCGAGCGGTTGTACCGGCCGGAGCCCGATGTCGTCGCGGTAGAACGCGACATCGAGCGCGCCGACCGGGACCGCGACTCCCTCGAACGACTCGATCGCGCGGGCGAGGCGCTCTGCGGTCGCCACCCCCCGCGTGTAGAGCCCGACCAGCACGAGCTCCGAGGCGCCGTGATTCCGCTCGACGATCTCGTGGGCGATCCGCGTGTGCGCGCGGCGCAGGTCGTCGGCGTCGAACACCACGGCCCGGAACACGAAACGGCCGCCCTCTGGGGCGGCCGCGGTGCTCTCCGGTTGGCGGGCGCGATCGACGCCGGGCATGCAGCAGATCCTCTCCGTAGGAGCCTCGCAGGACCCCCTTCACGGCTCCGTCCATGTATAGCAGCCGCGGATCGCGTACTTTGCGCTCTTCGCAATGCGGCCAGCGGCGACGCGGTCAAGACCGCGCGAGGCGTCAGGGTCGAAACCCCCCGAGGAGCCAGTTCGCCGAAGACGACGGAGACCCGGCTCGAAGAGCCGACCGAGCGCAGCGAGGGAGCAAGGGCTCCGCCGCCGGGAGGCGAGGCAACGAGGGCGGGTGTCGACCCTGACGCCGGGAGAACTACTGGTTCGGTGTGTCGCCGCTGGCGGCGGCCTTTGCCATCTCCTCGAGCCGATCGAGCATCGGCATCCGCTCCTGACCGACCTCGTCGAAGCGGTCAGCGATCTCCTCCGGCGTCCAGCGGCCGGCCTTGCTCATCTCGCGCACCTCTGCGGGCTGGTTCCAGACCGCGATCGTGCCGCCGTTGGCCGTGTACACCTGGCCCGTCACCTGGCGCGCCGCGTCACCCAGGAGGAAGACGACCATCGGGGCGACGTCCTCGGGCTCA
>Ga0334722_10007418_pt1 | contig 10623 bp, 1 predicted proteins | sample C3_bottom_MG_FD_207210 | JGI IMG/M metagenome (GOLD analysis project Ga0334722, IMG submission 207210) | Sediment microbial communities from Yellowstone Lake, YNP, Wyoming, USA - C3_bottom | ecosystem: Environmental > Aquatic > Freshwater > Lake > Sediment | place: USA: Wyoming | collected... | reverse complement strand
CCGTCGAAGTCGCCGACAATCGGGATCGTCCCGGCATAGCCGAAGGTCTCCGTGCGGAAGCCGGCCGTGCTCTGCATGATGTACCACGATCCGGGTTTCGCCAACTGCACGCCGCCGGAGACCAGCCCCGCCGGATCGTAGCAGCCGAAGTCCGCTCTGCCGTCGCCGTCGAAATCACCGACCAGCGGAATGGTCCCGGCGTAGCCGAACGTCTCCGTGCGGAACCCTTCCGAACTCTGCATGATGTACCACGACCCCGGTTTGGCCAGCTGCATGCCGCCGGAGACCAGCCCTGCCGGGTCGTAGCAGCCGAAGTCGATCTTGCCGTCGCCGTCGAAATCGCCAACCAGCGGGATCGTCCCGGCATACCCGAAGGTCTCCGTCCGCTCGCCGCCGGTGCTCTGCATGATGTGCCAGCTGCCGGTGGCGGGCTGGTAGTAGCCGAGGTCGCCGATGCCGTCACCGTCGAAATCGCCCGCGATCGGCACCGTCCCCGCGTGCCCGTACTGCTTGTGCCAGAAACCGTCCCAACTGTTCATCCCGTACCAGTCTCCGCCGGCCGGATCGAAGCAGCCGAGATCCGAGCGGCCGTCGCCGTCGAAGTCGTTGATCGCCACCGCCCCGGGCGCGTGCGCCGGCCGCGTCACCGTGACGAGGAACGTCCTGAGGACTGTGTTCACGGCCGCCTGCCCGTCGTTCACGGTAACCGTGATCGTCGCGGTCCCGATCGCGTGCGCCGCGGGTGAGAACGACAGACTCCCCGTCGCGCTCGGACTGACGTAGGTGACCGCAGGGCTCGTGACCAGCCCCGGGTTCGACGAGGTCGCCGTCACCGTCAGCGTCTGCGTCTCGCCGCCGCCCGCGGTAATGCCGCTCAGCGGCACGATCTGCGCCGCGGCGCCAGAGGCGATTTCGACGTCGGCGATCGCATCGAGCGTCGGCGCGTCGTTCACCGGGGTCACCGTGATCGTGAAGCTCTGGAGCGCGCTCGCGTCCGCGCCGTTGCCGGCCGTGCCTCCGTTGTCCTGCAGCATCAGCATGACCGTGGCGGCGCCATTCGCGTTCTCGGCCGGCGTGAAGGTCAGCGTGCCGTCCGGCGCGACCGCCGGCTGCGCGCTGAACAGCGCGTTGTTGTCGGTCGTCGCGGTGAACGTCAGCGCCTGGGCACTCTCGTTCGATGCGCCCGCGCTGATCCCGGTCGCCCACCCGGGGACGGACTGCGCACCCGCGTCCTCGGCGACCGTCTGGTCCGCGCCCTTGATGAAGGACGGCGGGTCGTTCTCCGCCGTCACCGTGATCGTGAAGCTCTGCGCCGCGCTCGTGTCCGCGCCGCCGTTCGCGGAGCCACCATTGTCCTTGAGCGTCAGCGTCACCAGGGCAACGCCGTTCGCATTCGCGGCGGGCGTGAAGGTCAGTGTCCCGTTCGCGGCGACTGCAGGCTGCGCGCTGAAGAGCGCGGTGTTGTCGTTCGTCGCTGTGAACGCGTGCGTCTGCACGCTCTCATCCGCCGGGCCGGCGTTGATCCCTGTCGCCCACGCCGCGACGCTCCGCGCGCCGGCATCCTCGGCAACCGTCTGGTCGGCGCCTTTGGTGAAGGAGGGCGCATCATTCACCGCCGTCACCGTGATCGTGAAGCTCTGCGCCGCGCTCGCACGTGCGCCGCCATTGGCCGTGCCGCCGTCGTCCTCGAGCGTCACCGTCACCGTGGCGACCCCGTTCGCGTTCACAGCCGGCGTGAAGCTCAGCGTGCCGTTCGCGGCGACCGCAGGCTGCACGCTGAAGAGCGCGCTGTTGGTGTTCGTCGTCGCGAACGCCAGCGACTGCGCGCTCTCGTTCGCCGGGCCGGCGCTGATCGCCGTCGCCCATCCGTCAACGCTCTGCGCCCCGGCATCCTCGAAGACGGTCTGGTTCCCGCCCTTCGCGAACGACGGCGCGTCGTTCACCTGAGTCACGTTGACGGTCATCGTGGCCGCCGCGGCGCTGTACGCCAGCCCGTCGCCGACCCTGAAGGTGAAGCTCGCGTAGGGGCTGCCGTTGCCGTCGGCCGCCGGCTTGAACTTCAGGCGTCCCGCGACGATCGTCGCGATCGTCGCGTCGCCGTCGGGGACCGCCGCCTCGCCGGCGTCGACCTGGCCATTGCCGTTCGCGTCGACGTAGAGCGTCCCGGCGGTCGGCAAGGTCGCCACCCGCACCTGGTGCAGCGTGTCGCCGGCATCGGGATCGCTGAACGGGAAGTCGGAGGCGGCGAACACCGCGTCCGCGTCTTCGAGGGTGCCCACTGCAGCGTTGCCCGTAGTCGGTGCATCGTTCACGGGCGTCACCGTGACCGTGAAGGTACGCGCAAACGAGTGGTTGAACGCCCGGCCGTTGTCCACGGTCACCGTGATCGTCGCCGTGCCGCTGGCGTTCGCCGCAGGCGTGAACGCCAGGCTCCCCGTCGCCGCCGGGCTGCTGTACAGCACCGCCGGGTTCGGGATCAGGGCGGTATTCGAGGATACAGCCGTCACGACGATCGTGGCGCTCTCCCCTACCCCTACCCCGACCCCCGCCGCGATGCCGCTCAAGCCGACCGTCTGCTGGCCGGCGTCCTCGTCGAGCGTCACGGGCGCCAGCGCGCCCAGCGTCGGTGCCGCCGTAGCCGTCGTGAACCGCCAGGAGAGATCAGCCGCCGGGTGCTGCCCGTCGAGGCCCGCCACGCTCTTGGTGACCACTGCGGTGAGCACCGACCCGTAGGGGAGCTGCGCCGACGGCGTGAACGTCACGACACGCGTAACGGCATCGTACGCGACACTCCCGGCCAAAAGGGTGCCGAATGCGCCCGGCCCGATGGTCGTCTGATCCTGGTGGTTGCGTCCCCAGGCAACGACGGTGCCGTCTTCCTTCACCGCCAGGCTGTGCCTGAAGCCCGCACCGACGGCGCGCACCCCGGCCAGGGACGCAGGCACCGTCGCCTGACCGTGGCTGTCGTACCCCCAGGCAACGACGGTCTTGTCCGCCGTGAGGGCGAGCGTGTGGTAGCCGCCCGCGGCAATCGCGGTCACATCCGTCAGCCCCGCGGGAGGGGTGAACGTCTCGGAGATTCCTGTTCCGCCCCACACGACGACCGACCCCGACCCCGTCAACGCGACGCTGTGGAGCCAGCCGGCGGCGATCGCCACGACGCCCGTGAGGCCCGCCGGCACCGCGGTCTGGCCGTGGTCACCGAGCCCCCAGGCGACGACAGTGCCGTTGCTCTTCAACGCGAGCGTGTGGTAACCGCCCGCGGCGATCGCCTTGACACCCGAAAGCCCGGCAGGAACGTTACGCTGCCCCTGCGTGTTCAGTCCCCAGGCGACGACGGTGCCATCGCCCTTGAGGGCAACCGAGTGGCCGAACCCCGCGGCGACCGCCTTGACCCCGGAGAGCCCGGCCGGCACGTCGGTCTGGTGGGAATCGTTCCCGCCCCACCCGACGACCGTGCCGTCCCCCTTGACAGCCAGCGCGTGCGCCTCACCCGCAGCGACGGCGACGACACCCGTCAAGCCGGCCGGGACATCCGTCTGCCCGGCGGCGTTGTCACCCCAGCACTCGACCGTCCCGTCGTTCTTGAGCGCGGCCGAGAACGCGTAACCGCCCGTCGCCGTCGCCGCCCCGACGAAGCGAGCCAGCGTCACGGCCCCACCGTTCACCGTGGCAGCGTTCATGCCGACGGAGAAAGTCCCGCTCACCACCGTGTCGACGGGGACGCCGACGGCGCCGTTGACCGGCGTGCTCGCGATGATCGCCGGAGCGTTCGCAGCGGGTACGGCGACGGCCCGGCCGAGGGCTGTTGTCAGCACCAGGGCGCCGACGGCGACTCTGGACGCAATGCGAGTCATTCGCACCTCATCCGCCCCGCGGGTGGTTGCCGTCGAAAAAAAATAGTTGCGGTCGCAACACCAGGAGCAAGGAGGCCAGGCCGGCGACGAGCAGGAACATCGTCCCGGGTTCGGGCACCGGCGCGGGTTCGTTCGCTCCCGAGTAGATGACCGTATTCCCGGCGCCCTTGATGTCATTGCGGGCCGCCCACTCGAATGCCAGAGACGCGGTGCTGGTGGAGACGCCGCTGAAATACAGCGTCGCCAGCGTGATGCTCGAGTCGAAGGGCGCCTGGTACACCGTCAGGGGCGCATCCTTCATCAGCGAAGTGGAGCGGAATTCCACGGCCCCGCTCTTCGGCGTCGTGAATTTCGTCAACACCTCGGTGTAGATATTGGTCACGTTCTTGACCGGGAGATGGGCTTCCGTGTTGCCGAGCGCGTTGCCGAAGATCACGCTCGGACCGCTGCCCAGCGCCAGGACCGTCGGATCGAACAGGACCGTCAGGTCGAACGCCGCCACGATCCCCCCCAACGGCAAGCCCGAGAGGACGACATCTACCTGATAACTGCTGCCGCTCGTGGTGGCAAAAGTCCTGCTCGGGGCGAACCCGAGCGTGAGCGCGGACGCGCTGTGTGCACTCCCCAGCCACGCAGCCACCGCCATGACGCACGCCAATCTCTTCATGACTGTCCCACTCTTTCTTCTGCAGTCCAGCGCGACCAGTTGCCTGTTCATGGCGACTCGGCGCAGTTGTCGTTGTCGCAGCGCAGCACGCAGCCGCGGGAGTCGTTGATGGTGATGATGCCGTCCAGTACCAGATCGCAGAGAGGGCAGCTCGAGGCCGGCCCGTCGATCGCGTCGAAGATCAGGACGATGTCGTTGACGTCGATCTTGCCGTCCAGATTGATGTCGCACTCCAGCACCGGCGGCGGCGCGACCGCGGTGGAATCTTCCGCGGCGTTGTTGCCCGTGCTGGTCTCGGTAGTCGTCGTTGCGATGGAGGCGCTCGCCACCACCGTGCTCGCGGTGGCCGGCGCGGTGTAGCTGAGCGTCAACCCCACCGACTGCCCCGAGGTCAGGCTTGTCGGCAGCCCGCTGACCGACACGGCGCCGGTGCCGCTGGCGTAGGTGCAGGTCGCATCGCCGGTGCAGCTGACCCCGCTCAGGCCCGTGGGGAGCGTCACCGTGTACGTCACGCCCGCGGCATTCGAGGGACCGTTGTTGGTGAAGGTGATCGCCACGTCGACGGTCGAACCGGTATCCGCGGTCGCCGGCGCTGTCACGGTCGTGGCCACGTCGGCAACCGGGTTGATGGTGAGGTTGACCGTGGCCGACGCGGTCTGGGCCGCCTCGTCGGTGATCTGGTAGCCGAAGCTGTCCGAACCACTGTAGCCGGCCGTCGGGGTGTAGACGTACGTCCCAGCGGACTGGACGACCGCCGAGCCGTGCGCCGTCGTGATGGTGCAGGGGAACGCACTGCAGGCGGCGCCCGTCCCCGTGACGCTGGTGAGCGTGATACCCGTGCCGCTGTCGTTGGTCAGGATGTTGGCGGCGCTGACGCTCTGGCCGGTTCCGGTGGAGCTGCTGTTGAGTGCGGTCGAGGTCAGCGTGGTTCCGGAATCGTTGTTCGCCGCCGGGGCAGTCGGCGGCTGCACGGTGAAGCTGACCGTCGCGCTGTTGCTGCTCTGGCCCGCGCTATCTTTCGCCGTGTAGGTGAAGCTGTCCGGCCCGTAGTAACCGACGTTGGGGGTGTAGCTGAAGGTGCCGCCAACTTGGACGGTCACCGAGCCGTGCGCCGTCGAGACGGTGCAGGCGAAGCTGATGCAGGCGCCGCCCGACCCGGTAACGCTCGCCACCGTCAGGCCCGGGCCGTAATCGTTGCTCAGGATGTTCGAGCCGCTGCCTGTGGAGGCGGTGTGGTAGGGCACCGTGTACACGCCGTCGTCGATCGCCACCGGGGTGACGGCGGTCGGGTCGGAGGCGGTATTATTGCTGGTGGTGACCTCCCCTCCCCCGGAGACGGCGGCGTTGTTGGTGACACTCGCCGCCGCCGTGGTGGCGACCGTGACCGTCACCGTGATGGCGGGGTAGCTGCTCCCCGCCGCCAGCGCGTCGGAGCGGGTGCAGGTCAGCGTGCCGAGGGTGCAGCTCCAGCCGCTGCCGCTGATCGCGGTGGCCGTGAGTCCGGACGGAAGGGTGTCGACGACCGAAACCGTCCCCGAAGTCGAGGCCGCACCGTTGTTCGTGGCGATCAGCGTGTACGTCGCACCGGTCTGCCCCTGGTGGAAGCTGCCGGTGTGGGACTTGAGGAGCGTCAGGTCCGGGTTCGTGCCGGCGTTGATGTAGCCGGTGTTCTTCTGGACGGAGCCCCCTGGCGGCACGGTGACGGTGCCGGGATTGACGTAGCCGGTGCCGAGGGAGAGCCCCGCCGGCAGATCGCCGTAGGTCAGCGTCACGAGCGCCTGGCCGGTCGCGACCACCCGCTCGAAGTACCCGTCACTGTCGGTGGCGATCACGTAGGTGACGCCGAGGCTGTCGGTGATCGTGACGCGGATACCGGGGAGCGGCAGGTCGAGCAGCGCGTCGAACGCGCCGTTGTTGTTGCTCTCGCGGTAGACGTACCCGGTGACGGTCCCGGTTCCCGACGCCAGCACCGTCACGTCCTCGGCTGTCGTCGAGAGCGAATCGAAGTTCGTCACGCCCACGCCGGCGCCCGCGGTGGTGCTCACGCCGTTCTGGTAGGTCGCGGCGCCGGTGCTCGCGGCGATGTTCGCCTGGAACGCAACGGTCAGCTGGCCGCCGGCGGGAACGGTGAGGCCCGACCAGATCGGCTGGGTCTTGGCGGTCGCGTCGGCTCCGTCGAACGTCGGCTCGACCGCCGAACCGCCGACGGTGGCGCTGCCGGCCTTGTAGCTGAACCCGGTGGGGAGCTGGTCGGTGGCGGTGACCCCGGTGGCCTGAGACGCCAGCGAGTTGGTCACGACGATGGAGTAGGAGGCGACCTCGCCGGCGGTGAGTGTGGGCGTGGACGTGCTCTTGGCGATAACCAGGCCGCCGACGTTCGTCGTGACGGTGCTCGGGCAGGTCCCGGAACAGGACGCCTCGGTGCTCGTGATGTTCGCGCTGTCGACGTGGCTGCCGCTGCTCGTCGGGAAGACCACCACCTGCACGATGCCGCTGGCGTTCACGGCGAGCGCCCCGATATTCCACGTGACCGTGCCGCTGGCGCCGTCGGCGGGGGCCGAGGCGGGCGCAGGCGAGGCGGAGTGGTAGCCGAGCCCAGCGGGGATGCTGTCGGTGACGACGACGTTGCTGGCGGGGGCCGTACCGGTGTTCCGGTAGACGATGGTGTAGACCGCCGCGATCTGGAGCTGCGCGCCGTTGGACGCGGTGATCGCGGGGGAGACTGTCAGTGTGTCGCCGGCGATCGCACTGATCGTGGCGTACTGGGAGCCGATCTTGATCGACTGGCCGATCGCCAGGTTGCCGGTGTCGCCGACGAAGAGCGTGGTGCTCCCCGACGCGGCGACCGTCAGCGTGGTGGCCGGATAGGGGACGGAACTCGGTCCGGTCTTGAAGATGGTCAGCACCGGTGCCGCGCTCGCGCTCGAGGCGGCGCTCGCGGTGCGGGTGGACGCGTTCGAGGCGGTTGCCGTCCCGGTGTTGGTGAGCGTCGTCGAGCCGTTCGGCAGCGGGTTGACCTTGGCAGTGAAGATCAGCGTCGACGAGCCGCCCGCGGCGAGGGTGCCGACGGTGAAGCGCACCTGGTTGTTGACGGCGTCGAAGGAACCGCTCCCCTGGGTGATCGCGGCGAACGTCGTGTTCACCGGGATCGGGTCGGTGACCGCGACGTCGCTGGCGGCGCCGCTTCCGGTGTTGTTGATCGTGAGCGTGTAGGTGACCGTGTCCCCCGGCTTGAGGCTGCTGGTCGGCGCGGCGACCTTGGCGAGGGTCAGGTTCGGGTTCGTCGAGATCGTCACCGTCGAGGTGTTGCTGGTGTAGGTGGCGCCGGTCGTGGTCTCGGTGGCCGACGCGCTGTTGTCCCGGGTCGTGAGCCCCGCCGGAAGCCCGGAGGATTCGACGAGCATCTGGAAGGTGCGCGAGGCGCTGGCCCCGGCCGCCAGGGTGCCGATGTTCCAGCTGATGGTCGGGTTGCTGTAGCTCCCGCCGTTGCTGGCGCTGCCGGCAACGTAGGTGTAGTACGACGCGGCGGCCGTGGTCAGGTTGTCGGTCAGCGTGACGTTGGCGGCCGATGCTGTACCGGTGTTGGTCACCGTGAGGGTGTAGGTTGCCGTGCCGCCGAGCTTGAGCAGGGAGCTGCTGACCGCCTTGCTGACGACGAGGTTCGGCTTGGTGATCACGGTCGTGGCGGTCGCGGTCGGACCGGTCAGCTGGTAGGTGTTCAGCGTCGCCGAGTTGACCAGCGGTGCGAGGAACGAGACGCCCGCGCCGACCAGGCCGTTGATGACCAGCGTGCCCGAGGCGCCCCCCGCGATGGTGCCGGAGGCGGCCCCGCTCGAGGCGACCGGGCAGGTCACCTGCACCGGGCTGCCGCTGGTCGTGCAGGTGACGGCGCTGCCGTTGAGCGTTGCACTGGTGAAGGAGACCCCGGCCGGCAGCGTGTCGACAATGGTCGCCGTGGTCACGTCGGTGCCGGTATAGGTCGCCGTATTCTGGGTCAGGTTCGAGAATCTGAGCGTGTAGACCAGGGTGCTCCCGACCGAGGCGGCGAGCAGGTCGACTGACTTGTCAAGCGCCAGGGTCAGCGGGGACTTGCAGAGGGTGAGCCTGCTTGGGTACGTGGTGCTGTCGAATCGCAAGGTTGCGGTGACAGGCTGACCGCCTCCCGATACGTAGAGTTCCCACCCCCAGACAAGTGCATGGTTGGCGGGAAGACTGCGGGTCGGAGAGATGTTGAGCGTACTCACAGCATAATTGTTTGGCGTTGTTCCCGTCACGGTCCCCAAGGAGGAGAAGGTCGGGGTAGCGCCGGGGGTGTAATCGTACGCCTTCGCATCGATTCTTGGTAAACCACTCGATTTGTCAGCGTAAAAGGTTGAGGAAACCTGGCCGACAAGACCGATTGCAACCGATTCCGCCGGAGACTGGAAGAACCCTGTCCACGGCACATTGATACCGTTTTGGGTCGGGGGAGAGACATCGCTCTGGTACGTCGCGCCCGACGGCGCGACATTTTCTCGCGTCAGGAACGATTTCGTCGTCCCCGGCACGTTTGCCGGTCCGGCACTGTTGATGAAGTAATAGTTGTCCGTCGTGCACGATGCGGCGGGGATCAACACCCCGACCTGCGCGCTGCTGTTGGCCGAGGTCGCGTTGGATGCCGCGATCGTCGCCGTGTTGGTCACCGGGTTGGCGCCGGTGTAGGGGCTCCCCGCCTGGAGCGTCAGCGTCACGAAGAGCTTCCCCTGCGCCACGGTGAGCGTTCCCGGGGACCAGGAGACGGTGCCGCTACTGTTGGTGCAGCTGTTGGAGCAACTGACGAAGGTCCAGCCGGCGGGGATCGTGTCGGTGATCGTGACGCTCGTCGCATCGACCGTCCCGGCGTTCTGGTAGTTGATCGTGAAGGTCACCTGCCCGGCCGCGGCCACGGCCGCTGATCCGGAGACCTTCTCGATCAGGAGCTTGGGGCGGCTGGCCAGCACGGAGACCGTCGCCGCGGCGGTGGCCGGCGAGGCCTGCGTGGAGGTGATCGAGGCGGTGTTGGTGACGCTCTCGGGCGCGCCGGAATCCACAGTGACCTGGAAGGTGACCGTGCGGGCCCCGGACCCGGACGCGAGCGAACCGAGGTTCCAGGTGATCGTCGGCGCGCTGTAGGTCCCGCCGTTGCTGGCGCTGGCGGCGACGTAGGTCATCCCGGTCGGCACGGCGTCGGTGATGACGACGTTGGTCATGTCCACCGGCGAGTCGTTGGCGTAGGTGATCGTGTACGTGAGGGTCGAACCGGGGGTCGTCGACGCGGAGCCCGCCGTCTTGACGATCGTCAGGCGCGGCGTTCCGACGGCCACCGTCACCGGGTTGCTCGTCAGCGCGCCGAGGCTCGTCGATGCGGCGGCGCTGTTGGCGTAGGTGCCGGCGGCCGTGGGCGCCTGGGCCCGGAAGGTCATCGTCGCGCTGCCGCTGGCCGGGACGCTGACCCCCGGCGACCAGGTCAGAATCTGCGCGTTGATCGAGGGGGCGCCGATCCCGGAGAGCACGCCGGTCCCCGAGGTGTGGCCGGCCACGTAGCTGAACCCGGCCGGGAGCGTGTCGGTGATCGTTGTGAGCGTCTGCGCGGAGCTCATCGGGTTCGTGAAGGTCAGCGTGAAATCGACCGTCCCCCCCCCGGTCACCGTAGAGGCGCTGGCGCTCTTGACCAGGCTCGGCGCCACGCCGCAGGCGTTGATCCCCGACGCCACCGTGATCGGCTGGGTCCCGGTGAGGTCGGGGTTCGCGTACCAGGTTTCGGTCGACGGGGACGGGGTGAGCGCGGCGACCTGCGCCGCGGTGAGATAGGAGAAGGTGCGGTTTTTCGCCTCGGTCGGGGTCGCGCCGTCGTCCATTAGAGAGACGTCGATGCCGGCGTTGTAGGCGCCGTTGCCGTTCAGGTCCTGGTAGAGCGTGTCCAGCGCCTGGACGCCGACGAGGTACATCCCGCGGGGGAGGCTGGAGGCGTTCCAGGCTGCGCTCCAGGAGTTGATCGAGCCGGCGTCGAGCGCACCGTTCGCGGCGAGCGTCCAGGTGCTGCCGTCGTTGGCCACGCCGTCGCCGTTGGCGTCGTAGTAG
>Ga0334722_10007417_pt1 | contig 10625 bp, 13 predicted proteins | sample C3_bottom_MG_FD_207210 | JGI IMG/M metagenome (GOLD analysis project Ga0334722, IMG submission 207210) | Sediment microbial communities from Yellowstone Lake, YNP, Wyoming, USA - C3_bottom | ecosystem: Environmental > Aquatic > Freshwater > Lake > Sediment | place: USA: Wyoming | collected... | reverse complement strand
CGTCTCCTACTCTCTACGTGATTGCAACTACTCAGGTGTTCAGGCTGAAGGCTGAAGGCTATAAAGTATCTCGCAAGGCACGAATCAAGCCATTCAACATCTTCTCGGTTTCTACGACCTTGGGTTCAAGCAGAGATGAATCCTTCAATAGCAGGCTGAAGACCAAAGGCCTTCAGCCTTCAGCCTATTTACCTGAGTTCGGCCTCACTGTCACGAGCGCAGCCCTCCACAATGTTAGAAGGAACTGACACTGCTGCCCGCCGTATTTGAGAAGTCAGTCCACACTCCTCAGGTGTTTAGGCTAAAGGCTGAAGCCTTCAGTCTTCAGTCTATCTACCTGAGTAGTTACCATCAGCCAACTCAAATGCCCGAAGCTGTGTGTGATCACGCACGATGTACCCCTAACAGCCTTCAGTCTATCCACCTTCGGAGCCTCTCTTCCTACCGGTCATACTGAAATAGAACCCCTATTCTGTAAAGCCTTTTCACCGTTTGGGTGAGCCGACTCTTTCCGGCGCCGCGTGAGATTCAATGTGCCGCCATGGACAAGGCGAAAACACAAGGCTTTCTGCCAGGTTGCAAGGCCCCACTTTCGTATGCCCACCATGCAGAAGAGATTTTTGCATACCCCCTCTAGGTATCTAGGCAGACCAGAGGTCTCGTGAGATAAACGAACCATGGCGACAGGGCACTCAAATCGAGCAAGTGCCCAAGGGTGTCTGTCACAAACTACTTATTAACCAAACGGAGGTCTCAGATGGTGAAGCACATTGTTCGGTTCATGCGGGAAGAGGAAGGCGCGACGGCGGTGGAATACGGGCTGATGGTGGCCTTGATCGCAGTGGCAATCATCATTGCTGTGACCACACTCGGTACCAACCTGAATACTAGGTTCACCGCGGTTGGCACAGCGGTCGGTTCCTAAGGAATAGATGGAGCGAGTCGGCTGGGGCATCCTCAGCCGACTTTGTCCGCCGGCTTGGCCGAGACAACAAAGGACGGTACGCGATGCCACGAGCAATGCCTTTGGTGACAGGTGAAACAGGGGCGACATCGGTCGAATATGCCATCATGGCTGGCCTCATTGCCGTGGCGATAGTGGTAGCTGTACAGGCTCTGGGGACTAACCTTATTCCGATTTTCACCAATGCCGCGGCTGGTATTGGCAGCTAACGGAAAGCGACGAGAATAAAGAGAATCGCAACGATGAGTATTGATATGACAGAAATCTTCCTGCTCCTCATCCTGGGGACGGCCATTGCGTCGGATCTCCGCTGGAGGACAATCCCAAACTGGCTGACTGGCCCTTCGATCCTTGTCGGTCTCGGTCTTCATACAGTCATGAATCAATTGACGGGATTCGTATTCAGCCTGGAGGGGGCCGTCTTGGGGCTCGGGTTATTCGTCATCCTGTATGTGTGCGGCTGGATGGGGGCAGGAGACGTGAAATTGCTTGCAGCGGTCGGGAGCTTTCTCGGTCCGGCCCAGACGGTCTCGGCTGCCATTGTTATCGCGCTTGTTGGGGGTCTGATGGCTATTGTGATTCTCGGTTTCCAGCAAGGGTGGCGAAGGATGGGCTTGTGGCTCTGGTCTTATATCCAAGCCATACTCTTGACGCGGTCGGTGCAGGGAGTGACTCCAGGCCAAGGCGCAGCTCCCAAGGTGCCCTATGCTGTCGCGATCGGACTTGGGACAATCGGGTCCTACTGGTGGTACCCGCTAGGGTAAAACAGGTGTGAGGTGGTTGTCGGAGGGGCGGTGAATAGGTTCTGGCAAAATTAGTGAGTGTTTTGACAGAAATCAACTTGGCATCTAGACTTCAGGGAGGCGTGATCATGAAAAAGTATCGTCCACAGCTCTTCTTTGCGGCTGCGGCTGTGATCGGATTGATAACCAGTCTATTGGTCATGGGGTGGCTGCGTGACGGAGAGCTACGGCGTGTGGCAGAGGCTGCCATCCCGACGGTCGCCACTGCGGAAGTGGTCGTGGCCAAGGCTGATCTTGCCTGGGGAACCAAGCTGACTCCTGAGATGCTGCAGGTCGTGAACTACCCAGCGGGCGCCCTCCCTGAGGGATACTACAAGAATGTCGATGACTTAAAAGAGTCTGTGTTGCTGCACGATCTCAAGGCGAACGAAGTCATTCTTCGGTCCAAGCTGGCGTCGGGGAAGGACGTGGGAATAGGCGTAGCGGCGGTGACCGATCCGATGAAACGAGCCATGTCGGTGAAGGTCGATGAAGTGATCGGGGTGTCTGGGTTCATCAAGCCGGGCGACCATGTCGATGTGATGGTGACCATAGAACCGGACTCAAAGTCTCAGAATCAGATTGCCAAAATGATTTTGGGAAATATCAAAGTTCTCGCGGCCGGCTTGCAATTCGAGAAGAATGGGAACGAGAAGGATCCAAAGCCGGTCCAGGTGATGACGCTCGAGGTTGACATAGAAGAAGCGGAAAAGTTGGCGCTCGCGTCCACTCAAGGGAAGCTTCGCCTCGCGCTCCGGAATCCGCTCAACGTCGAGAAGGTGCTGACGAAGGGCGCCAACGTGGCGTCGCTGCTGGCATCCTTTCGTGCCAAGCCAACCAAGAAAGAGGGTGGTGAGCCGGAGTTTTACGTCGATCTCATCAAGGGCGGCGACCGCAAGCAAGTGAAATTCTGAGAGGAAAACACTATGAAGTCCATCATTAGGTCAACATCACAGCACTTGAGCCTCGCCAGTATGATTGCGGGAACGATCGTGGCAGCCTGGTCGCTGCTGGGACAACCTCTGTTGGCCAGTAGCCCGGCCCCAATGATTTCGGCTCAGGCCAGCATGGATGTGCAGGCGTTGGATCTCGTGCTGGGGAAGTCCACCGTGGTCGATGTGCCGGTTGCGATCAAGCGGGCCTCTCTGGCGGATCCGGCGATCGCCGATGCGATCGTTCTGTCGCCCAAACAACTCTATGTGACAGGCAAAGGCTACGGATCGACCAATTTAACGTTGTGGGGGAAGGACGATCAGATTCTTGCCATCTTCGACGTGGAGGTCTCCCTCGATGTGGCTCGACTCACGGAGAAGTTTAGCCTATTGCTGCCGGAAGAGACCAACATTCATCTGACTTGCAGCAATGACCATCTCACTCTCTCGGGAACGATCTCCAGCCCCGCCAAATTGTCCCAAGCATTGGCGGTGGCGGAAGCCTATGCCCCAAAGAAGGTGATCAATCTGCTGAAAGTCTATCCCGAGCTGCCGAGCGAGGCAAAAGTGAATGACCGGGAGCAGGTGACCGTCGAAGTGATCCGCGGGACGGCGGTCAATGCGGTGAAGTTCTGAGCCTGATTCGACGATGGACGCCGGCTAGGGCTCAGCAGAAACACTCGACAAAAGGAGCGATGTGATGAAGAGATCGATGGCCTGCAGTTGTCTCCTAGCACTCTGTGCCGCCCTCTGGTCTCCGGGGGTCGGCGCCCAGGGAATGGTCGACTCTAACGTTGTAGCCAGCGAGGTACAGCGTTTTGAACTCGGCGTTGGAAAGTCCAAGGTGGTCGATCTCACTACGCCGATCAAGCGGGCGTCCCTGGCGAATCCGGAAGTGGCCGACACCGTCGTGCTTTCGCCAAAGCAGATCTATCTGACCGGCAAATCTGTTGGTGTCACGACGTTGACCCTGTGGAAAGAGGATGGCGAGCTTTTTTCCGCATTCGACGTCACGGTCAGTCCGGATTTGAGCCAGCTGCGAGAACAGTTGCACAAGATACTCCCTGATGAGAAGGACATTTCGGTGACGGCGACGCACGATCACGTGACATTGTCCGGCACCATCAGCAATCTGGCTCGTCAGTCACGGGCGCTGGAAATCGCTGAACCCTATGCGCCGAAGAAAGTCGTGAACTTGCTCCAAGTAGGAGGAGCACAGCAAGTAATGCTTGAGGTGCGTGTTGCAGAAATGGACCGGAACCTCATTCGTCGAATCGGCGTCAATATGGCCGGAGTGGACCAAGCGGGCAATTTCGGGGTGACGGCTCTCAACTCCATCACCGACCTGACTGGTTCAGGCACAGCGGGTGCGGGTGGTCCCCTGAGCCAGCTTGTATCAGGTGCGGTCAATGCGCTGGTGCGGTTCCAGACCGGAGACATTACCTGGACCGGATTTATCGACGCCTTGAAACAGGAAGATGTAATAAAAATTTTGGCGAAGCCGACGTTGGTGGCGGTCAGCGGACAGGAGGCCCAGTTTCTCTCAGGCGGAGAATTTCCATTTCCTGTTCCGCAGGCGTTCGGAGTTATCACCATCCAATATAAGAAATTCGGGGTCGGGCTGTCCTTTACCCCCACGGTTCTTACGAACAATCGCATTAGCATGGCGGTGTCTCCGGAAGTGTCCGAGCTGGATTTCACGAATTCTCTCCCGGTTGGGGGATTTAATATTCCCACGATCGCCACCAGACGAGCCACGACTGTCGTCGAACTCGCCGACGGGCAAAGTTTTGCCATCGCCGGCTTGCTGCGCGACAACGTGCGTGAAACAGTCGCGAAGTTCCCGGTCCTCGGCGACATCCCAGTTCTGGGCGCGTTGTTCAGAAGCTCGCGTTACACGAAGAATCAGACGGAGCTGGTGATCATCGTGACTCCTCACTATGTCAAACCGATGGACGTGGCACAGCTGGCCTTGCCGACCGACACGTTTGTCGAGCCGAACGATTGGGAGTTCTACATGATGGGTTGGACAGACGGACTCGGCTATGCCCCGCAAGCCCAGCAGGCTCGTGACGGGCGACATGCTGAGGCGGCGGTGTCCGGGAGACTGGCCGGCAATTTTGGCCACATGGTTCAGTAGCAGCGGTGCGTGATGACGAATTGCAAATCGTTCGGCCAATGATGAAGGAGCACATTATGAAGGGATTGCTGCTTGCAGGAGTTTGTCTTTCGATCGTCGCGGTTATCTCAGTGACAGGATGTACGAATAGGCCCACGACGCTGGGGCCGGATTACGGGCTGGCCTATACCATGGCAAACGATGCTCAGACGCTCAATCCTGAGCCGGAAACAAATCTCAATCCCGTTCAGGGATTAGAAGATGGGGCGGCCGCGAAGCATACCATGGAGCGCTACCGATCGTCGTTTGAGAAGCCAGAAGATTACCGAAAACCCATGACGAATCCTTCGATGATCAGTCAAGGCATTCAAACGAGATAGGGGATGATAAGCGTGCAAAAGAAACTTCGATCAGAATCGGGCGCGTCGGCTGTAGAGTTCGCCTTGCTGCTGCCGGTGCTCATGATGATCCTCTTTGGGATTATCGAGTTCGGCTTGGCCCTCTACCGGCAGGCGATTTTGACCAACGCCAGCCGCGAGGGGGCGAGGCTTGGGATCGTCCAATCCGTGCCTGCGATTACGAATGGTCAGATCAATGCCGCGATCGACAACTATTTGACGCCGGCCGGGATCCTTCCTGGGGATGTGAGCCGTATCATCGTAGCCGGGGGTGTTACAGGCACACCGGTGCAGGTCACGCTGACTCTCCCCTATACATTTTCGGTGCTGCCAGGGCTCACGTCGGTTGCCCCGCTGATCAACCTCACAGCCCGGACGGAGATGAGACATGAATAGGACGCTGCTGGCACAAAAAATAGGGTGGGCCATTTGCCGACAGCCGGTGATGCAAGATACCAAAGGAGCTGTGGCGGTCACGGTTGCGATCGTGCTCGTGGTCTTGTTGTCGTTTGGGGCCCTGGCGCTAGACATCAGCAATGCCATGATCGCGCGGAATGAGTTACAGAATGTGGCGGACGCCTCGGCCTTGGCTGGCGCCAGGCAACTGGGCGTGATCTATGCGGCCCTGCCGCAAGGGACACCCTACACCACCTATCTGCTTAGTAATCCCAGCGCCGTGGTGAATGCTGCAACAGCAGTGGCGTTAGCAAATCAAGCGCGTCAGGTGGCGATTTCCCTCAATGCCGCTGATATTGTGATCGGGGTGTGGAACTCCGGTCCTCGTACCTTGACTCCTGGAAATGTCGGTGCGACCGGGGTACGGGTCACGGCTAGACGCGACGGGGGTGCCAACGGGCCGGTAGCAACCTGGTTTGCCGGCATCATGGGCATCAACAGCCTGAATGTCGTGGCGACAGCGACGGCCGCTGTGACGGGAACCGGAATTCTTCTCCCGGGAGAAGGGAATGCGCCCTTTGGGCTTGATCAACTGATCTTCAATAATCCGGCCTATTGCAACACGCCGATTCAGTTCTATCCGACCAACAACCCGCCTCAAGGTTGTGCCGGGTGGCAGACGTTCGATCAAAGCCCATCAAGCGCCAATACGGAGAGGCAGATTGTCCAGGGGCTGACCCCCAATCCACCGACGTACCAGGCTCCCCAAATAATTGCGGGGCAAACATCTCTGGAATACGCCGGGGGAAACATGGCCACTGTATTCCCAGACTTGATCAATCTCTACACCGCCAAACGGGTGCCGGATGCGTCAAGCCCGAGCGGGTTTTGTTGGAATGTGACGATTCCGGTTTATGCGAACCAAAACTGTGCCAATCCCAATTCGTCGATGATGACCATTGGCTTCGCGTCGGCCTGTGTGTGGAATGTGCAGGCTTCCCCTAATAAGCAAATCGACGCCAGAATAACCTGTGGCGAAGTCACGAATGGAGGCGGTGGTGGGGGGAACTTCGGCACCTTAGGCGCCATTCCTGGTCTCGTCGAATAGTCCAGACATAGTTCGATACAAGGAGGATCTCATCGCATGTCGGGATTTATCACAGTATGGCTCGAATGCCGGAGTAATTCGGTCCGTTGCATATTCGAGGAAATGCTGGCTTCTCACCGTTCCTTTCTCATCAAGCAAACCGGCGGTCCCACGACTGTCGATGTGGTTTGCGTGGAGTTGGACGAGATCAATCCAGAGCGGACCCTCGCCTCGGTAAAGGGACTTGTGGAAAAGAATCCTGCAGTCGAAGTGTTTTTGACGGCCGGCAGGACGGATTCCCAGGTGATGTTGGAAGCCTTCCGCATCGGGATTAAAGAGTTCCTCCCTCAGCCGATTAACCAGAAAGACTTCGACGCGGCGCTGAGCCGTCTGAGAGAACGCCTCAAGTCGAAAGAGGGGCGGAGAAGTGTCAATGGCGGGAGGGTCGTCGCCTTCCTGGGTGCCAAGGGGGGAATCGGAACCAGCACCTTGGCTGTGAACTTGGCGATGAGTCTGCGACATCTCAATAAAGATAAGAAGGTGGCGTTAGTCGACTTGAATCTCGATGACAGCGACTTGCCTCTGTTCCTAGACCTTCAGCCGGGAAAGGGTTTCCAGGACCTTGCCCGCGACCTTACAAGAATGGACGCGACATTTGTGCAGAGTCTCATAAGCAAGCACGAATCAGGTCTTCATGTCCTCCAATCCGGGTTGGCGGGAACAGAGGGGGCAACGGGTGAGCCGATTCCAGGGGGGGCTGCGTTACACACTGTAGATGTTATGCGCTCGCTGTATGACCATGTATTCGTCGATTGTGGGCATACCCTCAATCCGGAAACCCGTGAAACGCTCGATTTTTCCTCGATGGTGGTTTTGATCACCACCCTCAGCCTCCCTTCGATCCGCCGGGCAAAACAATTTCTACTAGTAATGAGGGACGCCGGGTTCGATCGAGAGAAAGTGACGATCGTGGTGAGCCGATATCAGCCCTCCGATGCTGAACTGCTCCAGCATGCCGAGGGGTTGTTCGGACAAGAAGTCGGATGGTTGGTGCCGAACGACTATCCGACGGCCAGCAGTTCGTTGAATAAAGGTGTGCCATTGACCGTGCACGCTCCTCGTGCTGCCCTGACGCAGTGGTATGTAACCCAAGCGGCAATATTGGCGGGAGAAAAGCCAATGAAACCTGTTGGAGCCGAGGTCGGTCCAGAAGAGAAGAATTCTCTCATCTCGCGTTATTGGGGAGGATTGACCTTCTCGCCAAAGGTGAAAGTGTAGTCTTTGGCGCAGGTAACGACTCAGGTAGATAGGCTGAAGGCTGAAGGCTATAAATTATCTCGCATCAAAACCTTCAGTCTAAAAGCCTTCAGTCTATCTACCTTCAGCCTGAGCACCTGAGTCGTTACGCGTAGTCATCATGAGACGAACCACGAAGGGAGATCGATTGTGCTAAGTGCCAAACTGATTGATCAGTCCACACAACAGGCCTATTACGAGGAACTCAAGGCGAAGGTGCATCAACGCGTGATCGAACTGCTCGACTTGACGGTGGCCAGTTCGATGGCGGAGGAGCAGTTAGGGCAGGAACTCAGTCGCGTGGTCGAGCAAATTTTGCAGGAGGGCAAAGTCGCGCTCAATCAACGGGAGCGTGGGCAAATGGTGCAGGATATTCTAGACGAGGTCAGCGGACTGGGTCCCTTGGAGCCGTTGCTGAAAGATCACACGATCAACGACATCTTGGTGAATTCACATAGGCAAATCTATGTCGAGCGCTATGGGAAGCTGGAGCGAACGGCTGTCCGGTTTCGAGACGAGGCGCATCTCCGAAGAATTATCGAGCGCATTGTGGCGCCGATGGGCCGTCGGGTCGATGAATCGTCTCCCATGGTGGATACCCGGTTGCCGGACGGGTCACGTGTGAATGCCATTATTCCCCCCTGTGCCCTCGATGGGGCCTGCCTGTCGATCAGGAAATTCAGCAAGGACCCGCTGCAAGTCTCCGAGTTGGTCGAGAAGCGCTCCCTCACCCCTGAAATTGCCGAACTGTTAAGAGGAATCGTCCGGGCGCGGCTCAATGTGCTGATCTCCGGTGGAACCGGGTGCGGGAAGACCACGCTTCTGAACATCCTGTCGGGATTTATCCCGACGACTGAGCGTATCGTGACGATCGAGGATGCCGCCGAGCTTCAACTGCGGCAGGAGCACGTGGTGCGGTTAGAGACCAGGCCGGCCAATATCGAAGGCAAGGGAGAAATCACCCAACGTGACCTCGTGAAAAACGCGCTTCGCATGAGGCCCGATCGTATCGTCGTGGGCGAGGTGCGAGGCGCAGAAACGCTGGATATGCTTCAGGCGATGAATACCGGCCATGATGGGTCGCTCACGACCGTTCACGCTAACTCCGCCCGCGATGCCCTAACAAGGATCGAGATGATGGTGGCCATGGCAGGCTTGGATATACCGAGCAAGGGGCTTCGGTATTACATCTCGTCCGCTCTGGACGTGATTGTGCAGCTGGCGCGCCTGTCTGATGGCTCGCGAAAAGTGGTGAGTGTGCAGGAACTCAGCGGCATGGAAGGCGAGGTGGTGACGATGCAGGAAGTCTTTAAATTCGAGCAGACCAGCGTCGATCAGAACGGGAAGGTCAAAGGGCGATTTCGAGCGACCGGTATTCGGCCAAAATTCGCCGAGAAGTTTCAGGCTATGGGCATCCAAATCCCCAATGAACTGTTCGATGCGGCCAAGGTGTATGAATGTTAACCCCGTTGATCGCCTTTGGCATCTTTATCACAGTCGTCCTCCTATTCGAGGGGCTCTACTACTTTGTTCGTTCGAGGTCACGGGGTGCCCGCGATGAGCAGCGCGTGAAGGAGCGGTTGCAAAGCTGGACTGAACGGTCGGATCTGAATGAAGCATCAAGCCTCGTTCTGAAGGAAACCTATAGTGAGATCCCATGGTTCAACGCGCTGCTGGCAAAGCTGAAGGATCGACAGTATGCTGCTCGGCTTGCAAAGATCCATGATCAGGCGAAGGCTCCCTACTCGCTTGGGACGTATCTGTTGGTTTCGGCTGTCCTGGCCGCTCTCGGTGGAGTGTTGGGAAGCAGAGTGATCTTTGGGCAGCCGTTCATCATATTTGGTTGCGCCGGAATCGGAGTGTTCGTGCCCTGGGGGCATCTCTATTATAGAAAGTGGCGTCGGCTTGGCGAGATTCATCGACAACTTCCGGATGCCCTTGAGCTTATAGGAAGGGCTCTTCGCGCCGGACATGCGCTGTTCGTCGGCATGAAGATGGTCGGTGGCGAGATGCGTGACCCGATCGCGGGTGAATTCCAGCGGGGGTTTGACGAAATCTCTATGGGGGTCTCCGTGCCGGAATCTCTAAGCCATCTGGCCGACCGTGTTGAATTGATGGACGTGAAGTTCTTCGTCACCTCCGTGAACATTCAACGTGAAACGGGTGGTAATTTGGCGGAGATCATTGATTCGCTGGGCCGGTTGATCAGGAAACGCTTCGAGTTGAAGAAGAAGATTCAAGCCTTATCTGCCGAAGGACGCATTTCAGCCATCGTCTTAATGTCGTTGCCGTTTGGTATGGCGTTGACTTTACATTTCCTCAGTCCGGAGTACTTGACGCCGCTCTTTACCGATCCCATGGGCCAGGCGATGGTCGCCGGCGCAGCAACGATGATGATTCTTGGTGCCATCGTGATGAAGAAGATGATCGCCATTAAGGTGTAACGGTAATGGCTCAGGTTGATAGGCTGAAGGTTTTTAGGCTGAAGGTTTTTAGGGGTGCATCGTGCGTGACCACACAACACTTTGGGCATGTGAGTTGGCTGGTGGCAATTACTCAGGTAGATAGACTGAAGACTTCAGTCTTCAGCCTAAACACCTGAGTCGTTACCTTTAACAAAGGACCCTCGACATGGATATGACATGGGTTGT
>Ga0334722_10007416_pt1 | contig 10628 bp, 11 predicted proteins | sample C3_bottom_MG_FD_207210 | JGI IMG/M metagenome (GOLD analysis project Ga0334722, IMG submission 207210) | Sediment microbial communities from Yellowstone Lake, YNP, Wyoming, USA - C3_bottom | ecosystem: Environmental > Aquatic > Freshwater > Lake > Sediment | place: USA: Wyoming | collected... | reverse complement strand
TTAAAAACTACTTGTCAAGTTATAAATTGGCATAATCACCGCCACAACTAAAAATCCCACCCCGATTCCGAGTACGATCATCACCAATGGCTCGATAGCTGCCGTCAATACCTTAACCGCTTCTTCGGCTTCGGTCGAAAAATACTCCGACACCCGTAGGAGCACATCGTCAAGCTTGCCGGTCGACTCGCCGGTCGACACCATCTGTTCCACAATTATCGGAAAGATGGTTGTTTCTTCAAACGAGCTGGAGATCGAGAATCCTTTTTGAACCCTTTCGGCGATCTTGATATAGGCCTGGGAATATTGCTCATTACTGGCCACCTTGGCCACAATTCTTAACGCCTCCACCAAACCAATACCGGCCGCCAACAACATTGACAAAGTCCGCAGAGTGTTAGCCAACATCGTTTTCCGGTTAAGGGGACCCAGGATCGGGATCTTCAATAATAATGTATCTTTTTTTAATCTAAAATCAGCATTTTGGTTACCCACCCTGACTATTGAATAAACTCCAAACAATAGTACCGGCAATAAAAACCACCATTTAGCTGAAAAATTAGACACTGCCATCAAGGCCACGGTTATTGCCGGCAGCTTTGATCCCATATCACCATATAATCCCATAAGTTTAGGAATAACAAAGACCATCATGATCGCCGCCACGATCACCATTCCGATGATCACTATCACCGGATAGATCATCGCCCCCTTAACCTTACCGTTAAATTCATTTTGGTTTTCAATACTATTGGCCAGTTTCACCAATATTTCTTCCAATACCCCTGCCTCCTCACCTGCCGATATCGATGCCACATAGGCCTCACCAAAAACATCCTGATATTTTTCCAAAGTCTTACCTAATGGCTGCCCACCCCGCACCTGATTCAAACAATAATCCATAATTTCATACATGGTCCTATTCGAATCGGTCTGATTTTTCAACAATGACAACGCATCGGTCAACGGTAATCCGGCCGTCATCATAGTTGATAACTGACGGGTTAAAGTTGCCACTTCTTTCAAACCTACCCGTCCAAAAAACTTTTTATAAAGCTCATTGACGGCACTTTCCTTTACTTCCGCCACCTCAAGTGGTACCAGCCCGTTGGCCTTAACCGATTCGATCACCTGGGCTTTATCCGGCAGATCCAATATCCCCTTAATCGTTTTCCCGTTCCAATCCTTGGCTCTAAAAGCAAATCTACTCATTTTAATCTGACACTCCTCAAATTACTTTGTAATTCATCGGGACGAAGCGAATAGCTCATTGCCACTTCTTCAGTAACAATTCCGTCACGCACCAGCCGGGCCAAAGAAGTTTCCAAACCGACCATTCCCACATCAGCACTGGTTTGAATAATATTGTCCAGCATAAAGGTTTTTCCTTCCCGGATACCGTTTTTTACCGCCGGAGTAGCTATCATGATCTCGAACACCGGAATTCTGGTGCCGTTTCTGGTTGGTATCAACCTCTGGGATACCACTGCTGATATTACATTGGCCAATTGAACTTTGATTTGTTCCTTGGATCCTTCAGGAAAAACATCAATGATCCGGTCAATTGATTGAGATGCTGAATTAGTATGTAGGGTGGAAAACACCAGATGGCCGGTCTCGGCGATCGTCAAAGCCGAAGAAATGGTTTCCAGATCCCGCATTTCCCCCACAAATACCACATTGGGATCCTGACGGAGACACGATCTTAGGGCAATATCAAAACTTTTGGTATCATAGCCCAATTCCCGTTGAGAAATTATTGATTTTTCCGGTTTTATAAGATATTCGATCGGATCCTCGATCGTCACAATATGACTGCTTCGGCTTTTATTGATCTCGTTTAAAATCGATGCTACCGTAGTTGATTTCCCATGCCCGGTTGGTCCGGTCACCAGTACGAACCCCTGTTTCAGGTCAACAAAATCCGAGAACATTTGTGGTAGATTTAATTCCTTAAAACCGGGTATTTCCGAAGTTACGATCCGCAAAGAGCAGGCGACTTCCGCTTTTTGAAAATAAATATTGACCCGAAATCTGGCTGTTCCTGAAGTTAATGAAAAGTCCAATTCCCGATCGGCTTCAAACCTTTTTTTCTGGTCTTCATTTAAGATCGACAATATCATTTCCGTCATTACCACCGGATCTTTGTTCTCAAAATTAGAAATATCCACTAATTCCCCGTTTACCCTCATCTTCGGCAATATCGAGGCCGAAAAATGAATATCCGAGGCCTTGTTGGCCACCGCCAGATCTAATACTTCACTTATTTTTGTATGCATTTCTTATTTAATTCGTAATTTTTATATTTTTTAAAGTCTCCCTTGCCGAAGGGGGGAGATGCCCATAGGGCAGAGGGGTTTGTCCTAATATTGTGCTACCCGCAGCACTTCCTCCATAGTGGTTATCCCTTCTAAAACTTTAACATAACCATCTTGTTTCATGGTCAGCATTCCTTCTTCCATCGCCTGTTTTTGAATTTCGCTGGCGGCTGCCTTTTCGACAACTAATTTAGCGATCTTTTCCGACATCTCCATTACCTCATAAATAGCAATTCTGCCATAATATCCGGTATTATTACATTTCTCACAACCGACTATCTTGGGTAATTTTAAAGTTTTCCCGTCTTTTTGCCATTTGTCCTTGATCATCCCAAAGATCGGCCCCAAAGTCGTCTTCAGCTCTGTCTCTATCTCCGGCGGTACGTCCATTGTCGTCACACATTCCCTGCAAACTTTCCGTAGCACCCGTTGACCCACCACACAGGTCAAAGACGACACCAGCAAAAATGGTTCCACCCCCATATCCAACATCCGCGGCGGCACTCCGGCAGCGTCATTGGTGTGAAGTGTGGAAAAAACCAAATGGCCGGTCAATGACGCATTTATGGCCAGATCAGCTGTTTCCGTATCCCGGATTTCGCCCACCATAATAATATTCGGATCCTGACGTAAAAAAGATCTCAACGCCGAAGCAAAAGTCAACCCCGCCTGGGAATTAACCTGAACCTGATTGACTCCTTTCATCTGATATTCCACCGGGTCTTCAATGGTTACTACGTTAACCTTTGGCGTCGCCACCTTGTCCAGAACCGAATATAAAGTCGTGGTTTTCCCTGAACCGGTCGGACCGCAAACAATAATTATCCCGTGCGGCCGTTCGATCGCTTCCATCAAATTTTTCAATGCCAAACCTCTTAACCCCAGATCCGGCAAAGTCGGAACTTTTTGCGATTTTTGTAAAAGCCGCATCACCACCTTTTCCCCATAAGTTGTCGGTAAAGTTGAGATCCGCAGATCAACATCATTACCGTCAGTGGAAAAGAAAAATCTTCCGTCCTGTGGAACCCTTTTTTCATCGATCTTTAGACTGGCTAATATTTTGATCCGGGAAACCACCGCATCATGAACATTCCGGGGTAATAAATACTTTTCCTGTAAAATACCGTCAATTCTGTACCTTATCCGAACATTTTCCTCTTGTGGCTCAATGTGAACGTCAGACGCCCTGGATTTGATCGCAAATCCCAAAATGGTCGAAACGATCTTGGCCACCGGCGCTTCCGCTGACACCTTTTGAGCCGTCTCTGCCACCATTTCCGCTTCATCTTTTTTCCTCTCATCCAATGCTTTGCTGACTTCGGAAGTTATTCCTTTTTCCCGGACATATTTTTCCGAAATGAATTCTTTGATCTGTTGTTCGGTAGCGATCGCCACTTTTACTTTCAAGCTGGTTTTTTTCTCCAAAAATTCCACCGTTTCCATATCCAGTGGATTTACCATCGCTACCGACAAAACTTTATCTTTGGGATCCATGGAAAAGGGGACTATTTTATACTTCAATGCCACACTTTCCGGTACCAGCGCCAATGCTTCCGGCGAAAAGCCGATCTCGGAGAGGTCCACATAATCGATCCGCAACAGGTCCGCTTTGGCCCTGGTCAGATCTTCATCCGACAGGATCCGCATATTAATGATTATTTCTTCCTCATCCTCCCCGGTCTTTAATTGAGCCAAATTTATCTCATCGGCTTTTTCTTTGTTGATCAACCCCCGATCGAGCAGAACCTCCGCGAGATTCTTATAAATTTTTGGGGCAGCAGTTTTCATAGTTGTTTACTATAATAAATATACATTATGTTGTTTCCTTCTACACTATTTATCTCCCGCAGTCCCGTTGCCATCGAACCCTACTTAAAAAAATTAGGCCATCTATCTATTGAAAATAATCCCGATATACTGGTCATTAATGACTATACGGTTGAAAATATCCGGTCGATCAATAAATTTCTCTCCCAAAAACCCTATTCCCATTCCTCCAAGATCATTTATATTCCCGATTGTCATCTTCTGAATTTAGAATCTCAAAACACTTTATTGAAAAACCTCGAAGAACCGGGAGTAAACTCTTATTTTATTTTAACTACCCACCGCCCTGCCGCCCTTTTGCCCACCATTATCTCCCGTTGTCATCGGATCCGTTTGTCACCCGTTGTCTCCCTAAACACCGATAAACCTTTGCCATTTTCCGGTTCTATTTCTGAAAAATTATTATTGTCCGAAACTCTCGCTGCCGATAAAACTAAAATCCTGAGCGTAGTCGAAGGACAGTTGTTAATTTTCCAAAAACTTTTGGTTGAAAATCCCGATCCGGAAACCGCCTATATTATCAAAAAAATAATCAAAGCTATTCAAATGCTAAATGCCAACGTCGACCCCAAAGCCGCGGTTGATTTTTTGTTAATATCCTAAATCAAAACCCTTTGTCCCTTCGGGACATTTCCCTTCATAAGGGCAATATTTATAAAGTCCCTTTCTTGAAAGGGAAGGTGGTACGAAGTACCAAAGGATTTCCGCACTTTCCCCTCACTATTTTGAAAAATAATGTTATAATACCGAAAGATGTTTTCACCCATATTTTCAATCAATAATAGTATTCTCAAAAACATCGGCGCTATCGAAGCCGCCAAGGCGATTATTGATGAAGCTCCCTTAATTCCGGCCTACGAAAAACAATTCCAACAGGACGCCGTCGTCCGCACCGTCCACTATGGTACCCGTATCGAAGGCAACGACCTGACCTTTCAGGAAGTCGCCAAATTAGTCGAGGGCCACCAGGTTACCGCCACCGAACGCGATGTTCAGGAAGTCATCAACTATCGTAATGTCGTCTCTTACCTTGAAGAACTATGGAATCTCTACCAAACCAATATGCCCCTGCCCGAAGAAAAGACCATTCCCGACTTTGATTCCTCCGGCCACCGGCCCTTTTTCTATAGTGAAACCCTGATCAAAAAAGTCCATCAATTAACTACCACCAAAATCATTGCCGACACTGAATTAGGCAAATACCGCCACCAGCAGGTAGTATTAAAAAACACCCGCACCGGCGAAATTGCCCACCGTCCGCCACCGGCTATCGAAGTTCCTTATCTGGTCAGCGACCTTGTCGAATGGATGAATCAGTCCGAAGCTAGGGAAATTCACCCGGCTATCCGCTCCGCCATCAGCCAATATATTCTGGTGGCCATTCATCCTTTTATCGAAGGTAATGGTCGCGTCTCACGGGCTTTTGCCATTTTACCCCTCTATGTTGAAGGTTATGACATCCGCCGCCTCTTTTCCATGGAAGAATATTTCGACCGCAACGCCGAATCCTACTACAATACTATTCAGGAAACTCATCAGCTCTCCTCCGATATTTTCAAACGTGACCTGACCAAATGGATCAATTATTTTACCGAAGCCCTATCAATCGAATTAACCCGGGTCAAAGAAAAAGTTCAGGGGCTTTCCCGGGACTTAAAATTCAAACAAAAACTGGGCAACAAACAGGTCCATCTGACCGAACGGCAGATCAAACTGGTCGAATATATGCAGCAGTTCGGCGGCTTGCGCATGCCCGACGCCAAATCGCTTTTACCGATGGTTTCCGACGATACCATTTGGCGGGATCTCAAAAAGCTCATCGATGACAAAGTGGTTGACAAACGCGGTTCCACCAAAGGCGCCTACTACTGTCTGGCAAACATCTAATCAAACAACCGTTCCAAAAACTTTCTTCTCCACTTTCCCAACCCTTTCTTCAACTTCAACAATTTGATGTGTCGTAATTTCTCTAAATTCCCGATTATCTTTAACTTCTGACGCTAGTCCATCAACAATATCTATCAAATCACTGTGCCACTGTTTCATATCATCCCGAATTTCATCTAGTTTTTCATCTAATTTCAAATTTAATCTAACCTCCAGTTTAGAGCTATCTTTTTTAGTGAAATATTCATCCACCATTTTTTTCATATTAATATTCTACTACCTCTGATAACAATGTAAAATATATCAATGTATACCCTAGACTCTCTTGATCTTCAAAAATTATCTCCCGAACAGATCGGCGAACTGCTGATCGAAGCCAAAAAGGCCTACTACACCGGCGCCCATCCGATCATGGACGACCACACCTACGATACCCTCGAAGAAATCTTACGTAAAAAACTTCCTTATCATCGGGTATTTACCAAAGTCGGTCACCCCAATTTCGACACCGGCTGGTCCAAAAAAAAGCACACCCACCCCATGTCTTCCCAAAATAAAGTTAGTTCTTACGACGACCTTGTCCATTATTTTGAATTAAAAAAGGTCAATATTCCCGAATTTGTTGTAGAACCTAAATGCGATGGCATATCTTTAGAGATCGAATATAAAAATGGCCAACTTATCGATGCCATTACCCGTGGCAACGGTCTGGTCGGTGATGTCATTACCCAAAATGTCGTCAAAATGAAAAACTTTGTTTTATCTCCAAAAGATTTTTCCGGTTCAGTTAGATGCGAAATTGTGGTTACCTCTTCCGACTTTAAAAAACTTAATCATCTTGTTAAAAAAAGTGTCTTACCTGCCCTGTCAAGGGAAGGTGGATCCGCGAAAGCGGAGCCGGAAGGGTTTTATTCCAACCCCCGTAACGCCGCCTCCGGCCTGTCTCAACGCCTTGATTCCAAATATTCCGAATTTTGTTCTTTATATGCCGTCGATATTATTGCCGACATTAATACCGAAAACGAAAAAATAAATATATTAAAAAAATTTGGCTTTACCACCGTGGAATCCACTATTTGTCACAATTTTAAAGATATTGAAAAAATATACCAGGAATTTCTATTAACCAAACGTAATTCCTACCCCTATGAGATCGACGGTCTGGTTATCAAAATTAATGATTTGAAAATTGCCAAAAGTTTGGGCTCTCAAAATAACCGTCCCAAATATCAACTCGCCTACAAATTCCCCGCCTTGTCAGATACTACTCAAATAAAAAAAGTTACCTGGCAAGTCGGACCTTTGGGTAACATTACTCCGGTTGCGCAAGTTGAGCCCATCGAATTATCCGGAGCCGTTATTACTTTTGCCTCGTTGGCCAATTATGATCTTATAAAAAAAATGGACCTTAATATTGGCGACATTGTCAAGATCAGCCGCCGCGGCGATGTTATTCCCCATATCGAAAAAGTTATTACCAAGGTCACCCCTAGCCATCTGATCGCCCCAACGCATTGTCCTGATTGCGGCACTCTTTTAACTATTGAAGATAAATTTCTCAAATGCCCCAACTCTCAAAACTGTCTTTCCCAGATCCTCGGTGGGCTTCAGCTTTTTTGCAGTACTTTAGAGATTTTGGGCTTATCAAATAAAACCATTGCCAAGCTTTACACTGCCAATAAGATCCGTTTGCCGGGAGATTTTTATAAATTAACTGTCAATGATATTGCTTCTCTCGATAATCTGGGTGAAAGATCTGCCAAAAACATCATCAATCAAATTCAGTCAAAAAAAGAGCTAAGCGTCGTCCAAACTTTTGATGCCGCTATTATTCCCAATTTTTCCAAAAAAAGAATTCAACAATTAATTGATGTCGGATTCGATACCCCGGAAAAATTATTAAACATAAATTCTTCAGATCTGTTAAAAATTAAAGGTTTCCAAACAACTTTAGCCAATAAAATTATCGATGGCATCAATTTACGAAAATCCTGGATCGAATCCATCCTCTCTCAAATTAATTTGAAAAAAGCAATTAAGAATAATAAATTAAGTGGTTTATCTTTTTGTATTACCGGCACCCTGTCCCAACCCCGCAAAGTTCTTGAAGACCAAATAATAGCATTGGGTGGTAAAGTACTATCAACAGTTACTTCCAATACTTCCTACTTAATCTGCAATGAAAAATCCAATTCAGATAAGTATCAAAATGCATTAAAATTACACATTCCTATTATAACTGAAGAACAATATAATAAATTAGCAAACACTATATATTAGTGCTACTATATATATCAAATGAAATTATACGTAGGGTTAGGCAATCACGATCACAGGTACCAAATGACCAGGCATAATGTCGGTCATATGGTTATCGATCGGCTCCCCAAACAAAAAAACTATCTAAAAACTGATACCTACATGAACGAGTCGGGGATATATGTTCAAAAACAGGTTCACTTTTACAAAATTGAATTATCAGACCTTTATATAATTCACGACGATCTTGATCTGCCGGTAGGGGAGTACCGCCTCCAATTTGACCGTGGTCCGGCCGGTCATCATGGGATCGAATCGGTGATCCAACACCTGGGCAGTCAGGCCTTCAACCGCATCCGTATCGGCATCGGCCGTCCATCAGATAATATTCCGGTCGAAGATTATGTCCTACGACCATTCACTACAGAAGAAAAAATACTTATCGACAAGACAATAGAAAAAGTTGTCTCAACTATTCTTTCTTAACCCCTCTGCCCTTCGGGTACCTCCCCTTGACAGGGAGAGGCGAGAACAAATTTTTTTTATTTTATCACCAACTTCAGTTAAATTATTAATTATTTCTTCATTTGTAAATCTAATTGTTTCAATTCCGATTTGGTATAAAAATTTATCACGTAATTCATCTGTACCCCTCTTCTTAATATGTGACCTACCATCAATTTCAATTGCCAAATTTAATTCAGAACAATAAAAATCCAAAATAAATCTATCTATTGGCTTTTGCCGGGTAAATTTGTAACCGGTTTTTCGGTATCTAAGCAGTTTTTGCCAAATGACATTTTCTGCTAGTGTTGGTTTGTGTCTGTTCTTCTTTGCCATATATGTCAAATCCAAATCATAGTTAATTGTGCCACTCAAGGAATTCAACGCTTCAATATCAATTTTCTTTCTCACTCTACCAATAATCATATTAACGTTACCTCCCCTGTCAAGGGGAGGTACTCTGACAAAGTCAGAGGGGTGGGGTTAATACAAACCTGATAAAATATATCAGTTCATATGGGCTCGTAGTTAAACGGTATAACACGTCATTCGCATTGACGCATTGGGGGTTCAATTCCCCCCGAGTCCACTCATTCTTTTATCTGCATCGAATCCACCAGTTTATTAAACTCATTTATTAATTTTTCCTCATCATTGGAATTGGCCGTCATTGCCACTGTTACCGCCTTCCCGTTTTTCAAAAAGAAGGCCGATATTTCAAAATTTTTTGTATTTTTAAACAAGACTCCTTCGGTATTTCCCCAATTAATTTTTTCCTCGCTATATTCCTCTGGTTTTAACCTCCTCATCAGCACTCCCGACACCTCCTCGATATCACCCGACTTGGCTGTATTCACCGAAATCACTATATGACCGGATACTCCGGCCTTGCCCACCAATTCAATGCTTGGACCATTTTCCCGCAGTTCATATTTATTCTCATAACTAAAACTGATATTGCTGCCGTCATATCGGATATATTCCATTGGCAACGGAGTGGGGGATTTGTCATTTTGATAGGAAATTTTCCCCTTAACCGGCGCTCTAATGACATATATTACCAACACCGCTGCTCCCACCAATACCACTATCCACCATAGCCATTTTTCCTTCATTATTGGACTGAACTCTTTCCAAAAATTATCAATGCGTCCGCCGCCGGGGTACTCTCTCCTATCGGTAAAGGAACAACTTTGGCTTCCAAAAACGTCGTCAGATCACTGATATTTTGTGAGTATTTTCCGGAAATATTAACAATAATAGTCTGCTGATAATTAGTGTTGGCCGCCATTTCTTTTGATTTGATTAAAATATTGGGAAATTTATCGGTAATACTTTTCTCAAATTTAGTGGTCAATCCGGCTGTTTTAGTCCCGTTTTCCAACGCCAGCTGCATCTGCCGCCCCTCCACCACCTGGGCACTGGCCTCAACCAGTTTGGCATTGGCCGAAGAAGAAACGCTTTGATCCGATGGCAGTATCGACGCCACTTCTACGATCTTATTGATCGTCGGCCGGTATAGTATTACCTTGGAAGAACCGGCAAACATCAAAACTTTATCTCCGTCTTCAGCATATTTAAAAAATTTTTGACTATCCAGTTTAGTTTTATCAGTTACCGTCGCAATCGTCACCGGTTCCTCGGGTAAAATCATCAATTTACCCACGCTTTCCACTATTTTTTTATCTGTCAATTTATTGTTCGATCGGGAAAAATACCATCCGCCGGCAACGGCTGCCACCATAACGATTGCCAAAACCGCCGCCAATAAATATTTCATACCCAAACTATACCATGTTAAACTTGCCTAATGAAAAAAAGACCTTTCATTAT
>Ga0334722_10007415_pt1 | contig 10628 bp, 9 predicted proteins | sample C3_bottom_MG_FD_207210 | JGI IMG/M metagenome (GOLD analysis project Ga0334722, IMG submission 207210) | Sediment microbial communities from Yellowstone Lake, YNP, Wyoming, USA - C3_bottom | ecosystem: Environmental > Aquatic > Freshwater > Lake > Sediment | place: USA: Wyoming | collected... | reverse complement strand
CTGGCAAAGGCAAAGCTCGCGCTGGTCAGCCTTGAGGGACTGCACTGGGAAATTGCGCGGGATCTTGTTGCCCCGCAGAGCCTGTTCGACGAGATTATGGCGCGGGCGCGCCAGTCTGCAGCAGGGGCGTCCAGGGCGGCGCACGGCGCGGCATCCATGGCAGTGCCTAATGCGGCATCCGGGGCCAAGATGGTCGAACCCCGCACGCGTTCGGTTCGCGACATGCTCCGTAACGGTTCATACAAGCCAGCAGGCCGCGCCAAGCCGTCCAGTGAGTATCTGCTGGCGGCGGCGCTCGAGGGCGAGTTTCCGCGCGTCAATCCGTTTGTCGACGCGGTCAATCTTGCGAGCCTCAAATACTTGTACCCTATGAGCATTTTCGATGCGGACAAGGCGGGGGGTGCGCTGGTGTGCCGGCTTGGCGCGGCCGGGGAGTCGTATGTGTTCAACAGCAGCGGCCAGGAGATCGATCTGGAAGATTTGCTTTGTGTCTGCGCCAAAGCGCCTGCCCCGGAGGCCGGTTTTTTTGAGATGGGGCTGGCGGAACCCGGCATTCCAATCGTCAATCCGGTGCGCGATTCGATGGCCACCAAGCTCTTTGAAGGTGCGCACAATGCAATCGCCATCATCTATGCTCCCTCTGGAGCCGAAGGAGCCGATCTCGAACAGGCGGCAGCCGATATTGCCGCATGGTGCGGGCGCGCATGCGATCGCACTGCCACCATGCTTGCTTCCTTGTCATAAATGCAAATAATGCATAGTATTGCCAGCCATGGAGATTCTGAGTACCAGCGAGGCTGATCTCGCCAAAGCGGCCCGAGCGCTACGCGAAGGAAAGCTCGTCGCCATTCCCACCGAAACGGTCTATGGGCTTGGGGCGAATGCCTATGACGAGAGGGCGGTCGCCCGTGTCTTCGAAGCAAAGGCGCGGCCTACCTTTGATCCGCTTATCGTGCATATCGCCCGCATCGAAGATCTGAATGAGGTGGCTCGTGAGGTACCGCCTTCAGCGCGCGCTCTTGCAAATGCGCTCTGGCCGGGGCCGCTGACCATGATTCTGCCAAAGAAACCGGAAATTCCCGATATCGTGACCGCGGGCCTGCCGACGGTGGCTGTACGTTTTCCGAAACATGCAATTGCGCAAAGAATTATCGCATTAGCAGGCGTACCGGTAGCCGCGCCCAGCGCAAACCCCTTCGGGTATATCTCTCCGACAACCGCGAAGCACGTCATAGCGATGCTGGGTGACAAGGTCGATTTTATTGTGGACGGCGGTCCCTGCGATGTCGGTGTTGAGTCCACGGTCATCGACATGACGGGAACTTCGCCGGTCATCTTGAGGCCGGGTGGCATGGCAGCGGAATCTATCGAGGCCATTATTGGCCAAGTATCAATTCAGACACAGGCAGGCCGCTCGACAGAGACCCCAGGCACAGCAAGTGTCCCGGAGAAGGGGTTTGCAAGCCCGGGGCAGACTTCAAGCCACTATGCGCCGAGCACTCCGCTCTATCTGTTCGATGCGGACAGCCTTCCGCGAAGTGCAAAGGAATCCGAAATTCCGCACCATTCTGTTGCGCTTGTATTCGATTCTATACGAGCCAAAGAGCTCGAGTCGTATCACATTTTCGAGCATGTGGTCGCTTTAGCGCCAAGCGGAGACATGCGCGAAGCGGCAGCGCGGCTGTTTTCTCTTCTCCATGAATTCGATGCAAGAGGCTATGAGGCGATTTTTGCCGAACGCGTTCCGGAGACGGGCTTGGGAAGAGCCATCAACGACAGGCTCTACAGGGCTTCAAAGAAATAGGCTGGTCATGGGGCGGGCGCGAGAGTGGGCTGGGATGTATCGGGTGCGGGCGCAGTGGACTGGGATGTGTCGGGCGCGGGTGCAGCGGGCGCTGGAGCGGGCTGAGCAGCCGCCGGCTGCGGAAGCGCCTTCCCTGCAAGCATGAAATCGAGCATATCCTTCGAGCTGATTCCATAGTACATTTTCCCGTAATTCAACGCTGCAGCGACAATGTTTTTTGTGTATTGGCGAGGTTCGGCCAGCGGATACAACTCGATTAAAATATCATCCTCGAGATTTCCCCAATCCCGTGCCCATTGGGCCATGCGCGAAGGCCCGGCATTGTATGCGGCGATAGCCCTGGCCGGCCTGCCGTCGAATCGCTGCAGCATGTAGCCATAATAGGCAAGACCGATAGTCAGATTATCCTTCGGGTCGAATAACGCATACTGGCTCATTTTCAAGCCGCGCGCAGTTTCGGCTGCGGTACCGGGCAAAAGCTGGCTCAACCCCATCGCCCCGGAACGCGAGACAGCTCGCTGATTGAACATGCTTTCGGATCGCACAATCGCGTATGCGAGAGGTTCGGCGATGTTTCGTGGCGCGGTGAGCTCCGCAAAATGCTCAGGCCATGCCCGTGGGTAGAGCAGGGCATAGGCGAGTTCGGGTTCGGCGGCGGGTTTGCGGGCAAGTGCTTCGCGGCCGATCCGGAGGGCGGGATAATATTGTTCATGTTCAGTGAATTTTGCCGCAAGCCACAAGAGCGAATCGGTACTGAATGGCGAGAGCGCAGCCACCTGATTCGCCGCGAGCGCTTCCAGTCCATAGTCAAGCGACTGTGTAATGAAATCGAGCACTTCTTTGAGCTTTTCGTCGCTGACTGGCGGCGCATCAGACTGGGGGAACTGGCGAGTAATTGCTGAAACGATATCGAAATTCTTGTCGAGAACTGGCGCATCCGCGAGGATTGGCGGCTCTCTGCCCAATCGCCATGCGGCGAGCGTGCGGTAATGTTCCTCGATGCCGTTTTCGCGCAGGAGCGCCTGGAAAAAGATAGGCGCGGTGTTTGGCGCCAAGGGCGCCGAGGGTGCCGGGGGAATCTGAGAATTCGAGCCTGAATCCGGCAGATTTTGGGAAACAGCGTTTGTCGCCGCAGCCGTACCGCTTTGGTTTTGGTTTGTTGGCGCGAGCCATTTCCAAAAATCGCTTTCTGTCGACAAATCAGCAGAGGCGCGCTCCGTTTCGATCAGCCTTCCGGATAGATACAGCAAGGGACCTTTCATGGATGCGGTCAGTTTCTGGCTCATGAGCACGCAGAGCCTGACGACATCGTTCCACGCTCCTTCTCTTAAAAGACGGCGCATGTAATTCGCAACGATATCTTCAAAATAGGAAGGGCTCTTCCATAAGGCAGCGGCTTGCGAGAGAGCGGAGAGCTCAAGGGATCGCTTTGCCTGAATTCCGTTCGAATCATCCTGTCCAAGGTCGCCAAGCGCGGAGTCTGTGGCCGCGATGGAATTCATGGTGATATCGAGCCAGTACCAGAGCGCCGAATCCGAGTCTTCGCCGGAAAACGCAAAGGGAACAAGGTCGATGAACACGCTTGCTGCGGTCTGGTTTTCGCCCAGGCCCTGGTACATGCGGGCAAGATAGAAGGCCATCACCCATGAAAGCTCGGTAGAGACGCGCGCGCGGTCGATAATGGGCGCGCTATTTATGAAAGGCGCGCGCTCAGCAACAGGCGCGGAAAGCGGCGCTTCGAGCGAGCCTTGCGATGGTGCCGGCGACGGCGCGGGCAATGCAAAACCGAGCGCTGCCAGGAAAAAATCGATACCTTCCTGATAAAGACCTGCGCCATAAAAACTCTTACCCAGCTCCGAAATCCATGCCCGCGGAGTGTCTGACCCCGAGAATGTGGGCAGAATCGGACGCGCATAGGCAATCGCGTCGGCATAGTTCTTTTCTGTGGCTGCCGCGCGGAACAATGCGAGCGCTGCTTGATTTTGCTGGACATTTGGCACGGCGGCATAGAGCCTGTAGGTTTTTGCGATATAGGAATCGGGTGTTCGTGTTTTGATGAATGGCGGGCCATTTGCAGCCCAGGAATAGTCCTGCATGCCAAAGCGAGCGTTGTATTCCATCCAGGCAAGCTCGGTGCTTCGGCTTTTTGCTGTGTTCGGCATTGTCTTGGAGAGCTCGGAAACCAGAGCGAGGGCGTCCGGAAAAGAACCTTGGACTATCAATGCATCATAGAGATTGCGGTACATGGTCCAATCCGGTCCGAAGGACTGAAGCCATTCGCGTGCTGTCGAAGCGGCTTCTGCAAGTCTTCCCTGAGTCGATAAAAGCAAAAAGAGCGAGCGACCCGCTTCCAGCGCCGCCGGCCCTTTCGCGAAGCGGAAGGCAAGTGAGTACATGAATTCGGCAAGACGCGCCTGTTCCGGTGTAAGCCCGGCATCTCCGGCTTGCATGCGCATCTGTTCGGCTGCAAAGAAAAATCCCGAAGGGTCGGCAGGCTCTGTCAGAATGGGGAGCATTTGGGGCGGGAGCTGCGGAGGCGCTTCCGGTGTTTCGGACGCTTGCGGCACTTGCAGAGCGGATGAATCTGGAGATGAAACGGGTGAGGGTTCGGGATCGAGCGCTGTCAATGGGAAAGGCGCAGCGCACATTACAATTGCTAGCAGGATTACAGAAAAGCATTTCATCTGCGCGTTACCTCAGTTTTCCCACAGCGACAAGCATTGTTGCATGCTGGTCATAATGCCTGCCATCGAGATCGCCATAGATTTCGATATGCGTGAACCCTGCTTTACGAAGCAGCGCTCGAAGTTCTGTCCCCGAGTAGAGCCGAATCTCGAACGATCGCTCGAACACAAGCGTTCCCTTTTGGGTTTTCCAGAAGTTGCCCAGCTTTTCCCATTCTCCGATGATCGAGTAGCGGGCACTTGCCTCCCAGCCATCGTGAGCGATTTTTTCTTCCTCGACAAAATCGCGCTCCGCGGTTTCCTTTCCTATTGTTTCAAGGACGAACGCTCCGCCATGCGCCAAACTTTCCCGGCAGCGCTTCAAGAGCCCAAGATCCTCAGGCGCATCCGAAAAATACCCGAAACTCGCGCCGAGGTTGACGCAGAGTGCAAATTCGCCAGGCCTTACAAACTGGCGTGCATCTGCATGTACGAACTCTATCGCGAGCTTCTCAGCCTCAGCGCTCTCGCGCGCAGCCTCGAGATAGCTCGCGGTGATATCCACTCCTGTCACCTGGAAACCGCGGCGCGCAAACGCAAGGCTGTGCCTCCCAACTCCGCAGCACAGATCGAGCACCTTGGCCGGCGGCTGTATGCCTGTCAGCGCGAGAATGTGCTCGACCTCCGGATCCGCGAGCGCCCAGCGCGTCTCATCGAACACAAAGGGGGCGAAGGCATCCCAGAAACCTTCATCTTCGAACCATTCGTATTTCTTCACAGGTTTCTTCACAGGGCACCATAATCCATAATGAGCGACATCGCATAGGTGACATTATCCATATCGAGCTCATCAGCGCAATCCGATACCAAATCCCGCAATTCTTTCCATTCGGCAAGGGTGAGCGGTGTTCCGTCATATTCTTTGAGCAGCACGCTTGCGAATGTAGCAATTGCAAGCGGCATTCGCGCTGGATCGGTCTTTAGTTTTCCCACTGAAAGGCCTGTAAGCGCTTCGCGGGCAGAGCGGGGCAGCATCGGGAGCCACCTGTCTATTGCAAGCGAGAGGTCCTTTTCGGTCCACGCACGTCCAGCGAGAGCGCTGAGGCTGTCGAGAAGGCTGTTGATAGCTCTTACTTCCGGTTTCATGGCAATAATCTCCTTCTCGTTATAGTTTTCCTAGTCATATTATCGACAGAGGAAAGCGCGTCCTTGAAACTAGAATGGGATGCATGACTTACGCAAGAACAATCAAAAGAATTATCCCGTCATAGAGCGCGTGACCGAGCGCGAGCGAATGAAGCCCGAATCCTTTGAATCGCAGGCTTGTATAGAAAGCAGCGAGAACCGCAGCTAAGCCGATACCGAAGATTCCCTGGACATGATGCGAGAGCGCGAATATCAGAATCGAAACCACGGCGGCAGCATTGGCGGCGACTCCTGCCTCCATAAGTCCATCGATCATGAAAAATCGGAAGAACAGCTCCTCCGCATACCCCACCGAAAGGCTCGACAGCAGGACCAGCGGAAATAGAACCAAGAGCGGAAGCCGGCTATGCGCAACAAAGAGTGGATTCGCTATGCCGCTCAACGAAGAAACCAGGACACCGGCTCCCGCGCAGCCCAGGCTGATGAACATTACCACCAAGGCCTGGCGTGCATCATGCCGGGAAGGAGCTTGAATCAGCGCATCTTTCCATTTGCTTTTTGAAAACAGGGTCAGCTGGCTGGCGATATACAAAACGAACGCGATACGAATGACATTCTTGAGCAAAACGCTGAGAAACCATAGAGCCGAGAATGCGGGCGGTTCAGGAATGGCAAGCAGAATGTCAGCCCACGCGGTGAGATAGGCGAGCAGCATGATGATGTATCCGGAAAAGCGTTTTATGGAGAGGTCTGCCATTTCAATAGCACACATTACTACGAATTGCTGTTTGTGTCACTCAATTTTGAAGCGGGGAAGCAGTATTTCGCGTCTTTTTTATGAGGATGAGGGCAGTGCATTCGCGAAAGGATGGATATGCGGCGCGGGGGCGGCGTCGTTTCGCAGTGTCAATAAAAAGAAACTGGCGATTTGTCAGAATGCGGGTTGAACCTGCCTGTATCGCTGCGTTCGGATTGTGGCTGGGGTTTTTGGTGGGCGGCAGTAGGCTCCTGGATTTGGTCTTGGCGTGGGTAACGGCGGCTTTTGCAATTGCCATGGAATTTTGGCCGAGGAAAGCGAGGGGAATGCCACGGACTCTGATGATTGCGGGGGCATTCTGTTTCGGTCTGGCGATAAGCGCAGGCGTGCTTCGCTATCAGGCGCAGCAGGGAAGCATGGCGCAGCAAATAAGTTACATGCAGCAAAAAAGCGCAGCCCATGCCGCATTGCGCGGGAACGAGCTGCATCTCGAGGCGGTTGAAGGAGTCCTTGTCGGAGACACGCAGGTCACTTCCAGGAAAAATCGGCGGTTCGATGTACGCGTGCAAACAGCAGAGTTCAGCGCGCCAGGAATCAAGGTGCGATGCGAATGGCAGCGGGCAGTGTTATTGAAGCAGCCAGCATTCTCTTTGACCCTGATTACCGGCGCAGGAGAGCGCATGCCTGCAGGGACCTCAATTCGTGCTGAAAGGCTGAAAGGTGGCGATTTTGTATGGGTGGATGAACGCGATCTGAAGGTGAGTGGGACTCTCCCGTTTCTAGCCAGACTTAGGGCTGCGATTGCCGCTCGCTTTGCCTCGGCGCTCCTTGTAGTTGCAGGCAGGGCTGGGGCGCTCGCGCAAGCGCTGCTGCTTGGAGTGAAGGACGAGCTGGATACGGAATTCAAAAGCCTCTTTCAGTCTGCGGGGTGCGCGCACATGCTCGCGCTTTCCGGGCAGCATTTGTCGATTATATGTACACTTGCGGCGCTCGCGGCGAAACGGGTACTCCATAGGGAAAGGCTGGCTCGACGAGCGTCGCTCGTGTTCGCGTGGTTTTTTGTGTGGCTTGCAGGGCCCGGGCCTTCGCTGCTCAGGGCGGTATTGATGCTGACTACCGCTGAAGTCGGAAGAATGCTGGACAGGCCACAATCCAGTTTTGCTCTTCTTTCGCTCGCCTCGCTCATGCTCGCGCTTCTTGATCCTTCTTCGATTATGTCGCTTTCGAGCATATATTCTTTTGCCGCGATGGCAGGGCTCGTGCTGTTTGCTGGCCGGTTCGATTACGCGCTGAGGCCATACATGCCAACCCGGATTTCGCAGGCGTTCGCCGCATCCTGTGCTGCGGTATGCGGAACGGCGCCAGTTTCGATTCTCGTATTTGGAACGTTTGTTCCGGCTGGCATACTCGCCGCAACCATTGCCGCGCCGGTCATGCTGGTTTTCATGTGGCTGGGTCTGGGAGCGGGGCTTATAGGAGTCTTTCTGCCGATAGTCGCGAGCGTGTCGGCACCGCTTCTTGGAACTTTGCAGGACGTTCTGCTCGCAATTCTTTCTTTTGGGGCGCGGTTTCCAGCTCTGCAGACAGGGCCGGGAATGGTGGATCGCGCCTTGTTCTGCGCTGGAATTGTCTCGATTTGGGTGCTGATATATGCTGTACCCATGCTCCAATGGAAAAAATCGCGCGCTCAGATGCGGCGGATTCGCTCGATATTGCCGAGTATTTCTCCCTGGGGTGGGCTTTCGTCATGACAATTAAATTCGATTCGCCTGTATCGATTCGCGCCTTCCTCGAAGCACAGGGGCTGGCGGTCAGCAAAAAATTCGGGCAAAACTTCCTCGTCGACCGTAGCATGCGCGAGCGAATTATTCAGGTACTCGATGTGCAGCCCGGCATGAGTGTGTGGGAAATCGGTCCCGGCATCGGCTCGATGACAGAAATCATCCTGCAAAAAGGCGCGGATCTCACCACATTCGAAATAGACTACGGTTTTGTGCGGGTGCTGGAGCAGATGTTTGGCGGCGATTCTCATTTTTCGATTGTAAAAGGAGACATGCTCAAGACGTGGCGATCCGTGTCTGAGCACCCCGATCGCATTTTCGGCAATCTTCCTTACAGTGCTGCATTTGCGATTATCGCTGACCTTCTGGAACAGGATTGCGTGCCAGCGCGCATGGTGTTTACATTGCAGAAAGAAGCAGCGCGCCGTCTGGCCGCTCGTCCGGGTACAAAAGATTACTCTTCTCTCAGCGTGCTCTGCGCGTCAGTGTGTGATGTGCGCATCCTCTTCGATATCGGAGCGAACGCGTTCTGGCCTCAGCCGCGCGTGACGAGTTCTGTGGTGCTTCTTGTACCCAAAAAGGATCCCGTCGCTCCCGAAAAGCGCAAGGATTTTTCCGATTTTGTCCGCGCTGCGTTTTCTTCCCGCCGCAAGACACTTCGCAATGCCTTGCATGTGTGGGCGCACACGCATATTCCTTCGATGAACGAGACTGAATTTGAGTCTCTGCTCGCCTCCTGCCTGGCGAAAATTGGCGCTCGGCAAGATATCCGAGCCGAAGCTTTGCCTCCCCGACAGCTCTGGGATCTCTATGATCTCCTCACAAGTGCCGGCAACAGTGCCAGAACCGGAACCGGCGCTTGCATCAGCACCAGCACCAACACCAACACCGGCACCGGCGGCAGCCCAGCCTAGCCCCATCGCTTCTTGCTGAAACTGCGCTATTTCTTTATCATATTTCCGCAATGAGCGAAGAAGAGGTAAAGCTGAGCGTCGTCGACGAAGAAGAAGTCGATACTGTCATCGGTTCCGAAATCGAATTCGATGGCGAGATCGAATCTTCGCAATCGCTCATGATCAAAGGGAAAATCTCGGGCAGTATCCGCTGCAAGACCGAGCTCTATATCACCGAGCAAGCAGAAGTGAACGCGACGATCCACGCTGCCGCAGTTGTCATCCGGGGCAAAGTGCGCGGCGACATCAGGGCGGATTCACTCATAGCAGTGCTCGATTGGGGCCATGTGGAAGGCGATCTGTCGGCGCCGGACATTTACCTCTCGCCGAATTGCTTTTTCAAAGGAAAGACGGTTGTCACCTCATGATGCATGAACGGCTCAAACAAGCGCATATTTTGGTCTTTTGCGTGCTTCTGCTCATGGGCGGCGATATCGGGTTTGTCTTTTCGCAAGCCTTGCCCTCATCTATTGCCGCTCCCTACGGGATGACAGGCTCTGATTTGCTCCGCATGAGCCAGGAAGGCAAGCATAACGAAGTCGCGCTGCTTGCTCCGGAAGTGCTTAGAAAAAACCCTCAGGATCTCGATGCCTATATCGCCTATGCGTGGAGCATGAACGCGCTCAAAGAATATACCAAAGCTCGAGATATTGCCCAGGGTGGCTATGCAAAGTTCAACGATCCACGCCTCGCCCAGGCGCTTGGCGAAGCGCTGTACTATCTTGGAGAAAATGCCGCAGCGCTTTCGAATTTTCAGGAATATCTCGCAAAATTCCCCGAAGGGAACAAGGTAGCGAGCACATATTATCTTTGCGGCGAGCTGTTTGTGCGAATGGGGAAGTTCAACCACGCGGATATCGCGTTCAGCACCGCACTGCAATACAACCCCAGCAATGCGCGATGGTGGGAGCGCCTGGGCTGGGTTCGGGAAAAAACTTCGCGCTATCTGGCCGCGCTCAAGGCGTACGAACAGGCCATCAGCCTCAACCCCAGCCTTCAGGATGCGCAGAGCGGCAGAATGCGCATGCTCGCCAGAATAAAGGACTGACCTTTAAGGAATATCGATATATGACACTGCTTCACGTCGCGTTCCAGACACTGGGATGCAAACTCAACCAGCTCGAGACAGAATCAGTCGCTGACCGATTTCTGGCAAGTGGTGCCAAGATTGTGCCTTTCCATGAAGAGGCCGATCTCTATGTGGTAAACACCTGCACAGTGACCTCCAAAGCTGAGCAGAAGGCGCGTCACGATATCCGTGCAGCGCTCGCAAAAGTGCCGCATGCGGTTGTTGTGGCGACTGGATGCTATGCGCAGATGGAACCTGGTGCGCTTGCAGCACTTGGAGAGCGTGTGATTGTGATTCCGGGCGACCTCAAAGCGAGCCTTCTTGCACTAGCCGAGTGGCTTTCCGAGAATTGGCAGGGGCATGGAGAGCTTTTGCACGCGGTGCAGGAGTGGCAGGAGGAGATTCAGTCTGCGGCTGGTGCAGCAGCCGCGGGCGCGCCATTAACAGCCATGAAT
>Ga0334722_10007414_pt1 | contig 10629 bp, 5 predicted proteins | sample C3_bottom_MG_FD_207210 | JGI IMG/M metagenome (GOLD analysis project Ga0334722, IMG submission 207210) | Sediment microbial communities from Yellowstone Lake, YNP, Wyoming, USA - C3_bottom | ecosystem: Environmental > Aquatic > Freshwater > Lake > Sediment | place: USA: Wyoming | collected... | reverse complement strand
GCTCGCGCTGGCCTCCTCGCCCAAGCGCATCGAGTGCTTCGACATCTCGCACGTCTCCGGCGAGGCGGTGGTTGCTTCGATGGTGGTATTCGACGAAGGCGAGCCCGACAAGAGCAGCTACCGTCGCTATCGACTCAAGGGCGTGCAGCGCAACGACGACTTTGCGGCGATGAAGGAAGTGCTCTCGCGCCGCCTCGTGCGCGGCAAGACCGAAGGTGGATTGCCCGACCTGCTGCTGGTGGACGGCGGCCGCGGACAACTCGCGATGGCAGTCGAAGCGGTGCGCGAGCTTGGCATCGAAGGAGTCGAGCTTGCGTCGATCGCGTAGGATCGCGTGACCTCCGATGTGCGCAGCGAGACGCTCGAGCACAGCGAAGAGCGGATCTTCCGTCCCGGCCGCGCCAATCCTGTCGTTCTGCGGCGCAATGCCAACGCGCTGTTCCTGCTCCAGCAGATTCGCGACGAGGCTCACCGCTTCGCGATCACCTACCATCGCGAGCTGCGCGCCAAGCGCCGGCTGCGCTCGGTGCTCGACAACATCGAAGGCGTGGGCCCGGTCAAGCGTCGCGCGATGTTGTCGGCGTTCGGCAGCGTCAAACGCCTCTCGCTCGCAAGCGTGGACGAGATTGCCGTGGTCGATGGCATCGGACCGGTGCTGGCAGCGAAAGTGCACGCCGCACTCGCCGAGTCGCGCCCCGACCTGGCGCCGGGGGAATCCGAGCCCGGGCAGTCGAGCGACCCGCCGGCGGGCGGAAGCGAGGGCGAGCGGTCGAACGGCCCGGCGCCGGCGGAAACCGGCGCCAAGCAGTCGAACGACCTGCCGGCGGAAAGCCAGACCGAGCAGTGGAGCGACCCGCCGCCGGCGGGAACCGAGCGCGAGCACTCGAGCGACCTGCCGCCGGAAAGCCAGACCGAGCAGTCGAGCGACCCGTCAGCGGCGGGAACCGAGGGCGAGCACTCGAGCGACCTGCCGCCGGAAAGCCAGGCCGAGCAGTCGAGCGACCCGCCGCCGGCGGGAACCCAGACCGAGCGCTCGGATGACCCCGCGTAGAGAGTCATAGACGCAGGTAACCGTGCAAATTGAGCGAGGCGCGCTCAATTTGCATGGTTACCGGTCGATCTGAGGCCTCGCCACTGCACGATCATGATGGCTGCGGCATCGACCGCCGCCATTCGATAACAGAGACGTTTCAGCATCGCCCGCCGCTCTTTCGCCGTTTGCGATCGAGGCGTAATGCCATGCGGTGCAGTGGGTGCTGTTCGCGCTGGCGGTGCTGCTTGTCCAGGTCGTGGTGGCGTCGCACTGGAGCGATGCATGCTGTGGCGCCGTGCTGGTGGTGACGGGTGCCATCGCCATTACGCAACAGCGGCTGACGTGGCAGCGCTTCCGCACGCTGCTGCTTGCGATACTGGCAATCGCAGCAGCCGGTGCGCTGGTGCACGCTCCCGACTGGAGCCGTCGCGCGTGGGACGTTGCGTGGTTTGCCGGTGAAGCGCCGATGCGTGTCGAGAGCCTGCTCGAAGGTCAGGTCACCACCGGCGCAGGCTACAACATTCGCGGCAGCATCATCGATGTGTCGCCGTCTTCGACCGGCGGCGTGCGACTTGCAGTTGCCGTCGACGATCTCGCGCTCGATCGCGAAGAGCCGCGTGCTGCGAGCGGTGTCGTCGCGCTCTCGATTCGTTACGGCAACCAGCGTTGGCACACGGGCGATCGCATAAAGTTCCGCTCACGACTGCGGCGTCTGACCTCGTACGGCAACTTCGGCGAGTTCGACTGGGCCGCGTACAACGCGCGACGCGGAATCTTCGCTTCGGCATACGCGTGGCGCGAGAGCGACGTCGAGCGTCTCGAAGGACCGCGCAGCAGCGTCGATCGAATGCGTCTGGCGCTGTCGCTCGCGTGCGATCGCACAGGAGGGCAGGGCGCGGCGATGCTCGAAGCGCTGACGAGCGGAGACCGCTTCCGGCTCAGCACCGCAACGTCGCTTGCGATGCGCGATGCCGGGTTGTCGCACTTCCTCGCGATCTCGGGCTCGCACATGGTGCTGGTCGCGGCGCTGGCGGTGGGATTGCTGCGCTGGACGCTCGGGCTGAGCCAGACGTTGATTGCCAGTTACGATGTCATGCGGCCCGCCGCGCTTGCCGGCGCAGCGGCCGTCGTCGCGTATGCGGTGATCACCGGCGGCGGCGTCTCGGTGGCGCGCTCGGTGCTGATGGCGCTGGCCTCGCTGCTCGCGCTGTGGCGCGGACGACCGGGCGACGAGTTGCGGGCGCTGGGCGGCAGCGCCGTGATGCTCGCGCTCGTGCTGCCGGGAGTCGGCGAGGAAGCGGGCTTCCAGCTGTCGTTCGCGGCGGTTGCTGTGCTGATCGCGTACGGGCGCTGGCATCGGGAGCGAAAGGCGCGTGACCGGGCGGCCGCTGGACCGGCGGCGCAGCAACAACCGGCGGGGAAGCGAGCGGCGGGGGCGCAAGCGACGCCGCCGCAACCGACGCCGCAGCCCCAATCGACAGCGCCGCAACCGATGCCGCAGCAACCGACGCCGCAGCAACCGACGCCGCAGCAACCGGCGCAGCAGCCGACGCCGCAGCAGCAACCGACGGCAACGCGCCTGCCGGCGGCGCCGACGGGACTATGCAATGGATACACGCTCCATCTCGACCGCCACGCCGCGTGGCGCCGTGGTCTCGACCTGGTTCTCGAAGCGACGAAGATAACGCTGGTCTGTTGCGCGGTTACGTCGCCGATCGTGGCTCAACACTTTCACCGCATTTCGCTCGTCGCGCCGCTCGCGAACCTGTTCGCCGCGCCGCTGGTCAGCGCGATCGTCGTGATCGGCCTCGGTGCGCTGGTCGCAGTGCCGTTGTGGCCGTACGCCGGGCGCCTGCTGGTCGAACTCGGCGCGAGGCTATCCGATGCATTGGTTTTCGTCGCCAATACCGCGGCATCGCTGCCGTTTGCGTCGATCGCGGTGCCGGCTCCCGGGCCGGTACTGACGGTCGCGCTGGCGGCGTTTCCGTTCGCGTTGCTCGCGCTGTCGGGCGCGCGCCGCGCCGCCGCGCTGGCCGGCCTCGTCGTCGTTGTCGCGGTCTGCGCAGCGCACGGCCTGCACGAGCGCTTCCGGGACGATCGCCTCGACGCGTGGTTCGCATCGGTCGGGCAGGGCGACGCGGCGGTGCTGCGGATGCCTGGCGGCAAGGTAATGGTCATCGACGCCGGGTCGGAAGGGAAAGGCCGCATGGTGCTCGAGCCGCTGCTACGGCGGCTGTGGATCGGCCGCATCGACGTGCTCGCGGCCAGTCACATGCAGGCCGATCACGCCGGCGCGTTTCCAGAACTGCTGGACGCGTTCGACGTCGGCGAGATGTGGATTCCAGCCGGTGCTTGCGAGGGGCCGGCGGCGTCGGTCGTGCTGGACGAGGCGCGCGAGCGCGGCATCCCGGTGCGGCACGTGCGCGCCGGCGGCGGCGATGGCCGCGCCATGCGCGACACCGCGCTTGCACCACAGACCGCCGGCGACTGCACCACCATGCGCGATGCCACGCTCGCACCACAGGCCGTCGACGACGGCACCACCATGCGCGATGCCACGCTCGCACCACAGGCCGTCGACGACGGCGCGCAGCAACTCATACACGCGCCACGATTCACCAGCGATGCCGGCACAGTTTTATCCACAGCGGCGGCGACGCTTGAAGTCCTGAACCCCGCCGACGACGTCGAGGCGTGCGACAGCAACGATCAGTCGCTGATGCTCGCGGTAGGCTTCGCCGGCAAGCGCCTGCTGTTCACCGGCGACATCGAAGCGCGTGGCGAGCAGGCGCTGGTCGCCGCGCACGCTCCACTCGCGGCCGACCTTCTCAAGGTCCCGCACCACGGCAGCGCAACATCTTCGACGTCGGCGTTTCTCGACGCCGTCTCGCCGAAGCTCGCGATCGTCTCGCTCGGCCTCGACAACCACTACGGCTTCCCCGATCGCAACGTCGAGCAGCGCTACCTTGCTCACGGCACGCGCCTGCTTCGTACCGACCACGTCGGCGCCGTTCACGTGTCCGTGAGCGCTTCGGGCATCGCGGTCGGGACCGCGATCGAGGAGTGAGTGCCGGTGCCGCCTCAGTGGTTGCCGGGAGAGTGGGCTTTCAGGCCGCGTCTTTCCATCTCTGCCCACGCGTCTTCGGCGGTGTCGGCGAACGCGAAGAGGTTGAGGTTCTCCGCCAGGACCATTCCTTCGCGCACCAGCAGGTCGAAATTGATGAGCTCGCGCCAGTAGCTCTCGCCGAACAGCAGGATCGGCGCCTTGGGCGCTTTGCGCGTCTGGACCAGCGTGAGGATCTCGAACAGCTCGTCGAGCGTTCCGAAGCCGCCGGGAAAGGCCACCAGCGCGTTGGCGCGCATCGCAAGGTGCATCTTGCGCATCGCGAAATAGTGGAACCGGAACGTCAGCTCTGGCGTCGTGTACACGTTCGGTCGCTGCTCGGCAGGCAGCGTGATGTTGAAGCCGATGCTTGGTGCGCCCGCGTCGGCGGCGCCGCGACAGGCCGCCTCCATGATTCCGGGGCCGCCGCCGGTGGCGATCACGTTGTCGCGCCAGCGCCGCTGCGGCGCCATCGAACCGCCCCGTTGCGACACGATGCGTCCCAGCTCGCGCGCCTGTTGATAGAAGCAGGACTGTCGAACGAGCCTGTCGGCGCGTGCGACTTCCTGCTGGCCGCGTGCCGCCTCGCGAGCCGCCTGCGCCTGGTCCGGCGAGGGCGTCAGCGCACTGCCGAAGACGATCACCGTCGAGCGGATTCCCCAGTCGCGCAGCAGCAGTTCGGCTTTCGTGTATTCGAGCTGGAAGCGCACGCCACGCAGTTCGTCGCGAAGCAGGAACTCGGAGTCTTCGACCGGCAGCAGTGCGCTGCGGTATCGCTCCTGTCGCGGATCGTCGTCGGTTGGTGGCATGTCGTAAGTCTCTCCCGCGACCCGAGTTACTCTTGCCCGGCGACAAAGCCGGGCCAGGTGTTCATGTAGTCGATGAAGCCTTCGCTAAGGCGTGTTCAACGTCACTCGGGCTGTCGCTTCAAATCGCCGCCTTCGCGGCAGGAGCGGCCGCCGCTCCGCCGTCCGCTCTATCGCCCTCTCGGTGCGGGCAGTTTCCTCGAACGCGCGCCGGGTGACGCCGATGCAGCTCGCGCCGATCTGGGGCCGCGTGCGGTCGAACGTCTGCATCGCGTCTGGGCGACAGCGGCACCGGGTGCTAGGTTCGGGCGTTCGCCGGAGCAGGAGGCACCGTGCCGAACCAGAACAACGTGGTGAAGTTTCAGCGCCCCGTGCAGCGTGCGCCGGTACGGTTGTTCAACTGGCTGGCGCGCACTCTCGGCTCGCATGCCGACCTCTCCGAGGAAGGCCTGTGCCGCGCCGCGTGTCGCAGCACGAGGCTCGACGATTTTGGCGAGGACGGATTTCGCGAGCCGCTTCGCGTGCTGCTGCGTTCGCTCGAAGAAGAAGCGGACCTGCATCCATTCGGCCGGCTGTTTGCACGAAGCCTCGTGCTGCGCTGCCTCGTCAACCGGTTGAAGCTGACGGCCGACTGGAAGCGGTGGCCGCAGATCCTCGACGAAGAGGTCCGCGGGCCGGTCTTCGTGCTCGGTCTTCCGCGTTGCGGAACGACACTGATGCACAACCTTCTGGCGGCCGATCCCGCGAGTCGCTCGCCTGCGTACTGGGAAGCGCATGATCTTTCACCACCGCCGGCGCGGGACTCGTACGCGACCGATCCGCGCCGCCGTCGCGCGCGCATCGAGGTTCGCGTGCTGGACTATCTCGTCCCCAACCTGCTCGCGATGCACGAGATCTCCGCCGAAGGACCGGAGGAGTGCTACGCGCTGCTCGCCAACGCGTTTGCCGGAGTGCAGTTCAGCTGGATGTTCGACGTGCCCGGTTTCAACGACTGGCTGAGCGGCCGTGACATGCGCGATTCGTACCGGTACTACCGCAAGCAGCTGCAGCTGCTGCAGTGGCGCTGCCCTGGCGACCGCTGGGTGCTCAAGTCTCCGACGCATCTGTGGACGGCGGACGCGCTGCTCGCGGTGTTTCCCGACGCGCGCATCGTCCAGATCCATCGCGATCCGCTCAAGGTCGTCGCCTCTGCGTGCAGCCTCGGCGCGACGATGCGCGGGCTCACATCGCGCGACGTCGCGCTGCACGACCTCGGCAGGAAGGCGACCGAAGGCTTGGCCACCGGCGTAGGCAAATGCACGGCGGCGCGCGCGGCGGCTCCTGCCGGGCAGTTTCTCGATCTTCACTACCTCGAGTTCGTGCGCGATCCGCTCGCTACCGTGCGTGGGGTCTACAACCACTTCGACATGCCATTCACGGCGCAGGCCGAGGCGGCCGTGAAGGCAGCGCTCGCGCGCCATCCGCAGAACAAGCGCGGCGCCCACCGCTACACGCTGGAACAGTTCGGATTGAACGCCGACGAGGAACGCTGCCGCTACGCAGTGTACTGCGAGACGTACGGCGTGCAGCGGGAGGCGTGATTGAGGTGGCGCCGAGTCCGGATGGACGAAGCAATGTGCCGTGGTGAGGGCGCTCACTCGGGTAGTCCGGAAACAAGGATGGTTTTGATTCGCACCCGTATCGTATGATGCATAGCTCGCTCGGCCCCGATCCTGTTCTCCCAGGAGGCTCCCGTGCGTCACATCCTGCTGACCATCTTCCAGACGATTCTCGCTTTCGCTGCGCTTTGCACGGCAGCTTCGGCGGACGTCAAGGTCGGGCCGATCCATCAGGTCGGCGATAACGAAAGACTGGATCTCTGGGACAGCAGGGTCGAGACCACCGACGCCAACGGCAATCGCGTCGTCGCTCGCTCCGAACAAGGAGCGCTGGTCCTGCGCCACCTGAACGCAGACGGAAGCGACGCGAGCGCCCCGGTCACACTCGGCGACAGTCGGACGTCGGACAGCTTTGCGCTGAGGCTCGACGAGCACCGCATTCTGCAGGCGAGCTGGTACGGATCGGAGTGCAAGGTCACGATTGCAAAGTTCGCTCTGGATGGCCGGCAGATCGACCGGCGCGTGCACACGCTCGATCCCGTGCTCTGCAATGGTCAGGTCGAAGTCGTGCGCGGCTTCGCGGACGATTGGCATCTGCTTTCGAAAGAATGGCCGGACGACGAATCGTCACGCTCCGTGCTTCGAACGCTGCGATACGACTGGGAGGGGATCGGCGCTTACCACACAATCGTTTTGACCAGCGACGATCAATTGGGCTTCTTGTATTCCCCTGTGGCGCTCGGACCCGACGGCACGATGGCCAGCGTGTGGATTGACGACGATACGGTTTTCGGACGTGTCTGGAGCGCCGAAGGCAATCCTCTCACCGATCCCATCGAGATCGGCGTGCTTGAATACCCATGGTACTCTTCGGCATCGCGCCCATTGAGCCTCGAGGCCGGACGTTTTCTGCTGGCGTGGAAATCCGGCGGTGACGACGCGGTCCAGTGGGTTGCGCGTGAAGTCGCGATCGACGGCGGCGATCCGACAACGACAACGACTACGACGACTCTGCCCGATCCGACTGAATGGCCCGAGATGAGCCATGCGACCAGGGTTTTCGATTCGCCGTGGATGGACTGGTACGAGCGGCATCTTGCCACCGATGGTCGCAACACCTGGGTGGTGTCGTGGACCCATTGGACTGGAGGTCACGCTGGCGCGTTCGTCGCGGTTTCCAACAACAGCGGTCGAACGTGGGGATCGCCTCATTACCTGGGCAGGGGAAGCGACGTTGTCGCAGCCGCCGACGCGGACGGCAACTGGCTGGCTGGTGCGGCCGACTGTGCGTTCAACGATCCTGACGAGTGCCTGTGGCGCTTCTGGCGCTCGAGCGACGGCGCGCACACGTGGACCAGCAACTATTCGCCTGACCAGGACCAGTGGATCGATTACGTGTCGCGTCCGTATCGAGGTCATGAGTTCGACTACCACGCTCCGCGGCTGCTGTCGGACGGGAATGGCCGGTGGGTCTTCGCGGTGAGCGCGCGACAGGACCTCGATAACGCCTACATCGAATACGACACGCTGGTCTTCGCTGCCCGTTCGGACGACGACGGCGCAAGCTGGCGTTGGGTCCCGTCAACCGTTGATGAGTTTGGAGGCAACGTCGAAGGCCTCGATCCCGCGATCGTGCCGTTTTCGTCGGGGTCAATGGTTCTCTGGAAGCTCGACACGCTATACGGACTTGCAGTGCGGAACTTCGATTTCACGGCGATCAATCGCGCCTCGATGCTGACGTCGCAGTGGGGCGAGCCAGCAGATTTCAGGCTTTATCCGGAAGGTTTCAGTGCGGCATCGGACGCGGACCAGACCGCGATTGCGGCGTGGACCGGTCGCAGCGTGTCGCCGCAGGGTTGGGGTTGGGATCCCGATATCGTTTTCTCCCGATCGGGCGATGGCGGTGCCAACTGGACGCAGCCGGAGCCGATCAACAGCTATGCCTTCGATGATGGTGCGGTGGATGAGCGACCGCTGATTGCGACCAATCGACGCGGCGGCTGGATGGCCGCATGGAGCTCGACGTATCCATCCGCGGCCCGGTCGCTGCCGGAGACCTCCATGCTGACGAGCTATTCGTCCGACGACGGCAGAACGTGGTCGCCTCCATCCAGCACGGCTCCGCCGCAGGTGACATCGACGCCCGAGTATCGTCTCGAGGCGCTGGTCGGCAGCGCGAGAGGCCGCCACGGAACTTGGGGAGCCTTGTGGACCACTTTTCACGAGACGGACGAGCGGAGCGGGCTGTGGGTGCAGATGACAGCGCCTGCCGGCACGTGCGGCGATGGACAGGTCAGTCGTGACGAGGCCTGTGACGACGGCAACGCGGTTGACGGCGACGGCTGCGATTCGAACTGCACGCTTTCCGGTTGTGGCAACGGCGTAAAGTCCGCCGGCGAAGAATGTGATGATGGAAATCTCTCGTCCGAGGATGCCTGTTCTGCTTCGTGCCGGCTCACCTGGTGCGGCGACGGCCTTGTGCGCTGGGATACCGAGTCCTGTGACGACACCAATCAAGACGACACAGACGGTTGTCTTTCGAGCTGCCAGCAAGCCCGGTGCGGCGACGGGATCCTCTGGGCAGGGCACGAAGAGTGCGATGACGGCAACCAGAGAGATGACGACGGCTGCGACCGAAACTGCACGATCACCAGCTGCGGCAACGGCATGGTGACAGCGGGCGAAGAATGCGATGACGCCAATACGGACAACGGGGACGACTGCGTCAGTGGTTGCGTTCGCGCAACCTGCGGCGACGGGTGGCGACACGATCACGTCGCTTCATGCTACGAGCGCCACTGTTCCATCCCGCCTCCACTCGAAGAATGCGACGACGGCAACACGGTCGATGGCGATGGCTGTTCGTCCGACTGCCGGCTCCCTGTCTGCGGAGACGGCGTCTATTCCGTCCTCGAGGAGTGCGACGACGGCAACAATGAGAACGGCGACGGCTGCGACGGCAACTGTACGCTCACGCGTTGCGGCAACGGGCGATTGACGCAAGGCGAGTTCTGCGACGACGGGAACACTGCCGATGGCGACTACTGCTCGGCCGATTGCGGCAGTTTCTCGAGTGCCTGCGGCGACGCCGATTCCAGTGGTGACATCTCCGCACCCGACGCGCTGCGCGTGTTGCGCAGGGCGGTTGGTCTCCAGGTCGATTGCCCTCGCTGGGCCTGCGACGTCAACGGAAGCGGTGGCATCACCGCTGTCGATGGCAGCATGGTGCTTCGCAAAGCGGTCGGACTGCAGGTCGAGATGCAGTGCCAGGACCGGGTGCGCGTACGCCTGACGGCGTCATCTCTGTTGGGCGCACTGCAGTTCCGGATCGCGTATCGCGACGGCTCCGGTTCGTTCCGCGATCCGTCCGGCGATGTCCGGTGCACCGTATTGCCTGCGATGGTCGTGTATTTCTTCGATGGAGGCGACTCGCTGACGTTGGGCGCGATATCGGAGAATGAGTTTCGCGGGCCACTGGATCTTGCCGACTGCGTGTTCCGTCGTTTCGCTCCGCCGTCGGACAACGATTTCAGCGTGTTCGTTGACGACGCCGTTGATCCGCATTTCGAAGACGTGCGGGCGTCGGTGAAGATCGAGCTTGTCGTGGATTGACCAGCGAGCCGGCGCGACCGATCCGCGCCGCCGTCGCGCGCGCATGGAGGTTCGCGTGCTGGACTATCTCGTTCCGAACCTGCTCACGATGCACGAGATCTCCGCCGAAGGACCGGAGGAGTGCTACGCGTTTCTCGCCAACGCTGACACGTCTCTCCCGGATTCAGCCCCGGCAGGCGCCTTCGAACGGTGCGATGGCGCCTTGCGCGCCGCCTCGCCGTGGGCGGGCGCATTTGCGGCCCCTTCCGCGTCGAGCACGCGTCGATACTCGGCGCGGATTTCCGCGATCAGCACGCCGAGCGCGGGCATCTGGGCGGTACGCGGCAGATAGATGATCCCTTCCTTCGCGTTTCCGAACGGAACCTCGAGCGCGGCAAGAGTGCCGTCGGCGATCTCGCGGTGCACGACTCCGCGCGGAAGGATCGTGACGAACGGTCCCTCGAACAGCAGCGCCTTGACGAACATGAACGAGCCCGA
>Ga0334722_10007411_pt1 | contig 10634 bp, 11 predicted proteins | sample C3_bottom_MG_FD_207210 | JGI IMG/M metagenome (GOLD analysis project Ga0334722, IMG submission 207210) | Sediment microbial communities from Yellowstone Lake, YNP, Wyoming, USA - C3_bottom | ecosystem: Environmental > Aquatic > Freshwater > Lake > Sediment | place: USA: Wyoming | collected... | reverse complement strand
ATCATATCAATTGAGTAGATTCTTGTCAAGTACTTTGTTATCAATCATGTAAATTACAGACCACTAAAGGGAGTTTATTAGGGTCAGTTTCTGATGACCCTGTCCATTAGAGTTTTTCGATGAGCTTAGACAGTTCGGGGTAATGAGACCTTACAGGTAAGATGTCTTCCTTAAGCAATCTCAGTGCCTCAGGCACGAATTTTAGAAAATATCTTTTACCCCTGACCACAGAAAGGAATCCATATGCACCGAGGGCCTGCATATGTCTCTGGAGTCGACAGGGGATAAGAGATTTCAGGATTTCCTCTGCATTGAGGTCATTATTCATCTCTTCTATATAGTGGTGGAGGAGTCTTTCCCTGGTATCATCATTGAGCCTGAAATAGGGGTCCCAGAGGAGAGATGCTATATCATACGCTGGAGGCCCTATCCTTGCACCCTGATAATCGATCACCCTCGGAACCCCCTTTGTTATCATTATATTTTGAGACTGGAGGTCTCGATGTATCACGGTCTTCCGGTATCTGTCAACCTCCTGAGCTAATCTGTGAAATTCCTCATTTAATCCTGAGATATCAGCCTCAAGACCCATGAAAGGTCTTATAAATCTCTCTACAAAATAGCTGGTTTCCCACCTGAGGTGTTCGTAATCAAAGACCCTGTCCTCTAAAAGGGGACATTCCCTGAGGTCTGAGAGGGGTATCTTATGGATTGAAATCATTATCTCGATAACCCTTCTGTACATCTCTTCTATCTCCCATCTATCCCTGCTGCATTTGAGCCAGGAATAAAGGGACAGATCTCCAAGATCCTCGAATATGGCGGTTTTTTTATCAGGTTCGAGATGGTACAATTCTGGCACCGGTATCCCCTTATTCCTGAAAAAGATTGTATATTCTGTGTGGCGGCCGAAATCAGGGTCATTCTCAGGATATCTCGTGATTACTACCGTCTGATTTCTCTCTCCCGACCTCTTTCTGTAATACCTCCTGTCAGAGCCGCCTGTGCCTATGGGGAGAAGGCCGTCTTCTGAACCGAGGATCTCTTCTTCCCTCAGGCTGAGTTCAAAGTCAGGCCCTATGATACAATTTTCATAATTCTTTCTAATACAGGACCTTAGATTAGTCCCTGGAAGTATGAAGCAGTTTCTGAGAGATAAGCCAGGGCCAATAATACACCCATGTGCGATCGAGATATACCCATTAAGTTCAATATCGTGGCATGCCTTCACAGAGGGATCTATGAAGATATATTCTCCTTCCTCCTTAAGGGCATGAATTATTGCAGAGGCGTATGTACCTGGCGTTCCGATATCGTTCCAGTAACATCCTGTAAAGTCAGCAGTCCCTATTTTATAGCCTGCCTTTGCTGCCTTTAACCATGCATCTACAACACTCGATACGCCCTGAGGGATGAATTGGAGGAACTCTGGTTCGTATACTGCGATCCCTGTAAAGGCCTTTGCATATTCTGATTCTGATGAGGTCTTTATGCCTATGAAAAGACCTTTATCATCCACCAGGAGATTGTTATATTGAGGATGGTCATGAACAGCAAGGGTTACTTTATTCCCTGAGATGAGATGAAATTCAAGGAGTGCCTCTAAATCTATGTCTGAGATGATATCAGAGTTATGGACGAGAAAGGTTCCTTCAGTCAGTAAGGCCCCGGCATTCTTTAATGCACCGCCTGTACCGAGAATAGGGTCTTCAAAAAAAAGTCTTATCCGTTCCCTGAAAGGAGATGGGTCTAAATAATCCTTTATCTGATCGGCCTTATAGTGGAGGTTTATGGCTATTATGTGAGGGTTGAGAGTTGATACCCTTTCGAGAAGATGACCCAGTTGAGGCCTTCCGAGTATGGGCAATAATGGCTTTGGTATATGATCTGTAATCGGTCTCAGTCTTTCACCGAGACCTGCTGCAGGGATGAAGACAGAGCAGAGTCTATGAGAAGGACTTAATGTCATATATAAGAAAGTCCCTGCGTACGTTTCTATCAAACCATCGGCACTCCTCCTGCCACCAGTCCTCCATCACCTTGAGGGACTCCCCGCTCTCTATCAATTCTCTCAACCTCTCTGTTCCTGCAATAATATCTATCGGTAATTTCTCTGTCTCATACTCATAAGGAGGCTCTTTCCACCTGAATTCATCAGGATATAGATCGTGCACAGCCTTTATTATTGCAACACCTGTCTTGAATGACCTGAATCTATTTCTGTCTATAACGTGTATCTGTATACCTCCGCAGAGCCTGCCTGCATGCTTATGAAAGGTGGGCTGGAAATACAGGGGTCTGAAGATAACCCCTGGAATACGGAATTCTCTTAGACGATTGACCAGTGAATCGGGGTCTATGAAAGGAGAACCAATCATCTCGAAGGGTCTTGTAGTCCCCCTTCCCTCACTGAGATTAGTCCCCTCAAGGAGACATATCCCGGGATAGACGATAGCCGTATCCAGGGTAGGCATATTAGGCGATGGCAGGACCCATGGCAGGCCTGTATCGTCAAACCACATCCTCCTGCTCCACCCCTTCATCCTGATCAGATGAAGGTCGATTTCAGGATAAAATTTATCCCTCATATATAGACCGATTTCTCCGATGGTCATGCCATGTCTTACAGGAAGGGGTTTCAGGCCTACAAAGGAAGAGAGGGCCATATCGAGCACAGGGCCTTCGGTAATTTCTCCTCCGATAGGATTCGGTCTGTCAAGGATAATGATGGATCTATTATTTTCGAGACAGGCCTGGATGCATAGATCCATCGTCCATATAAACGTATAATATCGGGAACCCACATCCTGCAGGTCTATGAGCAGGACATCTATATCCTTTAACATCTCCCCTGAGGGTTTCCTCGTCTCACCGTAAAGGCTATAAACAGGGAGCCCTGTCTTCCTATCTATGAAGCCTTCCCATTCTACCATGTTATCCTGAGTCTCTCCTCTGATACCATGCTGGGGGCCAAAGAATGCCCTGAGCTCAAAGGCCTTTGATTTTATTGCTATGTCAGAGGCATGCTCAAGCCTCCTGTTTACAGAGGCAGGATGTACGAGGAGCCCCACCCTTGCTCCTCTAAACCTCTTTGGCCAGAGGGATTTGAGCCTATCGAGTCCTGTATAAACCATTTCTGATTTTAGATAAGGAGACAGTCTTTCTGACTTTCAAAGTTTCTACGGGTGGCATAAAAGGCTTTATCCCGGTATCAATATATCAAGGAGCCTGTCAAGTTCGTCCAGAGAATAATATTCTATCTCGATCTTTCCTCTTTTACCTTTATGATGTATCTTCACCTTTGTGCCGAGGCTATGCTTTAACTTATCCTCAAGAGAGGCTATCTCAGGGTCTTTTGTCCTGAGGGTCTTTTTCTTTGTCCTGACTGTCCTGCCAGCCAGGGCCTCTGCCTCACGGACGCTCAATTTTTTATTTACTATCGCCCTTGCCACCTCTATCTGATTCGCCTTACCTTCAACAGAGAGTATCGCCCTCGCATGGCCCATGCTTATGGTGCCATTATTGATTAGTTCCTTGACCTCCTCAGGGAGCTTGAGTAATCTCAGATAGTTTGCTACCGTTGCCCTCTCCTTTCCAACCTTTGTGGCGAGTTCTTCCTGGGTCAGGTCGAACTCCTTCATGAGTCTCTGGAAGGCCTCTGCTGTCTCTATGGGATTGAGATCTTCCCGCTGAAGGTTTTCTATTAGTGCTATCTCAAGGGAGTCAGAAGGTGCGGTATCCTTGATAATCGCAGGGATCTTTTTTAGCCCTGCCTTAGATGCAGCCCTCCATCGCCTTTCGCCTGCTATTATCGTGAATGTTCCGTCTCCTGCCCGTCTGACTATGATGGGCTGGAGGACGCCTTTTTCCTTTATAGAATGGGCAAGTTCATTCAGGGAACTATCATTAAAAACCCTCCTTGGCTGTTGTTCGCCAGGCACGATCCGATTAATATCGAGATTAACTATCTCTTCCCCCTTTTCAGGGAGGAGGGCATCGAGACCCTTACCTAAAGCCATTTTCATGGAGCATCTCCTTTGCAAGGGAAAGATAACTCTGGGCACCCCTTGATCTTATATCATAAAGTATTGCTGGTTTGCCATGACTCGGTGCTTCTCCAAGGGTGACATTCCTCGGGATGACGGTCTTGAATACCTTGTCTCCGAAGTGTCTCCTGACCTCAGCAGCCACCTGATGGGAAAGGCTATTCCTCGGGTCGAACATCGTAAGGAGTATCCCCTTGATATCCAGTTCAGGGTTGAAGGAGTTCCTTACCCTCTGGAGGGTACGTAGCAAAAGGCTTAATCCTTCAAGGGCATAATATTCACACTGGACAGGAATTATCACAGAATCAGAGGCCACAAGGGCATTAAGGCTCAGGAGGCTGAGAGATGGTGGACAGTCTATGAATATATACATATATCTATCCCTCAATGGAGTTAGTATAAGCGATAAGAGCCTTTCCCTGTTCTCCTTTTCTATCAATTCAACCTCGAGACCGAGGAGATCGATTGTGGAAGGAATTATATCAAGATGTTCTACATGGGTATGGGATATGGCCTCATCAGGGGAAGCCTTTCCAATATACAGGTCATAAAGGGTCTTTAAGCCCTCTCTTTCTATGCCGAGACCTGTTGTGGAGTTTCCCTGGGGGTCAGTATCTATTATGAGGATGTCCTTACCAGCAAGGGCTATTGTGGCGGCGAGGTTTATGGCCGTAGTTGTTTTTCCGACACCGCCCTTCTGATTGACGATTGCTATGACACTCATATCTAACATTTTATCAGACCAGGTGAAAGGTGGGCAAGCAGAAATGTTCCACGTGGAACATCAGGCCTGAGAATGCGTTTAAAATATGATTTAAATCATATACAAGATTCTGTATCTCGGTTTAATCTTAGTAAAGACCCCAAGTCTTTCTCCCCCGTGCTGCCTGTTGACCCCTCCCAGAAAGACAGGCAGCACCCCCCTCAATCACAAAACCACTCTATTAAAATGTTGAATAACACAAAATTCTGGTATAATTAGACCAAGGAGGTTCTGATGAGACTGATCGGTTCTCTTTTAATCTTCCTGATTTTTTTGCTCCCTGCAATCAGCGCAGGGGGAAAGGAGATGATTATGGTCAAAGACATTCACTGGCTCGGTCATGACACCTTTAAGATTGTTGGGGAGAAGGTCATATATACAGACCCCTTCAAGTTGAAAAAGAGGGATATAGCAGACATAATCCTTATTACACATGAGCACTATGACCACTGCTCTCCTGATGATGTAAAGAAGCTACAGGGACCAAAGACAGTTATCGTTACTACACCTGATTGCGCAAAGAAACTCTCTGGAAACATAAAGACGGTAAAACCAGGGGACAGGATTAATGTCGAGGGGATAGATATCGAGGTGGTACCGGCCTATAACACAAACAAACAGTTTCATACAAGGGATAAAAACTGGGTTGGTTACATATTTACGGTTAAGGGTGAGAGGATATACATTGCAGGTGACACAGATCATATACCTGAGATGAAGAACTTTAAGGTAGATATAGCACTCCTTCCTGTCTCTGGCACTTATGTCATGACTGCAGAGGAGGCCGTCCAGGCAGCACTCGATATTAAACCAAAGGTGGCCATTCCGATGCACTATGGCTCGATAGTGGGTGGAAAGGATGATGCAAAGAGGTTTGCCGAAGGACTGAAAGGAAAGATAGAGGTTATCATTCTCAAGGAGGAATAAGAACCCTCGGATAAGATTTGAGGGGTTGATTTGGAGATAATATATCTTGAGGAAGTAGATTCTACAAATTCCTATGCGATCTCACTTGCTGAGGAGGGCTATCCAGAAGGGACGGTTGTTGTGGCAGATGCCCAGACAAAGGGAAGGGGTCGTCTTGGCAGGATATGGTACTCGCCTCCAGGTAAGAACCTCTATCTCAGTATAATTATCAGACCTTCGATTATCCTGAAGGAATTACCCTTATTAACCCTTATGGCTGCCACAGCTACTGCAGAGGCTATAAGAGAGGAGACGACTATCCCTGTAAGTATAAAGTGGCCCAATGACCTGATGGTCCCTTTTAATGATGGGTATCGGAAGGTTGGGGGGATACTCTCCGAGGCAAGGTTATCAGCAGGCAAGGTCGAGTTTGCTATAATCGGTATCGGGCTGAACGTTAACACCCTCATCGATGACCTTTCTCCAGAGATTATCGACTCAGCAGCATCTTTGAGGATGGTATCAGAGGGCGAAATAGACCGTATTAGACTTCTAAATCATATCTTAAAAAGATTTGATCATTATTACAGAAGACTCCTTAACGGAGATAGAAAGAGGGTAGTCGATAGGTGCAGGGGCTTATCACTGACACCTGGTAGAGACGTAGTGGTCTTTACAGGTCAGGAGAGATTGGTTGGTATGGCTGAGGAGATTGACGACGAAGGCCATCTCATTGTCAGGATGCCTGATGGCATGGTCAGGAGAATAAACTCAGCAGATATCATTCATCTAAGATGAAGAGGATACTAACTGTTGACATAGGAAACTCGACTATAGCCCTCGGTCTCTTCCTGGATTATGAGCTTGTGGATACAAAGAGATTAAAGACAGATCCTTCTGCAGATTCAGGATATTACTGTGAAAGGCTTGAGAACATTCTTATTAATAATGAGGCTAATGGTCTTGATGGTATTATCATCTCTTCTGTAGTTCCAGGATTAACAGGTATTATTTCAGAGTCCCTTACTTCGATTACTGGAAAGAAACCCCTTATTCTCGGTAGATCTGTTTATCCTGACCTTTTATTTGGTGTCACAAGGCCTGATGAGGTTGGCCATGACAGGATTGCAGATGTTGTCGCAGCATCGAGGCTTTATGGAGACCCTTCTATAGTTATTGATTTTGGCACAGCCACAACTCTAAGCATTATAAAGGAGAATACCTTTATAGGAGGCACTATAATGCCTGGTGTCGAGATGATGGCAAGGGCCTTGCATACCTATACATCCCGTCTGCCTCTCGTTGATCTATCTCCAGAAATACTAAAAGTAGAGGAGATTAGCGCCATCGGAAAGGATACCAGGGGGAATATCATTTCTGGTATCATATTCGGGACGGCAGGAGCAGTAGATAGGATAGTTTCAGAGATCGAGAAAAGAGAGGGTTGCAGATTCGGGATTGTCTTGACAGGTGGGTTTTCTGTTATAATGGCAAGGTTTATGAAAAGAGACCTTTTTCTTGACCCATATCTTACCCTTAAGGGGTTGAGATACATATACGAAAGGAAAGAAGATGCATGAATTAAGGAAAGACCCTTTACTCGGTCGATGGGTCGCTGTCCTTGGCGAATCTACCCCACCCTCTGAATACCGATTTAATGAGGATAACACCTCTGATACAGGCTGTCCCCTCTGTCCTGGCGGGGAAGGAGAGACCCAAAAGGAGATAGCCTCGATAAGGGAAGAGGGTAAATGGCTTGTAAGGGTTATCCCCCATTTCAAACCGATCTTCCAGATCGAGGGGGACCTCGGCAGACGGGGAGTAGGCATGTATGACAGGATGAATAATATAGGGGCAAATGAGATCGTTATAGAGACACCTGAACACAACAAAACTCCTGAGGATATGGGCACTGAGCAGATAATGAGGGTCTTTAGTATTTACAGGGATAGGCTTTCTGATCTTGAGAGGGATGCGAGATTGAGGTATGTCTTTGTTTATAAGAATCACGGAAAGGGAGCAGGTGCGTTCTTTTCACATCCCCACTCACTCGTTGTTGCCACACCCATCATCCCGAAGAGGATTAAGGAAGAACTGGATGGTGCAAAGCATTATTATGCCTATAAGGAGAGGTGTATATTCTGTGATATGATGAGAGAGGAAATGAGGATGGGTGAACGGGTGATTTATGAGACGAGGGATTTTATAGCCTTTAGCCCTTATGCCCCAAAGTTTGTCTTTGAGTTCTGGATACTTCCCAAAAGACATGGTTGCGCCTATCAGGATATAACACCTTCAGAGATCGAGGATTTATCCCTTATGATGACTACGATGATCAAAAAACTGAGGAAGGTTCTTAATAATCCACCATATAACTATGTAATTCATACCGCTCCCAACAGGATTCCGAGAAAAGACCACTGGCATACCCTCGGCGAGGACTTTCACTGGCATATCGAAGTGATGCCCCGTCTAATAAGGATGAGCGGTTTTGAATGGGGTTCGGGTTTTTATGTCCTTACCACATCCCCCGAGGAGGGGGCAAAATATTTAAGGGAGGCATGATATGGAGATCAAGAGGATTCTTTTCCCGACAGATTTCTCAGAGGGGTCAGCGAATGCGATACCATATGTCGTTGATCTTACAAGGCATTATGGTGCAAGGCTTTACATCGTTCATGTTATCTACGACATAGCAAAGGCCTCAGGCTGGTATGTGCCACATATCAACATGGATGAACTTTACAGAGATATCGAGAATAATGCGAAGAAGGAATGCGAGAGGTGGTGCACAGAGGAGTTAAGGGGATACAAGGAGATGGAGCACAGGGTGCTTAAGGGGGTACCCCATGAGGAGATCCTGAAATTTGCTGAAGAATATGATATTGACCTGATTATCATGGGTACTCACAGCAGGAAGGGGCTTGACAGGATAATCTTTGGTAGCACTGCTGAAAGGGTGGTAAGAAATGCAAAGTGCCCTGTCCTTACAGTGGGTGCACCAAAGGTGAAGAAATAAAATAGAGGCAGGATAACTGTGCAGAAGATAAGATGAGGGTTTATCTCTCCGAAAATGCCTTTATGGATATCCTCCTCAGTTCGGCAGAGGTCTACAAAAGGGAATGCCTGGGCTACCTACTTGGATACAGGCTTGAAGATAGGTTTATTGTAGAACATGCCTTCAGCTTCCAGACAGCGAACAGGAGACACAAAGGGGTTGTCTTCCACGACAAGAACCATAAAAAGATAGAACCTATAATAGAGAGATTTGAGAAGCTTCAGATAATAGGCGATTTCCATTCCCATACCCAGTTTGGTCCTGCCAAAGGACTGCCTGTCCCGAGTGAGGAGGATATTGCAGGCATGAAGGAAGGTCTGATATATCTCATTGTAGCGATAAATAATAATGAAAAGACGATAGGATGGGGTGAAAACAGGGATGGAACGATCTCTGGCTCTGTTGGCAAGTTCTTCTTCAAGATATCAGGGTATTATAAGAATGGTAATTCCACAAAGAGGGCAAAGATATACTGTCCCTTTCCGCCAGGATTCATGGGCTGACCCACCCATTACTCGTCATAACGAGATAATGGTAAAGGCAATAATAAAAAGGGAGAAAGTCCTCTTATGCTTACCACTCAGGTTCTTGTCATAGGAGGCGGCCCTGCCGGGGCGGCATCTGCAAGGGCGCTTGCCAATAGGGGGATAGATTCGATACTCCTTGAGCGTGACCTCAACTTCTCAAAACCCTGTGGTGGCGGGATTCCTTCCACAGCCTTTAAGGAACTATCATTACCAGAAAAAATGATTAAAAGGCTTGTTAATAACCTGAGAATCGTCTCGCCTTCAGGGACTGTACTGGATATCCCTTTGAAAGGTGGTTCTATTGCAATTGTCGAAAGAAGAGAATTTGATTCAACCCTGAGAGAAGAGGCAAAAAAGGCCGGGGTTAATATACTGCAAGGAGAATTCAGGAGATTTTCCGAGATTTCCAGGAGGATAGTCTCAGAGGTGGTTATAGATGGTGAAGTGACACAGATCAGATCAGACTACGTAATTGCTGCAGATGGTGTAAATTCGAGGGCCCGCCTCTCTGCTGGCATGAGACCGCAACAATCATTTATCACACTTTCAGTAAAGATCAGCGGACAAACAGATTCCTGTGAGTTCTGGTTGAGTTCAGATCACGCTCCGAGACTCTATTCCTGGGTATTTCCGACAGCGAATGGCCTTTCCGTTGGCACAGGGATTATGGGGGACGCAGATTTAAAAGAAGCCTTCAGAAGATTTCTCCTCAGAAGGGGTCTTTATGGCAACGGGGCAGGAAGAGGATATAAAATCCCCCTCTGGCAAGGTGATATATATAATAAGAGGAATATCATATTTGCAGGAGATGCGGCAGGACAGGTTATGCCATTGAGCTTTGAGGGTATCTACTATGCCATGAAATCCGGGGAGATTGCTGCAGAGGCAATAATAGATGGAAAGATAAAGAATTATGAGAAGCACTGGAAGAAGCTGTTTTATAAGAGATTTTTACTTATGAGATTGCTATGGGAGTATTTTCTAAAAGACGATAAAAATGCAGAAAGGCTTGTTGATTTATTAAAAAGGCCTGATCTACAGGAGGCATCGATGAGGTTGTGGTTGAGAAAGGACCTGAGCCCTGCAAGCCTTATCAGCTATATAAAGCATTTCAAGTTCGTGACAGGAAAGAAATAGAGAAGACATAAAGCTGGCATTGACCCTGAATTTGCACACTTTGCGGTCGAGACGGCTATAGATTTCCTCTTAAGGACCCTCATTGAAGATCCCTCTCGAAACCTGCCTTTTTATATCCATGGCGAGCCCCTTTCCTATGGAGGGTACCTTTTCGAGTTCTTCTATATCAGATTCCTTTATATCCTTTAATGTCTTAA
>Ga0334722_10007410_pt1 | contig 10635 bp, 10 predicted proteins | sample C3_bottom_MG_FD_207210 | JGI IMG/M metagenome (GOLD analysis project Ga0334722, IMG submission 207210) | Sediment microbial communities from Yellowstone Lake, YNP, Wyoming, USA - C3_bottom | ecosystem: Environmental > Aquatic > Freshwater > Lake > Sediment | place: USA: Wyoming | collected... | reverse complement strand
AAGGCCGGGCACGAAGTGATGTTTTCCTCGCTGGACATCGAACACGACAAGGCGCTGGCGGCAAGCGTCGGCGCTGGGGCGCGCGCCGGAACGACGCGAGAGGCGGCAGTATTCGGCGAGGTACTGTTCTTCGCTGTACCCTACGCCGCCTTACCGCAACTGGGCCGGGATCTCGCAGATGCCATCAAGGGCAAGGTCGCGCTCGACGCCTGTAACCCCGTACCCGGTCGCGACGGCGACATGGCCAACGAGGCGAGGGCGAAGGGTACGGGCGTGGCCTCGCCCCAGTTCCTGGCCGGGGCGCGCATCGTGCGCGCCTTCAACTGCGTCGGCTACAGCTACATGAAGAGCGAAGCGCATCGCGCCGGAGAACGTCTTGGCATCCCCTTGGCCGCTGACGACGCAGCGGCCTTGCAGGTCGCCGTGCGCCTGGTTCAGGATGCGGGCTTCGAGCCCGTGGTGGTCGGAGGTCTGGCCCGAGCCAAGGATTTCGACTACGGCACGCCGATTTTCGGCAAACCAAGGACTGCGGCGGAGGTACGCCAGATACTCGGCATCAGCTCGTAGGGAGCATGGTGCTTCGCCCCAAGGGCAAGACCGGATATCGATCGATGCGGCAAGCTTGACGATGAACGAAGCGCCGGTCCGGCACTGGCTGGAACGAGTGGTTGCGGTGCGTCCAGCCGAGCGCAAGGCCTTGCTCTGGTCATTTGCGTATTTTTTCTGCCTGCTCGCCGGCTATTATGTGCTGCGGCCCCTGCGCGACGAAATGGGCATTGCGGGCGGGGTGCGCAACCTGCAGTGGCTGTTTTCGGCGACCTTTGTCGTGATGCTGGCTGCAGTGCCGGTGTTCGGCGCCGTGGTCGCGCGCCTGCCGCGCCGGCGCTTTATTCCGCTGGTCTATCATTTCTTCGTCGCCAACATCGCCCTGTTCTGGCTGCTGCTGACCCTGGATGTGGCCAAGGTGCAGGTTGCGCGCGTGTTCTTCGTCTGGATCAGCGTGTTCAACCTGTTTGCGGTATCCGTGTTCTGGTCCTTCATGGCCGACCTGTACGCGAGCGAGCAAGGCAAGCGGCTGTTCGGTTTCATCGCGGCCGGCGGGTCCGCAGGCGCGCTGCTGGGCCCGGCGTTGACGGTGGGATTGGCGCGACCGCTGGGCCCGGTCAATCTGCTCGTCGTCGCGGCGCTGTTTCTGGAACTGGCAGTGCTGTGCGCGCACCGGCTCGAGAGGGCCGCTGCGCAAGGCGAGCGCGCCGCCCTCGGGGAGGCGCCGGCGGCCAGGCGCAAATCCGAAGCATCCGCCATCGGCGGCGGCTGGCTGGCCGGAATCGTGATGCTGCTGCGCTCACCCTATCTCGCTGGCATCGCCTTATGGGTGACATTGCTGTCTCTAGCCGGGACATTCCTCTATTTTCAGCAGGCGCACATCGTCGCTGCCGCCTCCGACGATCCAGCCGTGCGCACCCGCATTTTCGCCAGTATCGATCTGGCGATAGGCATATTGACGATCAGCGTTCAGTTTCTGGCCACTGGCCGTCTGATCGCCCGCTTTGGGGTCGGTCTGGCCGCGGCCGCGCTGCCCTTGGTATTCGCGCTTGGTTTCGTGGTACTGGCTGTCTCGCCCATGCTGGTGGTGGTCATCGCATTTCAGGCCATCCAGCGGGCGACCAACTTCGCCATTTCCAATCCGGCCCGGGAAATTTTGTTTACAGTGCTGGAACGCGGGGAAAAGTACAAGGCAAAAAACGTGATCGATATCGTCGTGTTTCGCGGCGCCGATGCGTTCAGTGGCTGGCTGTTCGCGGCGCTGCGCGGAGCCGGCATGGAATTGTCGACGATCTCCATGGCGACGGCGCCCGTCGCGGGCCTGTGGCTGGTTCTGGCGCTCGCGCTCGGGCGTGCCCAGGAGGGGCGCGCCGAGCGCAGCCTCACTGCGGGTGCTTGAGCGGAGGCAGGCGCGGGCGCGCCCTCGAGCCAAGAGAATTTTTGCATGATATTACTGCGAGGATAGGCAATGGAATCCATCTCCAGCATTACCACTGTGTCCCATGTTATTCAGCTGGCCGTTGCGCCGGTCTTCCTGTTGTCAGGCGTAGGTGCGATTCTGGCGGTGCTGATCAACCGTTTGGGTCGCATCGTCGATCGCTACCGCTTTCTGGAGCATGGCAAGCCGAAGGCGGAAGCGGACGCGGCCCGACTGGCGGAGATCGAGATGGCGATCCTGTCGCGGCGGGCGCGTCTGATCCACTGGGCGATCAGCCTGTGCACGGTGGGTGCGCTGTGCATCTGCATCGTCGTGGCGACGCTGTTCATCGGTTCCATGCTGCACGTGGGCGTGTCCCAAATCATCGCGCTGATGTTTGTCGCGGCCATGCTCGCCTTGATCGCCGGCCTGTTGAGCTTTCTGCGCGAGATTGCCCTGGCGACAGGCAGCATCCATGTGCAAGCCGAAGGTAAAACCGCATGAGCGCCGCGTCCGGTCAGCGCATGCCCGTCATCTTTTTCGGTCACGGCAGTCCGATGAATACGCTGGCCAGCAACCAGTACACCGATGCCTGGCGCAGGCTGGGTGCAGGCGCGCCCGGACCGAAGGCGATTCTCGCCATTTCCGCACACTGGTACACCCGCGGCATCGCAGTGACGGCGATGGCCACGCCGCGGACGATCCACGATTTCGGCGGTTTTCCACAGGCTTTGTACGACATGCGCTACCCCGCGCCAGGCGATCCCGAACTTGCCCTACGCGTGCGCGAGTTGTTGGCACCGGTACCGGTCGAACTGGATCAGAGCTGGGGCCTGGACCACGGCACCTGGTCGGTGCTGGTGCACGCCTACCCGGATGCCGCCATACCGGTGGTTCAATTGAGCATGGACGGCACCCAGCCGGCGTCGTTTCATTATGCGCTCGCCCGGCGCCTGGCGCCGCTGCGCGACGAAGGCGTGCTCATCATCGGCAGCGGCAATGTGGTGCACAACCTAATGTTGATGCGCCGCGGCGAAGGTACCACCGTATTCGACTGGGCGCAGCGCTTCAACGAGGCGGTGCGCGCGGCGCTCGCCCGCAGCGACCATCAGCCGCTGATCGAATACGAGCGCATGGGGGAGGATGCGCGCCTATCGGTGCCCACCCCCGAGCATTACCTGCCCATGCTCTATATTGCGGCGCTTCAGGCCGAGGGCGAAACGATGCAGTTCGCCGTGGACGGCTACGAGGCCGGCTCCCTGGGCATGCTGAGCGTGGCCGCCGGGATGCCGGCAATCTAGCGTTCGCCGAAGGACGCTGCCCGCCGACGGCGTCTTCCGATGCGCCCATGCACAGGCAAGCGGCTTTCGGCCGCAGCTGATTCGGGGAAGTCGAACGCGGACCTGCCCCGAATTGCACACCCCTTCTAGCCGATGAAGTCCTTCTTTCCGATGTCCACGCCGCAGTGGCGCAGGATGGCGTAGGCGGTGGTCACGTGGAAGAAGAAATTCGGAAACGCATTGTGCAGCAGGTAGGCCTGGCCGCTGAGGACCTGGCTGTTGCCGCCAATTTTCAGCGTGATCTCGCGCGCCTCCGAGCCATCGATCTGTCCCGGCTTCAGTGTCTGGATGAAGGCCAGGGTCTTGTCTATCCTGGCTTTGAGTTCGGCAAAGCTGGCTTCATTGTCTTCGTACACCGGTGCTTCGACTCCTGCGAGTCTGGCCGGTGCGCGTTTGGCGTGATCCGCAGCGATCTGCACCTGACGCGTCAGATTGAGCATGTCCGGCGCCAGGCGATAGGCAAGCAGCACCGAGGGATCGATTTTCTTCGCTGCCGCGAATGCCGCGCCTTTGTCCAGAATCGCGGCGAGATTGCCTAGGGTCTTGACGAAAACCGGAACGGATACCTGGTACATCGATATTGCCATGATGGATCCTTTGAGTTCTACTGCGATTGGATGAAACAGTCCGAGCGTCCTGCGGCTGCGCCGCATTGCGGCGCGAACTGCGCCGGCATGGGCAATTGTAAGAGATAATTACGTGCGCCGACGGGTGGCGCGCATCTACTTGCTAGGGGGCGACATGCGGGTGTTGGCAGCGGTCATGATGGTCCTGGCCTTGACGGCGGTTCGCGCTGTTGCGGGCGACTTCGAGGACGGCCTGCAGGCGTATCAGGTGAAGGACTATGCGCGCGCGCTGGCTGCCTGGAAGAAAGCGGCGGCGCAAGGCAACGTGCCCGCCCAGTTCACCCTGGGCTTCATGTACGAGCGCGGTGAAGGCGTGGCGCAGGACTATAAGCAGGCATTGTCCTGGTACGAGCAAGCGGCGGAAAAAGGCTATGCCGCGGCGCAGATCAATTTGGGCTCCATGTACGAGAAGGGTCAAGGCGTGGTGGCGGACGTGAAACTGGCCGCGTCCTGGTATGAGAAAGCGGCGGCGCAGGGCCTGGTGGAGGCCCAATTCAACATGGGGCGGATGTACCAGACGGGGCAGGGCGTGGCCCAGGACTACAAGCAGGCGGCATCCTGGTACCAGAAGGCGGGCGAGCGGGGCCATGGCTGGGCGCAATCGGCTTTGGGCCTGATGTACGAGATGGGTCAAGGGCTTGCGCAGGACTACAAGCAGGCGGTGCGCTGGTATCAGAAGGCGGCGGATCAAGGCGATCCCCTGGCGCAGTTCGACCTGGGCCGCATTTACGAGTCCGGGCAGGAAGGCGTCCCGATGGACTACGTGGAAGCGCATAAGTGGTGGAGCATCGCGGAGGCAGGCGGCGACGCGCGCGCGCGCAAGAGTCGCATCCTAGTGGAGCGCCTGATGAAGCCGGAGCAAATTGCGGAAGCGAAGAAACGCGCGGAACTGTGGCTGCAAGCGCACAAGAAGTGATCTCAGGTGCAGGATCTGCACGCCCGCGTGCCACGGAGAAAGTGCGCGCGTGGGCATAGTTTTCGCGTTGCTTTCGATGCTGTGTTTCGCCGGAAACATTTTCATCACCCGCGCCGCGATGTCCAAAATGGGCGTCGATACCGGTTTCCCCGTGGTGCTGGTGGTCAATATCGCCTTTGCCGCGCTGGTATTCGGCATCGAGCGCGCGTACTCGAATACAGCGTTTGTGCTGCAATGGAAAGCTGCGGGATTGTTTGCGCTTTCGGGTGTCGTGGGCATCTACCTGGGCAGGCGCATGCTGTTCGAGGCGGTGCATGTCCTCGGGCCTGCGCGGGCGAGCGTGCTGCACACCGCTTCCCCGGTGGTGACGCTGATCGCCGCATGGTTTCTCCTGGAGGAGCGCCTGGGGCTGTATGAAATCCTGCTCATGGCTATGGTCATGGCCGGCTTGTTGGCGGCGCAGTTGCAGCGCAGCAGTATCCCCTCGGCATTGACGGATGACAGAGCGGCATTTAAACGGGCGATGCTGCTCAGCCTGCTGACCGTCGTCGGCTTTGGTGTGGGTAACGCGATACGCGGCCTGGCCATACGGGAATGGAACGAGGCCGCCTTGGGCGCTGCGCTAGGATCCGGCGCCGCGCTAGCGTGCCAACTGGCGACCGGAAGCAAGATCGACGCGATTTTTCGGGGTCTGCGCCAAGGCGACAAGAAGGCGATCGGCCTGTACGTCGCCAGCGGGGTTGCCACGGTCAGTGGCACGATGTTCGGCGCCATGGCCATGCACCGCGTCGAAATTGCCATCGCGACGGTCGTGACCTATACCACGCCGCTGGTGGTGTTTCCGATCAGTGTCTTCCTGCTCAAGAACCGCGAGCAATTGAGCGTTCGCGCTGCGCTCGGGGCGCTCATGGTGCTGGCCGGCATCGTGCTGCTGGCATTCAGGTGAGCGCGGTCGAAGCGGATTCGCCCTCAGAACGAAACTATCCACAGTTTCTGTGGATAAGCTTGTGGACAAATGGCAGCGGCAGATTTCCTTCGCTTCTATGGCGCGCGAAGAAAGCTGGGGGCGATCATAATTTGAGCAATCCGTCGGCGCAGCGGTCCGCGAGCGCAAGATACTGATGTGACTTCAAAATATGGCACGATTTGCGATCGATCACCGGCAGTCTTACCATATCCTCCCATCGCGCGGACACAAAGGAGTGCAGCCATGGGGCAGGAACAAGGGGCGGGTTTCCCGGTAGCAGTACGCAGTGCGATGAGCCGCGCCGAGTTCCTCGGATTTGCCGCGCGACTCGCCGCTGTCTGCGCTGCCGGCAGCGCCCTCGGTCGGGCTGCGAGCGCGCTCGGCGCTGAAATCCAGGCGGGCCAGGCGCCCGTACTGCGACGCCCGATTCCTTCCTCCGGCGAGATGCTGCCGGTGATCGGCGTCGGAACCGCGGTCGCGTACGAACTCGATAAAAGCGATGCGAAATTCGCCATCCTGACCGAAACCGTGCGCGCGTTTCTGGCCAACGGCGGAGCGGTGATCGACACCTCGCCCACTTACGGTCGCGCCGAGCAGACGCTGGGGGAGATCTTCCGCCGCATCGGTCAGCGCGAAAAGGCCTTCATCGCCACCAAGATCAGCACCACGGGGGAGCAAGCGGGTGTAGCCAGCTTCGCCGGATCGCTGCGGGATCTGGGAACGGATCGGATCGATTTGTTGCAAGTGCACAACATCCGCGACACAGAGGTTCATCTGCGCACGATCCGGCGTCTGCGGGACGAGGGCAAGGTGCGCTATATCGGAATCACGACTTCGTTCAAGAACACCTACGACGAGTACGAGCGCATCATGCGCCGCGAGAAGCTCGACTTCGTCCAGATCGACTATGCCTTGGACGATCGCAAGGCGGAAGAGCGCATTCTGCCTTTGGCGCGCGATCGTGGCATGGCGGTACTGATCAACCTTCCTTTCGGCCGCGGACGTCTGTTCAGCAAGGCGCGCGGCCGGCCGCTGCCGCCCTGGGCCGCGGAGATCGATTGCAGCAGTTGGGCTCAGCTGTTTCTCAAGTTCGTGCTGGCGCACCCGGCGGTGACGGCCGTGATTCCCGGCACCGACAAGCCGGAGTTTGCGCTCGACAACCTGAACGCAGCACGCGGCCGCATTCCGGATGCGCGCATGCGCGAGCAGATTCTGAGCTACTGGGACCAGCTTTGAGCTTCATGCGCACAGCCTGAAGGCCGCGCGGGGTGCGCCTCAGGCCGCGCGCAGCGCATCCACGATATTGAGACGGGCAGCCCGCACCGCAGGCAAGAAGCCGCCGAGCAAACCCATCAGCAGGGAAAACAGCAGCGTCTGGACGGCTATCGCGGGTGTCAGCAGAAAGTGAAACGACAGGTCGGAAAAGGTTTGGAAATTGGTGGTTGAAAACGAGACCAGCTGCATCGCCGACGCGCCCGCCAGTCCCATCACGCCGCCGACCAGGCCGAGCAGGAGGGCCTCGAGCACAAACGCCGCCAGCACGCTGCGGCTGCGAAAGCCGAGCGCGCGCAGCGTGCCGATTTCGGCCACGCGGTTGGACACGGATGCGTACATGGTGATCATCGCGCCTATGGTCGCGCCGATGGAAAAGATCGCGGTGAGCGTCAGTCCTAAAATGCTGAGGAAGGAGGACAAGGCCTTGGACTGATCGCTGTAGAACACCTGTTCGCGTTTCACTTCGCCGGCAAAGCGGGGGTCGGCGTCGATGTCGGACTTGAAGCGCTCGAACAGTTCGCTGTCGGCGAGTTTCAGCACCATGGCCGAATAGTTGATGCGGCGAAACGATTGCATGAGCTGATCCGCATCGCCCCAGACTTCCGAGTCGAAGCCGCTCGCGCCGGCGTCGAAGGTGCCGACTATGGTCCATTCACGCTGTGCGAAGCGCAGGCGTTCACCGATGCGGGTGCCGTCGTAGCCTCCGGCAATATTGCTGCCGACGATGATTTCCGCTGATCCGGGCCGGAACAGCCGGCCCGCGATCATCTTGACCTGCGGGCGCAGCTGCAGCCCCGCGGGCGAGGTGCCGCGGATCACTACGTTCGAAGCCTGCTGCGACCCGCTGCGATTGAGCGAGATCAGCACCACCGTCTCCTTGGCCGCGCGCGGCAGACCGTCCGCGCCTAGCGCGACCGCCGCGTTCATCTCGACGATATTCGCCTGCACACGCGAGATGCTGCTCTGAATCTCCGTGCCGGAGCCTTTACGTATCACCACCACATTGTCGTATTCGCCGGTCGTCATCAGTGTGCGCTTCAGGCCGGCGTCGAGCATGAGCACCGTGGCGAATACGAATACCACCAGGGCCAGGCCGCCGGCGGTGAGCGTGGTGGTCAGCCTGCGCTTCCACAGGTTGCGGGCGACATAGTTGAGCGGAATCATGGCCGGCCCGCGAGGCTCATCCAACCGCGCGCAGGCCGTCGACAACGCGCACGCGCGCCGCGCGCACTGCGGGCACGATCGCCGCCAGCACGCCGACCGCGAGAGCGCAGGCGCCCTGCGCCGCGAGGGTATCGGTCGATACCGCAAATATCGGGAAGATACCGCCTGCGAGCGACTTGAAGCCAGCGGCCGCCGGTGCGGTGAGCGCGATGCCCAGGCCGCCGCCGAGGATGCACAGCGTCAGCGATTCGCCGAAAATCAGCGCCGCCAGAAAGCCCGGCCCGAAACCCAATGCTTTCAGCGTCGCGTATTCGGCGGTACGCTCGCGCGCGCTCATGGCCATGGTATTGGCCATCACCGCCATGATGATCAGGATGACCACATAGGAGACGATGCGGATCGCCGCGATGATTTGATTCGACATGGCGACGAAACCGAGCTGAAACGCCTGCTCGGTTTCGGTGAGCGTTTCAGCGAGCGAATTCTTGAACACGGCGTCCACCGCGAGCGACACCGCCGCGGCGTTGTCCGGATTGCTTATGCCGAGCACGTAGACCCCCACCTGATTGGCGCGGCCAGGGGCGCTCTTGCGCATGGTTTCATTCAAGTAGTCCCAGCGAAACAGCATCAGATTGGTGACCTTGGTCTCGTCGGCAGCATCCAGTATGCCGCGCACGATGAACTCCCAGGTGCCGGGAAAAATGGTGCCGCGCAAAGGCAGCACATCGCCGACCTTGAAGCCGAAGCGGTCGGCGAGCTGGCGCCCGACCAGCGCGCCCTTGCGATCGCGCAGAAATGCGGCGCGCTGCTCGTCGGGAAGGGTGAATTCCGGATAGAGGTCCAGATAGTTGTCGGAGACGGCGAACTGGGGAAAGAAATTCTTCGATTCCTGGTAGATGCCGCCGAACCAGTTGGAGCGCGCCACGGCGGCGACGCCATCCACGCCACGTATGCGGGCCTCGTAGCTGAGCGGCAGCGCGAATACCAGCGAGATGGAATTGCGCGTGACCAGGCGCGCATTGCTCGATGCGGCGGCGCCCGCGTACCAGGCGTCCACCACCGTCTGCAGCAGGCCGTAGGCCAGCACCGCCACCAGCAGCCCGGCCACGGTGAGTGCGCTGCGCAGGCGGTGGCGCAGCGCGTTGCGCACGATAAGCTTCAGCGCATTCACGTCTGTGCCTGCAGGTGTTCCCGGGCGGAGAGTTCGCCCTTCTCCAGGTGCATGATCGCATGTGCGCTTTCGGCAGCCTTGCGGTCGTGGGTCACCATGATGATGGTCTTGCCCGCGTCGGCGGCGAGTCGTCGCAGCAATTCCAGCACTTCGCTGGCCGAATGGCGATCGAGATCTCCGGTCGGCTCATCGGCCACGATCAGCACCGGATCGGTGATGAAAGCGCGCGCGATCGCCACGCGCTGCTGCTGCCCGCCGGACAATTCGGACGGATAATGGCTCATGCGGTCGCTGAGCCCGACCAGTTCCAGCGCCGCCTCTGCATGTGCGCGCCGCTCGCTCCGCGGCAGCGAGGTCAGCGCGAGCGGCAACTCGACATTTTCGTACGCAGTCAGCACCGGCATCAGGTTGTAAAACTGGAAAATGAAGCCGACATGGCCGGCGCGCCAGTCGGCGAGTCCTGCTTCGCCCAACTGCACGATATCGGTGCCGGCGACCAGCAGCTCTCCCGCGTCGGGACGGTCGATGCCGGCGATGAGGTTCAGCAGCGTGCTCTTGCCCGAACCGGATGGACCCATCAGCGCCAGGAATTCGCCGCGCGCGATATCGAAGCTGATGTCGGTCAGCACCTGAATCACTTGATCGCCGCGGTGATAGGACTTGGAAATACGCCGCAGGGCGACCAGCGTATCGGCCGCGGGCAGAGGCTCGTTCATGGGCGCTGGACCATGCGCGCTTGATCCCTTACGCTACTTCTGCAGCGGCTTGACGCGCGCACCGTCGCTGAGCTTGTCCAGGGGCTTGAGCACGACCCGCTCTCCCGGCTTTACTCCGCGCACCTCCAGCAGGTCGGCCAGCTTGGCGCCGGTTTCGACCTTGGTCAGCACCACGCGGTCCTCGCGCATGACATACAGGTAGGACGCGCCGTCGCGCGTGATCAGCGCCGCGGGCAGCACCGCGGTCACCGGCTTCTTCTCCTCGGCGCGAACTTCGCGCTCGAGGAAGGCGACCTTGGCGCTCATGTCCGGCAGCACGCGCGCGTCGCGCGCCGCAAAGCGCACCTTGACCAGCACCGTGGCCTTGGCCCGGTCCACGGTCGGTACGGTGCGGCTGACCATGCCGGGGAAGCGCTCGCCCGGAATCGCATCGAGCTGGATTTCGCAGGGTTGGCCGAGCTTGATGCGTCCTATGGCGGACTCGGAAACGTCAGCCT